>Ga0304730_1000034_pt1 | contig 168386 bp, 127 predicted proteins | sample M_130628_MF_Meta_FD_190474 | JGI IMG/M metagenome (GOLD analysis project Ga0304730, IMG submission 190474) | Freshwater microbial communities from Lake Montjoie, Canada to study carbon cycling - M_130628_MF_MetaG (v2) (version 2) | ecosystem: Environmental > Aquatic > Freshwater > Lake...
CGCGTGACCTGGCGTGAAAAGCAATTGAATACGCTCTTCACCAAGAATAATATCATCCAAATTATCTAAACTTAGCAATGGTTCGGGTTGGGGCTCCGATTGAATTCCCCACATGGAGCCATACGATTCGACCGCATTTAATAGTGGCAATTCAAGCGAATGTATTTCGGGAGTTAATCCATACATATTGTTTACAAAAGGATTTCCTAAAACATGGTCGATGTGGCAATGCGTATTGATTAGTCGAACGGGATTCAACCCTTTTTCCTGAATAAAATCCTGCAATTGTTTCTTTTCCTGCGGGGAATAACATCCTGGATCTATAACAATACAGTCGAGGTTTTCGGCCCAAATAAGCCAGGTGTTTTCTTGAAAAGGATTGAACGTAAAATGATGTAAATGAAGCATAGCGAAAGATGCAAAAATAACGTGCTTTTCATACATTTACCAAAATACCTTTTCTTGCGAATTCTTCTCATCTATATTATCATTTTATTAGCTGTAATGCCTGTAAATGCTCAATTTTATAATGGGTCGAAGATGGATTTTGGGAAAAACAGGATTCAGTATAAACCCATCGAATGGTCGTTTTATCGATTCGAACGCATGGATGTTTATTTTTATTCCGGAGGAAAAGAGCTCGCCAAACGGACAGCACAAACAGCAGAATCGACTCTTGCAGAATACGAACAACTATTCGATTACACTCTCGAAAATAGAATTCAGTTACTCGTTTTTAACCGACTCTCTGATTTAAAACAAAGCAATGTTGGTCTTGGCGGACAAAGCATCGATAATCTTGGAGGAACGACACGCATGGTGGGAAGCAAGGTTTTGTTGTATTTCGAAAATGGAACGTCATCATTTGTTGAACAAGTTCGAAGCGGAATAGCGGAAGCTGTTGTAAATGAATTTCTTTACGGAAGTGATTTTCGCGATCGCCTTCGAAGTTCAACCTTGCTTAATATTCCGAATTGGTATCATAAAGGCTTGGTAAATTGGATGAGTCGTCCATGGAATTCTAGACTTGACGACCAAGTTCGGGATGGTATTGTATCTGGACGATTCTTGAAGTTTAATCGACTCGAAGGAAACGACGCTTTGATTGCAGGTGAATCAATTTGGCATTACATAGCAACAACATACGGAACGAGAGTGATTCCAGACATTGTTGAAATGACACGTGCAGGAAGAAGTGTGGAAACGGGTTTTGAATCGGTACTTGGCATTGGCCTGAAAAGTCTCACTCAAGAATGGCTGAATTATTACGATAAAAGATACTACTACAAAACATCTCCTTTCAAAGATGCACTTGGTGAAAATCAAATTAAAAAGTTTAGGAAAGGTTATCAGTATAGAGAAATCAAACTCAGCAATGATGGAAGATATCTTGCTTATGTGAGAAATGAATTTGGGAAGAACATCCTCTTCTTACATGATTTTGAAACCGGAAAAAGAAAGAAGATTCTGCGTATCGGGAAAAAACTTCCAAATTTCAACGACTTAAGCTATCCAGTATTAGCTTGGCATCCAAACGGTGAGGTATTACTTTACTGCGACGAACACAAAAGCAGATTACGTTTGAATTTTTATTCATTGAAAGATGGAAGTGTTCAAAGGAAATTCATCGATCATGTAAATAAAGTGATGAGTATGTCGGTTTCGCCCGATGGGAAAAGCATTGCAATGGTTGCTCTGAAAGAAGGACGAAATGACTTATTCATCTTCAGCAATATTGCCAATACCTTTAAACCCATCACGATGGATGAATGGGACGAAGCAAATCCACAATGGATGCCCGATGGGAAACAGCTCGTTTTTAGCTCCAACAGAAAAACCGATTCCTTATTTGTTCCCGTCGTTTTACCTCAAATTCCATCTCACGCTCATGACCTCTTTCTCGTTCGGCCTTCCGAAAATGAGAATCTAGTTAAACGCCTTACAAACACTCCTTATATTCATGAGCAACAAGCTATTCCATTAAGCAATAATAGCTTAACCTATCTGAGCGACGCCAACGGAATAACAAATCGCTATGTAGCATATTTCGACAGTAGCATCGCCTTTGTTGATACAATTACCCATTACCGATATTTTCTTGTTTCAAGGCCAATTTCTAATTATCAGCATGGAGTCATTGAACATGCGGTTAATTCGAGTGGGAAGGTTTTTGAACTGATTGAAAAAAACGGAAAACCATTTATCCTCAAAAGCACGAACGATTCCACATTCCAAGACAATGCTCAACTTCCTTTAACGCAATGGGCAAATCAACTTAACCCGATACAAGTTAAAAATCCATCGCCCTCAAAACCAATTATTCCAAGTCCTGAAACACCTAAAGTTCGAAAAATCGTGGTGTTTGGAGATGATAAATCAAAGCAGGAGATTTCCCCTTTTAAAAACGAATCGAAAGCAGGAGCCGATACATTCAAACTCACTCGTCAACGCTTTTATGAAACAGCCTATTACACTGATTTTTTAACGACTCAACTCGATCGTGGTTTCTTAAATCAGACCTACCAACCTTTTTCAGAAAGTGGCTTCCAAAACCCACCTGTTAACGGACTATTTCGCATTGGCCTATCCGATTTATTTGAGGATTATCGAATAACAGGAGGGATTCGCTTGGCCGGAAATTTAACCGGAAATGAATACCTGCTTGCGTTTCAATCTCAAAAACAACGTCTCGATCGAACGCTCATACTTCACCGACAAGGTTTGCAAAGCAATTTAATTGACGGCACACGCGTGCTTCTTCATACAGTAAGTGGAAAATTATCGTATCCTTTTAGTGAAGTTGCTCGCATTGATGGAAGTCTATCCTACCGGAACGACCGAACCGTTTTTATTTCAACCGACTACGCTAATCTTTTGAGGCCAACTAATTTCGCCCATTGGGGAATGGCAAAAACTGAATTTGTTTTCGATAATACGTTCCCAGCAGGTCTTAATATGATGACGGGAACGCGTTTTAAAATCACCGCCGAACATTTCCACCGGCTAGAAGAACGTAAAACTTCCGTTACCGTTATAGGTGCCGATTTTAGGCAATATGGAAGAATTATGCGTGAAATGATTTGGGCGACGCGATTGGCTGGTGCAACCTCTTTTGGACCAAACAAAGTAATGTATTATTTAGGCGGTGTTGATTCTTGGTTTGTTCCGAAATTCGACTATTCGCTTCCTTACGACGAAGATCAAAAATACATGTTCCAAACCTTGGGAACCAATGTTCGTGGGTTTTATCAGAACTTCCGGAATGGCTCTAGTTTCGCAGTTTTAAATGCCGAAGTCCGATGGAATATTTTACGCTATCTATTTAAATTCCCATTAAAATCTGACTTTCTAAATAACATTCAAGTTGTTGGATTTGCTGATGCAGGAACCGCTTTTACAGGTTCGTCTCCGTATTCAGATGATAATACATTCAATCAAAAAACAATCGAAAGTGGTCCAATCAAAGTGGTTCTGAAAAATCAAAGAGAGCCATTGGTTGCAGGATTCGGAATGGGTGTGCGCACGCGGATACTTGGTTATTTTGTTCGATTAGATATGGCCCGAGGTTTAGATGATGGTATTTTATTACCTTCGGTTTTATATCTTTCTTTCTCCACCGATTTTTAGATCAATGTCAAAAAAAACACCCATGGGCATAACTACGATTATCATTCTGCTTGTTATCGGATTGTTTGCAGGAATTGCAAGCGGACTTGTTGGAATTGGCGGCGGAATTATCATTGTTCCCGCCTTGGTTTATTTTCTGAGCATGTCGCAGCAAAGTGCCCAAGGAGTTTCCATTGGAATGCTCCTAATGCCGGTTGGATTTTTAGCAGCTTACAATTATTATACAGCAGGAAGTTTAAACTTCAAATACAGTCTGGTTATAGGAATCACCTTCATTTTAGGTGCCTGGATTGGATCAAAAATATCCTTGCAAATTTCACCCGACACCATGCGCATTATATTCGGTGTTTTTATTTTGTTGATTGCGTTGAAAATGATTTTCAACAAATAGAGATTAAATGGATTCAACTATAAAACAGCAAATTCAGGAGGAAGCCGCACGTGTTTTTCCGATCGTTCAAATAATACGACGCCATATTCATCAGCATCCCGAGCTTTCTTTTGATGAAATCAAAACGAGTCAATATGTGGCAAGAAAGTTAACTCAATTTGGTATTGAATTCACTACTGGATGGGTTGAAACTGGCATTCGAGCGGTTATAAAAGGTAAAGGAAAAGGAAAGACCATTGCCCTTCGGGGAGAAATGGATGCATTGCCGATTCTGGAAACACATGAAACAGATTACACCTCGGTTAATAAGGGTGTTATGCATGCTTGTGGCCACGACGTTCATACTGCCTGTGTTTTAGGCGCTGCAATAATTCTACAGAAATTGAGCGATTTGTGGTCGGGTGAAGTGCTCCTGATTTTTCAACCTGGCGAAGAAAAACTTCCTGGCGGAGCGCGCTTAATGTTGGAAGCTGGAATTTTTGAAGACGCTCCTCCAGCATCTGTTCTTGCCCAACATGTTTTTCCGTCATTGCCAGCCGGCAAAGTAGGTTTTAGAGCGGGGAAATACATGGCTTCAACCGATGAATTATACATTACCGTTCGCGGGAAAGGAGGACATGGAGCCATGCCTCATCAGGTGCATGATCCAATTGTTGCAAGTGCTCAAATAATACTTTCTCTTCAACAAGTTTGCAGCAGACTTGCTGCACCCGGAACACCAACAGTACTTTCCATTGGAAAAATAATCGCTAACGGAGCCACCAATGTAATTCCTGATGAAGTAAAACTCGAGGGCACATTCCGAACCATGGATGAAAACTGGAGAATGCGAGCACATGAACACATTCACCGAATTTGCACCGAAACAGCCCATGCTTTTGGGGTAAAAGCCGAAGTAGATATTCGCAAAGGCTATCCTGTTTTGAATAACAATGAACCACTTACCGAACGTTGCATTTTGGCAGCAAGAGAATATTTAGGAGATGAAAATGTTACCCTGCTTGAAAAGCGAATGACCGCAGAAGATTTTGCCTGGATTGCGCAAGAATATCCTGCATGCTTTTATCGATTAGGAACAGCGGGTGAAAATGGAGCATTTACATCAGGTGTACACACGTCCAATTTTGATATCAATGAACAAGCATTAATAACCGGAGTGGGCCTTATGACTTGGCTAACATTAAAGGAGTTGGAATCTAATTAATTCCACAAACAATATCCGAGAGAGCCTGCATAGAAGTATATGGCGCAATGTGTACGTTCATTATTCCTATATTTTTTAAGGCACCTGCAGTACTTTGGCCCATAGCTACAAAAATAGCTTTACTCTGTTGAATTTGTCTTTTCAAAGCATTGACAGAAGAAGGGCTTGTAATAACCCAAATATCAGCATCAATGTTACTAACGATTTCCTTTTCGATGGTTCTATAAGTTGGGATGTCGTATACAGTTGCATTGTTTTCCAATTGCATTTGCACTGACCTTAAACTTTTTTCAGCGCAAGGGAAAATGATTGTTTTATTTTTTGCCAATTCAAGAAATTGAGCTCCGACTAAAGTTGGATCTTCATCATTTCCAACAAATTCGGGATGTATACCATATTCCTTTAACGCTGCTAAAGTTCCAGAACCCAAAGCCGCAACTTTGGTTTGAGCAGCCAACATATCTTCTTGTGAATAAAAGTAATAAACTGCTCGCGGACTCGAGAAAAACACCCAATCAGCAAAAGGAATGTGGCGTATTTCAATTGCTTCGAATGTTATGGGTGAGAATGCATCAACATCAAAACCGTAGTTTTTCAAATTCCGAATTAACACTTCAGATAATTCTGGTTCGCGGCTAATAAATACTTTTCTCTTTTCGAAACGATTAAGAGCGATCAAAGCCTCGTCTGCTAATTTCTCTGCATTTTCGCCACGTAAAAATATTCTTCGGAAGGGTCTTCCATCGAGCGGTTGCAAGGAAGCCCAAAGTTGATACCCATTAGTTGATTTTTCGCAATAAACCCCCAAAGGCAGTAAACAGCCCCCGTCCAAACGATTCAATACTTTACGTTCGGCGAAAATGGTTTCTGCCACATCTGGATGATTTATGTGAGCAACAATATTTTTCATCTCTTCATCATTGTCACGAATCTGAAAAGCAAGAACTCCTTGCGCCGGAGCAGGTATGAATAAATGTGGAGATAGAATTTCTCGATGCAACTCACCTAAATCCAATTCGAGTCGGTTTAAGCCAGCAGAAGCTAAAACAATTGCATCGTATTGCCCATCAATCAGTTTCTGAACACGCGTTGGAACATTACCGCGTAAATCGATAATTTCTAAGTCTGGTCTTATGGAAAGCAACTGTGTCTTTCTTCGAAAAGAAGATGTTCCAACTTTGGCATTTAGTTTCAAGCCCAATTCTTGAGAATGATCTATCGCATCTGGTTTAATGAGAAGCGACTCAGAGCAATCTTCTCTGTACGAAACTCCTGCAATAGCAAGTCCTTCGGGAGATGTGGTTGGTAAATCTTTATGAGAATGGACTGCTAAATCAATTTCATTCGATAATAAAGCTTCTTCAAGTTCTTTAGTGAAAAAGCCCTTCCCTTCAATTTTATCGAAAGAAAGGTGCTGTATTTGGTCACCCTTCGTTTTTATGATGTTGATTTGAACTTCAAAACCTAGGGTCTCTAATTGGCTCCGTGTAAAATTTGCTTGCCATAAAGCTAGATCACTTCCGCGAGAACCAATAATAACTTTACGTAACATGATTAATGCTTGTCCAACAATATTTCTTTTGCCATTTTCATTGGCACACTAATGTATTTCTTTTCGAAATAGGTCAGCATTTTTTCTAAAACTTGCCGCGATGTATCATCCATTTCTTCCAACTCACGGGCGAAAACATGATTTGTTGCATGGTCACGAATTTCTTTCACTTTTTGAGGAATGTCTTTCATGGCGCGTTCAACCACTCGTTCGCGAAACATGTGACGAAATTCATCGAAGTGTTTATCGATAATTTCTTCGCATTGAGCCAAAGCAGTTAGTCTAAAAGCGCGATTCTCTTCAGCCATTTGTTTCAAACTCTCCACTAAAATAGGCCTTACGTCAAATTCCTTATAAATATGAGGCGAAACATCATTGGGAATAGCTAAATCAATTACGATTTTAGAGTCGTTTTCCGATTGAAGTAATTGTTTGTATAAGGTTGTGTCAATTAAATAATCTGCAGATGAAGTACAGGAAACAAGAACGTCAAATCCTTTATCATAGGTGTTTAACGAAGACAATGGAAAAGCGTCACCACCAATATTTTGTGCAAGGATTTGACCATTTTCGATGCTCCTATTAAATACCACAAAATTCCGGAAACCGTGTTTGTGTAAGTATTTGCAAAGATTGGTATTGGTTTGCCCAGCTCCTACGATAATAAATCGCGCATCTTTTTTAACATTCAAACTCCGCAATTGACGGTAAGCCAATGAAACAACAGAAACGGGATTTCTGGAAATAGGTGTTGATGTAAAAACTTCTTTGGATGATTCAATCACCTTACGAATAAGTAATCGAATAGAATCGCCGCTCAATTTATCTTTCACCGAAGTTTCGAATGCTGAACGAACTTGAGTAATAATTTCACGTTCTCCTACAACCAAAGAATCCAATGAAGCGGCAACTTGAAATACATGCCGAATGGCTTCGTCGCCCGATAAAACTTGAGATTGATCAATTGCCAATTGAATTTCATTAGCATCCCATTGTGGAGCAAATGCTTTGAAAAAGCGTGATAAATATGACGTGTTTAATTCTTCATCGGTAAGCAAAATAAACTCTACGCGATTGCATGTACTCAAATAAAGAAGTTCTGAAATATTTACTTCAAACTTGAGTTTGTCGAGTCGAGATTTCCGAAAATCCGGCTCAATATGGAAACGTCCAACCTGTTCTAAGGGGGTTTTACGATGAGAAAATGTGATAACCTTAAAGTCCTTCAAAACAATTTATCAGGTTACAAAAGTACATCATCATTTCTTTAGAATGTCATTGATTTGTAAAAGAGCGCATTTCATTTTTTATCAATACAAATAGAATAGATTGATACATAGAATTTCAACAACACAGACAACTTTCATCATTCATTTTGCATGATAAATACCTATAAAGAGTTATTTAATTTTTTGTTCCGCAGAATATATTAAATAAATTTATCATTATATCTCCTTATATATTAAATAGTTACACCTTATTTTATAAAGAAAAGGGGTTAATAATCAGTTTTAACCGATTAAAAAAAGATTATTTTTCTTCTTGTGATAATAAACTTTGTAAATTTGTCATTCAACCATCTTATATAGAATTCATGAAAAAACAAGCGGATCGATTGAGACTAATTCGTGTCTCAAAAGGAATGTCCCAAGAAAATGTAGCCAAAGCGCTAGATATTACTGTTGGGGCTTATTCAAAAATTGAACGTGGCGTTACCAAATTAAGTTTGAATCGCCTTGATGATCTTTCCAAAATTTTCGACATTGAGTTAAATGATTTTATCCGTTACCTAAATGGAGAGTCTGATAGCCTAGATCGCAAATTGAATATCCCAGGACAAGGAGGTCAATCTAATTATGGAAACCAAAATGCACCAGTTGATTCAGAAGTTGCGCTCTTGAGAAAGATTATCAATCTTTATGATGAAAGCAAGGAATTGAACACCAAAGCTGTTATTCGCAATATTTTTGAAGGTAATAATGTAAATGTTCCAAGTTTCATAGATGTATTGAAAGAATCTTCAAACACTCTTTCAAGTAAAAAATTGGATGCAAATCAAATTACCAACTATAACAAAGGAATTGAGCGCATTGTAGAGTTATTGGGTTAATTCATTGAAAATAAACAAAAACAAAAAAGTCTGTCATTCGTGACAGACTTTTTTTTTGCATCATGTCTTTTTGTAGGTTTGTCAGGTATGCAGAAATTATCGGCAGTTATTATCACCTTTAATGAAGGACGAAACATTGCACGATGCCTCGAATCTCTTCAAGGTATTGTCGATGAGATAATTATTGTTGATTCATTTTCGACCGATACAACCCAAGAGATTTCAAGGAAGTACAATGCTGTTTTTATTCAACATGCTTTTGAAGGTCATATTCAACAAAAGAACTTTGCACTTAGTCAAGCATCCAACGATTTAGTAATTTCATTAGATGCAGACGAAGCTTTGTCTGAAACTTTAAGAAACAGCATTCTCAAAGTAAAAATGGGCAAAATTACCGATGGCTATTCGATGAATCGATTGAGTAATTATTGTGGTCATTGGATTCGTCACGGAAGTTGGTATCCCGATAAAAAATTACGGCTTTTTGATCGTAGAAAAGTTCAATGGGCAGGTTTCAATCCGCACGATAAAGCCGAAGCAATTGAGGGATCTGTTTCAAACCATTTGGAGGGAGACATCCTTCATTACACCTATTACACCATCGAAGAACATGTCCGCAAGCTGGATTACTTTTCCACGATTGCGGCAAAAGCATACTTTGAAAAAAATAAACAGGCTGGTTGGTTCGATTTAGCCATCCGACCAGGTTTTGCGTTTTTTCGAGATTTTATTTTAAGAGCAGGATTTTTAGATGGGTATTATGGCTGGGTGATTGCCCGATTTACCGCACATTACACCATGCAGAAATACGTGAAACTGAGATTTCTCATTGAACAAAATCAAACAAACAAGAAGCCGAATTCGTAAATTGCAGCACAATGATAGATACCGAAAAACACGCTGCCGAACTGCAGGAATTGAATCAAAATCTCAATATTTACAAAGAATCGATTCGAGAAATCTCCGAAGAAATTATCGATAATCAGGTTTCTAAATATCCTGTTTTTATTGCATCTCGAGAAGAAACAAACCTCGGAAAACAAATTATCGATAAAGAAGAACTTGCGCTCGAATGGAGTATCAATGCATCGACATTGGAAGAATTTGTTCGACGGAAAATTGTACTTGAAAACAAATTGGAAGCATTTAAAAAAAGCTACAAAGACCCCAGAAAATTCCTCTGTGTTTTTGCTTTGTTAACTGAGAATGCTGGTTTTATATATTTACCATACGACGAAGAAGAATGACTCAACAGGAATTTATAAAACTACAGCTTCAGGAAGCGCAACAGGTTTTGGATCTTTTTATTGAGAACCCTCAAAACATAGATTCTATTAACAAAGCGGCTCAATTAATGAGTGAGAGCATTAACAATGGAGGCAAAGTTATTTCTTGTGGAAATGGCGGATCGATGTGCGATGCGATGCATTTTGCCGAAGAACTAAGTGGTCGATTTAGAGATGATCGAGCCCCCCTTGCTGCAATTTCGATCTCCGATCCATCGCATATATCTTGTGTTGGGAACGACTATGGATACAATGAAGTGTTTGCGCGATTCGTATCAGGACTTGGAAAAGCGGGCGATGTTTTACTTGCCATCAGCACCAGTGGAAACTCACAAAATGTAATTCGGGCAATTGAAGCAGCCAAGGAAAAAGGAATGCTCGTAGTTGGGCTAACTGGAAAAGATGGTGGCAAAATGGCTTCACAATGTGATGTGGAAATACGTGCTCCACATAGTGAATATGCCGATCGAGCCCAAGAAATTCACATCAAAGTAATTCATTGCCTTATCGGCTCCATTGAGCGAAACGTATTCGCTTAATGCGATGGTTCGTAAAAGAAATCGCGAATTACAACTTCATGCTCTAAACCATTGGATGGTCCGTTTGCATCGAAACTCAATGTCCAGAAATTTATACGTGTATTCGTAGTTAGCCCTGGCGAAGGAATTACAATAGGCAGAGAAAATAAATCACCTTCCCTTTTGATGCGTGCGGGATGATCTAAATCAAAACTCCATTGAGCAAAGTCTGGCTGCCCACTGTTTCTATCACCACGATAACTTCTCCAACTAATAAGAGTATCGTTCCAAATAAATTCATGCGTTGAAACTCCAATGATATTCGATGAATCGATATTTGTTTGATGAGTGCGCTCAGGAAAATTTATTCCATTGCTTAATGGCTGGACAGAATATGTTGTTGGATTCACGTTGCTTTCTGAACCCCAGCGCGAAAACTCAATATCAACCTCACTATTTCCATCGCTTACAAATGTGGAATCATCCCAAGTAAATAAACCCAAAACCACATTCTTCGCAAATTGCATGGGATTTCCCTGAACGGTGAAGGAGTATTTCCCGTATCCTAAATTTTCTTGTGATATCACTTCCGAAGAATACCAAATTCCATCGTGTTTGGATATCGACATGTGCAAATATCCTTTATCATCAACCCAAACATCGCTGTAGCGTTTGGAGAAATAATTAGGACCCGGACCAACTTGAGTTACGCTTGATTTAATATCCCACTTTCTACCTGAAAAATTTACCACATCGCCTTGTCTAGCTAGAACATCTTCGGGATTCGATTGCTCACATCCTGCGATAAGAACCATCGAAAGAGATAAGAGAAAAAAGATCGTACTTTTCACTCGTAAGAACTTATGGTTTAACATAAAAACTGCTAGTTAATTTCCCAATCATCACATCCATATCTCCAGGTTCGATTATCCATTTTCCATTGGAATTGCAGAATTTCAACTGCTCCTGATTTATAGAAAACGAAACTGTTTTGCTAGAATTTGCCGGTAATGTTACTTTCTGGAAATCTTTCAATTTTTTTACTGATGGCGTTATGGATGCAAAACGATCGCTCATAAACAACAAGACCGATTCTTTCGCTTCACGATTGCTAGTATTACGAACCGTAACAGAAATTGAAATCGGGTTTTGAATCATCGTATCGTTCGAAATTTGCATGTTTTCATAAACAATAGATGAATATGAAAGTCCATGACCAAACTCCCACTGAGGTTGAAATGCGTTATTTCCAAATTGAGTATCGAGCGTTTCGGTGTATTTATGGTCGTACCACAAAAGCGATTGATTGTATTTAGGATAGGTAAAAGGAAGTTTCCCAGATGGATTCACATCCCCGAAAAGTATTCGGGCGAGTGCATCTCCACCATAATTTCCTGGATGATATGCTAAGAGGATGGCATCCGCCAAATTTGCGATATCGGGAATCAAACGCGGACGATTTTCAACCAAAATGAAAACCATTTTTTTACCCAATTTGGATAGTGCTTTTACATAATCTCGTTGAACATCGGGTAGATTTAAATCGTCAATATCTCCGGGCTTTTCGGTCGAAGGCAATTCTCCTAAACACACCACTATGACATCCGATAATTTTGCCTTTTCAATGGCAGTTGCTTCCCAATTGCCTTCGCTTAATTTGCATCCTTCGGCAAAACTGAATTTCCCTTTTGAGCGTTTGGCGATGGCTTCTTTGATTGTGTTGCAAAGCGTATCATCAAATTTTTCATCCGTTCCTTGCCAAGTGCGCGTCCACGATCCGTTCAACAAGACCATTGAATTTGCAGATGGGCCCGTTACAAATACGTTGGCGTTTTCGTTTAAGGGCAGAATGTTGTTTTTGTTTTCGAGAAGTGTGATGGATGATTCGGCAATATTTCTTGATAAATCGGCATATTCCTTGGAGCCAAACTGAGGATAATCTTTCAATTTAGGCATCTTGTTATTCTTGAAAAGATTCAGTTTCATTTTCACTTCCAAAATTCGACGCACCGAAATATCCAATCGTTCTTCAGAGATTCTTCCTTCTTTCACTAACTCAATAAGCAGTTTCGTAAAATCGTAATCGTTTGGCACCATGCACATATCAATTCCCGCTTGAACCGACATATAAACGGCTTCTTTTAGCGAAGATGCCACACGGTGGTTTTTATGTAACTTGATAATGTCCTCCCAATCGGTAACGGCAAGTCCTTTAAATTGAAGCTCCTCGCGAAGCAGTTTGGTTAAGATATCATAACTCGCATGAACAGCCACTCCGTTAATCTCGCCGCTGTTAATCATCACCGTTAATGCACCCGCTTCAATGGCCGCTTTAAATGGTGGAATGTAAATTTCACGCAATTGAATTTCTGAGATTGTAGCAGGCGTTCGGTCTTTCCCAGTTCTCATGGCGCTGTAACCCAAGAAATGCTTCATGCATGCTGCAACATGTTTTGAATCGATTGGGGAATTTCCTTGATATCCTTTAATTACAGCTTCGCCAAAACGAGAACAAACCAATGGATCTTCTCCGTATGTTTCAAAAAAACGTGACCAAGCTGGGTGTCTTGCAACATCAAGAACGGGTGAGAAATTCCAAGGAATTCCCACTGCTCTTGTTTCATAGGCAGTAACCTCTGCTGCTTGTCGGCTAAGTTCAGGGTCGAAAGTGGCGGCTTGAGCTAAGGGCTGAGGAAAAAGTGTTGAACCATTTACATAATTGGCTCCGTGAATGGCATCAATTCCATATAAAATAGGAATTTTCAATCGCGATTTTGTTGTTGCATATCGTTGAATAGTTCCAACAAGGGTAAGCCATTGTTCACGTGGATAAGAATGTCCTCCGCAATTTAAAATGGAGCCAACATGATATTGCGTTATTGCTTGATAGAGTTTAACACTATCGATATGATGCGGCTCAACAAGTTTATAAATTTCCCCTTCGCACACAACATCCAAATTCAGTTGTGTCATTTGCCCCACTTTTTCTTCCATAGTCATTAAGGCAATGAGCGAGTCGATAGGATTTTGCTGTGGAGATTGTAAACGATTAATCGGCTTGGGTGCTCCTGCAAAAAAAAGTAGGAAGCAAAGTAAAAGTGATGCGCAAATTTTCATAATCCTTGATTATTCCATGGTTGAATGCAGATATTGTCGATGATAACTTCACCACTCGATTCGAACTGAATGATTAACTGTTTGATTGAGTAAACATCCACTTTTCCATTGAGCAATCGGAATCGTTCTAATGGAATTAGTACTTGAGTAAACTGGTCGGTTATCGGCCCTTTTACAACATATTCGGCTGTAAAACCCACCCATTGTTGGTTACCTGAAAAATCATCCATCCCAATAGCCCAAGGAAGTTCTTTTAATGGTTTGCCATTGGTTTTCACCCAGAAAGTAAGCGCGGCTTCTTGCGAAATTTGGGATAAATCCTTTCCGTTCCAACCATCCCATCCAAATCCCAATCCCATCCAAGGACAATCTTCGGCTTGCTTGTTCCATTTTACATGAATGGCTCCGTCTCCAGAAAAAACATCCTCGCGTTCTGCACTTACGGCAATACAATTGGGTGATTTTGTAAACCAAGCATCTGCATTAAGTTCGTCCTGAAATATCTGCAATTGCGAAAATCCATTTATCTCCGGTTTTGAGGGACGATCGCTTTCTTTCTCATATAAACCCAATTGGCGGAAAGAAGAACATCCCGACAAAAAAGCTACAAAAAAGATGCAGGTAAAAGAAAACCTCAACATGGATTTATGGATTTAACGGCGCGTTCTCTGTAAATATCATGTAATCGATATAGCTCTGCGAATAGCCCGATGTAGGATTTGCCAAATACAACAAGGATACTTTAAATAATTTGTTGGGTTCGTGAATTCCATTGCCAATTGCGGCAGTTGGAGCTCCGTTAACCAAAGTTAGCAAGTCAGCATAATTCAAGGAAAGTTGTTTCCATCCATTTTCTGTAGGTCGATATTCGAATGAGTACATATCCTCATTGCTTGAATAGGTTCCATCTTCGTTATCATCTTCGCTGAACTGAAACAGAATAATCGAATTATCAATCGAGTCGGGTTTATAGATGAATGAATTAAAAAAGACAGCTTCGGGATTGCTATTCAAGTTAAATCGCGGAGAACCATACAAACTTGCTGGAATATCAAACAAGCCGATTAAGTAATCCCAATCAACCTTTCCGCCCATGTCATAATATTTATTTCCCTGAGCAGCATTGGCATTTTCTTGAACCACAAAACTCATGTTTGCTCCCGACTGAATAAATTTTGTCCATCCCGTTGGGAAACCATTTTCAAAATCGCTTAGAAGTAAGCCTTGGTTAATACGATTGCCAATAACCGAAAGCGTATCGCGCAAGGTATCGACTTCATTTTCGAACGTTAGTTGAACAGCACAATCTTCGATGCGAAACATTGGAAGCGAGGTTGTGGTTCCATTCCAAAGTGCATTTTCGGCAATTAATTCGGACGAAAAACCACTAATTTGCTTAACTGCTCCAGAAGTCAATCCTTTAATTTGAAGATTCCACTGAACATTTTTAGAAAATGCCGCTGTGAAAAAGGTTGTTTGATTCAACGAGAAATCGACCGAACGATTAGAAATATCCAAATCTTGGACTACAGTAAATTTCCCATAAAGATCCTTCAAATCAGGACCATCAAATTCCTTATCCATTTTACATCCTGCAAATACTAGGATTGCAAGGGTACTTCCGAGAATAATCTGTTTACGTATCATTAGAAGCTCATTTGATATAATAGCATAAATTGATTGACTTTGTAATTCGATGTGCCGATTAATTTAGCAGATACATCGAATTTATTCCATTGTGCCGAAAGAAAGGATTTTTCTCCGAAACGGTAACGCAAACCGCCCGCTACCATTGTTTCTTTCCCATTAACTTGATATTCTGAAAAATTATATATAAATGCATACGCATCGCGCTTAGCTGTATAATCGAAACCTGAATAATTTACTTGTTGATACCCGAATAATAAATCTAAATTCTTAATCACTTCTATTTCTGCTCCAACACCCAAAACGTTTGTTGACAAATCGACTCCTCTATAAAACTCCGTTCCTTCACGTTTTGTTTGATCCATGCGATAAGATACTGCAACATGAATACGTTTCGCCCATTTTTCGGAAATCTTGTCGTTGGTATAAGATAGCGATGCAGAAGTTCTATTAAATTTTCTAGGTAAAATGGTTCCTTCTCCACGAACCTCTTGCAGATTTAACTGCTCTGCCTTCACTACCCAATTTTTGTTTTTAGAAACCCAATCCGATTTAATAATTGAACCTTGACGGTTTGGAGTAGCATCGCCGTATGGAGTTATGTTGTCGTATTTAGGTGAGAAATCCATCAAATAGGCCTGCAATTGCATATTACAAAGCGATGATTCTCGCATCAAATCGAGAATTGTCAGTGGACGAATTACTTGTTCGTTGCCAATGCGGTTGTACGCAATAGGTAATTGTTGGAAAAGGATTCGTTTGGTTTGTGCTCCGGGACTTAAGAATTCAGAATCGATGCGTTTTACAATTCCCGAGATGCGAATGCCTGTTTTCTTTTGTTTGATAGCTCCTTCAAGCTCGAAAAACTTTCCGTTTTTGGATGGTACGATATCATTGTTGATGATGAACGTTTTTGATTTCCCGAATTCTGTTTGAGCGAACGTTTCCCAATTGGAATTACTCCAAGTAAAACTAGCATTTCCGGTTATAACCGGATTTCTGAAAAGCTCCTTGTTTTTTGAAGTTCCATCTATATCGGATAATCCTGCATAGTTAAAACCGAAGCTGAAAAATTTGCTTTGAACAAGTTGAACATTAACACCTGAGAAAATCCGATCATTGTTTGCTACATTGTCGGAAGCTTTTACTCGCGTTGCGACTCCGTGAAACTGAATTTCCTTAATAAACTTCTTGAAAACCAAGGCAAATTCGGTAGCTGCACCTTGTTGTCTCCATGAATTATTGAAATTGTAAAAGTGATCGTAATTCAAAACATCAAATTGTTGCTTGAAAATAGTTGGGGTTGTTTGAAGGAACTCCTGATCCTGATTCCAAAGGGTGTATTTGGTCATTCGATCGTTAATATCACCCAATTGATAACGAACAATTCCACCAATAACGCCTTTCACATACATCTGACGAATATCGAAGGTAACTCCCGAGCCCCAAAAACCACCATAATCGTTACGGATACGAGCCATTGCCAATACTTCCATCGATTTACTCGGACGAATACTGAAAGCCAAATCAGACAAAATATGCCCGCTATTTAATTTGGGAGTGCTAACGCTATCGATGATTTCGGACGATTGGTTTAACCGATCAGCATAAAAATTACCACGGGCAAGTCCAGTAACATTGAACTTTTTAGTTGAAACAATTTGCTTGGTTTGGGCATCCAGTTTAGCAACCGAAATCCAAACACACAAAATACTGAAGGTGATAAACCAATTCTTCATTAGAAAAATGCTTTTAATTCAACGGTGAGTTCCCTTCCTTTAAATTGATCGAGTTCAAAACTTGTGTCTTTAAAAGAATACCATCTATGACGAATATATAATCGTGCGTTTTTGCCCATATCAATGTCACAACCTAAGCCAAAACCTTGTCCATATTGATTTCTAGGCCGACGAGTAATTTCATCAATATCGGTTAAATAATTTCCTAAGGTTCGTTCTATTCCAAAATAACCGTTCAATAATAAGCCACGAGAAATCATGTAATATGCTTCCACTTCTGAGGTATATTGTCTGATGTATGCTTTTTCGGAAGTAACAACGATTGGAGAAAAATCTCGTTGAGATGAAGATAGTTGTGTAAGTGAGAAAAGATAAATATCTCTTCCTGCAATCTTCGTGTGGTACTTTACTTGTCCTTCTAATGTTGCAAAGTGCTTTTTGAAAACGGTAGTTCCAGAACTATCGTCCGATAAATTAACCGTTTCATAAACATCTCTGAAAATATGCGAATAGCGATCGTAAGGACCAACATTGGCAGGGAAGCCCCAACGCCAGAATCGAGCACGAGTAAATTGATTAACGGGATGTGTGTAAGTTATAACTGGAGCAGCTGCCTTAATTTCGGAGGAGAATCCAATACCTCCTGTAAATTTCAATTTCTTTTTACCCGCTTCCAAGTTGATATTAAGGCCTTGTCGGTTATTCGTCATTTGCCCCATGCGAATCATGGCACTTCCAAATGGCTGAAGTACCGCTGAACTTCCAACACTTCCTGCGGGAATTGCATTTGCTTGGTATTCGGGTGTTGAGGTGTTCCAATAAAGCGCATTATTATTTACTACATTCGGGCTAATTCGATAGGCGTGCAACTCCATCGATGGAAAACCATTTCTCATGGGTGTTTTAATTTTCACCTGCATGAGCTCGGACCAACCCGCTTTATTGGTTGGACTATAGTAATTTCCGGCTCCTGCTTCCCCTCGAAACTGGAATCCGTTTTTTTCTAAACTCCATTCTAAGGTTACAACATTAAATCCATAGGATTGAAGCGCTAAACTATCGGTGTAGGATGTGGAATTTATTGTATTGACTGAAATGAAATCCTTAGCTCCCCATTCCTTTTTAAATTTTCCGCCGTATGAATAATTAGGAACGCTAGAAAATCCACCATTCAACTCCGTTTTTCCAATCATTGCGGTGAACGATGTTCTTCCTGGGAAATCAACACCCTCTAAAACACCGCCAACAAAAGCTCGGTTTCCCCAACGATTGTCTTGGTTAATGGAACCTTGCTCAAAATACTGATTGTAACGTGTCCCGATATCAGTCCCAGTTGGATCCCATGGATTACGCTCGTATAAAGTAAAACGGTTGTATCCACTAAAAGATGCCATGGTTAAATCCGACAAATTCACCCATTGAATTCCACCAAGATGACCACGAAGTGAACCCGTTTTCGTTTTAAAATCACCATGAAGATTCATTCCGAGCAACATTCCTAAACTGCCACCCAAACGAATACTACTTAAAGGTGTTTGGATATTGGGACGCAATGAATCTGGGATTTGTTTCCCATAAGAAGTTCCGATGGCTCCATTCAAAAACTGGAAAATCATTAAATCAAACCCCCATGAACTGCGCTCGCCCGATCTTCCTGTAACTTGTAGATTTAAGTTTGGTAATTGACTATCGTCTCCAATGAATAAAGACCGCCGATTGACGGTATCATTAATTGCCGTGTTTAAAATATAAGGATCGAGCTGATTGGTAAACGTTCCGAAGAATCGGTAGTACCCAGAAACTTTGATTGAATTGTCGCTTCCTGGATCTATTTTCGGAAACAAGCCAAATGCAGGTCTTTCAAACAAACGCAAGGAATCTATTTGCGCGAATGAACCGAAACCGTGCATCAAAAAAAACAGAAGAAAAAATGCTCGAGTTAATTGGCCCATTAATTCCAAAAAGATAGAAGAACAAACATATCGCTTTTTGTTCAATTTACAATAAGACTCATTTTATGGAGTCATTTCCAACTTTTTGAAGGAAACAGCCCTGTTTGGAACAGCATCAGGGCTTGAATTGTTTACATAAAACGGAATGTTCTCATACGAATAATGTCCCTTTCCATCCATTACAAAAACGAAAAGTCGGTAGCTTCCCGCTTCTCTAGGAGCTCTGAATACAGCTGATTCTGTTCGTTTCTGTGAAAACAAACCTTGGACAGGAAGAGGAGCAGATTCAGCATCCCCACCCGAACGAATATCGGTACTTTCGGGAATGATTAACCAATCGAATTTCAATTTATCACCATCCAAATCATTAACAAGAACATACGCTTCGCAGCGTTGATCGGCAATTACTTCCAATTTATCGAATTTCGTTTTCCCATTAAATTGAACCGTTTTCAACAATGGTGCGTGATTTTTTGGTTCTTTCCCTGTCCATAATAATTCTAAACGATCAATTGCTTCGGATGTAAGTCCGCTTTCTGAAAATAAACCATACCAAGTTGAGGTAGTTTCCTGCTTCTGCCCCCATAGAAAAACATACGATCCAATACACATTTCACGATCGCCAATGATGAAATCCTTGTATCGATTGAAATACATTTCGGCTTTCTCATTACTACTTTGTTCGATTGGAACATTCCACGAAGTTTTTGCAACTTCCCAATGACCGTTTGGACCCCATTCCGAAATAATGTATGGACCTGTCCACCCAAATTCGCGGATGTTCTTTTTGATATTTCCAAGATCTCCGTAAGTATTGATTCCATAGATATCAATACTTGGGGCTTTAGATTTAATAAGTGCAACTTCCGCTTTATCGAGACCTGCCGTTACGGTTGATGTTGGATGGTTCGGATCTAATGTATGAACCATAGAAGCAATATCTTCAATGGCATCCCAAACATGTGTGTTGGTATAATTCAAATCGACTTCATTACCTATTCCCCAAAAAAGCAATGCGGGATGATCTTTCAATTCTATAACAACTCTACGAAAGCCTTCTAATTGTGCTTTCACTTTCACCACATCGTCATAGTCAAAACCATGGCGTTCGTGCTGAACCCAAAGTCCCATCATAACCGTTAGTCCGTGTTTTTGAGCATCATCAAGAACTTGACGCGCATTGTCGGTACTCCAAGTTCGAATCGAATTGCCACCAATTTCAACGAGTTTATCTAATTGTTTGTCACCCCCAGCACCTTTTATATAATAGGGCACACCATTACGAAGCAATTCCCAATTCCCATTATTTGATGAAAGTTCGACTTTAATTGCTTGTGCATTTGAAGCAAACCCAACTGCAATGAGAATAAAAAAGATAATGTACTTCATAGGGCAATTACATTTCAAAATTGAATCCTTTGATGATAGCTTTATTGAATAAGTTTTGATCAAAGCAATATAATTGAGAAGGACGATGATTTACATTTTTTTGTGATTCTTCCAGTTTTTGAAGGAAGGTATATTCTTGGATTTTCTTTCTGAAATTACCTTTGTCGAGTTTTTTATCTAAAAGGGTTTCAAAAACTTCCTGCAGTTGAGTAAGAGTAAATTTTGCAGGAAGAACCTGACTCCAAAGCGCTTCGGAAATAACCAATGCATTGAGTTCGTTCCTGGCTTCATGTAAAATTTCCAGGTGATCGAAGGCCAATTGAGGAATTTCTTTCAAAGAATGCCAAGCAGTACTTTTTGCCCAAGAAGATGCATAGGGATTTAGCTCTGTTGTTTCAACCAGTGTAGTATATGCCACAGTAATTACTCTACCCAACGGGTGACGATTTACCTTTCCAAAGGTTTTCACTTGTCTAATAGAGATATCCGTTAATGATGTTAAATCTTTTAGAACACGAGACGCAGCAAAATCTAAATCTTCTGTAGGATAAACAAGGTCGCCGGGTAAAGCCCAATAATTTTCGAATGGCTCTGTTCCTCTTTCAATAAGGAGAACTTTTAATTGGCAGTCGTGATAGCCAAATATAACACAGTCAACAGAAAAAGCCGATTTAAAGAAATCATCAATGGGAATAGAATACAAATCTTTTTGTTGAATCAGCGATTCAATATTTTTTAAGTAATCAGTCATCTCACAATATTTTTCGCAACAAATATACAAAAACAAAAATATGCATGTTGTATGATTTACAATAAGGCGTATTTTAGCAGAATAAATTTTTAAGTAAAATCGGTAAAAATGAAAAAACTAGTACTCTCAACTCTTTTCATGGCAATAGCGGCAAGCGTTTATTGTCAAACACAAATGTCTCTTCCTGTGTCGTTTCAGGAAACAAACGTTAATTATAATCTGGTTGGCTTCGAAGGGGCAGAAGCATCTTCCATTGTAACAGATCCAACAGATGCCCAAAACACGGTTGGTAAAGTTATTAAAGGAGTTACTGCTGGATCATCTGCAGGAACAACTATTACAGATGTAGTTAACACTGTTCAAGTTGGATTTTCTTCACCTATTCCTTTCACAGCAACTACAAAACAAATGACTGTTCGTGTTTGGTCTCCAGATGCAGGAATACGAGTTCTTTTAAAAGCGGAAGATCACTTAAATAGCACACACACTGTGCAAACTGAAGCTATTACAACTGTTGCGGGTCAATGGGAAACATTAACATTCGATTTCGCTAACCAGGCACCTGGAACTGCTCCATTAAATTTAACTTATGTTTTCAACAAGGTGAGTATCTTCTTTAACTTTAATACTGCAGGTGCAATTGCGGGTGAAAAAACGTATTATTTCGATGATGTACAAATGGGAACAGGTGTTTCTACAGGGCCATTTAATATTACTTTTCAAGTAGATATGGCGGGTGTTACAGGGTTTACAATTCCATATGTAAATGGTATTTTTAACGGTTGGTGTGGTGCTTGCGCTCCTATGAGTCAAGTTGGGACTACTTCTGTATGGCAATTAACGATTTCACTTCAGCCAGGTGCTTTTGAATACAAATACACATATGAGGGGTGGACAGGAGAAGAAACATTAGTCCCAGGTTCTTCATGTACAATGACTACTGGTATATACACTAACCGTACTCTTACAGTGTCTCAAGATGCTGTTTTGCCAGTAGTTTGTTGGGAATCTTGTGACGCATGTGGTATTAACAATGGCCCTTTCAACGTTACGTTTAAAGTTGACATGAATCAATCGGGCCAAACATTCACAACCCCGAATGTAAATGGAACTTTTAATAATTGGTGTGGCCCTTGCGCACCGATGAGCGATATTGATGGAGATAATATTTGGGAATTAACAATTCCTCTTGCAGCAGATACTTTTGAATATAAATTTACCTACGATGGATGGGCAGGTCAAGAATTATTAACAGCAGGTTCTTCATGTACCATATCTACAAGTGATGGAACTACTACTTTTACCAACCGCTCAATTATTGTTTCTGAAGAAACGGTTCTTGATGCAGTTTGCTGGGCATCTTGCACTCCGTGTTCAACTGGAATTGAATCATCAGTTAAATCGAATAAAGGAATTACTGCTTTCCCGAATCCTGCTAACGATCGTTTATTCTTCAATGGTACATCTGCTGTTGGAACAGCTTCAGTGCGCATTTTCAATTGCATCGGTAGCTTAGTGGCTTCAAAACAATTCCAATCATTATCAAACGCTTCTATTGAGATTGCTGATTTGAAAAATGGTGTTTACTTCATTGAAATTGAAAACAATCAAATCACTTCAACTCAAAAAGTGGTTGTTCAACATTAATTCGTTCTCTTAACAAATTATAAAAAGGGCTTCCATTTGGAGGCCTTTTTTGTTTCTAAACGTTGAAGTTTTTAATCCAATAGGTTATTCATTATATTTTAATTTACAATAAATGTATATCTAATGAATCGAATTTTGTAAATTCGTTCTTATTGTTCCAGTTTCGTTCCGAACCCGGAATGCGTAGGGTATTTATACGCTATTATTTATATTTATTAGTTTATGTTAGTTAAAACATTTGGCAGTGCTGTATATGGCATCAATGCCACTACTATTACGGTAGAAGTTTCCGTTGCGCAAGGAATCAAATTTTTTCTTGTGGGATTACCAGACAATGCAGTTAAAGAAAGTCAGCAAAGAATTGAATCGGCTCTCAATTTAAATGGCTTTAGGATGCCAGGAAAAAAGATTGTTATAAACATGGCTCCAGCGGATATTCGGAAAGAAGGTTCTGCATACGATCTTACCATTGCTATTGGAATTGCTGCCGCATCCGATCAAATGCCGGCCGACCGACTTGCTGAATTTATCATCATGGGAGAACTTTCGCTCGACGGTGGTTTGCTTCCAATTCGAGGTGCGCTGCCCATTGCTGTTCAAGCCCGTGCTGAAAAATTCAAAGGCCTTATCTTACCTGAGGAAAATGCTAGAGAAGCTGCTATTGTTAGCGATTTAGAGGTGTATGGCGCAAGTAACCTATCCGATGTTATTCGGTTTCTATCGGGCGAAAATACCCTTACCCGCGTTCAAATCGATACTGAAGTGGAGTTCGCAACAAGCAATCAATTTTCGGAAGTTGATTTTTGCGATGTAAAGGGACAAGAGAATATTAAACGCGCAATGGAAATTTCGGCTTCGGGTGGACATAATGTTATTCTCATTGGACCTCCTGGAGCGGGAAAGACAATGCTCGCTAAACGATTACCGTCCATCCTTCCTTCGTTCACATTGGAAGAAGCATTGGAAACCACCAAAATCCATTCGGTTGCAGGTAAATTGGGAAAGCGCTCATCGCTTCTAACCTCACGTCCTTTTCGAAGCCCACATCATTCAATTAGCGACGCAGCATTAGTTGGCGGAGGAAGCAATCCACTTCCGGGTGAAATATCGTTGGCGCACAATGGCGTTCTTTTTCTTGACGAACTTCCCGAATTTAAACGCACCGTTTTGGAAGTCATGAGGCAACCGCTTGAAGATCGTGTTGTTACGATTTCACGTGCGCGCTCAAGTGTGGAATTCCCATCTAGTTTCATGTTAATTGCTTCGATGAACCCCTGTCCGTGTGGATACTATAATCATCCTGAAAAGGATTGTGTTTGTGGACCAGGAGTTGTTCAAAAATATTTAAACCGAGTTTCAGGTCCATTGCTCGATCGGATTGATCTTCATATAGAAGTCACTCCGGTAAAATTCGATGAATTAACTAATTCGCGAAATTCAGAGAAGAGTTCAATCATTCGAGAACGTGTCATTCATGCTCGGAACATTCAAAAACACCGATTCGGCGATTTGGCTGGTGTTTATTGCAACGCACAAATGAACACTCAAATGTTACGGAAATGGTGCAGAATAAATGAAGCTGGTAATCAGTTACTCAAAACAGCCATGGAACGTTTGTCTTTATCAGCAAGAGCTTACGATCGTATTTTAAAAGTTGCTCGTACCATTGCCGATCTCGAAACTTCTGAGAATATTGAACTGGTTCACCTGTCGGAAGCGATTCAACTTAGGAGCTTAGATCGAGAAAATTGGGCGGGGTGAATAAAAATACAATTTACTAATTGCCTAAAAAATGAGTTCACAACTAATAAAAAAAGCGGGATAAATTTCTCAATCCCGCTTGAATCAAATTTTAGTGAAAATTATCTTTTCACGATTTTTCCTTTTTTCATTAATTGCATCTCATCCACAATATTACCAGCTCCTCCTAATTTATCAATTAGGAATAGGATGTAACGGATATCAGCAGAAATGGTACGTTGAACTTGATCTTCAAAGAAAATATCGCCGCTCATTGCTTCCCAGTTACCATCAAAAGCACAACCAACCAATTCTCCTTTGCCATTAATTACCGGACTTCCAGAATTCCCTCCTGTAATATCGTTTGTAGAGATGAAGCAGGTATGAAGCTCGTCTTTCTCTCCATAAATACCATAGTCTTTTTTCTTGTAAAGTTCTTTCAATCCTGCAGGAACAAAAAATTCTGGATTCGACGCGTCTTCTTTTTCAACAACTCCTTTAAGCGTTGTATACTCATTATATTCAACACCATCGCGTGGGTCGTAATCTTTCACCTGACCATAAGTAAGTCGCATGGTTGAGTTGGCATTCGGATAGAATTTCTTCTCTGGCATCATTTCACGCAAACCGGCAACAAAAGCACGATTTCCTTTTTCGATGCGCGATTGAATTTCAACAATTTGAGGGCGGTAATTACTCATGAAATACTGAAGAAAACTGCCACATACTTCCATAGCAGGATCATTTTCTAATAATGCCACATTGGGTTTATCAAGGAATGCAAAAAATTTATCGGCCGAAGCGAAAATGGATCGAGCATAAACATCCTCAACAAATGCTTTGTAATTGTTGTTAAATTTCTTGCTAATAGAATCCAAAATTGAGGGCTGCATGTCTTTCGGAATGCTTTCGGCATACATACTTAGCATTGCTTCAAGCAGTTTCTTATCAGTTCCGATGTTGTAATCTTTGTAGAAAAGTTCGGCAGCTGGACGAGCCTCAGCAATTGCGGCTGCAGCATTTGCTCCACCATTACTAGTATCGAGAAGTGCTTCTTTTAATTGCCCCATCTGATAAGCAAAATAAGGTACTGCAGCACCTTGTAAAATTGCTTCATTTAAATAGGTGCGCATCAAAGTAACTTTGCGCATATCGGTGTATGCATTTTCGATATCGCGCAAAGCATAACCATATTTCGCTAAACGCTCAGGATCTTGACTTGCCCAAGTTTGGAATTTCGTTTCCAAATCTTTCTTTTTTTCTACAACTCCGTTATTCTTTAACTGCTCACTTTGTCCAATAAAATACTTCCAATAGTTTGCAGTTTGAGCGTATGTTGATGCGTATTTGATACGAATTTCTTTACTAACATCCATATCTTCTTTCATCAACTTCAGTTTCTTATCGCGAATTTTCACAACCGCGGGATTGCTAATATCCAATGCCATTTGAACTCCATAAGAAGTTAAATAACGATCAGTTCTTCCCGGATAACCCATCACCATGGTGAAGTCATTTTCTTTCAAACCATCTAAAGAAATTGGCAAGAATTTTTTGGGCTTATAAGGTTGGTTGCTTGGAGAAAATTCAGCCGGTTTATTATCTGCTCCAGCATATACACGAAGCAAGCTAAAATCACCAGTATGGCGAGGCCACATCCAATTATCGGTGTCGCCACCAAATTTTCCAACCGATTCTGGTGGAGCTCCAACCAAACGCACGTCGGTAAAAGTTTCATATACAAACAAGTAATATTCGTTGCCATCAAAAAACCCTTTCACTGATGCATTGAATCCTGTGCCTTCTATAGATTCCGCTTCAATAGTCTTTGCTATTTGACGAACTTTGGCAGAACGCTCTGCTTCGGTCATTGCAGCATTTAATTCTCCTAGAATTCGAGCGGTAACATCTTCAATGCGCACAAGAAAAGAGGCCGTAATGCCTCCGGATGGAAGCTCTTCCGATTTCGACTTCGCATAAAATCCATTGGTCAAGTAATCGTGTTCTACGGTAGAATTGGTTTGAATTGCTTCGTATCCGCAGTGGTGATTAGTAAGAAGAAGTCCTTCAGAAGAGATTGCTTCGGCGGTACAAGAACCTCCACTCAACATCACAATCGCATCTTTCAGACTTGAATTGTTGATGTTATAAATCTCATCGGCTGTAAGCTTGCAGCCTTTCTTTTTCATGTCCTCATAGTTCAATCGCTTCAACAATAGTGGAAGCCACATTCCTTCATCGGCACGAACTACTTGCTGAGAAGCCATTCCTGCAAGTAAAAGGCAGGCAATTATGATACGTTTCATAGTGTGAAAATTAATTTCTATTTGTGGCGCAAATAACGATAGAAATCGGTCAAAATGCAACCCAATTAAAACAAGGTAAATCGATCTCAATCAGCGGAAACAACTTTACCTTGTTCATTGATACGAAAACGCAGTGTTTTATTGTCTTTCGTCTGAATTCCTTTGATCTCGATTTCAAATACTTTCCCAAAATCAACCCAAGCGTAATTAACCGATTTAACGTTTTCGATTTTTTGCGGATTTGTTTCTCCAATAACCATATTGGATGCCCCTTCAATGCGATGACCTATGTTAAGAAGATTTTGATTATCTGTTTTCATAATGGAAATAAACTCATCGGCAGTATGTCCATATTCACCAAAGCCAAGTGGGTCGACAGGTTCGTAATCATATATTACCAATGCGGTAGAGCCGTCGGGAAGCGAAAAAACAGAATTGATGAAATTGGATTCTACGCGATTTGTGTATCTATATTCTTTCCCTGAGAAAATTTGATCGTTAATTTGTGTGTAAACTTCGTGCTGTAAAAAACAAGTTGCGTCTTTGTATATCAAATCCAACCGTTCAACTTCAACATTATTCGATATTTTTGATTTTGAGTAGATTAACTGTATTGGATAAAAGAAAAATTCGGTAAGTGCCTCAGAGATAAAATCCTTTCCAAAAACAATTCCACCAACATTTAAACCATAAGCTTTCCATGAACCACCCGAGAAAATGACATCTTGATTGATTCCCATTTTCTGAATCATGGAAGCAGGGACGCCCTCTGGAACAATATTCAATGCAAATGGCAAAGTGATTTTATTGAAATAGTAAGGTCTTCCATAAAAACGATTGGAGCTGGAGCTAATAATCTGTTCCGATGTTTCATCGGGATCTACATCAATAATATCAATCACATATCGAATTTCTTTCATTTTTACAGCTCTTGCAAAACCCAAACATTTGTTGTGCATCGCAATGCGATATTGAATTCCGCTATCTGTTTTTGAAACATGATACTTTGCAAACGACGATAAATCATCGAGCTTCATTCCCAATTGATTTTCAAGCGGTTTGTATTTATCTAAATCGAGTTGTTTGGCGATGCTTTGATTGCTCGAAAATTCAAACCGGGTAATACCATTAAAGATATATTCCCGTTTTAAGTTATTTGCTTGCGGAACAATTGGCTTTATTTCCAATCCAGATTCTGCATTTTTCAGTTTCCCTTTCGGGTAATCGGCATCTTGAATGAAACGTTGAAGGTTGGCTTCGTCGCCACTTTCGGCAGAGTTTCGGAAAATGAACGTTTTTTTATTTTTTTCACCAACTATATAATCACTGAAATCGATCCATGGTGATCCAAACCAAATGTCGATCCGATCTAGGTTTGTAATGTGATCGTCTTTAACAAAGACATCGAAGTAAAATGAATCCGCAGTAAAATTGCCCTTGGCATTTGCGGATAAATCAAATTCAGAAGGCAAATCTTTACTCGGGATTTTATAAAATTGAGTATGCGAAACTTCAAGGTTTTCTTGCGATAATAATGCTTGAGAAGACCAGAATAGGAGACTAAATAGGAAATGGAGGTTGCGCATTTAGATAGAAGTTATTCAGATTAATTGAATTCATAAACTAATCTGCACAAAGATGCTTAGAATTTAACTGGCCCAATTAGTTGATTAAAAAAATACACTGATTATACCACAAATCAGGTATTCTAAATTTAGTGGAATTAAAGATGATATTTATTAATCACCTGCACGAAGCGAATAATATAGGGTGTAAAAATTATTGCTCCAATAATCAGGGCTACAGCCGAAATTATCAAAACCGAACCCGCAGCCAAATCTTTCGCATTGCCAATTAAAGGGTCGCGATCCTTTGTAATTCTATCGCAAATTCGTTCAACAGCGGTGTTGATTAATTCAGATGATAGAACTGCTGCAATACATAAAAGCACCATCATCCATTCTATTTGTGTAATGTTGAAAAACATAGCTAATGCAATTGCTATGATTGCGGCAAACACATGAAATCGGAAATGTACTTCTGTTTTGAATCCACTTTGAATTCCTTTCCACGCGTTCCGAAAAGAATTGATGCGTTTTTTCAAGTTATCCATTCCAAATAATTAGATGGTGTAATAACTTGGAATTCAGATTCAGGGTAGGCCTGAGCCCATGCGGATGGAACTTTCACTTTCCGATCTTCTTTCCATTTACATTCAAATGCATAGAGTTTCCCACCTCGGTCTTCTATCCAATCAATTTCTTGTTGTTGATAGGTTCGCCAGAAATAATTCAAAGAATGTAAATTGTTGTACGATTGGAATTTTAACCGCTCCATAATCACATAGTTTTCCCAAAGTTCTCCAATATCCGATCGCATTGTTATTGGATTGAAATTATTGATTAGCGCATTTCGAATTCCATTATCGAGAAAATAATAACGCGCATATCGGGTGACTTCTTTCCTTAAATTTCTGCTAAATCCGTTAACTTTTTGTATCACAAAAACTTTTTGTAGTAGATCCAAGTAGCGGTCAACGGTGTTTTTACTGATACCCAAATTTCGACTTAACTCATCCAATGAAACTTCCTTCCCTGGCTGAAAAGCAATCAATCGCAGCAATTCACTCACCTTATTGGAATTCCGAACACCTTCAAATTCTAAAATGTCTTTCAAGAGATACGACGAAACCATTTCACGCAAATAGTTCGCTTTATCTTCTAAACTTGATAAATGTAAAAGCTCTGGATAACTTCCATATACCAATCTTTCTTGCAGACGCGATCGTGTCTCGATAAGGTTTTCATAAGGCGTGTATTCTTGTTGCGAAAAGGGATAAAGAAAAACATCTTTCTTTCTGCCTGTAAGTGGCTCACCGGTTCCATTTCTTAAATCAAATACGGAAGAACCTGTTGCTACAATGTGTAATCCTTCAATCTCATCAACCATTAATTTAAGCACCCAACCAATTTCAGGAATCCGATGGGCTTCATCTATTACCAATAATTTATTCTCCCCAATAATATTCTTGTAATTAGCAACAGTTCTATTCTGCAGCAGCTGTTGAACAGAAGTGTCCTCGCCATTTAATGACAAATACGGCATTCCGAGTTTGGGTAAAAGCTTTTTCAAAAACCAGGTCTTACCTGTTCTTCTAGCTCCCAAAAGCAATACAACTTTATTCGGCATCAGCGCTTTTCGAAAATTAACCTCTGCGGCTCGTTGGATTTCCATGAGGCAAAAGTACGAAAATAATTTCCTACTGACGATATTTAATGTAATTCAGTCATCATACTGACGATATTTAATGTAAAATAGTCAGTAGGCCTAGGAGCTTGCCTTCTTGTAAATAGGAACTGTTGAACATGCTTCACCATACATGATACTTAAAGCAATGGGCCTCAATTTATTGGTAAGCATGAAATAGGCTGAGCGAGGAACTGGTAAATTACCACATCCTTTAATGATCAATCTCTGGTTGATAAATGGAGTCAAGTCGAGATGCTCGATAGCTTCCAAATATAATTCAGATTCTAGGTTTTCAAGATCACCGAAAACTGTCTTCTTTGCGAATGGCTCGAGTTGAGCTGCAATGATCATATATGCCCAAACGGGAATAATGGCATCGGCAGAGCAATGAACAGCAACATACGCGTTTTGATAAACCGACCAATCGTGTGCTTTAATCCATTCGCGAAAATCTTTCTCCCGAAGAATTTGCTCCATAAACAATTGCTCCTTGATGTCAATTTGGATACGAGAACCTTTTACATAATAATCTTCAAGGTCGATATTAACGAGATTGCTATTTGCGACTTTATTGATAATGGTTTCTTCCATGACTAAGGCAGTTTTTATAAGAATCCGAGTTCCAATTTCGCTTCTTCGCTCATCATGCTTTGTTCCCATGTTGGTTCAAAGGTGATTTCAACTTTCGCAGAATTAACTCCTTCAACGGTGCGAATTTTATCTTCAACATCGGGCGGAAGTGTTTCTGCTACCGGGCAGGATGGCGATGTTAAGGTCATCAACACATGAACATCAAACGCTTCATTGATATTTACTTCGTAAATAAGTCCAAGTTCATATATATTAACCGGGATTTCTGGATCATAACATGTGCGAATCATGTCAATCACATCTTTCTCGAGTTGTTCAATCGTCTTCTCCATGAAATTAATTCTTAATGTATTTAGCTGCTTCGAGTTTCATTCGTCGAATCATAGATTCAAGTCCGTTTGATCGTTGCATCGATAAATTATCACGTATTCCTGTTTTCTCGAAGAAATCCAATTCAGATTTAAGAATCTCTTCTGGCTTTTCGTTTTCAAAAACACGCATCAACAAACTTAATAAACCTCGGGGAATTTGTGCCTCGCTATGACTCACATAGTGAACATGTTCACCATCAAATGAAGAAGCGATATACACTTTGTTTTGACAACCATGAACGATATTCTCTTCGATGCGATATTGGTCTTCTAAATCAACAATATTTTTACCATGATCGATTACATAGCCGAATTTCTCTTGCCAGTCATCGAACATTTCAAGTTCTTCTATGATTTCTAATTCTTTAGCGAGAATACTCATGATAACATCTGTTTGGCCACTTTGATTGAATCAATCATGCGATCAATTTCTGAAACTGTGTTGTAAAAACTAAACGATGCGCGCAGGGTTCCGGGAATTCCAAAGAAATCCATTATTGGTTGGGCGCAATGATGTCCGGTGCGCATGGCAATTCCTTTTTTATCCAAGATGAATCCAATATCATACGGATGAAGTCCTTCAATGATAAATGAAATTACAGGCACTTTATGAGCTGATTCGCCAAAAATTTTCAGTCCATCTACTTCTTTCAAACGTTCGGTTGCATAGTGCAATAAATGCTGTTCATGCTCCCAAACAGCATCATGGTTTAAGGCATTCCAATAACGAATTCCTTCAGCCATCGCAATGCTACCGCAAATATTAGGTGTTCCTGCTTCAAATTTTAAAGGCGAATCGTTGTAGGTTGTTTTTTCGAAAGTAACCGTCCTAATCATATCGCCACCACCTTGCCAAGGCGGAATTTCGTTGAGCAATTGCAACTTGCCGTAAAGCACACCAATTCCTGTAGGGCCTAGAATTTTATGAGCAGAAAAAACATAGAAATCGCAATCCAAATCTTGCACATTCACTGGGAAATGCGGGACCGCTTGAGCCCCATCTACCAAAGTCAATGCACCAAATTTTTGAGCTAATTGGATGAGTTGTTTTACAGGATTAATGGTTCCGAGAGCATTCGAAACATGCATCATTGCTAACAAGCGTGTGCGAACACCAATCATTTTCTCGGCCTCTTCTAAAATGAGTTCACCTCGATTATCCATTGGAATCACTTTCAGAACAGCCCCTGTTTGTTCACATAGCATTTGCCAAGGAACAATATTGGCATGGTGCTCCATGGCAGTGATAACAATTTCATCCCCTTGTTTGAGATAATTTCTTCCCCAAGTTTGAGCAATTAAATTGATGCTTTCGGTTGTGCCTCGAGTAAAGATAATTTCATCGGCACTTTTGGCCTGAATAAAGGACCTGATTACTTCACGCGATTGCTCGTATGCCGATGTTGCGAGTTGACTCAAATGGTGAACTCCGCGATGAATATTGGAATTGTACGATGAATAATAATGAACAATTGAATCGATTACCGCCTGAGGTTTTTGAGATGTTGCGCCATTGTCGAAATACACCAAAGGACAACCATTCACCTGTTGATGAAGGATAGGGAAGTCCTTTCGAATACGTTCAACATCAAACAAGGATGTATTCATGGCAGAAGTTAAGTTCAAATTCGTTCTGAAATCAATTGGGCAACTGATTCGCGTAAAGAAGTATGTGGAATATGCTCCACTATTTCGGAAGCATAAGCCGTTAAGAGAAGCGAGCGGGCTTTATCCAAAGAAATTCCTCTCGATCGCAAATAAAATACTTGCTCAGGATCTAAAATTCCTGTTGAAGAACCATGCGAACATTTTACATCATCGGCATAAATCTCCAGTTGAGGCTTTGTATTGATGGTTGCCTCATCACTTAATAATATATTCTTGTTGCTTTGATACGCATTCGTTTTTTGGGCATCCTTGCGGACATACACTTTACCATTAAAAATGGCAGTTGCTTTATTATCGATTACACCTTTATAAAGTTCATTGCTCTCGCAGCGTGGAAAGCGGTGGTCTACTAGGGTGTGATTATCGAATACTTGATTATGAATAGGATGATAATATCCATACAAATGTGCTTCGCAATTTGGGGCAGCCAAAACAACATTAAGGTTGTTACGCACTAAATTGGCACCCAATGTAATGGTTACTGTTTTAAAAAAACCTTGATGTTTAATATGAACTTCAGTTGTATTAATTAATCCAGTAGATTGTTCTTCGGCTTGAAAAGTTGTCCATTCAACATGGGCATTTTCTTCAACAAGAATTTCAGAAACTGTATTGTTTAAAGCTGCGCCTGAATTGTTTGCAGATAAAAATGTTTGAACAACTTGGCATTTTGATGATTTCTCAGCAACAAATAAAATTCGTGAGTGAGAATATTCTGCTGTCGACTGAATATGAATAATCTGTATCGGTTTCTCGAGTTTTGAATTCTCTGATACATTACAAAATAGCCCATCCGAAAAAGCAAGTGTATTGCTCGCAATAAAAGGATCTAATTCAACATTTGCTAATGTTCCAAGATGAACTAAAGCAGATGAATTATTATTCGAAATAGCATCAGCAAGACTTGATATTTCAACGTTTTGAGGTAATCCAGATAAATCGGAAAACGTATTCAAGAAAACGCCATCCATCAATACAATACGATAGGCATCTTGAAGAATCAGAGGATTATTTAGTAGTTGAGTATCGAGGGGAGTTTGATATGCTTTGCTAGAAAATAAAGACTGAGGATTTAAGAAAGCATCTAATTTCAGGTAACGATACTCCTCATGTTTTTTTGAGGGGAAACCCATTTTAGAAAATGCAGAAATGGCCTTTTCACGGAGAATCCTAAAATCTGGATTGCCTTGACTTAAGCTATCAATGCGGCTTGAGTAATGGGCCAAGAATTTATCACTTAGTGAAAGCCCTTCAATTGTTTCAGACATAGAAAACAGTTTGTTAAATGGCAAGTTCTTTCTTAATCCAGTCGTAACCCTTTTCTTCTAGCTCCAAAGCCAGTTCTTTCCCACCCGATTTTACGATTCGCCCTTCATACATTACGTGCACAAAATCAGGTACTATATAATCGAGTAATCGTTGGTAGTGAGTAATTACAATACACGCATTATTGGGTGTTTTTAAATGCGTTACACCATTTGCAACAATTCGTAATGCATCAATATCCAACCCAGAATCAGTTTCATCCAAAATGGCCAATTTAGGATCGAGCATAGCCATTTGAAAAATTTCGTTCCGCTTTTTCTCTCCACCCGAAAAACCCTCATTCACCGAACGATTTGTTAAATTGGTATCGATTTCAACAATGGCCTTTTTCTCCTTCATCATTTGAAGAAATTCTTTGGGCTCAATTGGAGGAAGTCCTTTGTATTCGCGCTGCTCTGCAATAGCTGTTTTCAGAAAATTGGTAATGCTAACGCCTGGTATTTCGACAGGATATTGAAATGCCAAAAAGATTCCTTCGCGAGCACGATCTTCAGGAGGCATTTCAAGTAAATCTTTCCCTTCAAAAATAATCTCACCCGAACGAACCTGATATTCTTCTCTGCCAGCAAGAACCGATGCTAATGTCGATTTACCAGAACCATTCGGTCCCATAATAGCATGAACCTCACCCGCTTTAACCTCTAAATTAAATCCTTTGAGAATTTCTTTATCCTCGATTCCAGCAAATAAATTGCGAATACTTAGCATATTGTTCAAAATCAATGGCTTGTTTAAAACCGTTCTAAATAAGCGTGCAAATGTAACACAAAGCGCGCTATAAGGTTCCAATTAATCCAAAAAAAGGAGAGAAATTGAGATTTCTGTGATTTCAGCTAAGTAAATAAATCTCTACTTAGAAAGGATAATTTCGGGAGTTTGAATCTGATTGCTCCTGTTTAATGAGCGATCCGAAATAGTCACTTCATATCGAATAGTATCGAAAGTCGAAAATGGATTGTTGGTAAAAAGCGACATATATATATCACCTTCAAGCGTTTTGTTTTGTCCTGCGGGAGTTAAATTTGGAATTCTACTGTGATTCGCAAGCGTATCGCCTCCGGGAGTAATTGCAGGATTGACGATTCTGATCCAAATCCCATTTTGTTTTTCATAATAATTGATGAAAAAATTGTAGTAATACATAGATCCACGATTAAATGGAGCGAACGTATCGGCAGGACTCAAACCAAAATCTCCATCTCCATCGGTAAAATACAGATGTAAATTGCCAACAGAGTCTTTTCCATTCATATCACGAATCTGAGAAAACTCTTTAAATTCTATGAATGGCTCTTTCGGAAACTGTTTGTCTTTTTTACAAGAAAAAATCAATACAGATAGCAGTAATAAAATGAGCTGATATAAATTTGACCTGCAAAACATCTCACGAAGATATTGCATTTTTGCATCGTGTTTCAAAACGAACGAACCCCACTCCGAAATTCTATTTTCGAAATCTCGTCCCCAGAAGATTTCGAAAAATTGTGTTTGCGTGTTTTTCGCTATCAAGCTGAATACATTCCTGTTTATACATCTTGGTTGAAGGCATTAAAAATCGACTTAGAAAAAATAAAAAGCTCTAAGGATATTCCGTTTTTGCCTATACAATTTTTTAAAGAGCAATCTATTTTCAATCCGAACATGATGGAAGAAATCATGTTTAGAAGTTCGGGAACAACGGGCAAAGAAACATCCGTTCACCAAGTTTCAGATCTTTCATTGTATAAAGAAAGTTATCTACGATGTTTTGAAATGCAATACGGAAATGTATCCAATTATATTATTCTTGGATTACTCCCTTCCTATCTCGAACGGCAAGATTCTTCGCTTGTAAATATGACTCAGGGTTTAATTGAAAAATCAGGCCGGCCAGAATGTGGTTTTTTTCTGAACAACTATTCCGAATTAGCATCATTACTAGAAACACTCAAAGTAAAAAATGAAAAGGTGTGGTTGATTGGAGTAAGTTTCGCATTGATTGATTTTTCTGAATTAAATCCACCCGCTTGGGAGAATTTAATTGTCGTAGAAACGGGAGGAATGAAAGGACGAAAAAGAGAAATGATTCGGCAAGATCTCCACGAAACCATTCAAAGTAATTGGCCCGTAAATAATATACACAGCGAATATGGAATGACTGAATTATTAAGCCAAGCGTGGATGGGCGATTCGGGAAAATTTAGCTGTCCGCCATGGATGTCGGTAAGAATTCGGGAGATTAATGACCCATTTGAATCAGGTAAGATTGGAGTGAGGGGCGGAATTAACGTGATTGACTTGGCTAATTTGGACTCCTGTTCATTTATTGCAACACAAGATTTAGGAATTGTTTGGGAAGATGGTTTATTTGATGTAATTGGCCGTTTCGACAACAGCGATGTACGTGGATGCAATCTACTTATTCAATAAGATTGATTATATTCGCCAAACAGTTTGAAAGTTTTCATTTTACGAATGTGTTAATTATAGGGCATTTCAGAAATATTTCAACTGTTTAATAAATATGTTTGAAATTTACTGCTTAATATATTTGCTCATAAGGATTCAATTCCTATCTTTGCAGCCCGTTTGGAAAAATCGTATTCTTAAATACTAAGAAACATTGGATACATTAAGTTATAAAACAGTTTCGGCCAACAAAGCTACAGTAACCAAAGATTGGGTGCTGATAGATGCCGAGAACATGATACTTGGACGATTAAGTTCGCAAGTAGCTATGTTAATTCGTGGCAAGAAAAAGCCAAATTACACACCGCACGTTGATTGTGGTGACAATGTAATTATTATTAATGCAGAGAAGATCGTTCTTTCCGGAAATAAAACGGATGAGAAGATCTACACGCGTTACACCGGATATCCGGGTGGACAGCGTTTTCAAACTCCGCGAGAATTGCTAAATAAAAAGCCAGGCCTTATTATCGAAAAAGCGGTAAAAGGAATGCTTCCTAAAACAAAATTAGGACGTGCTTTATTTGGTAATCTTTTCGTGTACGTTGGGAACGAGCATCCACATGCAGCTCAGCAACCAAAAACTATCAACATTAACGATCTACGATAATGGAAGTAATTAATACAAGCGGTAGAAGAAAAACGGCAGTAGCCCGTGTTTATCTTAAGCCAGGAACAGGAAAAATCACTATAAACAAACGTGATATTTCTGATTATTTTACAGTTCCAACATTGCGTGGAAAAGTAAATCAGCCATTTCTTGTTACCGAACATGAAGGTAAATTTGATGTAACTGCAAATATTCAAGGCGGAGGAATTACAGGTCAAGCTGGTGCTTTGAGTCTTGCGATTGCAAAAGCTCTTGTTGAGCTTGATCCAGCAAATAAACCGGCACTTCGTACAAATGGTTTGGTAACACGTGACCCTCGTATGGTTGAACGTAAAAAACCAGGTCAGAAGAAAGCCCGTAAACGCTTCCAGTTCAGTAAACGTTAATCATCCGTCCCTCGAATCACTATGTCAAGAGTATCAACTGATCAACTTCTGGAGGCCGGAGTGCACTTCGGTCACCTAAAAAGCAAATGGAATCCAAACATGGCTCCTTACATTTTCATGGAGCGCAATGGAATTCACGTAATTGATTTAAATAAGACGTTAGTTAAGCTTGAAGAAGCTGCTGCTGCACTTAAGCAAATTGCGAAATCAGGTAAAAAAATTCTTTTCGTTGCAACTAAAAAGCAAGCTAAAGAAATTGTATCTGAAACAGTAAAAAAGGTAAACATGCCTTATGTTACTGAGCGTTGGCCAGGTGGAATGCTAACCAACTTTGCTACAATTCGTAAAGCTGTAAAGAAAATGGCAACCATTGATAAAATGGCTTCTGATGGTACGTACGAAACTATTTCTAAGAAAGAAAAACTTACCATCACTCGTGAACGTGAAAAATTGGAAACTCAATTTGGATCAATCACCGATATGAGCCGTCTTCCTGCTGCTTTATTTATCATCGATATCTCGAAAGAACATATCGCAGTTGCTGAAGCTCGCAGATTGAATATTCCAACATTCGCGATTGTGGATACTAATTCTAATCCGAACCTTGTTGATTATCCAATTCCTGCAAATGACGATGCAGCGAAAGCAATCTCTTTAATAATGAATGTTATTGTTGGTGCAGTTCAAGAAGGACTAAGCGAACGCAAGCAGGAGAAAGAGAAGGGAGATGACGAGGAAAGCAAAAAGTCAGAAGTAGCTGCTTCAACTGAAGAAGCTAAAGATTAATATTCATAAACCTGAAAATAAAAAAATCATGTCAACTGTAGCAATTACTGCTGGTGATGTAAATAAACTACGTCAAATGACCGGCGCAGGAATGATGGACTGCAAAAAAGCACTCACCGAAGCAAATGGTGATTTCGAAGCGGCTGTAGATTTCCTTCGTAAAAAAGGTCAAAAAGTAGCTGGAAATCGTGCTGATCGTGATGCTAACGAAGGTGTAGTAATTGCACGCGTTAATTCCGATAACTCTCGTGGTGTATTAATTGTTTTAAACTGCGAAACCGATTTCGTTGCTAAGAATCAAGATTTCATTGATTTTACTACAAAAATTTCTGATATCGCATTGAATACAAATCCTGCAGATGTTGAGGCCCTTTTAGCTTCTTCATTCGATGGTCTTCCAATTAGCGAACGCATCAATGAACAAGTTGGTAAAATTGGAGAGAGAATGGAACTTCATTATTCTCAACTCGAAGCTCCATATGTTGTAGCTTACAATCACCCTGGATATCGTTTAGCAACAATTGTTGCTTTCAACAAATCAGGTGTTGAAGGAATTGAAGGAATTGCTAAGGATGTATCTATGCAAACTGCTGCAATGGGTCCTGTTGCTGTTGATAAAGACGATGTTGATTCAAGCACATTGGAGCGTGAATTAGATATTGCTCGTGAGCAAATCCGCGCAGAAGGTAAACCAGAAGAAATGGTTGAAAAAATTGCTGCTGGAAAACTTGGTAAATTTTACAAAGACAATACTCTTCTAAACCAAGAATTTATCAAAGACAACAAATTGACTGTTCGTCAGTATGTTCAATCGATTGACAAAGATTTAATCGTGACAGCATTTAAGCGTCATGCACTTGGTAGCTAATTAATATTTTAAAAAGAGAGAATTTATTCTCTCTTTTTTTTGTTCTTTAATCCCGTTCTTCGTAGCGGGATTTTTTTTGGATAGTAGAATATAGAAGCAATGAAATATAAACGTATACTCCTGAAATTAAGTGGCGAATCCCTTATGGGGAAAAAGAATTTTGGTATTGACCATGATCGTATTTCACAATATGCTCAGGAAATAAAAGAAATTCAAGCTGCAGGTGTCGAAATTGGAATTGTAATAGGCGGCGGAAATATTTTTCGTGGAATTCAGGCAGCAGAAGGTGGAATGGATCGTGTTCAAGGCGATTATATGGGGATGCTCGCTACAGTAATAAATAGCATGGCTCTTCAATCGGCACTTGAAGAAATTGGAGTTCAAACGCGGCTTCAAAGTGCAATTAAGATGGAACAAATTTGCGAACCTTTTATCCGTAGAAAAGCTGTGAGACATCTTGAAAAAGGACGAGTTGTAATTTTTGGTGCTGGTACAGGAAACCCTTATTTTACTACAGACACAGCAGCAACACTTCGTGCAATTGAGATTGAAGCGGATGTCATTTTAAAGGGTACTCGTGTGGATGGAATATATACTGCAGACCCTGAAAAAGATCCTTCAGCTGTTAAATACGATGTTATTTCATTTACCGAAGTTTACGAAAAGGGTCTAAACGTGATGGATATGACAGCATTCACGCTGTGTAATGACAACAAACTACCAATCATCGTATTTAACATGGATGAACCTGGGAATTTGAAGCGTTTAATCGCTGGTGAAAACGTTGGGACTTTAGTAGAATTCTAAAGCATTTGAAAATCCTCTTTAAATCTTGTTTATTTGCAATCGATTAAATATTAAGTCATGAACGAACTCGTAAAGCCACAAATTGATGCTGCTACCACATTGATGGAAAAAGCAATTTCTCATCTTGACGCCGAATTGTCGAAAATTCGTGCAGGTAAGGCAAGCCCAGCAATGTTGGAAGGTATCTATGTTGATTATTATGGTACAAATACACCTTTGAGTCAAGTAGCAAATATTAATACCCCTGATGCACGAACTCTAGCTGTTCAACCTTGGGAAAAGCAAATGCTTGGGCCTATTGAGAAAGCAATTTTTGGTTCAAATATCGGACTAACACCACAAAATGATGGTATTATGATTCGTTTAAATATCCCACCTGTTACAGAAGAAAGACGTTTAAACTTAGTGAAGCAGTCGAAAGGGGAAGCTGAAAATGCCAAAGTTAGTATTCGTAATGTTCGTCGTGATGCTAATGAAGCCATCCGTAAATTAGTGAAAGATGGACTTGCGGAGGACGTTGCAAAAGATTCAGAAGTTAAAATCCAACAACTTACAGATGCTTATATTGCCAAGACAGATAAGCATCTTGAAGCTAAAGAGAAAGAAATTATGACCGTCTAGTTTTAATAAAAACCCGACTAGCATCCACAATCGATTTAATTTAAAAATCAGGCAGCTTATTTTAGGACTAGACATATACATGCATAAAAAAGGGCGACTCATTGGTCGCCCTTTGTATTTTGCAATCTTGTATTATTCAATAATTAAACGACGACTAACAATAGTGTTGTCTAAGGTTAATTGAATTAAATAGAGACCCGCTTCGAAATTCAAGGTGTTTAATTGAATTTCGGATGCTCCATTCATTTGGCCATAGTTGCGAGAAGCGACAGTGCGACCGTTCATATCAATCAATTTCAACGAAACATTTTGCTCGTTCTTTAATTGAACCTTGATGGATGTATATTCATTTGCTGGATTAGGATATACCGCAAGATTTGCATCAATTTGATTTTGATTAGCGATACCCGTTGCAATGGAAGTCCCTGAAACAAATCCATTAGCAATGGCTTCTGTTAAAGTAGCTTTCCCCGCGTTGTCAATAGTTCCCGATTGGTTTACCAACATACCTACAATATGCATTTGGGTTTCATCCCATGTGGTAGGAAGCGTAAAGCTTGCATTGATGGTATAAGTTTCTCCTGAATTGATCGTTGCTGGGAACGCGATATTTGTTCCTCCAAAAGAAGGTGCAATTGCACGAGCAACGTGATTGTAAACCATTTGAGCCGCCGGTACAGGATTACTCAATGATTCAAAACCACCCATAACACCACTAGTGCCTCCGGCATATGCATTTGATTGGTTGTAAGTTGATCCTGTTCCAGTTACTTCGTCTTCGGAAAGTACAATAGCAAGTTTGAAATTATTGTCAGCGGCTGTTTGGAAATTTGCCGAAATAGATACATCTAAAATACGAGTAGCTGCATCCCAATTTGCACCATTGGTAATGAAAGCACTTGGAGCTAAAACAACATGGTCTAAGAATGCAACTTCCATTTCGGAAGGATCCATTTCAGCTCCGCGATCAACCAAAGCACTTGGATATCCGCTTACTGTTAATGCTGCGTCATATTCTGTTACAGTCATTGGATCGCCATTGTGAACGGCAATTCCAGCCCAAAATCCAGGATATTTTGTTTCCATCATATCCATAAAAACAGCACCACGCGGACACCATTGGCACCAGGTTCCTGTTCCTTCTTCGCCAACTACCATTTTACCAATTGCAGGTGAAATAGCATTTATAACGATGGAAGTTTGATCATCAGCAGAATCACCATCAATAGTTCCATTTACATTGCTAAGAGTAGCTGTCATGGTATTGCTTCCTGCAACTAAAGATAAAGTGGAAGGCATCGTAAGTGCTATTGTTGCTAATGATGCGAGATTCAATCCTGTGAAATCGTTCGAGATATTTGTACCATTATAATCTACCGTTACTGTTGCAGATGAAATAGTATCAACACCTAAATTGCGAATAGTTACATTCGGTGTTACAGCAGTTCCCACTAGATTTCCTTGGCTATATGAAACCAAATTTGCCGCTCCGTTTACCGTTGGCAATGTATAAGGTGTAACAGTGTATTGGAAATCATCAATGAAATATCCTGCACTGAATGGGGTGTTTTGATCTACAGGAAATATATCGATTGACGCAATTTGATTCTCTGTATTTGCAAATGAACCAACAGAAACATCATCAATAAATACTTCCCAAACATTAGAATTGAAATTGATTTCCATTCTAAAGTTAAACCACTGGTCTTGTGTATACGTTGATGTAAAATAAAGGCCCGACTGGTTAAGGATAATTAAGTCTCCATTATCTGCGAAATTACAGTCCATAGACCAAACATCACCAATGGTTACATTTCGTTGAAGATTAAAGTAGCCGGCTTTTCCAGCTTGAACTTTGAGATTGAATTCTAGGGAAAATTGCCCAGTGTTTAGCACACCAAAATTATGAACCAAATCGGTAGGTCCTCCTCCAGAAACAGCAGATGCAAAATAAAGCGAATTGGCTCCAGATGATGCTTCTGCACTAGATACTAGAACATCTTCCGTTCCTCCGGGAGCATTGCTCCAAGTTGTCCAAGCCCCAGCACTTTGTGGGCCTAAATAAGAACCCGCAGTATACGAGTCAAAGTTGTCGGAAAAAGTTTGCCCAAATGCAATAGTGCTTGCAAAAATTCCAAATACGAGTATGAGTTTTTTCATAGGTTTTTTTTATAAATCAGTGCAAATTAAAATTCTTAATCGAGAAACAATCATTTTGATTGATAATTTTCAATCCTTTGTTAATGAATTGGATTTTTATTAACACTTCATGTCTTTTACCATAAGCTGGAGCGTCATTTTATTATTCCAATGGTTTTCGTCCAATGTATAACAAACATCAACAGGTATTCTTTTCGAAATGGGCAAAAGCATATCGGCCCTCCCAAAAGCAATGGCATCAATATAGGGTTGATTTGGCTTGCCAAGCCTTACTTTTAAATGGGTAGCGCCCACAATTTTGCCATTTCCATCATCACTTAGTTGTTTGGTCATAAAAACAGGCGCCATGTTTCCAGGACCGAATGGTGCAAATTGTTTTAGAATTCGATAAAATTTAGGGGTAATATCACTCAATTCAATTTCCATATCAATCTCCACTTCCGGAGTTAACGACTCTTCCTTGATGGTTTTTGAAACAATCTCTTCAAACCGTTTTTGAAATGCCTCAACATTTTCTAATGGCATGGTCATACCTGCGGCAAACATATGTCCTCCGAATTGTTCTAGTAAATCGGAGCAACTTACTAATGCTTCGTGTATGTCAAAACCTTTTACCGAACGCGCACTTCCTGTCGCCTTTCCATTCGATTCGGTGAGAATAATGGTTGGCCGATAGTATTTTTCCATCACCCGGGAGGCAACAATCCCAACAACTCCTTTGTGCCATTCTTTTTTAAATAATACGGTCGATTTTGCATTCCGCAATGCCGCATTCGATTCAAAAAAAGCAAGCGCTTCGGAAGACATTTGTTGATCGAGGTCCTTGCGTCTGCTGTTTTGAGCATTAATCTGTAAGAGTATTTGCTCGGCTGTTGCAGTGTCTTCGGTAATAAGAAGTTCCACCGCTTTTTTACCATGTTCAATTCTTCCTGCCGCATTAATTTTAGGTGCCGCCGAAAAAACAAGGTCTGAAATACTGAATTCCTTATCCGGATTTTTCTTTGAACCCTCTTTGCCACTGCTTAATAGCATGCGAATTCCTGGACGAGGATTGGTGTTGATTTGATGCATTCCGAAGTATGCAAGAATTCTGTTTTCTCCCACAATGGGAACAATATCGGCTGCAATGGATGTTGCAACAAGATCGAGCCATTGTTCTGAAATATCCCCATTGGGAATCGATTGCTTCAGAGCTTGAATGAGTTTAAATCCTACACCACATCCAGAAAGCTCTTTAAATGGGTAGGAACAATCGCTTCGTTTAGGGTCGAGAACTGCAACGGCTGCCGGGATGGTTTCTCCAGGAATATGATGGTCGCAAATGATAAAATCTATTTTTTTACGTGATGCATAGTCAACTTTATCGATAGATCGAATGCCACAGTCGAGCGCAATAATAAGTTTGCAATTCAATTCTTCTGCCTTATCAATTCCTAAAAATGAAATACCGTATCCTTCTATATGTCGATCAGGAATATAGAAATGAATCTTCTCAGGGCAAATATTTCGGAAGTATGAATACATCAAAGCAACAGCCGTTGTTCCATCCACATCGTAATCGCCATAAATAAGAATGTTTTCCTGCTCCTCAAGAGCTGCTTCAATTCGAGCAACGGCCTTGTCCATATCCTTCATTAAAAATGGATCGTGCAATTCGCTTAACGATGGACGAAAAAACCGCTTTGCCTCATCAAAATTCTCAATTCCTCTTTGCAGTAACATTTTCGATAAGCGAGGATCGATATTCAATTGCTCAGCAAGTGTTGCCACTGAAGCATCATCAACGTCAGGCAAAATTACCCAGCGTTTACTGCTGTATTGGTTTGACATTTAATTGTATGTATTGTAATGAAAAATAAAATCGAGCGGAAGAGTTGAGAATTATCAAATTTAAGAGGGATTTAATCATCAAACAGGTGTTAATTTAAATTCAACAAGGAAACTTATACACCAACATGTTCAAAAAAATAGCGGGTAATTTTATTTCTAATTAGGATGTTTTTTAAAATCCAACAAACATTTTCAATTAGATTGAGTTGTTTTGTAGCATGAAATCTAATTCAGTTATCGTTATCGGTTCTGGTATTGCAGGAATAGCGTCTTCGATTCGATTAGCATGCAAAGGCTATGATGTAACGGTGATTGAAAAGAATTCTTATCCCGGAGGAAAACTAACTGAATTTAAGCAATCTGGTTTTCGTTTCGATGCTGGACCTTCCTTGTTTACCTTACCAAAACAAGTAGATGAGCTTTTTGAACTGGCAGACGAAAATCCGCGAGATTATTTTAATTACGATCAATTGCCTGTTGTTTGCCATTATTTTTGGGACGATGGTACTTTTCTGGAAGCATCTGGGAACGAAATTGAATTTGCGAAAGAGGTTGAAAAGGTACTACATGTGCCTGCTAATCGCGTTACAGATTATCTTAAAAAAGCCCAATTTATATACGAAACCACGGCTCCCGTTTTTCTTCATCGTTCATTACATAAATGGAGAAATTTCCTTAATTCCGAAACGCTGAAAGGCATTTTAGCCAGTCCTCGTTTGGGTATTTTTTCGAACCTCCATCAACAAAATGTAGCGCAATTAGGAGATCCTAAATTGGTTCAATTGTTTAACAGATATGCAACCTACAATGGTTCTGATCCTTACCAAGCACCAGCTGTTTTGCAAAGTATTTCGCACCTCGAATTTGGCAAAGGTGCTTGGTTTCCGAAGGGAGGAATGTCGAGTATTACCAATTCACTTGTTTCTTTGTCAAAGCGCAAAGGCGTGAAGTTTCTTTTGAATGAAGAAGTGGATGAAATCATGACGGAAGGGAAACGTGTTGTTGGAGTAAAAACAAAACAAAATCAATACGCCACAAATTGGGTCGTTTGCAATAGCGATGTTGTTCCAGCTTATCGAAAGTTATTATTGAAACATTCTGCTCCCGAAAAAATTCTTCGTCAACCGAGATCGAGTTCTGCACTAATTTTTTATTGGGGAATACGTGCTGTTTTCAAGGAATTGAATATGCATAACATTTTCTTTTCGAACGATTATCAAGAAGAATTCAAATTTATTTTTGACGGGGACAAGATTTCGAATGACCCAACGATTTATGTAAACATCACTTCCCAAATTCAAAAAGAAGATGCTCCAGATGGTTGTCAGAATTGGTTTGTGATGATTAATGTTCCAGGAAACAAAGGCCAAAATTGGGATACTTTGATAGCACAAGCTCGGAAAAACATTCTTCAGAAACTCAGTTTCAGATTGGGGAAAAACATTGAAGAATTGATTCTCAATGAATCTATCTTGGACCCAAGAAGCATCGAATCGAAAACCTCTTCGTTTCAAGGTTCTTTGTATGGAAGTAGTTCCAATAATCGGTATGCTGCATTTTTACGTCACGCTAATTTTTCCTCACACATTACAAATCTCTATTTTTGCGGTGGAAGTGTTCATCCTGGCGGCGGCATTCCACTTTGTTTGCAGTCTGCAAGAATTGTTGCCGACCTTATTCCAAAAGCATGAGCCCATTTGCTAAAAAAATCCCTTTCTTAACCAGTCCAATGCATGGAGCGTATGTGCTTTTGCTTTTTTATGCAGTTGGAATTATCGGATTAATTTCGAGCTATAGCCAAACGTTTCGATTGTTAACGCCCTTAAATTTACTGCTTTCGGCATTTATTTTAATTGCCTTTCACAACAAATACGATTGGAAATTCTGGGTTTTTTTACTGATTTGTTTCACAACAGGCTTTGGTGTGGAATGGGTTGGGATTCACACGGCAATCATTTTTGGGCATTACAGTTATGGAGAAACTTTGGGTTTTAAATATGAAGATGTTCCCATTATCATTGGACTCAATTGGTATCTCTTAGCCTATATCTCAACCGACTTAAGTGCTAGAACCAAGTTTCCATTGTATGTGAAAGCTATTTTGGGCGCGCTTTTCATGACTGCAATCGACTACCTCATCGAACCCATCGCAATTCGTTTTGGATTTTGGTTTTGGCATACTGGGCAAATTCCATTAAGCAATTATGTAGGTTGGTTTCTGGTATCACTTCCTTTGCAGTGGTTTGCGCATCGATTTTATTCTGGAAACAATCCCGTAGCTTTGTGGTTATTACTAGCTATGACATTCTTTTTTCTGACATTGCATTTTATATAATATGACTTGGCTTCTTAATACCGGCATTGTCATTGCCACCTTTTTTTTCATGGAGTTTATGGCTTGGGCCACGCATAAATTTGTGATGCATGGATTTTTATGGGTATTGCACCGCGACCATCATGAGCCACATTCCAATATTTTTGAACGAAACGATGCATTCTTCCTCATATTCGCAATCCCAAGTTGGTTGTGTATTATGTTTGGGATGATGCATGGAAATGATTTCAAATTGTATATTGGGATTGGCATTTTAGTTTATGGCTTAGCGTATTTCCTTGTTCATGAAGTTTTCATTCATCAACGTTTAAATTGGTTTAAACGAAGTGATAATCGCTACTTAAGAGCCATTCGAAAAGCTCATAAAGTGCATCATAAAAATCTTGGGAAAGAGCATGCCGAATCATTTGGAATGCTTGTGGTTGCGCGTAAATTCTTCAAAGAACAACAAGGTGTTTCCAGATAAATTTCTTTATCTGATTTTGATGCTAGCCAGTTTAGCGTATCCCTTGGCTCAAAGCTTCGAGAAAAAGATTGCGCTCTGGAAAAAGTGGAAACACATGTTTCCTGCAATGCTCATTACAGCAGGATTTTTCCTTATTTGGGATGAGTTTTTTACACGAATCGGGGTGTGGAGCTTTAGTGAGAAATACACACTAGGTTTCAATATCGGAAGTTTACCTATCGAAGAATGGCTCTTTTTTCTGATTGTACCTTATTGCTGCTTCTTTGTTTATTTCGTCTCTATTTATTTTATTAAGCGGGATGTTCTTGCTCAATATCAGCGTGTTATTTCAATCGCATTTATAATAATTCTTCTTCTAGCTGCCGTTTTTTATTACAACCATTGGTATACTGCATTTACATGTTCTGCATCTGCAATTTTACTTATTTACTTAACCTTTATTAAACGCGCCATCTACCTCGGAAGGTTTTTTATTGGGTATGGAATCAGTTTACTTCCCTTCTTGATTGTAAATGGCGTTTTAACTTCGAAACCTGTTGTTATGTATAATGATGCAGAGAATTCTGGTTTCCGCATTTTTATTGATGGAATTGCAAATATTCCGGTAGATGATTTAGCTTATTGCTTGTTATTGTTGCTCATGAATGTGTCTTTGTATGAGACGTTTGCATCGCGCAATAAACGAGACTTTGAACTCCGTTGAGTGATAACTAAAAAAATCTGCTATTTTTGGAAATTCAATTCGTAAAAACACATGCGCATTCTTCCCTATTTTTTGGCTATATTAATTGCAGTGTCTGCTTTTTCATGTAAAAAACTTGATGAGTTGGTTAGTTTCAATATTAATACGCACGACAAAGTATTTTTTGAAATGGTTTACGACACTGTCCTGACAGATACTTTTCCCGGAAATGAAACATTCTCTATTGTGAGTGAGGGCTATCAGTTCAGTGATTTGGAAAAATTTAAGACGAACAAATCAACACCTCAAACGGTTGAATCAGTTCAGGCAATCAATCTTATTATGGCAATCGATTCTGGAGCTACAAACTTCGCTTTTGCATCAAATATGACCATTTATGTTTCATCTCCAAGCAATCAGTTTCAAGAGTTTGAAATTGCAAATATTCCAAGTCCCGCTTCTTCAGGCAATGTTATTGTAGCAGAAATGAGTGCTGATGACAATACTTGGCTGAATGTCATAAATAAAGATAAATACCGCTTTCGCACAGAATTTACATTGATTAGTCCAATGCCAGATTCAATTTATTTGGATTACAGCATGGATTTTCGATTAAAAGCAATACCAAACGAGTAAGGGTATTTTGTGGATTTAACAAACCCTCCCTTGGTTTCCATCATTGTACCATGTTATAATTATGGACATCTACTCAGCGAAACGCTTTCTAGCATTGAATCTCAGAGCTATTCCAATTGGGAATGTATTATTGTAGACAATGGTTCGACAGATACTACAAGAACAGTAGCTGAAGCATGGACAAATCGAGATAAACGATTCTCGTATCTTTATATTCAATATTCGACCACATCTATTGCTCGAAATACAGGCGTGAATGCAAGTTCCGGTGAATTTATTCAGTTTGTAGACTCCGACGATCAAATTGCTTCGAAGAAAATCCAAAATCAAATTGAGATTTTTAAAAATAATTCTGATGTGTCAATTGTCTACAGTCATGCTCGCTATTATGACGATGGTAATCCTGATAATTTAAGATTAAGTATTAGCCCGCTCAATAAACCATGGATGATTGAGTTTTCAGGACATAGTTGGGATATTTTACCAATAATGTTTGAGCGCAACATTTTTGTTATTTCCTCTCCATTGCTTAAAAGAAATGTATGTATAGACACAGGAGGTTTTTATGATGTGCTCAATTGGGTTGAAGATTGGGAATTCTATTTCAGATGCTTAGCAAAAAATTATTCGGTAATTTTTGATCCATCTCAAGATTCATTATCCTTAATTAGAGTTCACCCAAAAAGTCTTAGTACAAATAATCCGAAAATGTTAGAACAATCATTAATTGCTCGACATCGGATAAGCAAACTTCTTTTATCACTAGATGGTTTCACCAATGCAAAAACATTGATGAATGAAAACAAACGACATATTAAATTCCTACATCGTTTACTTGTAAACGAATACGCAAATAAAAATCGAATAAAGAATTTTAAACATGCGCTAGCATTTGCAAGACTCGATCGAGATTATAAACTTATTTTGAAAGGGATTTGTTTGGCATTCATCAGAAAGTCAGTTGTTTTACCTTCTGAGTAAAATACACTTAATTTTAATTTCATCGGATAGTCAATTGAAAGAGATTTAAATAACGTTTTCCTCTTCCAATAATAAAATCCGCTTTTCCTTTCTAGTTCAATTATTCACCATATTGGTCCATAGATGTGGTTTTTATATAATTTTGATTGATATTGCGAAATATTTGAAACTCACATCAACAAATGAAACTACTTAAAACTCTCAAGGTGTTAAAATTGGCAGGTGCATTCACCATTTTATTCCTTTTCTCTTTATCGACTTTAGTTAAAGCTCAGAAAGCAGATTTATTCCAAGGATCTCGTAAAGTGCCTATCAGTGCTGAAGTGTATGGGAATTTAAAAGCACAAGGTAAGCTCAATCCAAATGCTACTTATGAGATTAGTCAGCCCGTTAAATCGGGAGTTTTGCCGCATAAAAAAGTGATAAATCCTTCCAGAAAATCGAGGGAATTAACATCTCCTTCATGTGGGTTCATTTCGACTGCCGACTTTCAAGATCCATGGGGTGGGCAAGTAAATTTCGATGATTCTCCTCCTGCTGGTCAATTCTCTGTGCCCATTCCATTCGATTTCTGTTTTTACGGAACCACTTACAACAGTTTTATTATCAACAACAATGGGAACATTACGTTTGATGCACAATACACAACCTTTACATCCAACCCTTTCCCAGATGCTACCATTCCTGCCATGATTGCTCCTTTTTGGGGAGATGTGGATACAGGTGAGCCCGCCAATCCTCTTGGCCAGGTGCGTTTCGATGTGTATTCAGATTATGCAGTTGTTTCTTGGGATTCCGTTGCTGTTTATAACGAACAAGCAAACTTGAGGAATACTTTCCAAGTTGTAATATCCAATGGTATAAGTCCAGTTCTACCTGCTGGTACTAACATCGCCTTTATTTATGGTGATATGCAATGGACTACAGGAACTGCTTCTCAAGGGACAAATGGTTTTGGCGGAACACCTGCAACAGTTGGTGTGAATCGTGGCGATGGGATTGATTACATTCAATTAGGTCGTTTTGATGCTGAAGGAACTGCTTACGATGGACCATTTGGCGCAAACGACCAAGTGAGTTTCCTTGATAATACCATTTTCTACTTCAATACTTGCTTGCAGCCGGGTGCTCAAAACAACATTGCTCCCATTGCCATTGCCGCACCAATTTGCGACACCATTTCTGTTTGTGTAGGATTCGATTATGACTTGGATTTCAGTTTTATTCCCGTTGAGCCCGGTCAAACTGTTGGAGCCGAGCTAATTACTACAGCGGTTCCAGGGCTTACTGTTTTGCCTTCTGTTCCCGGTGCACAATGCAATGTTTTGGGTACGTTTACAGGTACACCAAGCAATTTAGGTTATCAAACGGTAACCTTTACTGCAACTGATGATGGAACTCCAGCTGCTAGCTATACCATAAATATTACATTTAACGTAGTAGAACTTGGGAATTTAGGGGTTAGTCTTAATCTTTCCGATAGTCTTTTCTGTACTTCAGAAACACAGGTGGTATTATCTGAAGGATTCCCAATTGGCGGTGTATATTCTGGCCCAGGAGTTTCGGCTAACGGAAATTTTAATCCTTCCATTGCAGGCGCAGGATCTCATACAATCTCATACACCTATACAAATCCCTCTGGCTGTAGTGAAATACAGAGCGACAACCTAATAGTTGAAATCTGCTCAGGGTTGAATGAACAATTAACATCTGACGTAGTTCGACTATATCCAAATCCTGTTTTTGATAATACAACACTTACTGTTCAAGGTCTTCAAGCAAATACGGAAATGTCCATTCACTTAATTGATGGTTCAGGAAGAGAAATTCAGCAACACATCATTTCATCAACCAACAAAGAAATATCATTTGAATTCAATGTTGAAGACCTAGCTGAGGGTATATATTCTGTCGTAGTAAAATCGGAGAAAAACACTTCGGTTCTTCGTTTTATTAAGTTGTAATTTTCATTTTTAGATGGACAAAAGAGATCGTTAATTACAATCTCTTTTGCACATCAACATAGAATAAAAACAAGGCAATCAAAAAAATGAGGGCTTAATTCAAGTAAATTGATAATTTTGCTTTCCTTATTAAGAAGAAATTCACAAACACATGATGCAACGTCAATCTCTCAAGGTGTTTAAATTGGTTAGTTCATTCGCCTTTTTATTCCTTTTCTCTTTATCGTCTTTAGTGAATGCTCAGAAATCAGATCCATTCCAAGTAACTCAGAAAGTACCCATTAGCGCTGAGGTTTATGGAAATTTGAAAGCTCAAGGCAAACTCAATCCAGAAGCAAACTATGTGATTAGCCAACCAGTTAAATCGGGTGTATTGTCACATAAAAAAGCGATTAATTCAGACAAAAAATCGAGAGTACTTACCTCGCCACCTTGTGGTTATATTGCTACTGCTGATTTTCAAGATCCTTGGGGTGGACAAGTTTATTTCGATGATGCCCCTCCTGCGGGTCAATTTTCTGTGCCCATTCCATTCGATTTCTGTTTTTATGGAACCACTTACAACAGTTTCATTATCAACAATAATGGAAACATTACGTTCGATGCTTCATACACAACATTTACCTCGAATTCTTTCCCAGATGCAACCATTCCAGCAATGATTGCTCCTTTTTGGGGCGATGTGGATACAGGAGAGCCTGCCAATCCTCTCGGACAAGTTCGTTATGATGTGTATCCAGAATATGCTGTAGTTTCTTGGGATTCCGTTGCAGTTTATAACGAACAAGCAAACTTGAGGAATACTTTCCAAGTTGTAATATCCAATGGTATAAGTCCAGTTCTACCTGCTGGTACTAACATAGCCTTTATTTATGGAGATATGCAGTGGACTACAGGAACTGCATCTCAAGGTGTTAATGGTTTTGGCGGAACTCCCGCAACGGTTGGTGTGAATCGTGGAGATGGAATTGATTATGTTCAATTAGGTCGTTTCGATGCTCCAGGAACTAATTATGATGGGCCTTTTGGCGCAAATGACCAAGTGAGTTTCCTTGATAATACCATTTTCTTTTTCAATACCTGTTTGCAACCAGGTGCTTTAAACAACATTGCCCCTATTGCCATTGGCGCTCCTTTGTGCGATACCATTACGGTTTGTGTCGGAACTGATTATGCCATAGATTTCAGTTTCATTCCTGTTGAACCTGGCCAGACAGTGGGAGCAGAGTTAATCACAACTTCAGTTCCCGGACTTACGGTTTTGCCTTCTGTTCCTGGTGTTCAATGCAATGTTCTGGGTACCTTTACTGGTACAACGAGCAATTTAGGATACCAAACAGTAACCTTTACAGCAACTGATGATGGAACTCCAGCTGCGACATATACCATCGATTTAACATTCAATGTAATAGAAAGTGGTTTTGTACCAGAAATTTCAGGTGTTCCAAGCATCTGTAGTGGATTATCAACATCGCTCTCTGTTATTGGTGGAAGTTACGAAACGTATTCTTGGTCTCCATTAAATCAAACAACGCCAGCAATATCCGTTTCAGATTCAGGATCCTATACAGTCACAGTTTCTGTTGGAAGTTGCATTGGTACTTCGCTTCCATTTCAAGTTGGTGTTGACAATTCTCCCACGCCATTTATCTCAGGCCAAGATACGGTGTGTAATACAGCTACAACTCAAATTTATACATCAGAACCTTATTTATCCTACATATGGTCTGTTCCATTTAATACGGATACTATTTCTGTTGGAAGTGGAGCCTATACAGTTACTGTAACTGATTCTACTGGTTGTTCTGGAACATCTCCCTCTTTTACAATTACTTCAGTTACAGCAATAACACCTATAATAACTGGCGATGGTCATACCTGTTTTGATGAAACAGCTGCTATAAGCACTGCTTCAAATTACGTTTCTTATGCTTGGTCTGGAAACACTGGAACAACAAATCAGGTTTCTGTTCTAGCTGGATCTTACACGGTTTCTGTGGTTGATTCGAATGGCTGCGCTGGAACATCTAATTCATTTATTATTACTAACTCGACTCCTACACCTATTATTGCCAATTATCAACCATTTTGCCGTTACGATAGCATAGCATTAACCGTTCAAAATTTTAATGAATACCGTTGGGTGTATAGAAATGATACTCTTAGTTCAAATGACTCACTTCGCTGGTGGGGTGGAGATAGTTCAAACGATACCATTCAAATATTCGTAACCGATGCTTTTGGTTGTGTTGGATCAGGAATCCTCGATGCTCCATATACAAATCTTCCAACAGCAAATTTTGTAACAAATCCATCCACAATAACAACCTTAAATACACCAATAACGTTCAGTGATGCCTCAACAGCAATTACCAACGACCCATTGGATATTTGGCAATGGGTTTTTGCACCTCCAAGCGCAAGTGATACGTTGTTAGGTTCTGTTCAAACAGAAAACCTCGGTGCAATTGATTCGGTAAACGTTACCCTCATCATCACCTCCGAAATTGGCTGCCGCGATACTATTTATAAAACAATCCAAACGCCTTATGTGCCAAATGCATTTAGTCCAAACGGTGATGATAAAAACCAATACTTCAAAATTCCTTTCTTAGTGAATGTCCCAGGAAACACGGTGATGGTATTTAATCGTTGGGGTATTAAAGTGTTTGAAGCAAGCGATTATAAAAACGATTGGGCGGGTGACGATTTGCCTTCAGGCACGTATTATTATGTTGTTGCTGCTCCTAATTATGTCACTTTGAAAGGTTCTGTTAGCATTTTCAGAGATTAAAAATTTCGCATTTACAGAAAAAGGGATTCAATTTTTATTGAATCCCTTTTTTTATAGACCTATTCAACTAAACCTTATTTTTGCAACTTAAATTAACGAATGAAAGTTACCGAACACATTGAAAAAGCAAAGGGAACCTTGTTTTCTTTCGAAGTTTTACCTTCTTTAAAAGGCTGCGATATTCAAGATCTATACAATGGAATTGAACCCTTGATGGAATTTAATCCAAGTTTTATCAATGTAACATACCATCGCGAAGAGTTTATCTATAAGAAACTCACAAATGGGCTACATGAAAAAATCCATGCGCGTAAACGTCCAGGAACAGTGAGCATTTGCGCTGCTATCAAATACAAGTATGGAATTGATACCGTGCCGCATTTAATTTGTGGTGGTTTTACGTGCGATGATACCGAACTCGCATTAATCGACATGCATTACTTGGGAATGGATAATGTGTTGGCGCTTCGTGGCGATTCAGTGAAGGGAGATTCTCAATTTATTCCCGAAAAAGGAGGTCATGCTTTTGCATCCACCTTGGTGAGTCAAATTAGCCAAATGAACAAAGGCCATTACCTTGACGACGAAATTGTAGAAGGAATTCCAACTGATTTCTGTGTTGGTGTAGCAGGTTACCCTGAAAAACATTTTGAAGCTCAGAATTTAAAATCAGATTTAAAACATCTGAAAGCAAAAGTGGATGCCGGTGCGCACTACATCGTTACCCAAATGTTTTTCGATAACAAAAAGTATTTTGCATTTGTTGACGCATGTCGTAAAGCAGGAATTAACGTACCCATTATTCCAGGATTAAAGCCTATTACAACGCAAAAACACATTTCATTTCTGCCTAAAACATTTCACATCGATATGCCAGAGTCACTTGCCGACGAACTGGAGAAATGTAAAAACAATGAGCAGGTGAAGCAAGTAGGCATTGAATGGGGAATTCAACAATCGAAGGAACTTATTGCAGCCGGAGTGCCTTGCATTCACTATTACACAATGGGAAAATCGGATGCTGTGAAGAAAATTGTTTCTTCCGCTTATTGAGTGTCCAATCGTATCAAAACGGCTTTCCAATTGGATTGTCCAATTGTATATACAATCCGATTACTCGGTTTGAAATAAACGGATGGGAAAATGGGTCTTTCTAACCATACCGTTTTCAACGTCAATTGCCCGTTGCCGTCTAATATGACTTCGTTTAATTGACTTTTCTCAGTTCCAAGAAACTTATTGGTTTTCTGATTTAACTCATTATAGAAAAATTTATGAATACCCGATTGCCCTTCTAAATCAATAAAAGAAAGATTCAAGCCTTCATCATCTTGGGATTCTTGTTCCTTTTCTATTGTTTGATACCAATCTATTTCCGCTCCTTCATTAAAGGAAACAATTAAAATCTTGCCCGCTTTAAATTGGGTATGGCAAATTTCTAATCCTGTTCGATAATCTGTTTCACATACTTCTTCAGTGCTAATTTTCTCAGCAATAAGTAAAATCCCATCTTTCCCATTTGAAATAATTCGCTGCGTTTTATACCCAGAGAATTCTTCAACTCCAACTTGCCTTTCTTCACCAATAAACCGCGACTTAAAATCACTATCAATTCGGTGAATTCCTTTGTTTTCGATAGTCCCCTTTTCACGATTTATCCGCAAAAAGAAAACGCTCGAAATTTGACTTTTCTTTTGAAATTCATCATGCAGGAGTCCTGAAATAAGCAATTTCTCACCTTTGCCAAGACTCATTTTTAAACTCGAAACTATTTTCCCTGGAATATTCAATTGGTATTCTAAAACTTCATCATTCATCACTGGAAAAGCAAAAACGGAATAAACTACATCCAGCGTTTCGTTCAATTTATTTCCTCTTAAAAGCAAATGTACATTCCCATATTCATCAAGTAAAACATCCTCCATTTCAGGATTTTCTGCTTGAAAAGGAATTTGGACACTTAGTTTTTTTATCTCCTGGAAGTTTCGATCAAAAACGTTTAGGTTAAGTCTCTGTATTTTACTTTCTGAAGTTTCGTTTAAACTAACAACCGCTAAAATATCCTTCTTGCTATCACCAATTATATGAAATCGTTTTTTATTTATTTCGAAATGATTGGTTTCGCTAGTTTGGAGTTGGATTTTCTTTCCAATCTTACCTAAACTGTCGATTGTTAAATAATGAAGGGTGTTCGATTTATTCTGCTTATCGAAGGACGATCCAAATACACAAAGTTGACCATTCCAGATGCGAATGTCTTCAGGATAAAATTCCTGTCTTCTTTCAAATAACCCGTTTATTGGCCATGAATGTGTTAGTTTGAGACTCGTAGTATCGAATAATTCTATGCGAATGTCTTGAATAATTTGTTCACGTTCATCTGCATTTGCACGAACCATTACACAGGAGTTTTTATAAAAGCCGGGCATACGAATCGGATAGAAATCCTTTTCAAAAGAATACAATTCCCCTTGCTTTATTTGTTGTGCCGAAAGCGAAATGCTGCAAACAAAAAAGGAAATGCAAACAATTAACCTCATGCAATCACCTTCTTCTGAACATTTCCTGCAGAAGCATTTTTATTTGCAAGTTGACCACAGGCGGCATCAATATCTCTTCCACGACTTCTCCGAACATTTACAATCACCCCTTTTTGTTCAAGAAACGAAGTAAATCGGATCAATTGTTCATCGCTAGCTCGTTGAAATTCACCATCGTCAATCGGATTATATTCTATGATATTCACTTTCGATGGAACCTGTTTTACAAATGCAGCTAGCTCTCTTGCATCGTCAAGTGAATCATTGAAATCTTTAAAAATAATATACTCCAATGTTGGGCGAGTTCCGGTTTTCTCATTGAAATAGGTCAATGCATCAATCAATGCTTCCAGAGAATTGGAATCGTTAATGGGCATTATTTTACTGCGTTTTTCATCGTTAGCGGCATGAAGCGACAAAGCCAAATTGAATTTTACGCCATCATCTCCCAACTTTTTTATCATTTTCGATATCCCTGCAGTCGATACAGTAATGCGTTGTGGTGACATGCCCAAACCTTCTGGAGAAGTAATTTTTTCGATGCTTTCCAACACATTTTTATAATTGAGCAAAGGTTCTCCCATGCCCATATACACAATGTTTGAAAGTGGAATATTGTAGTTTTCTTCACTCTGTTTCCGAATCGCAACTACCTGATCGTAAATCTCACCGGCCTCCAAATTTCTCAGTAATTTGAGTTTCCCAGTCGCACAAAATTTACATGTTAAACTGCATCCAATTTGTGAGGAGATGCAAGCGGTCATTCGTGTTTTTGTTGGAATCAAAACGCCCTCCACCACTGGCCCATCGTGTAATTTGAATGCTGTTTTTATGGTTCTATCCGAACTTTTCTGTGAACTCGCAACTTCAATTCCATGAATAAAAAAGTTCGATTCCAATTGGCCACGAAGTTCTTTACTGAGGTTTGTCATTTCAGCAAACGAATGCGCCGACTTTTTCCATAACCATTCAAAAACTTGCTTCGACCGAAATTTGGGTTGCTTTTGTTCTGAAAACCATGTTTCCAAATCGGCAAATGACAATGTTCGAATGTCTTTTCGGGTTTCTTGCATATGCGCAAAGATATAACAAGCAGTTGGCTTATCGATTATTTGCCAAGCTCATGTACTTTTGTTTCATGCGCCAAATTTCTGCCGATTGTATTTTTCCTGTAACTTCAGCTCCTGTAGTAAATGGAATACTCCGTCTAACTGATGATGCCGAAGTTATTGATATCCTAAAACCTGGTGACGAAGGCTACGATATAAACTCTGCCGAAATTCATGAAGGTTGGTTGATTCCAGGCTTGGTCAACGCGCATTGCCATGTAGAACTTTCTCATCTGCAAAATACAGTTAAGGAACATACCGGATTAGACGGATTTTTAGAAGAACTCATGTTGGTTCGAGAATCGGATGAATCGACCGTCAAGCATGCAATTCAAGAAGCAGATGCTGAAATGTGGAAAAATGGAATTGTGGCTGTTGGCGATATTTCGAATAGTGCTGCAAGCTTTGCAACGAAAAACAAATCCCCAATTCGTTATCATACATTCATTGAACTTTATGGCCTAAATGCCACGAAGGCAGAATCCATCTTCTCGTCTGGCGAAAACCTACTCAATCAACTTATTAAAAATAAAAGCAATTTTTCCGGAAACATCAATCCACATGCGCCTTATTCAGTTTCCAATAAACTTCTAGATTTAATTTGTAATCATGTTTCAGAAAAAGATGGGATTTTCTGTATTCATAATCAGGAGACCCAATCGGAAGAAGATTTCTTTAAGTCGGGCGAAGGAATCATGGTTAATCGAATGCAAAAAATGGGCATCGATTTGAGCTCGTTTTCACCTACCGGAAAATCGTCCCTTCGATCGCTATTAAATTCGATGAATTTGCAGAAAAAAGTGATGCTCGTTCATAATACATTCTCCAATGAATCTGATATTATTGCGGCTGAAGCGTCGCTCGAGAATGTTTACTGGTGTTTATGTCCATCAGCAAATCTCTATATCGAAAACCGCCTTCCATCAATTGATCTTTTTCGAAAACACTCAAATAAAATTGTCATCGGAACCGATAGTTTAGCATCCAATCATCAACTCAATTTAATTCGAGAGATGTATGTACTTCAATCACATTTTAATGACTTAACCTGTGAAGAACTCATTGAATGGGGAACACTTCGCGGAGCCGAAATTCTTGGATTTGATAATGATTTAGGTAGTTTCAGTGCAGGAAAAAAACCTGGCTGTGTGTTAATCAAACATGTTGACAAAAAAAGGGCAAAGTTTCTACCCCAAAGCTATGCGCGAATGATTTGATTGATTATACTTGCTTCTTGACTATATTCTGAATTTATAAGAGTATTTTCAAAGATTAAATGGAGGATAATCAACTTATTTTCAGCTTTTTCAAGCACCCTTCGTTTGGACTTAGTCTTGATGCCTTTATGGTTAAATTGCTTGAGAATAAAACATTTTCATACAATTATCAACGACTATTATTCGAACGCATGAGTGATTTCCCTTATCCATATTCGGATGAGGAGAAGAAAGTATTGCGAAAAATTAGTGAGTTAAGCCCCAAAAACATCGAACAGCATTTCAATAAAAAGCAAGTCAAGTCGGCTGTTTTTTTGGAGAAATTGGCCAACGATAAAGATCAAATGAGACTGCTTTCGTCCTATTTTGATAGGCGATTATCAGCCTGTCTTGAATTATTAAAAGGAAGCAAGGTTTATTGGAAAGAGCGTTCCTCAGACCATCCCGGTATGCAGGGTTTTAATGTAGAAACGGAGCCTGCTCATGTAACGTATTTTTTTGACAGACAGACCGAAGGCATTCAATATAAGTTACAAATTGAACATAAAGGAAAGATTCTCGATTTGAAAAAAGGAGGATCCGAAATTTTGAGTCACAATCCATGTTGGGTGCTCCACAATGGTTCCATTCTACATTTCAATGATGGAACAGATGGAAACAAAATAAGCCCATTCCTAAAGCAGAGCGAACTTCATATTCCCGACAAATTAGCGGATAAGTTTTTGGAGTCGTTTATGCTTCGTGCATCCAAAAAATTCAATGTTCAATATTCTGGATTCAATGTAATTACAGAACCCGGAAAGCGTTCCGCGGTGATAAGCATTGAAATGGATTTAGCTAACGCTCCCGTTCTTCAGTTAAATTTTAAATACGATCGTTTTCAGGTTACAGCAGCTCAAGATCAAGAGCTACTCGTTTCGCTTCAACGCGAAGAGACCGGACTTCATCTACTTAGATATTCTCGCGACCGAGCCTTTGAACACGCGCGCTCGGAGGTTTTCATAAAGGCGGGATTAAAGCAATTAAAACCCTCTTGGTTTATTCCCGAAAGCCAAGATTCTTGGACTTACAATCAATTGCTCGAATGGCTATCGACCCATAAAGACGATTTCCTAGAAAGAGGTTTTGATACAGAAATATCATGGGAAGGGAAGCGTTTTGTTGCTGAACTGCCAGTTGTAGAAACACGCGAGGTTTCAGAAGGAACTGACTGGTTTGATGTTCTCGCCATCGTTCATATTGCTGGAATGCAGATTCCATTTGTGAAATTTCGCAAAAATATTCTCGAACGAGATCGATATTTCAAACTTCCCGATGGGAGAATGCTCTTATTGCCCGAAGTGTGGTTCTCGGAATACGCCGATTTATTTCAGTTTGGCGAGGATAAAGAGGAACTACTTCGCATGCACAAACAGCATGAAGGCTTATTAAACAACCATCCGATTGTAAAAGGCGACTTAAATGCGCGTCTTTCAGAAGCAGGAAAATCAGCATACTTCGAAACATCAACCGTCGAATATCCTGTTCCAGCAAAACTCAACGCAACCCTTCGCGATTATCAAAAAACAGGCTTCGATTGGCTTTGCCGATTGGCTGTTAAAGGATTAGGCGCTTGTTTAGCCGATGATATGGGACTTGGAAAAACATTGCAAGTTATTGCGGTTCTGTTGTGGTCGAAAGAAAAACAAATTCCACGATTAGAATCTCCTGCCCCTGACGTAAATCTCGATCTCTTCAAAGAAACATCGGAGTTTACAAGTTCAAGGAAGCATTCTCCTTCACTCATTGTTATGGCTCCTTCCTTGGTTTATAACTGGGAAAATGAACTCCGGAAATTTGCTCCATCGCTTACTATTCATAAACATCTTGGTCAACGCCGAACAACAGATCCTAAACTTTTCAGTCGCTACGATATTATTTTAACCACCTATGGTATCGTCCGTAATGATGTTGAATTACTCAAACAAACGCATTTCGACCACATCGTTTTAGATGAAAGTCAGCTGATTAAAAATGTACGTTCACTAAGCTTTCAAACAGTGAAACAATTGGCGGCTTCACAGCGCATTGTATTAACCGGAACACCTGTAGAAAATTCGCTTGCAGATCTTTGGGCGCAGCTTACGTTTCTTCAACCGGGTTTGATTGGAAGCTTCAAGTACTTCAGACAAGAGTTTGTTATTCCTATCGAACAACAACAAGATGCTCAGAAGCTCGATAAGTTGCGTAAAATAATCCAACCGTTTATTTTGCGAAGAACCAAAGAGGAGGTTGCTCCCGAACTACCCGAACTAACGCGTGCTGTGCATTATTGTGAAATGTCATCCGATCAACGCGAGTTTTACGAGGAACAAAAATCGGTGTATCGCAACAAAATTCTCGAAAACATTTCGCGCGATGGACTCGAAAAAAGCCAGTTGCTTATTCTTCGCGGTTTAACGCATTTGCGCCAGATTGCTATTCATCCATCGCTTATCAATCCTGAATATACCGGAAGTTCGGCTAAAATGGAACAGGTTCTTGAGATGCTTTCTCAACTTCGAGAGCGCGGACGTAAAGTGTTGATGTTTTCTCCTTTTGTGCGCCACCTCAATTTATACCGTCGTTATTTTGAGCAACATAATATTCCATTTTCTTTTCTTGCAGGTGAAGTTCCTCAGCATCAGCGTGCTTCTGTTATCAACGATTTCGATAATCATGAAGGATCTCGTGTCTTTCTTATTCAATTAAAAACAGGAGGCTCAGGACTCAATTTAACGCAGGCAGATAATGTGTTTTTATTAGATCCTTGGTGGAATCCAGCGGCCGAAGATCAGGCAATTGCTCGTTCTCATAGAATGGGACAACACCATCCTGTTTTTGCTTGGAGGTTTATTACCAAAGACTCTATCGAAGAAAAAATTCTACGACTTCAAGAGCGTAAAACACGGCTTGCAAGCGATATTCTCGAAGGTTCATCATCGTTTAGAACACTAACCGAAGAAGAACTTGATGATCTTTTTGGATAGATTCCACTGTGAGAATTTTATTCCTTTTCTTTTTTAACATTTCCTTAGTTTCGCAGAAATACATTTTTTATGGAACAGATTGCCGCTAGAAAACATCCGCGCGCATTGCCTTTTTTATTTTTTACCGAAATGTGGGAGCGTTTTGGGTATTACCTCATGATTGGGATTTTTCAGCTTTACATGACTGCATCTATTGCAGAAGGAGGCTTGGGTTTCGATCGGAAAGATGCAGCCGATATTTATGGAACCTTCATCGCGTTTGTTTTCTTAACTCCCTTTTTAGGTGGCTTACTAGCCGATCGTGTTCTTGGATACAGGCGTTCTATTTACATCGGAGGAATTCTCATGGGACTTGGATATTGCGGTCTCGCATTAGATGGTATGGGTTATTTCTACAGTTCGCTTGCCTTGATTATTGTCGGGAATGGATTTTTCAAACCCAATATTTCTACGTTATTGGGGAACCTCTATTCCGAAGATCAATACAAATCGAACAAGGATAGTGGCTACAATATCTTTTACATGGGAATCAATATTGGCGCGCTAGTGTGCAATTTTTTCGCGGCCTTTATGCGTAATCGTTACGGTTGGGAGTTCGCCTTCTTAACGGCTGGTATTGGGATGTTTTTGGGATTGATCATTTTCGCCATTGGAACACGACATTACAGGCATGCGGATGTGAAGAAAGCAGCGCAGAAAGAAGATATGTCAGTAGCGCGGGTTCTTTCATTGGTTCTACTTCCCGCCATTGCTGTTGGTATTGGAGGATGGCTTATTCCTGGTAATCTATTCGGATCCGATTCCACCGATGCCTTCATTTTTGCATGTATTCCAGTTATTGCATTTTATGTTTCCTTGTACACACGTGCAGCAGCTTCCGATAAACGTCCAATTGCCGCATTGTTGGCAGTTATGGCCGTGAGTGTTATGTTTTGGGCTGTCTTTAAACAAAATGGAACAGCACTTACCACCTGGGCACAGTTTTATACCGACCGCGAACTTCCTGCAGCAATTGCCAATGGTGCAGATAACTTATACTTGGCCGAAAAAGTAACCAATGCTCCCGACAGTGTTTCCTTGTATAATGAGAAATTTCAAGTTCAGAAAGCAGATGGAAAACCCATAAAAGTTTGGGAAAAGCCAATCTATTTCCGAAATCTTCAAGCAGAAAAAATGCCGCCTGAAGGGGAAACGGTTAAGCTTATTAATACCGAGATTTTTCAGTCCATCAATCCTTTTTGGGTAGTTGTTCTAACACCTCTGGTTGTAGGATTTTTTGCATTCCTTCGTAAACGAAAAAGAGAGCCTTCAACGCCTGATAAAATTACCTGGGGTTTGTTTATATCAGGACTTTCTACATTGGTCATGATTTGGGCAGTTATGTCCTGCCACAATGGAATCGAAAAAGCGTCTTCTTGGTGGCTCATCGGATGCTACGGAGTAATTACGATTGGCGAATTATTTTTAAGTCCGATGGGATTATCGATGGTTTCCAAATTAAGTCCACCGCGATTAACTGCGCTTATGATGGGCGGCTGGTTTCTTTCTACATCCATTGGTAATAAACTTTCCGGCATTCTTGCAACTCTTTGGGATACATACGAAAACAAGAGTAATTACTTCTTAGTGAACTTTATTTTACTTATTGTAGCAACAATAATATTGCTTTCTATGTTAAAGTGGCTTCGTAAAATTTTCAAAGAGCACGCCGCATAAATTATGAAACAAAATTTCACATTTAAAGAAAAACTAAAACACGATGTACCTGCATCTGTTATGGTTTTTTTGGTTGCTTTGCCATTGTGTTTGGGTATTGCTTTGGCAAGCGGAGCACCAGCATTTTCAGGTGTTCTTGCTGGAATTATTGGAGGAATAGTAGTCGGACGAGTAAGTGGTTCTCCATTGAGTGTAAGTGGACCTGCTGCTGGTTTAACTGTGATAGTTGTAGATTCAATTCATCAGCTAGGATCGTTCGAAGTTTTTCTATTAGCTGTTTGTCTTGCCGGAGTTTTTCAAATTATTCTGGGTTTCTTAAAAGCAGGCGTATTGGCAAATTTCTTCCCTTCTTCTGTAATTAAAGGGATGTTAGCTTCCATTGGATTGGTGCTAATCTTAAAGCAAATCCCCAAAGCACTTGGGTATGATTTCGATTTCGAAGGCGATGAAAACTTTGAAGAAGTGGGCGGACACAATACGTTTACCGATATTTATTATGCCATTTTAGATTTAAAAATAGGTGCAGTAATTATCACGTTAGCTTCACTTATTTCAATGATTTTATGGGATTCTAAAGTCTCAAAATTAAGTAAAGCACTGAAGTTAATTCCTGGAGCATTATTGGCCGTGGTCGTTGGTGTTGTCATCAATAAATTTTTCAGTGTTTACTACCCCGATTTCTTTCTGGAAGCTTCCCATCGAGTCGATTTACCAACAAGCATTCTTAAATCAGGTATTTCGGACCTTATCGTTTTTCCTGATTTTACAGGATTTCGAAATCCCTATGTTTATTCTGTAGCGATCACCTTAGCAATAGTAGCAAGTATTGAAAGTTTATTAAGTATCGAAGCTACCGATCGTCTCGATCCCTATCATCGTATCACCCCTCTAAACAGAGAATTGTTTGCGCAAGGAACTGGAAATATTATTTCTGGACTGCTTGGAGGATTGCCTGTTACTGCTGTAGTAGTGCGTACTTCTGCCAATCTATTGGCGGGTGCCGTTTCTCGTTATTCTACAATAATTCATGGTGTTTTATTGGCTGTAAGTATTGTTTTATTTCCACTTCTATTGAATTCTATTCCGCTTTCAGCTCTGTCTGCAATTTTATTTATAGTGGGTTTTAAGCTAACGAATCCAAAACTTTACATATCCATTTATAAAAACGGACCCTCTCAATTTCTACCTTTTATTGTTACAATTCTAGCAATACTCTTAACCAATATGCTTGTTGGTTTAGCTATTGGACTTGCGATTGGACTCATTTTCATATTAATTTCGAATTTCCATCGGGCAATTAGCGTTACCATTGATGGTAACAATGTATTGGTTCGATTAAAAAGCAACGTAACTTTCCTAAATAAAACATTATTAAGAGATAAATTAATGAAAGTAAAATCGGGAAGCCATATTTTGATAGATGGTACAAAAGCTTCGTTTATCGATATTGACATTATTGAAACCATTGAAATTTTCTGTTTGTCGGCAAAAAGCAGAGGCGTTCATGTAGAATTAAAGAGAACACTTACAAGCTACAACGATTATTTTAGACTAAAAGAAACGCAAGATGCTTCCATTTGAACGCCTCCTCCTCGAAAACAAAGCATGGGCCGCTGAAAAATTAGAAACAGATCCCGAATACTTTTTAAGGCAATCGAAAGACCAGACACCAGAATTCTTTTGGATTGGATGTTCCGACAGCCGCGTACCAGCTAACGAGGTTACGAATACCGAACCCGGTGAAATATTCGTCCATCGAAATGTTGCCAATTTGGTGGTAAACACTGATTTAAACTTACTTAGTGTTCTTCAATATGCTGTTGAGGTTTTGAAAGTGAAACACATCATTGTTTGTGGTCACTATGGATGTGGTGGGGTTAAAGCAGCCATGACTCAAAAATCTTATGGCATCATCAATAAATGGCTCCGAAACATTAAAGATGTTTATCGTTTTCATCGAGACGAAATTGATGGAATTCAAGATGAACAAAAACGTGTTGATCGCCTTATTGAACTCAATGTGAAAGAACAAATTCACAACCTCGCAAAGACATCCATCGTTCAAAAAGCATGGATAAACAGACAAGGACCAACTCTTCATGGTTGGGTGTATCGCCTTGATGATGGAATTCTAAATAATATCCTCACCATCGATCACAATTTCAAAGTGGATCCAATTTACCGTTTTGATGAGGAAGAATTGAAAGATTGAGATAAAAACAATTCAATCACTACCTTAGCGCCTGTCAATGAAATAATGATTTATGTCGGGACATAGTAAATGGGCGAATATTAAACATCGCAAAGGGCTGAAAGACAAACGAAGAGGCAAGTTATTTACTCGTTTACTAAAGGAGTTGATGATGGCAACAAGAAATGGCGGTCCTGATCCTGATGGAAATCCTCGCTTGCGATTGGCCATTCAAAATGCTAAAGGAGCCAATATTCCCAAAGACACAATTGTTCGAAATATAGAAAAAGCTTCTGGACTTGGTGGTGAAGCTTATGTTGAACCTACCTACGAGGGCTATGCTCCATTTGGAATTGCGGTTTTTGTGGAATGTGCTACCGATAACTTAAACAGAACTGTTCAAGATGTCCGTATGGTATTTAATAAGTTTGGCGGAAACTTGGGAACTAATGGTTCATTAAGTTTTGTGTTTGATCGTATGGGGGTTTTTGAAATTGCACAAGGAAATCTGAACGAAGATGATTTTACCATGGAAATGATAGATTCCAATGCTTCGGAAGTTGAATTGAACGAAGGTGTTTTTACCGTTTTGCTTCCTTTCGAATCTTTTGGCTTGCTTCAGAGAAAACTGGAAATCATGGGCATTGAAGCCGAAAACGCAAGCATACAAAGTATTCCCAAAGAACGAACAACACTCGATTTGGAATCTGCCAAAAAAGTAATGAAACTCATTGAAATGCTTGAAGATCTTGATGATGTTCAACAAGTATATCATAACCTGGAAATCACCGAAGAACTCGCTAACGAATTATAATAAATGGAATCCCTTACCGATAAAACCACTAATAGCATGCAGGATAAAATTCAGCTCCTCGAAGATATGAAGTCTGAAGCCCTTTTAGGCGGAGGAGTAAAACGCATCGAATCGCAACATAAAAAAGGCAAACTCACTGCTCGCGAGCGTATTGCTCTATTGTTGGACGAAGGTTCCTTTGAAGAAATAGGACAACTCGTTACACACCGCAGCACCAACTTTGGATTAGAGAATCAGAAGTTTTATGGCGATGGTGTTGTGACAGGATATGGAACTGTTCATGGTCGAACTATATACGTTTTTGCACAAGATTTCACCGTGTTTGGCGGATCTTTAGCAGAAGCGCATGCCACAAAAATTTGTCGCATCATGGATCTTGCTATGCAAAATGGTGCACCCGTAATTGGCTTGAATGATTCTGGTGGAGCACGTATTCAAGAAGGCGTTGTGTCTTTAGGTGGGTACGCTGATATCTTCTATAAAAACACTATGGCTTCGGGCGTAATTCCTCAGATTTCGGCGATCATGGGACCATGTGCAGGTGGAGCTGTTTATTCTCCGGCAATAACTGATTTCATTCTCATGGTGGAAGATACTTCCTACATGTTTGTGACTGGACCTAACGTGGTAAAAACCGTTACGCATGAAGAAGTGAGCTCCGAAGAATTAGGTGGCGCATCGGCGCACAGTGTTAAATCGGGCGTAACGCATTTCTCTTGTACCAATGGGGTTTCCTGCATTCAAGACATTAAGAAATTATTGAGCTATATTCCTTCAAACTGTGAAGAAGAAGCTCCGCGTTTACCCTATACAGCTGGCAATGAAAAACGCCCTGTACTCAATACCATCATCCCAGAAAACCCAAATCAACCTTACGATATCCGCGAGGTTATTGATCAAGTTATTGATACCGATACCTTCTTTGAAGTACATAAGAACTTTGCAGAAAATATCGTGGTTGGTTTTGCGCGTTTGGGCGGACGAAGCATTGGAATTGTAGCCAATCAACCTGCTTATTTGGCGGGTGTTCTTGATATAAAATCCTCACAGAAAGCTGCACGTTTTGTGCGTTTTTGCGATTGTTTTAATATTCCATTGTTGGTGTTTGAAGATGTTCCTGGATTCCTTCCGGGAACTGATCAAGAGTGGAATGGAATCATTACCAATGGGGCAAAATTGCTTTATGCTTTCTGCGAAGCAACAGTACCGCGTGTAACTGTAATTACCCGTAAGGCATACGGAGGAGCTTACGATGTAATGAACTCGAAACACATTGGCGCCGACATGAATTACGCATGGCCAAGTGCCGAAATTGCAGTAATGGGAGCAAAAGGTGCCGCAGAAATTATCTTCAAGAAAGAAATCGAAGAAGCCCCAATTCCTGCGGAGAAATTGCTCGAAAAAGAACGTGAATATGCTGAGCTGTTTGCTAATCCTTACAGTGCTGCCGAACGTGGTTATGTAGATGAAGTAATTCATCCGGAACAAACCCGCGAAAAACTAATTCGTGCTTTTAAAATGCTCGAAAATAAAGTAGCAAAACTTCCACGTAAGAAACACGGGAATATTCCTTTGTAGAGTTTTTATAATGTGGATTACACATTGGTTCAAATCTTTTAGTTGAATCATATCATGATGCTATTTATACTTTCTCGAGTTAAATTAAAACAACCTTTTAGTATAAAGTGGCTGGAAAAGTTTTGCTTTATAACATCTAATGCTATTCTAATACAATCGATTTTAAAGTTGTAGCATGAAGATTATTTTATCGGCCTATAATTCAAATAATTAAACCTATTAATAAATTTTTCATACTTTACGATAACATTTCTAAACGAAGCTATTGTGAGAAATTATCTACTATCCAGTCTTCATTTTATTTATGATAAAGTCAAATTTAGTAACCTAAAAAGAGCAGTAATTATTGTCCTTTTGTTTTTACTACATACATCTGTTAATGCCCAGTGGACGCAAACTTCAGGTCCAGAAGGTGGTGAAGCTCGATGTGTTGCTAAAGTAGGAGACGAAATTTGGGTTGCTACCCGTTTTGGTATTTATACTTCTACAGATGAAGGTGCTTCTTGGGATATTCATCCACTTTTCACATTTGTAAATTGTCATGATATCTTTGTTTCAGGTGATTCCGTTTTAGTAGTTTTTACTATTTCAAGTGTTGATGAGATATCTTATAAATGCAAAAGCAGTTATAATGCTGGATCAACTTGGAATCAAGAGACAATAATATACAGCGATTGGTCATCATCTGGTGATGTTGGGAAAATACATAAATCAGGTAATTCTGTTTTTTTAACCGAGACTTGGCCTGATGATTATGTGTCTCATGACTTCGGGAATACATGGGAGATATTTACAATTCCTTTAAATGGTTTCCCTGATATAGTATGCTTTGGAGAATCAGCAGTTATTATTAATTTTTATGATACAAATATTAATTCCTATGTCTATTACATTCAAGATCAGACATCTCAAACTCTAACTCTATTGGATTCTGTATATTATCCGGTACCAATTGAAGGAGAAATTCTAATTTATGATCAATCTGTATTTTTTGTAATTCAATATCAAGTTGATACTTCATTTAACTATGCAATTATCAGGACAAATGATAATGGGCAAACCTGGGATACATTGAGTACTTTTCTTTATCCAGATTTTATCGAGGTTTCAATAATGGCTTATAATAACTTATTGTATATGAGCTATTATACTTCTGATCAAGTAAAACATTGGATGCTTAGTACAGACAATGGTGCAAGTTGGCAAAATGGAATCATCCCTGCTGTAGTTATGTCAGGAAGTAATTCGGTTGAATTATCAACAGGAGAAGCATTATCAGCTACATATGAAGGGATGAGGCGTTACAATACAACATGCACAAGCTGGTTTCCAGTTAACACCGGATTCAAAGCACAACAAACTCTTCTATTTGAGAACAATGGATTTCTTTACAGCTCATGTAATAACAGCAATTACAGAAGCGGAGACGCTGGAGCTACTTGGGATTTGTTGCCTTTCCCAATTTATAGAGCCGAAGATTATGTGTTTTTGGGTGATACTATCTTAGCGATAATAGGGTCTTCTTCTATTCTAATGCGTTCTTTCAATAATGGAACTAGTTGGGATACTATCTCGATTCAATTTAATCTTGGTCAATCTGGTTTATTTGCAATAGAAGAATTAAATGGCCGGATTTATCTAAATGGACAAGATTCTATTTTTTACAGTGATAATTTTGGAATTAGCTGGCAAAGCATAGCACCGTGGTTAGATACTGATGGTAATCAAGCTAATGGCGTAATTAGAAAATCTAACAATGAATTATTTTGTATTAGCATGAGTGGAAGCGTTGCTAAACTTAACCCGCAAAGTCTCACTTGGACGGTGCTTACTGGTTTCTGGTCGCCAGGAGTTAACTATAATACCCTTTATTCTGTTGATCAAACAATAATTGCCAGCGGAAATCAATTTTTTAAATACAGCATTGATGGAAGAATTACCTGGGTTAGTCCTGTATTAAATGGAATCCCTTTAGATAGTTATGGAGACCCATATCCTCCAAGAGACGTCACTTCTTCTCAGGGTTTATGGTTTTGCACCATGGGCAGATATGGCGTTTTTGTTACATCAGATATGGGTGAAAACTGGCAACAGCTTCAAGACCCACCTCCATTTTCGGCACAGGGTGGATTAGTTTTTCAAAACAATATCCTTTTCTCTGGCAGTGCAAGTAGCAGTGTTTGGAGACGCTCAGGACCACTATCCATCATTACAGGAAACGTTTATTGCGATTTCAATAATAATGGTGTTAAAGATGGAACTGATTATGATTTAGCAGGAATGTCAGTAAAAACCACTCCTCAAACATTCTTATCAACTAGTAACGCTGCTGGTAATTTCGGCCTATACACGGATGTGATAGGAGATTCACTTAAACTGGTGCTTCCATCGGAATACTGTACTTCTAATCCTCCTATGTATTTGACTAACGGTGTTGCGTCCAATCAAAATTTTGGACTTTATATTGATCCGGCAATCAAAGATCTTTCTGTCGATTTAACCAATGTGGATGTTTTCCGTCCAGGATTTGAAACAACGCTGAGATTAACAGCTAAAAATAAAGGTGGTTCAGATGCAAGTGCAGAGGTCAAATTGGTTCTAGATTCAACATTAACATACTTAAATGCTCAACCTGCATATGATTCTCAACAAGGAGATACCTTGATTTGGAATTCACCTTCTTTATCATTCTTAGAATCTTCGACAATATCTGTTCATATTTATACTCCAATTAGTGGTTCATTGGGAGATACTGTTAGATGCTTTGCCAGCATTAGTCCAACTATTGAAGATGTTGTTCCCAATGACAATTATTACACATTATCAGATATTATTGTTGGCTCTTATGATCCGAATGACAAAACGTGCTCAAGTGGTGAATTCATAACGCTTGAACAGGTTGCGAGTGAAGAATTACTCTATACTGTTCGGTTTCAGAACACAGGTAATTTCATGGCCGACAATGTTCACATTTCCGACACGCTCAGTAATTTTCTAGATTTAAATACTTATCGTGTAATCTCTTCCAGTCATGATATGCGTTTCGACTTGAGCGGAACTGGTATTGTTGATTTCAATTTTGATGATATTTTTCTTGCCGATTCCACCTCAAATGAAGCCATGAGCCATGGTTTTGTTAAATATGGAGTAAAATGCAAACCCAATCTATCCCTAGGAAATGCGATTACGAATACAGCTTATATCTACTTCGATTTTAACCCAGCAATTATTACGAATAAAACAACAACGCTTGTCGCTTACCCAATTATTCTAACTGCGGAAAACATTCACACTGCGATTACTGAAAATGCTTTGATTGTTTATCCCAATCCAGCGAATGATTATTTTACCATTGATGCACGTGGAATTGACTCAAAGAATCTTAGTGTTTCTTTATTTGATTTAAGAGGGTTATTTCTTCGAACAGAACGAATGAATCCAATACAGAACATTTCCTTAGAAAATCTTCCTGCCGGAATTTATATTGGGGTGATAAACGATGAAAACAATTATTCGAAAAGATCATTCAAAATTGTGCATCAATAATTCAATAATAAAAACTGTACTTTCGAGCAAGAAACACGGGAATATTCCGTTATAATTTTACAGTGATTACAAAACAAAATTCCCCTTTACACAAAGTTCGCTGCCTTCTTGCGGGCTTTGTGTTTTTTATTTCAACGCTCGGGCTTTGGGGACAAGTAACCATAAGTGGAACCGTGCGCGACAAAGAAAACGGCCGCCCTTTGCCTTATGCATTTGTGATTATTCAGCGTACACAAAATGGTGTTTTTTGCGACCAGCGTGGGAAGTTTAGCATGCAAGTTCAACCCACCGACTCCTTGCTTTTTTCTATAACGGGCTATCAGTTTACCAAAGTATTGCTGGGAGACTCTGCTCGAAAATCAGAATACAATCTGAATGTTTCGTTGATTCTAAAGCCAGTGAAACTTCGAACTTTTGAAGTAAAAGCGCCCAAAACATTCGATCAGATTTTGGCGGATTTAGAGAAAGCCGAAAAATCGAAGGTGCATCATACAACTTCGGTTGGAAATGCCATTGAAAGTCCGATTACTTTCTTGTATATGCAATTTAGCAGGGAAGGAAAATCGATTCGTAAAATTTCAGAACTACGCGCCGAAGATGCCAAACAAGCGCTTATTAAAGAACTTTTCACTCGTTACATGCTCGCTTACATAATCGAATTGGATGAAAAAGACATGGATGATTTCATTGCTTTTTCGGGATTGACCAATACCTATAATTTATTCGATACCGAATACGAATTGGTGGTGTATGTAAAAAATCGCTTTGTCGATTACAAGCGTTACCGAGGCATTGAAGACTAAGATTCTTCTTTAAACCAAGTTGCGTATTTCAAATAATTATCGGCAATGCGGTCTATTTGTCCGCGCACGAGTTCTTCACTCACTTTCTTCACTGGCTTTGCTGGCACTCCCGCCCAAATCCAACCCGATTCTACCACACTATTTTCGAGGACTACCGCTCCAGCAGCAATGATACTTCCCGAATGCACAACTGCATTGTCCATTACGATGGCTCCCATTCCAATGAGGACATTATCGTGTAATGTACAACCATGAACTAGCGCGTTATGCCCAATAGAAACACGATTACCAATAGTGGTTGCTGCTTGTTCGAATGTTGCATGAATAACAGCACCATCTTGAATATTTACACGGTCACCAATACGAATCGCATTTACATCACCACGCACCACGGCATTAAACCAAACACTGCAATCGCGGCCCATAATGACATCACCAATAACGGTTGCATTTTCGGATAGGTAAATATTATCACCAAACTGGGGCGTAAATCCCCGAACAGTTTTTATTAATGCCATGTGTGATAAATGTTAATTTGTCAAAGTAAAGGGAAAATGTTATTCTACATGAACTATTTAAACTTTAACGCATAAGAAGGCGAAAATTTCCTTTAATCATTTTAACTTTCCAGCCATGAAAAAGTCATTAGTTACATTCATTTTCAGCGTTTCTGCTGCTGTTTTAATTGCTCAAGAGATTGAAGGGCAGAAAGTTAAAACCAAACCCGAGAAGGTGACCCTGTTTATTCGGGGCGCTCAGGTTGATTCAAAAGGAAGTAGTCCTTTAAAAGTTGGAACACAAACCATCGTCTTCGACAATCTTTCAAACTTCATAGATCCTAATTCAGTTCAGGTTAAAGCTAACGCCGACATAACCATATTGTCAGTAAATTACCAACTCAATTACCTCGAACCTCAAAATAATCCCGAGTATAAACGATTGGAGGACTCGATAAAAATTTGCAAAAAAGAAATTGCTCGGGTTTCACTTACAAAAAATTCTTTCCAAGAAGAGCTTACCATGTTGGCTGCGAACAAATCAATTGGCGGAGCTAACAACGGTGTGAGCGTTGCGGAGTTGGAAAAGATGGCCAATTTTATGCGCAACCGAATTGCCGATGTTTCTTTGAAACGTTTAGAATCGGAAGAAAAAGAAACCAAGTTACGCGAACATCAAACGCAACTCGAACAACAATTGTATACTCTTAAAAATTCAGGAGCTCAACCAAGCGGAGAAATCGTAGTTACAGCAATCTCCAAAGAAGTGGGAAATGCGAATTTCGAGTTAAGCTATTTTGTGAGCAATTGCGGATGGACGCCAAGTTATGATGTTCGTGTGAAAGACGTAAATACCCCAGCAAGTATTGTTGCAAAAGCAAGTGTTTATCAGACAACTGGCATGGATTGGAAAAATGTCCAGCTTTCTTTAAGCACAGGAAATCCAACACAAGGCAATACAAAACCTACTTTAAATCCTTGGACATTATATTTAACCGATCGCACTGTTCACAAAGAAAATACGAAATATCGCTATAAAAGTATGTCAGATGCAGATTATTCAGGAGCAGCGCCTGCTGCAATGGAAAAAGATATGAGGTCGAAAAGAATGGATGAGGTTGTTGTAACAAATTCGTGGAGTAATACCGCGGCTTCGAATACTGTGGTTGGAACCAGTACAACCAATGCCATCTTCGATATTAAACTACCTTATACAATTCTTAGCAATGGCAAGGTGAATATTGTAGAAATTCAAGAATATTCGGTTGCGGCCAACTATTCATATTTTGCAGCACCTAAAATTGATCAAGATGCATTTTTGGTTGCCGATTTAATTGGTTGGGATAAAAACGAATTGCTTCCCGGCGACGCCAATGTGTATTTTGAGAACAATTATGTTGGCAAGACCTATTTCGATTCTAGAATTGTTGATGATACTCTCAGTTTTGCCTTAGGCCGAGACAATAACGTTCGTATTCAACGCAAGCAAGTCAAGGATTTTAAAGAAAAGGTAAGTATATCGGGAAGCGTAAATAAATTGAATAGAGAATTTGAAATAGAAATCAAGAACACACGTAAATCGAGTGTCGTATTAGAAATTGAAGACCAAATCCCATTAACATCCAATGCAGAATTAAACATTGAAAAAACAGGAGCAGAAGGAGCTGCTTATGATTCTCAAACGGGGAAACTCACTTGGAAACTCACGTTAAATCAAGGAGAATCAAGAAAGATAGCCTTTGGGTATACGTTGAAATACCCGAAAAAAAATAATTTGAATGGATTGTAATTAAGCAAATTCATTAATGAAAAAAGCCAGATTGGAGCAATTCAATCTGGCTTTTTTGTGAGGAGATTTTTACAGACTAATGATATATATTCATCGAAACGTGATTATTTCAAGGACTTCAGTAAAATCTTCTTTTATTTTCATTTCGCTGTAACTTAGTGCAGCTTGCAAGACTCTTAATCGCAAAAGACACCATTCAATTGACTGTAGCTGAATTCAATCAAAGCGTCGATCAGTTTTCTGATAATATTTACCGCTTCATCCTCAAGAACATGCGTGATGAGGACGAAGCCCGTGATGTTGTGCAGGATACTTTCGAGCGGGTTTGGCTTAAAGCTTCCGAAGTTTCTTTTGAAAAAGCGAAATCGTATCTGTTTACAACCGCTTACCGAATTATGTTGGAGCGCATTCGCAAAAAGAAACGTCAAGAACCTTCAGATACTTCATTAAACGTAATTCCCGATTCATCAAAAGAGCCTGAATTTGACTTAAAGCGTATTTTGAATGAAGCCATTTCCAAACTTCCTGAAGATCAACGTTCGGTAATCATGCTTCGTGACTACGAAGGGTATTCGTACGATGAAATTGGTCGAATTACCGGACTGAATGAGAGTCAGGTGAAGGTGTATATTTTTAGAGCACGTGTTTTTCTGAAAAATTATTTGATTCGAATGGAGGTGGTTTTATGAATCGGATCAATTTCAGCAATTACGAAGCCTGGCTGCTCGATTATGCGGAAGGAAATCTCTCTGCAGAAGATACTGCTGACTTATTACTTTTCATGGAGCAACATCCCGAATTGCAAACGGATGTGGACAATTTGATGGAGTTTATTTTGCCTTCGGATGAGATTATTTCGGCCGATTTTAAACATCAATTACATAAAAACGACGCTGCTTTTAAAGAACACTTCGAAAATTTATGTATCGCATTTTACGATAAAAAGATAACAGCTGCCGAGAAGAACGAACTCGAATCTATTCTTAAACAAAACCCTCATTGGATAAAGGAATTTAAAGCATTTGCCCACGTATATATTCAACAAGAATCAGACGTAGAATTTACAGCGAAGTCATCCCTCGAAAAGCAATTTCAACCCGAAGGAAGTTTTGATGATTTAGCTGTAAAAGCGCTCGAAGGTCTGCATAGCGAAACAGAAAAATCGGTATTTGATGCAAGTTTGCAAGGCGATACAAGCAAACAGATCCAGTGGAAAGCGTTTCAAAAAACAGTGTTGCAACAAGAACACATTGTGTTTGAAGAAAAAGCGTCCTTGTATCAACAAGATGGTGGCGCACGTGTTTTTCCAATTTGGTCACGTTGGATTGCCGTTGCAGCTTCCCTTGCACTTTTGTTTGGTGCTTATTCTATTCTGATAAAAAAAGGAGAATCACATGCCGGAATGGCGAGCATTCAGCCTGATAGCATTCAACAAGTTCGTCCGGTTCAACCAAAGAATACGACACCTGCTTTTCAATCTATAGTTTCACAACCCAATTTAAATTCTCAGTCAACATTTTCTCCCGAAGAGGAAAAGCAAGTTCCAAAACGACAAGAAATTCCAGCTTTTCAGTTACTTGAAAGCATTGCTATTTTGCCTTCGCTGAAAGCACAATCGATTCCTGTTTTTGAATTGCCATTCGATTACATTCCCATTCTTCCCGAAGAAACTAGCCAAGAGTTTGCATATTTTTCCCCAGCTACGGTTGAACCCGAATTTTTAAGCCCGAAAGAATTCCTCATTGCCCAAGCCAAAAATTTATTTCAGAAGCAAAAACAAGAATTCGAAAAGCCACTCAACGAACTTCGAACAGAAGGTTTGGCCGAAACCGGTTACCGCAATATTGAGCGCCTAACCCGCGGAACCGTGAACATTGAACGCAAAAAAACAGATGAAGGAAGTCGCGTAACGGGCTTCAGTATTGGCCCGCTTGCCTTCAGCAGAACGACGCATTAAAACTCAATTTACCTTATGTTTTACCATATAGGAAACGATGCGTTTAATGGATAAATGTGTTCTTTTGTAATTAGAATCATTAAAATTGATTTTAATCAGGTTGGTATTTCAAATTCAGATTTCAAATCATTTTTAATAAATAATCTAATCCTCTGTAACTATGTTGCACCGTTTTGCTTCTTACAATCGTAAATTCAAAACATTTGAACTATGAAAACGAACTCTTTCCTTTTTGTTGCGGCTCTTATTCTGGGCATTAACACTATTAACGCTCAAGGTAGTTTAGAACGCAAAGTCTTAGAACCATTTACATCACTTAAAATAAACGGCGATGTGGATGTTTACCTAAACCAATCGAACGAGCCCGGAATCAGTGCTTCGGCGAAAGATTTAAAGTCACTTCAATACCAAATTGTTAATGGAGTGCTCGAAATAAATGGCGGATCGGAAAATCATATTTATGTTCATACGCAAGGACTCTCTCGCATTGAACTTTCCGGTAATTCGGATGTATATAGTTCGGATACATTACGAGGAAGTAATTTATTTATTGAAAATTCAGGAGCAGGGGATGCCACTTTATTAGTAAACTATGCGAACGTAGATGTAAATGTAGCAGGTTCCTCCGATGTAAAATTGAGTGGCTATGCCGATAATTTAAAGGCCAATGTCTCTGGAGCGGGCGATTTACGAGCCTATAAATTGCAAACCAAGCAAGCCAATGTTACACTTTCAGGAACTGGCGATGCTCAAATTAATGCAAGTAAATCGATTCAGGGAAATGTTGGTGGGGCTGGAACTCTTTATCACCAAGGCGAACCCGAGAGATTGGAAGTTGAAATAACCGGAGCAGGCGAACTAAAAAAATCGAATGCTTTGGTGAATGGCGATACGACCCGAATCAAGTTTGGTAATAAGAAAATTATCATCCTCGACGAAGATGGAAAATCGAAAATTGAAATCGGAGATGATGTAATGGTGGATGGTAAAATCCAAAATAAAAAAGATGATTCAAAACCCAAGAAAGATGGTCCTGCTAGCATTTGGTCAGGATTCGAATTGGGATTAAATGGTTACTTAAATCCCAACAACAATTTCAATATGGATAGTGTGAATAGCTCCTATTCATTGAATTACAACAAATCAATCGCAGTAAATTTTAACTTGTGGGAAGTTCACGGACACATTTTAAAAAACAATATTTACGTGACTACCGGTCTTGGTGCCGAGATCAATAATTACCGTTTCGATAAAAATGTGAAAATGCTTTCAGATACAACACCTACTCAAGTTGCTGTTGAGTCGGGGAAAGATTACGTTAAAAGCAAGCTGGTAACGGGTTATTTGAATGCTCCATTATACCTCACATTTGCAACCAATAAATTCAAAAACGGAAAACGATTAAGTGTATCACCTGGATTAACAGCAGGTTGGAAATTCACATCGTACAACAAGCGCGTAGTCAATGAAAATGGTGATCGTCAAAAAAGCCATAATAATGATGATTTCAATCTCAATCCATTCCGCGTAAATGCTTCCGTGCGTCTTGGATATGGCTCGTTTGTTTTGTTTGCCAATTATGCATTAACGCCTCTCTTTCAAAAAAATGAGGGTCCAGATTTAACTGCATTTTCTACTGGAATCCGGATTATTGGTTTTGGGAAAGACTAATAATTTCAGCTCCTGTTTAAATTAGGCACGTTTTGATTTTGCCTCCTTTACTTGAATAAACGAGTTATTAATTCGACTGTCTCTTTCTTGATTGTGTTCGGTTAGCGCATCGTTCATTTCTCGAATAACTTCATCGAGAGCAAGTGCGCTACTTTTTAAGTATTGCGCTACTTTTATTAGATCCTCTTTCTGATCTATTTCTTCAATAAGAGATGTGAGTCCAAGGATACTTGCCACTGGAAGTCTTAAGCTATGTGAAGTAAGATGTGCAAAATGTTCTAGTCGATTGAGTTGATCCTGCAAACGTTGTTCGGCTATTTTACTTTCCGAAATGTCTTTCATCAAACCAATAATGTTTGTTGGAAATCCCTTTTCGTCTTTACCATAAGCTTTTCCTTGGTCGAGAATCCATTTGTATGATCCATCCTTGCATCGAATCCGAATTTCAGTTTTAAATGAATCGGACATTCCACCTATAATATTGAGCAGATTTCCACCGCTTTTTGCTAAATCTTCGGGATGAATCCGAGCGCACCAATCTTCTACTTGCCCATCAATACCATCCGATTCATCGTATCCTAGAAGTTTGTAGCACGATGCGGAAAAATAAAATTTGTTCTCTTGAATATCCCAATCCCACATTCCGTATTCATTTCCTTCTACCGCAATTTTCCACCGCTCATTTTGGTAGGCACTTTCCAATTCTAGTTGACGTTTCTTTTCAATATTTTTACAGAAACAAATTATTTCAATTGAGCCATCTCCTGTCTTTATTGGTTTCAAATCTACTTCATGCAAACTGCCAAACAACATTGTTTCTTCATGAATATGTTCCCCAAGAAGGCATCTGTTAAAATAGATATCCAATTGCTTTTGAATAATCCCATTATCCGATAAAGTCACTATTACTGAATTGTTTTTACGAAAGGTTTTTTTGGAAAACGAGGAATAAACGTTTCTGAAATGTTTGTTCGCTGAAACAATTTTTAATTGAGCATCTACCATCCAAATACTCAAATCCTGAAAACTATCAATTATTAATTCGAGTTTTTTATTGGAACTACTGGACCTAATTCCAATTTCCAACCCATCTAAAACTTGCTTCAACTCCCGTTTATCTTCAACTTCCGGTTGGAGATTCTTTGGAGATCTTTTGTGCAAATGTCTTGACGATAAAGGTGTATTAGTACTACCTGAAATCATAATCATTCTTTAAACCAAAAAGCTATACGTGCATCTACCTAAAAAAGGTTATAGGATGAACAAATATTAATCTCCGATTCCATTATCCCTATATTTGCTATGTTTTGAAAAGCGTTTCCCTAATTTTGATTTTCATATTTGTCATGCCCTTGTTTGTGAAATTGGCGGTGGTGACAAATTATATAGTACAATATGAGCGATATTCCAACGAACTATGTATTTACAAAGACATAGCTGAATCATCATGTAATGGGAAATGCCAAATGATGAAGGAACTTAATCAAACGGAGTCCAAATCACCCAGCGCACCTCAACTTCCGGAGTTTAAGTTGAAAGAACAGCCGTTTGATTTTTTTCAGATTAACGATTACATAAATCATCCACTTATAAAACAACCCAATTGGTTAGCAGTGGAATCACCCAAACTTCATACAGGGTCAATAAAAGGGATCTTTCATCCGCCTTGCTATTCATAAGCAATTCAGATTCATTAATTCTTTATTATTCATCTGCCGCATTCTCATGTGGCTAACAACTCTTTTGTATGAAACGCTCTTCATATTTTCTTATAATAAACTTTGCCCTTCTATTATTCAATTTTTCTTCGTGTAAAAAGGATGAAGCAATACATGACCATACAGCCTTAACAGGATTATTCAAAGTTGAGTTCGAACACAGTTTTGATGGAGCAGAATTTTCATTCGATTCCACATATATCGATGCTCAAGGAGATACACTCCATTTCAGCAAATTCGATTATTATATTTCAAATCTTCAATTGGTAAAATCCGATGGGAGTATTTGGTCACAACCGGATAGTTATTTTTTAATCAAAAGCAGTGACGATTTAAGTCGATTAATTTCCATAGCAGACGTTCCTGTTGGTGATTATACAGGAATTAATTTCTCCATCGGTGTTGATTCTACCCACAATGTAAGTGGAGCTCAAACAGGTGCTCTCGATCCTGCCAATGAAATGTTTTGGGATTGGAATACGGGCTATATTTTCATTAAAACGGAAGGGACTATTTGCACATTTTTCCAAGCGAGTGTTTTCGAATATCATATTGGAGGATTTCAAACAGCGAATGCAACTAATTGTGTGCATAAAGTGAGTCAAACTTTTGGTGGCTCAACCTTGACAATTGCTCCGAATACAGCACCACAAATTCACATGGCAGTTGATTTGAGCCGTTTCTTCAATGGCACATCTGATAGTTTGAGTGTAGCCTCAATGCCAATGATTCATGATCCAGGATTAGAAGCTGTTAAAGCAGCCAATCGTTTTCAAGAAGCATTTGAATTTGAACACCTTCATCAATAGGGTTATTCTACAAACAATGAAATTAACCATCAAACTCATTTTCCTGCTACTATTATCTATGGTAGCAGGAACTAGTTCCGCCTGCGATGCTTGTGGCTGTTCGGCTAGCGGACTTTCTGGCGGGTTGTTTCCTCAAATTCAAAGCAATATGCTTGGTTGGAGATATTCTTCATCGCATTTTACACATCCCTCAACCATCGATAATATGAATGGCTTGAGTTTGGTGAAAGAAGATCGGTATACCGACCAAGAGTTGTTTTTTCGCTGGTATGCGCACAAGCGACTTCAATTATGGTTTACTGCACCTTATCGAATTCACGAACGCATCGAAACGTTACGTCAAACGACTATTCAAGGCCTCGGCGATTTTCAAGCATCTGCATTGTACACTATTGTCAATACCAACTTGGATACAATTCAAAAAAACTGGAAACATATTTGGCTAGCTGGGACAGGGCTTTCAATGCCAACGGGGAAGTATCGCCAACGCGATGAAACTCTTACTACTTTGCCTAATGGTTTTCAGTTAGGCACAGGAGCGTATTCTGCTGTTTTTAATTCGGTGTATTTAATCCGTTACAAACAATTGGGAATTCAAATCCAAGGCGATTACCGCACTTGGACGATTAATGAATCGCAGTTTAAAAAAGGGAATCAATTCAGTATGCAATCGCAACTGTTTTATCGAATGCCAATAAAGAGCTTTGTTTTCCTGCCACAAGCAGGTTTGCGTTACGAAAAATTAGAGCAAGATATTGAGTTTGGTGCACCGCGATTTCAATCGGGAAGCACAAGTTCTTGGGCAACGGCAGGTGTTGATGTGTATGCGAAACATTGGATGTTGGGATGTTCTATCCAATCACCTTTTCAACAAACACTTACATCGGCACAACCGAGTTCCAGTTCGCGGTTTAATGTAATTGCCGGATTCATCTGGTGATACATTATCTTCGCGCTGAATGAAATCAATTTGGAAAGCACATTTGGCGGCATTTTTAGCAAATGTTATTTATGGGGCTAATTATTCCATTGCCAAAGAGGTAATGCCGAGGTTTTTCCAGCCTTATGGTCTAATTGTATTCCGGGTTTCGGGCGCTATTTTACTTTTTGCACTTTTGTTTTGGGGAAAAACAGAACAAATTCAAAAGAAAGATATTCCCCGCTTTGCTCTTTGTGGTTTACTGGGTGTTGCCTGCAACCAGTTACTCTTTTTTAAAGGATTAAGTCTTTCAACTCCTATTGAAGCCGCCATTATTTTAACCGCAAATCCTGTTTTGGTGCTTATTGCAGCAGCGCTCATTGCTAAAGAAAAGATCACATCAACCAAAGCATTGGGAATCCTCTTTGGTCTTTGCGGAGCGCTAGTCCTTATTCTTCAACGCAAATCATCTCCCGAACTTGAAAGCACCTTTGTTGGAAATTTGATGATACTATTAAATGCCGCTTTTTATGCAGTTTATCTTGTAATCATTCGACCGCTCATACAACGTTACAGACCAAGCACTGTAATGCTTTTCGTATTTCTTTTTGGCCTGATTCCCATTATTCCTATTGGAGCATCTGAGGTAATGGCTATTCAATGGGAATCAGTTCCAGCATGGGCATTTGGCGGACTCGCATTTATTATAGTTGGAGCTACTTTCTTAGCCTACATTCTCAATGCATTTGCACTTGCATCCATGAGTGCTTCGGTGGTGAGTATCTACATTTATATTCAACCTTTTCTAGCAGCTCTCATTGCCATTGCTTGGGGAAAAGATGAGTTGGATTTTTCAAAAATCATCTCTGCGGCACTTGTCTTTACAGGCGTTTGGCTAACGAGCAGACCCGCGAAAAAGGCAGTCTTAAACTAACCTTTCCTTCTTGGCTTATTGTATTTTTCGCGCATTTGCTGAGCACGCGTTTTACGAATATTAACCTTTTTATTCTTGTCTTTTTTCTCGTGAAAAGCAGGACCGGCTTCATACTTTTTAATCTTCACTTTCGAGCCAGGCATATTCACGCGTTCCAACTCATCTCCAATTAAGATTTCCGAAATCTCCACCTCATCAGGGAGTGGATTTCGAGGAATTACCATGTTCATGTATTCCTCAATCTGGGCAATCATTTCCGAATCTTTCTCACGGATAAACGTAATGGAATCTCCTTTACTTTCGGCCCTTCCTGTTCGACCAATACGATGGATGTAATTTTCCATGACATCGGGAACATCAAAATTGATTACATGCGAAACTCCAGTAATATCAATACCTCGAGAAAGGATATCGGTGGCAATGAGGATACGCTGCTTGCCTTCTGCAAAATTCTCCACGGCCCGAAAACGAGTATTTTGTGCTTTGTTTGAGTGGATAACTCCTGCTTCGCCAGGAAATTCTGACTCAAGATGCTCGTATAATTTGTCAGCCAATTTTCTGCTGCCAGCAAAAAGAAGAACGCGATCCATTCCTTCCAATCCAAGAATGTGATTAAGCAGATTCAGTTTCGTATTGTGATTCGGAACTTGGTAAGCCACCTGATTGATATTCTCCAAAGGACTTCCCGTTGGAGCTGCCTCAATGCGAAGAGGTGTTCTAAAATAGTTGGTGATAAGAGCGTCTACCTCATCCGACAATGTTGCTGAAAACATCAGATTTTGTCGTTTCGGAGGCAGCACATCAAAAATTCGTTCCAACTGCGGACGAAAACCCAAGCTCAACATTTCATCTACTTCATCAATGACAAGTCGTTTAATGGTTTTGGTTTTTAAAGTTCCGTCGAGCGCCAAATCGAGCAAACGACCGGGAGTTGCAACCAGAATGTCGAGTCCTTTGTAAATAGCATCTTTTTGAGTTCGAATATTTGCACCTCCATAAACACCTACTGCGACAATATTCATGTAGGTTGTAAGTTTGTTTATTTCCTCAACCACCTGTACCACCAACTCGCGGGTTGGAACCAAAATGAGCGTTTGAGGAAGTTTGTCTTTGGAGAATTTCCAAAGGCGTAAACAAGGTAACAAGTAAGCAATCGTTTTTCCAGTCCCTGTTTGCGCTATCCCAACTACATCGTTTCCGGCCATCATCGCCGAAAATGCGCGCTCTTGAATGGGTGTTGGGTGTGTAATTCCCTGATCATTCAACGCATTGAATAAAGGAGTACTCAGGTTTAAATCGGCAAAGGTGCTTTTATTCATGATTGCGGCAAAGGTAGGTTAAAAGAAAGGCAAGTTCGCTTTGGTGATCATGCTGAAAAATATAGAGCTTTAACATCCTACGGACCTCTATCCCCCGGCCCCTTTCTCCGCCACATAGTGGTCCCTTTGCCATAGGCACCTCTATGAGGCGGGAAGAAAGGGGAGAAGATTATGCTCAGAAGAAGCAGAATTCCAAGTCCCTCGCCTGGAGGAGAGGGATTTAGGGTGAGGTCAACGCGATTACTCTTCCTGAAGTAAGTTTACAATCAAGCGTCCTTAGACAAATTGCGATGGGGAAAGGGTTGGGGATTGGGGTATTGTTTAATCTATCTTTTAAAGAGATTCTCTCAGGTTTTCTATTTTTTTCAATTGGGCTTTGAAGAATTGATTTCGAATCTTTTCGGCCATACCGCTGATTTGAATGGATTTGCGTTTGAGGTTGTCCATCCATCGAAGGTGTTGTTTGTTGAACGCCACGTTTCGCGTAAGTATGGAGTTGAAGGTATTGTATCCAATGGATGAAATGGCACTTTCACCAGTACTCACATAAATGGAATTATTCCCAATCATCAAATCACATAGATACACATTGAGCACTGCGCCCGTGGATGCTCCGTTGTAGCCAATTTTTTGACCCGTTTCGGTTTGACGTGCAACGCGACGGATGAGTTCTTCGGTTTGGTCAATTACCTTGATAGCCTCTTCTTTAGTAGTAAAGAATCCAGCATCCCAATAGAACTTGATTTGTTGCAAAGTGCTTTCGATGGTTTCGTCGGTCCAGATTTCGGTTCCCGGAATTTCGGCATAATGCTGATAAAGTCCTTTCAAGAGTTCGGTATCAAAATACTCCTTTATGGGAAAAGGGTAATGAGAGCTTTCGAACTCGGGAATATTTAGAATCGATTTCATCCAATAAAGCAGCTTAAAGGCTGTAAGTTCGGGAAAGCCGAAATGGTAAAACATGGGAATGTCTTCGGCTGCGTAATGAAAATCGGGATTTGGATGTTTCCGAAATGATTTGAGTTGATTGCTCAGCGTTTGAAGATAATTCTGGAACTGATCGAGGCTTTGATCAAGAGGATTGAATTGAAACGTTACCACATCGGGTACTTCATTATTAAGTGCTTCGAGGGGAATGCTATAATGCAAGCAAATTTTAACGGTTTCATCAAGTGTGATAGCTGTTTCGCATCGTAATCTTCTGTATGCCCCGTCCTGACTGATTTCCAGTATATCCATCAAGTCGCGACACAGGTTGACTTGCCCAGGAACAAGTGTTTTTAATAATGCAATAAAACGTTGCTGATGATGAACACGGGTTTTGTTTAGCATAAATCAGTAAATGATAATTTAATAATTTGTAAAAATAGCGTTAAGAGCAAATGTATTGTATTTAAATTACTAAATAAAGCATTTTGATTTTGATATCCTGCATTTAGTTTGCAAATATCGATTGCATTTTAATTTGTTAGGCGAAAATCCGTAGAAGTTGAGCTGTTCGCTGCTGCAACTTTGTCTCAACAAAAACTCAAAAACAATTTCTTATGAAACGTCTATCTCTTTCTTTACTCCTTATTGTTGCAAGTTCTTTTTCAATATTGATTGCACAAACATCTCGTCCACTTTTAGCCGTTGGTGATATTGACGCCAATGATGCACTTCCCGGAAGCGGTCATTCTACATTGTCTGAAATGGCCATGCGTAAAATGGAGCGCATTGGAACTTACGAATTACTAGATCAATACGATATGAATTACCTCGCAAAACGTGATGGCATAAATTTAACGGGCTGCTTTTCGAAAATCTGCTTGACCGAAATGGGGTCCAAACTTCAAGTAGATAAGATGCTCACAGGGAGTATCCGCACCGTTGGCGATAACATCACTGTGAATTTTAGAATTCTTGATGTTAAATCGGGAATCATTGAACGCACACACACCAACGATTTCCTAAAGATCAATGCCGAATACCGCAGCATGATCGAAATTACATTGGATGAATTGATGGGAAATCCTGTGGATGAGGAGATCAAGAAGAAACTCACTCTGAAAAACGATTTCGATAATACGGTAAACAACCCCTATCAACTGCGTTTACGTACAGACGGTCCACGAATGGGTTTTACAATGTTCACTGGGGAAACGGCGTCAATAATGGGTGCTAATCGCAACAATGGTGGATTTGAAGCGCAATCGATGATGTTTCAATTTGGTTATCAGTTCGAAAAGCAATATCTGAACGAAGGAAATTTCCAAGCATTGTTCGAATTTATTCCCATGATGACCGGTCTAGATCAAGGACTTTTCATTCCAAGTATTACCATAATGAATGGATTGCGTAACAACAAAAATGGTTGGGAATTCGCTTTCGGTCCAACGTTTTCGATCGTTACAAAACGGCAGGGTTATTATGAAGCGGGTACTCAAAAATGGACTTTGTTGAACGACAGTATTCCAATTCCTGAGAATGCCGATGTAATAACACGTTTAGACAGTCGTGGCGATGCATCCATTCAAGCCGGATTTATCTTCGCATTTGGGAAAACACTCAAGTCTGGAAGATTGAATATCCCTGTAAACGCATTTCTGATTCCAAGCAATAAAGGATTACGTTTCGGAGTATCCTTCGGCTTCAATGCACGCGACCGTTATGCGTATAATGCTCCTGTAAAGATTAAGTAGTAGCAAACCTGGGCGAAACCTGGGGATTAATCCCCAGGTTTAGCCCAGGATTTCCCAGGTTTCTTGTATATTCACCGCCTTAAACTGAAAACTGAAATGAAAAAGCAATTCCTTTCCCTAATCCTTTGCCTTTCAATTGCTTCTGCTATGGCGCAGTCGGCTATGACACCCGAACAACTTTTAAAAGTTGCACGTGTTTCGGCTATTGGAGTTACAAAAGATGGTAAAAACTTGGTATACCGAACCAGTATACCCGACTTAGCTGCCAATAAAAATAGCTCCAAACTATTCATGATTCCCTTGATTGGTGGTGTTGCAACTCCGCTCGATAGCTTGGGTTCTCTTGTGGCCGATGGAATTATCAGCAAAGACGGAAAATATCAATTGCAAGAACATTTAGTAAAAATCGAAAAAGTGCAAGCGGCAGATTTTTATCCCGAAATGAATAAAGCCAATGCTCAAATCTTTGATGGTTTAAATTACCGCCATTGGGATACTTGGGAAGATGGAAAATACCGCCATGTTTTTCTTCATAAAATGATTGATGGCAAAGCGGATAATGGGAAAGATTTGATGCCGAACGAACCGTATGATAGTCCCCAACAACCTATGGGCGATGAAAGCGATTTTACCTTCAGCAACGATGGTATGCAAGTGGTTTATGTGTGCAAGAAAAAAGCAGGGACTGCATATGCGATTAGTACAAACACTGATTTATACAGTTACGATATTGCTTCAGGTTTAACTACCAATTTAACGGAAGGTCGCATGGGTTATGATACCGATCCTTTGTTTTCTTCTCAAAACACTTTGGCTTGGTTAAGTATGAAGCGCGATGGATATGAAGCAGATAAAAACGACATTATTGTTCGTGGAAAAGCGGGTGATATGAACCTAACTGCTCGATGGGACGGTACAGTAAAATCGTATCGCTGGGCGGATGATGGGAAGAAAATCTATTTCACTGCGGCTGTCGATGGAACTATGCAATTGTTTGAAGTGGATTATCCTGGTATGACTAAGAAATTACCCGTGGTTGTTCAATTAACCAATGGTGATTTTGATATTTCAGGCATTGTTTCTCAAGTAGGAAATACGTTGCTTCTAAGTCGCACGGACATGAACCATTCTGCTGAAATTTACACATATGACATGAAGAGTAAAGGCTTAAAGCAGCTCACGCATGTGAATGATGAATTATATGCAGGTGTGAAAATGAGCAAAGTGGAACGTCGTTATGTCAACACAACAGATGGTAAAAAGATGTTGGTTTGGATGGTTTATCCTCCCGATTTCGATCCAGCAAAGAAATACCCTACCTTGCTTTATTGCCAAGGTGGACCTCAATCGCCAGTTACCCAATTTTATTCTTTCCGATGGAATTTCCAAGTGATGGCAGCGCAAGGTTACATTGTAGTTGCGCCGAATCGTCGTGGATTACCTGGCTTTGGAGTTGAATGGAATGAAGCAATAAGTAAAGATTGGGGTGGACAATCGATGCGAGATTATTTAAGCGCTATTGATGATGCATCTGAAGAAAGCTATGTTGATAAAGCACGACTTGGTTGTATTGGAGCAAGCTATGGTGGATATTCAGTTTTCAACTTAGCCGGAATGCACAACAAGCGTTTCAAAACCTTTATTGCCCATGCGGGTGTTTTCAATTTGAAAAGTATGTATGGCACAACCGAAGAAGTGTTTTTCACAAACTTTGATATGGGCGGTGCATATTGGGAAAAGAACAATGCTGTGGCTCAAAAAACGTATGCCGAGTTTGATCCAAGTTTGAAAGTTGGAAATTGGGATTCCCCAATGTTGATTCTGCATGGAGGAAAAGACTTTCGAGTACCAGAAGGACAAGGATTTGAAGCATTTCAGGCGCTTCAATTAAGAGGAATCAAAAGTAGATTGGTCTATTTTCCAGAAGAAAATCATTGGATTCTTCAACCTCAAAACGGAGTGGTTTGGCAGCGCGAATTCTTCAAATGGTTAAAAGAAACATTGTAGGCATTCCCTTTCTTGCAAAAAATACAATAAGCAGAATCTATTTTAGTACTTTTGAGCGCGATGATAAAATCCATGACTGGTTTCGGTAAAAGTCAAGCTGTTTTTGGTTTAAAGACTTTAACTATCGATATCCGCGCGCTCAATAGTAAGCAACTCGATTTGAATATTCGTATTCCAAATGCTTTTCGTGAGAAAGAATCCGAAATCCGATCTCGAGTTTCAACAATTCTTGAAAGAGGGAAAGTGGATGTTTTCGTCTCTTTGAAAAGTCAAACAGGAAGTTCGGGAGTTTCTATAAACTCGAATCTTGTCAAAGCACGTTATGCCGAATTATTGTTTGTTGCCAAGGAATTGAATGTTGAAACAAGTGGATTATTTTCGGATGTGTTACGTTTCCCTGATCTTATTCAAGAAGAGGAAATGGAAGCGGGCGAAATGGAATGGGAAATCATCAGAACTTCCTTAGTGGAAGCCATCAATCAGGTTGATCAATTCCGTCTTGATGAAGGCAAAGGATTATCTTCAGAATTACTTGACCGAGTTCAGAATATCGAACAACTTTTAATCGCCATCACGCCCCATGAAGAAAGCCGTATGGTCCAGGTGCGAGCACGATTGAAACAAAAAATAGACGAACTTTTATCACAGGTTGATGCAAATGCAAATCGTTTCGAAGAGGAAATGATTTATTTTATGGAGAAGCTTGATATCACAGAAGAGAAACAGCGCTTGTTAACCCATTGCACGTATTTTAGAGAAACCGTAGCAGAAAAAACGGCTTCGGGCAGAAAATTGGCTTTCATTAGTCAAGAAATGGGAAGGGAGATAAATACCATTGGTTCAAAAGCGAATCATGCAGAAATGCAGAAGATTGTCGTTTTGATGAAAGACGAATTGGAAAAGATTAAAGAACAATTGAACAACGTATTGTGAGCGGTAAATTAATCATCATATGCGCACCAAGTGGAGCAGGAAAGACAACCATCGTGCGCCATATTTTGGAAAATATTCCAGGAATTGAATTTTCAGTTTCGGCAACGAATCGTAAGCAGCGCCCCAACGAAATTCATGGAGTAGATTATTACTTTATGGAAACGGAAGATTTTACCAGTAAAATTGCACACGATGAATTTCTCGAATGGGAAGAAGTTTATCCAGGTACATTTTACGGAACGCTAAAAAACGAAATTGATCGAATTTGGAACCGCGGCAACCATGTTATTTTTGATGTGGATGTTGAAGGCGGTCTCAATATCAAACGCCACTTTGGGAAACAGGCCATGTTGGTTTTTGTTATGCCTCCTTCGCTTGATGTGTTAAAAGAGCGATTATTTAACAGGGCCACAGAAACCGAAAAAAGCTTCCAAACACGCGTAAAGAAAGCTGAACGCGAAATGGATTACGCAAAACATGCCGATAGAATTCTGGTTAACGATATATTGGAAGTCTCTTTACCAGAAGCTTTAGTGATGGCAAATGATTTTATAAACCAAGCTTAATTATGAAAATCGGGCTGTATTTCGGTTCGTACAATCCTGTCCACATTGGACATATTGCTATTGCAGGATATTTTGCGCAGTTCAGTGATTTAGATCAAGTTTGGCTTGTTGTATCACCTCATAATCCGCTCAAACAGAAACAAAGTCTTCTGAAAGATTATCACCGATTGGCGATGGTAAACGCGGCAATTGAAGATATTCCATACATCCGATCTTGCGATATTGAATTTTCCTTGCCCCAACCTTCATTTACCATAAACACGCTCTCGCATCTGACCGAAAAATATCCTCAACATCAGTTCGCATTAATTCTTGGGGCAGATAATCTTGAAAGCTTCCACAAATGGAAAAACTATGAAGAGATTTTAAAGAATTATGCTTTGTTTGTTTACCCAAGACCTGGATATTCCCTGCCAGAACATTTGGATCATACAAATATCATAAGTGTTGAAGCTCCATTAATGGACATTTCTTCTACTATGATTCGCACAGCTGTTAAATCTAAAAAAGATGTGCGGTGTTTTATGCCAGAAAAAGCATTTGAATACATGCAGGAAATGCATTTCTACGAATAGTTTTTGCCTTATTCAACTCTTAAACTATTGGCATAATTTCTTTTGAATCGTTGACAGTTAGTCACCTATTCAAGAATTAAAATAAATTACTCGCATTTCTTTCGCCTTTTTGTCAGGAACACTTCGAAGGAATAAAACTTGGGTTAAAAGCCCAAGGAAATTCCTTAATTTCGCACACTATTTTTTGAATATTAGAACCCATGATCAAATCGATCGCCAACCTGTTTGGAAAAATTGTCGGTAGTAAATCCGATCGCGACCTTGCTGAAATTCGTCCGCTAGTCGATAAAATAAATGTCATTTATCCAACACTTGCTGCTTTAAGCAACGATGAGTTGAGAAATAAGACGATCACATTTCGGGCCGATATTCAGTCAGCCATTCAAGCCGAACGCGATGAAATTGCAGCATTAAATGCACGAGCTGAAACGGAAACAGAAATGGATTTTTCTGAAAAGGAATTGCTTTTTGATTCAATCGATAAGATCAAGAAAAAGATCCACGAAAAAATCGAGGTTAAATTACTCGAAATTTTACCTGAAGCGTTTGCCGTAATGCGCGAAACAGCTCGTCGATTTACTACGAATCCGACACTCGAAGTTACAGCAACTCAGTTAGACCGTGATTTTTCTAGTAAGAAAGATTATGTCTCTATAAGTGGAGACAAAGCCATTTACATGAACAATTGGCCAGCAGCCGGAAACCGGGTTATTTGGGACATGGTTCATTATGATGTGCAGCTCATTGGTGGTATCATGCTGCATAAAGGGAAAATTGCGGAGATGGCTACCGGAGAAGGAAAAACACTCGTGGCAACATTACCTGTTTACCTAAATGCACTTTCGGGCGAAGGAGTCCATCTTGTTACAGTAAACGATTACTTGGCTCGACGTGACTCTGAATGGATGGGAACGCTTTACGAATTCCACGGTTTACGTGTTGATTGTATCGATAAACACCAACCCAATTCAGCTGAAAGACGCGCTGCCTACGCATCCGAAATTACCTTTGGTACCAACAACGAATTTGGTTTCGATTACCTGCGTGATAACATGGCACGAAGTCCAGAAGAATTGGTTCAACGTGGGCATAATTTCGCAATCGTGGATGAGGTCGATTCGGTCTTGGTTGATGATGCTCGAACTCCACTTATCATTTCCGGCCCAACTCCCAAAGGCGATAACCAAGAATTCTTCGCACTAAAGCCGCGTATCGAAAAGTTGGTTACAGCTCAACGTAATTTCATCAATTCGGCTTTGGCTGAAGCAAAGAAACATTTTGGTCAAGAGGATAAAGTAGCTGGAATGGCATTGTTGCGTGCATATCGTGGTTTGCCAAAGAATAAAGCACTCATCAAATATTTAAGTGAATCGGGTGTGAAAACGCTCTTGCAAAAAACGGAAAATTTCTACATGCAGGATCAAAGCCGTGAAATGCATAAGGTAGATTCGGAACTCTTCTTCGTAATAGATGAGAAAAACAACTCCATCGAACTTACCGAAAAGGGTATTGAATTAATTACTGGAGTGAGTGAAGATGCTAATTTCTTCGTGCTTCCAGATGTAGGTTCACAAATCGCCCAAATTGAGAAATCGAAAGATGCAGATGAGGTTAAAATAGATCAGAAAGACCAATTGCTTCGCGATTTTGCTATCAAATCTGAACGTATTCACACCATCAACCAGTTATTAAAGGCATACACATTATTCGAAACGGATGTTGAGTATGTGGTGATGGATGGTAAAGTGAAAATTGTAGATGAGCAAACCGGTCGTATTTTAGATGGTCGTCGTTACAGCGATGGCTTGCATCAAGCTATTGAAGCCAAAGAAAATGTTACCATCGAAGCAGCTACTCAAACGTATGCTACTGTTACGCTTCAGAATTATTTCCGCATGTACAATAAACTTTGCGGGATGACTGGTACAGCCGAAACAGAAGCGGGCGAACTTTGGGATATCTACAAATTAGATGTTGCTGTTATTCCAACAAACAGAGCAATTTCAAGAAAAGATCGCGAAGATTTGGTTTACAAAACAAAGCGTGAAAAATACAATGCTGTAACCGATGTTATCATTGAAGAAACAGCAAAAGGACGTCCGGTTTTAGTGGGTACAACATCGGTTGAGATTTCCGAATTGTTAAGCCGCATGCTTAAATTAAAGGGCATCAAACACAATGTATTGAATGCCAAAATGCACCAACGTGAAGCCGAAATTGTTGCAGAAGCAGGACAAACATCAACCGTTACTATTGCCACAAACATGGCTGGTCGTGGTACCGACATTAAGCTTGGTGCAGGTGTAAAAGATGCTGGAGGTTTGGCCATTATTGGTACAGAACGTCACGAAAGTCGCCGTGTCGATCGTCAGTTAAGAGGTCGAGCTGGTCGTCAAGGAGATCCAGGTTCCTCACAATTTTTTGTGTCACTTGAAGATGATTTGATGCGTTTGTTTGGCTCCGATCGAATTGCCAAAATCATGGATCGTCTCGGAATGAAAGAAGGGGAAGTGATTCAGAGTGGTATGATTACCAGTTCAATTGAACGTGCTCAAAAGAAAGTAGAAGAAAACAATTTCGGGATTCGTAAACGTTTGCTCGAATACGACGATGTAATGAATTCGCAACGCGAGGTGGTTTATCGCCGTCGTCGCAATGCCTTATACGGTGATCGTTTGGCTGTTGATATTGCCAATATGGTTTTTGATGCTTGCGAAAGTATCATTGAATTGCAACAGGATTTACGTGATTTTGAAGGTTTTAGATTGGAAGTTATTCGTGTTTTTTCAATGGATACGGCCATTACTCAAGAGGTTTTCTTCAAAGAGAAAGTCGAAGACCTTACCGATAGCTTATACCATGAAGTAATGAGCTTTTACCGTCGCAAGTCGGAGCATATTGCCCAAATGGCTTTGCCAGTAATTACGCAGGTTTACGAAGGACAAGGACATCAATACGAAAATATTTTGATTCCTATAACCGACGGAATTAAGACCATTCAGGTTCTTGTAAATCTTAAAAAAGCAGTCGATTCTAAAGGACGTGAAGTGGTTCTCGCACTAGAGAAAATGATCACGCTTGCAATGATTGATGATTCTTGGAAGGAGCATTTACGTGAAATGGACGAGTTGAAGCAATCGGTTCAAAATGCGGTTTATGAGCAGAAAGATCCCTTGTTGATTTATAAGTTGGAGTCGTTTAATTTATTTAAGCAAATGTTGGGTGATGTTGGGAAAGAAATTACACAGTTTCTCATGAAAGGAAATTTGCCAACTCAAAACCAAGATCAACCACAAGCTACAATTGCACCTAAAGCGGCTCCTATTGTTGCTCCAAGACCAGCACCACAGTTGCAAACGAGTAGGAGAGAAGTAAGCGAAATGATAAATACCAATGCGGAAGCTCAGCGCTCTGTTCCTGTAAAAGCCGAGCCTAAAGTTGGTAGAAATGATACTTGCCCATGCGGAAGTGGAAAGAAGTATAAGAACTGTCACGGACAAGGAACTGAGCAATAGTTATGACCGTTGCAGAACTCCAAAAAACAGTTGATGATTGGATCAAGGAGCACGGCGTTAGGTATTTTAACGAGCTCACAAACACCGCTATTTTAATGGAGGAAGTGGGTGAACTCTCACGTATTATGTCGCGGCAGTATGGTGAACAATCGTTTAAAGCGGGAGAAGACGCATCTTCGCTCGCCGATGAAATGGCCGATGTGTTATTCGTATTAACATGTATGGCTAATCAAACCGGTGTAGATTTAACCGATGCGTTAAAAAAGAACCTAGAGAAAAAGACGAAACGCGATAAAGACCGGCATCGTTCGAACAAGAAAATATCGGGTTAAGATTATTATCAAATTGGGGCAGCAATGCAAGCAACACGAATATCTGTAGCGCCTGCTTTGAATAAATTAACCGCGCAGGATTCAAGCGTTGCGCCAGTTGTAATTACATCGTCAATAAGCAGAATGCGCTTGTTTCGAACCAACTCACTGTTAGTCACAGCGAAAATACTATCCACATTTTCCCATCGTTCAAAACGTGAACGTCGAGTTTGAGTTCCGGTATTTAAGTTCCGAACAAGCGCATCTTCATTCATTCTGGCGGGCAAAGTTTCTTGCAATCCTTCACCAAAAACACCACTTTGGTTATAGCCTCGTATCGATAGTTTTTTGGGATGAAGTGGAACGGGAATAATTAAATCGGCTTCATAAAAGGAAGGTGAATTGACCAGTTCTCGTCCATATAAACGCCCAATTTCACGCCCAATTTCTGGGGCATTATTGTATTTTAGTTCGTGCAAAAGTTTCTGAACTCCTCCTTCTTTGCGAAATATAAAACAGGCCGCTGCTGATTTTAATGGAACTCGGCCCCAGAAAACTCGTTCAAGAGGATTTCCTGGTTTAAGATGAAATTCGGTTCGCGGCAGTATATTCTTGCATCTGAAGCAAATGATTTGCTCATTTTTAAATAATGCAGAACTGCACGCAGGACATAATCGAGGGAAGAATAAATGAAGTAATTCGCTAAACATTATAATATGGTATATAATTAATAAAATATGTTCAAATTTATTTAAAAACATTTTTGTACGAACGATTCATACTATGAAAAATAAAATATATTTGTTTCCATTCAAAAAAAACACTTAATCAATGGAAAATTCAGCTCCACAAGGCGAACAACGAGAAGAAAAAGAGGGTAAAAAAAGAGGCCTTTTTATCTTTATTACTATTATCGCCGCATTACTTGCCGTTTTATCGGGATACTTATATAATCAAGTAAATACACTAAAGAAAGAAGCTGAATTATTAAAAACTCAAAAAGAGGAAGCCTTAAAAGAAACTGACGAATACAGAGTTCAACTTCAGATGCTTACAGCTAAATACGATAGTTTGATTCAAGCGCATGAAGGACTGCGTTCTGAATTGGAAATTGAACGTCAGAAAGTAATCAAACTAATGAGCGATTATGAAGCATTAAAACGCAGTGGCGGAACAGTAGTTGGCCCTGGAAATGCAGCAACATCAATGCGCAAACGTTTGGAAGAACTTCAGCAAGCATACGATGAAAGCGAAGCAGTAATCTTAGAATTGAAAGCGAAAAATCAGGAGTTGACTAATGAAAATTTCCTTTCTAAAAAGCAGTTAGACGAAAGCACTGAGCAAAATTCTAAACTTACATCTGAAAATAGCAAGCTTAACAAAACGGTAGATATTGCGAAACGATTAAAAACTTACGAAGTATATGCCGACGCTGTTAAGGTTTCTGGAGGAGGAACTAAGGAGAAACAAACCGAAAAAGCAAAGAAAGCAGATCGTATTCGTGTTTGCTTCACGGTTTTAGATAATCAGCTTGCCGATAAACAAGAAAAAATTATTTATGCGGTTATTCATGGACCAGATAAAAAAGTATTTGTTCAAGGGGATAAATCTAAAATTACATTGCTTAATGGGGAAGAGGTTTCTTATAGTCTTAAGAAAGAAATTTTCTACGACAATAAAGTGATGCAATTATGCATGAATTGGGAAGTTAAGCAGCCCAATGTCTTACTTGCAGGTAAATATAATGTAGAGATTTATTGCGAAGGAGTTAATATTGGCGCATGTGATTTTACGCTGAAATAATAAAATCTGAACTTAATTGAGAGCCGTTTGTGAATTTTCATGAACGGCTTTTTTATTAATCAAATAGCTCCATAACTTTATCTCGCGTCAAGGGTTTTGGAATAAAAGCTAAGACAAATGGACTGCTGCGTGCCTTTTCTAGTTCAAGTGGGTCGATGGTTGAAGAAAGCATGACTATTTTACACAATTCCAATACGCGTTGAGGTAATTCAGAGAATTCTTCTAAAAATTCAAAGCCATCTATATCTGGCATCCGAATATCTAAGAAAATAAGATCAGGTAATTCGCTATTGACTGCTTGTTGAGTTAAAAATTCTAGGGCTGCTCGAGCCGATTGCATCGCTATCACCTCTTTCGATAAACCGCTTTGTTGAATGACACGCGTATTTATAAAAACGTCTATTGGGTTATCTTCAACAATTAAAACTAAATCAACAAACTTCATTTAATTCTGATTTGAGGTTTGTTTGATACATCAATGGAAGAACAATTGTAAAAGTAGTTCCTTCGTTTATTTGTGAAACAACATCGATGCTCCCGTTGAGTTTTTTAATAGTTTCTCGAACGATGTATAATCCTAATCCCGATCCCGCACTAGTATCTGATGTGCGATAAAACATCTCGAAAATTTTACCAATATGCTTATCATTTATTCCCAGCCCATTGTCTTTAATAGTAATCTGAACAAATTGACCTTTTAATACCGCTTCAACAACAACTTCAGGTTTCCTGCCGGGATGTCTATATCGAATTGCGTTGGCAAGTAAATTATTCAAGATAATCTGTATGCGATTTCTATCCCCCAAGAAAACGATTTCATTCTTAATTTGGATTTGTTCAGGTATTTTAAATTCGCCTGTTTCCAAATAACGCAAGTTGCCCATTATCCCTTCAACCAACAATTTTAATCCAATGGGCTCAATGGTAATACTGGTTCTGTTATTTCTCGAATATGCAACAATATCGCGAATGGTATTGTCCAGTTTTAAGATGCTTTCTTCCATTAAGGAAACCAAATGTATGGTTCCTTCATCCGAAACTTCTTCCCGCATAATATTGAGAAGCCCTAAAATGGAAGTTAAAGGAGAGCGCAAATCATGAGAAGCAGAATAAACAAAACGATCTAACTCAAAATTGATTTTCTCTAATTCAACATTTTTCTCTTGAAGCTGAGTCAAATTTGAATCCGACACAACCTTTGAATGAACATTCTCTTTAGTATGATTGAGATCATTTGAAGGCAATCTTTTTAAAAGCGCGCCAATAATTTGAGGCAAATCGGCTGTCTCTGAATTTCGAACAAGCAAATCCGCACCTTGAGTTATTGAAGAAAGCAGTGTTTCGTCGTCTGAGATTAAAACAAAAATGGCCTGCGGAGATTGATGCCGAATAGTTCGAGCACATTCTTGCCAACTCATAAACGTAAAATCCCCAACAAAAATCGAAAGTTGAAATCCATTCAAAAGTTCTTTTTCGAATTGTCCATTATTCGAAATCAAACAAAGTTCAACTGCCCCATTTAACGGAACAAACGCCTTTTTTAAAAGCGCTACTTCCGAACTCCCATGATCTGAAATAAAAAGATGAAGTAGAAATGGCTGCATGAATAATATCTCTTACGAATTAACACTTTTTCTTTTAAACAGAGAAATCAAACATTCATATAAATAGTTTTCGAATGAGCGAACTACTTACATATCGAAATTGGATTCAATGAAATTTATTTCGAGTGAATCGCTAAGGTAATTAACTGAATGCAATTTTTTCGCGAGTAGATAAGGTAGAATTCTTACGTGTGCAAGTTTCCATGTATTGCTTCTATGAAAACGGGTAACTGAACTACGCCTTCGGGTGTATTACAGGTATTATGAATGCAATCAACTCATTACACAAGCAAATTATCTGGAAATTCCTTCGGGAAACGATCCTTGTCATCATTTCGGTGTTGGTTTTTTCTTCTATTTCTGATGCACAATCTGTTACGCCTCTGACGACAAATGGAGGCAAACGCTACCGAGTAACCGCCTACAAGTTATCGAATGCGTCGTTGAGCAGTTTATCCAACGTTGCCGAAGCCATCCCCAATCCCACAATGTACATCCCAAGTGCATTTACACCTAACGGTGATGGGATTAACGATTTTTTTGGAGTTAAGGCTGAAGGGATTAAATCATTTAATCTCCAAATCTTCAATCGCTGGGGTGAAGTTGTTTTTGAATCAGAGAGCATTTCCAATTTATGGGATGGATCTTTTAAGGGAGAGAGAATAAAGAACACAGATGTATATGTATATCAAGTGAAAGCCACTGGGCTTAATAACAAACCACTTCCTGATGAAAATGGAAGTGTCACATTGGTTGCTGGAGATATTAACGAACAATAAAGACGGGCTATGAAAATAAACTTCTACACTAAAAAAATTCAATTCCTACTTCTGCTTTTCTGTTTTTTAACAGGAATGGGTGAGATGCTTCATGCACAAACCCCTGTAGCAGGGTTTTCGGTAAATGCCGTTCAAGGTTGCGCCCCATTCAGTGTTAACTTCACGAATACATCAATTGGAGCAGCATCGTATCAATGGAATTTTGGAAATGGCAATTTTTCTACCCTTGCACAGCCTCAAAATGTATTTATTACAGCGGGTAATTATACGGTTTCGCTCATCGCTACCGCTTCAAATGGTTTATCGGATACGCTATCAATTTCAAATTATATAACGGCGCTTCCGGGACCATCAGTAAGTTTTACATCTTCGTCTTTCACTGGTTGCGCAAGCCAAACGATCTTTTCATTCAACAACACTTCCACTGGCGCAGTAACTTATTTTTGGGATTTCGGCGATGGTACATCATCACTTCAAGCAAATCCTACAAAGTATTATGATCAGCCAAATACATATAATATATCGCTTCTAGCAACCAGCAATGTGGGTTGCGAAAGTGTTTTTAATCTTCCGCAAGGCTTGGTTGTTCATCCGCTACCTAATGCCGAGTTTTCGACAAGTCCAACAATTACATGCGACTTGAATCATGCCTTTGTTTTTACGCCAACCCAAACAAATGCAGCTTCCTATTTATGGAATTTTGGAGACGGAACCACATCAACCCAAACAATCCCATCAAAAGTTTATGGAACTTCCGGAACTTTTACTGTTTCGCTTTTTGTAACCAATAGTTTTGGATGTATTGACAGCGTTTCTAAAACAAATTATGTGAAGATCCGCACTCCGGTTTTTCCTCAAATCATTGCAAGTGATTCCTCTGGATGTGTTCCATTTGCAACAACATTTTCAACAGATATTACGAATGCAACATCTTATGCATGGAGTTTTGGTAACGCACAAACCTCAACAAATGCTACCCAACTAGCTACATTTTCAAACAGTGGAGTCTTCTCTCAAACGTTAACGGTTACCATGGCGAATGGTTGTTCTTATTCAACAACTGCAAATAATTTAATCACATCTTATGCCTTGCCATCAGTTAATTTTTCACTTACCAACACTTCGGGTTGCGCTCCTCTAAATGTTGCAACTCAAAATAACACAACAGGAGCGTCAAGTTATGTCTGGCAATTTTTTGATGGATTAACTTCAACAGATTTCCAGCCAACTCATGCGTATTTAAGTCCAGGAACTTTTAGTGTTCGATTAACAGCAACATCAGCTCAAGGATGTGTGGCACAACAACAATTAAATAATGCAGTTTCGGTTATTAGTCCGTCCTCTGTATTTTCCGCAATCGACACAGTAGGATGTCCTCCATTTTCCATTCAATTTACCAATTCATCAGTTGGCGGAACAAATTACTTATGGAACTTCGGTGATGGTTCAACCTCAACCCAAGCGAATCCTGTTCACGTGTATCAAAATTTAGGGCAATACGATGTAACATTAATTACATCAAACAACAACGGTTGCCGCGATACACTTCAGTTGACAAATTTTATTGATGTAATGTATCAACAAGCAACTTATACTGAGCCTCCAGCAATTTCAGGTTGCGCGCCATTCGAATCTTCGTTCAGCTTAAATGCGCAAACAGGGATGAGCTACGAATGGAATTTTGGTGATGGAAGCACTTCAAATTTATCGAATCCATCACATGAATTTAATGAGCCGGGAACATACGTTGTTTCGCTAACTGTAAACGATGGAACGCCTTGTTCAATAATTTACACAAGCTTTCAAACGGTTATAGTTGAAGGAATTCTTCCTGAGTTTATGGCAGAAGTTGGGATTTGCCCTCCATTCCCTGTAACATTTACTGATACAACAAGCGATGCTGTTTCTTGGTTGTGGGATTTTGGAGATGGATCAACCTCAACGGCAGAAACACCAACGCATGTTTTCTCTAATATAAACAATCAACATGTTGGATTAACTACAACTACAGCATCTGGATGTGTGTATTCATATGTTGGGTTTAATGCCGTTAATTTTGATCCCGCTTCGGCAACATTTACAACTTCTTCTAACCCAGGCCCATTTCCAAGAACTGTTCAGTTTAACTCTACCAATCCTATTGCGACTGGTTGGTTGTGGGATTTTGGAGATGGTTCAACTTCAACCCAAGAAAATCCAGTGCATGTTTACCAGGTTGATGGTGATTACCAAGTTACTTTAACGATTCAAACAGAGGATTGTAGTGTGTCATCAAGTGGAAACGCATTCCCTGAAAATCATGCAGTTGAGGTGAACCTTCAAATTGAAATGGGCGGCTCCGATCCTAACCAAGCCAATGTGCTTTTAGAACCACTAAGAGGCTGTATTCCAATGAATGTACTTTTTCATAAGCAAGATGTATCTCACAATGTTATTCTATGGGTATTTGGCGATGGAGCTACATCGACTCAACAAACGCCACTTCATATGTATGACGAACAAGGTCTTTACACAGTATATTACATTGCTCAAACTCCTTACGGGTTGGACACTTTTCAATACAATCATTCTATTTTAGTAGGTGGAGGGCAACCCAATTTTACATTATCTCAACAAGGAACATGTGTATCTACAAATGTTCAGGTAAGTCCATTAAATCCGGGTGCACTCGAAAGTATTCTTTGGACATTTGGTGATGGCGCAACGGCAAGTTCATTCAATGCAAGTCATACTTTTTATAATGCCAACACGTCTTTTACAGTTTTAATGAATGTGATTGACACCTTAGGCTGCAGTTCTTCAAGTTTCCAAAGCTTCTTGGTTAGTCCTCCAGTTCCTGTCATTCAATTTCCTTCTACCGTATGCCGCGATACTGTTGATTTTACAAACAGTTTCGCTAATTTAAGTGGATTTAATTTTGAATGGAACTTTGGCGATGGAACAACATCGAACGAAGCAAATCCAAGTCATTATTACACAATAGAAGGAACGTACACGGTTTCGCTTACTGTTTCAACACCGTCTGGATGCGAATCAACAGTAGTAGCAGACCATACAATTTTGGTCGCGATTCCTCAAGCTGGCTGGTCTTTAAATGGCCCATCAGAAGGCTGCGCACCTCTTACAACTATTCTGGTAAATACCGCAGAGGCAAGTCAGGTAGCTTGGTTTTTTTCAGATGGATCTTGGGCATTGGGGGTGTGGAATGGTTCGTCATACATTAATCCTGTTACTAAAACATTTTCCACTCCTGGTGTTTATGGTTTTTACCAACGTGTTTATAGTGCACTTTTACCTGGATGTCTTTACCAAGAAAACTTCCCTAATGTGATTACTGTTCATGGAGCTGATGCTGATTTTAGTTTTACTCAAACTGGATTATGCCTCCCATTAACGGCCCAATTCACCGATTTAAGTGAAGGCGCTGTATCTTGGTTTTGGGATTTTGGAAATGGTAGTACATCAACCGAACAAAATCCTACAATGAACTTTACTAGTATGCCAGGCGATTCGGTTACACTCCAAATTACAACAGCTTTTGGCTGTACATCAACCATTACGAAACTTGGAATTGCCCGTTTTCAAGCGGAGGCATCGGCTGCATATATCGGTGCATGTAATCCACTACCTGTAATATTTACTGCGTCAATGGATGGAAACATCGACTGGCAATGGAATTTTGGTGATGGGTCCACAGGAGTTGGATCTAATCCAAGTCACTTATACACCGAAAATGGAACATATCAAGCTTCAGTTATTGTAACTTCTGCAAGTAACTGCCGCGACACAGCCTATATTACTTTGCCAATCAATGTAATTGGACCAATAGCAAATTTCACTTCGCCAACACCTGCCAGTTGCGCTCCTTCTGTTGTTGAATTCTTCGATAGTTCTTCCGCAGCAGTTTCTTGGTTATGGGATTTTGGGGATAACACACAATCAACAATACCAAACCCAGTTAAACTATACGATTTACCGGGTACATACTCTATTCAACTTATTGTTACCAACGCAAACGGCTGTTCAGATACTTTAATTCGTAACAATTATGTTACTGTTTTAGGTCCAGCAACGTCTTTTTCTGTTTCATCTGTTTCATCATGTATCGGTAATTCAATTCAATTTACAGACTTATCGCATGGTGCTGTTGAGTGGGAATGGAATTTTGGAGAAGGAACTACAAGTACAGAGCAAAATCCAACTTTTTCATACGATGAAGAAGGAACATACGTAGTAACCCTTTTCTCTCAGGATACGATTGGCTGCAGTGCATTCTTTACCATTACAACTCCATTAGCAATTCATCCATATCCAGTTGCAAATTTCACAGTAAGCGACACAAGCGCTTGTACGCCGTTTGCTTTTTCAATCGATAATTTATCATCAGGAGCAGCAACATACAATTGGAATTTTGGAGATATGAATTCAAGTGCTGTTTTTGAACCATCGTATTCATATGCAAATGCAGGCAGTTATTCTATCACACTTGTTTCAACAACAACTTTCGGCTGTTCCGATACTTCTAGTTTTAATGGAATGAATGCCTTACTTGTTCCAACAGCTGGCCTAGCAATTAATACAATGGAAGGCTGTTTTCCATTATCAGTTAGCTATTCTAATACATCTACTTCTACTGAAAATCCAACATATAACTGGAATCTAGGAAACGGAACAATTACTTCTGAAGTAAATCCGAGTACCTTGTATTCTAGTCCTGGATTCTTCTCAATTCAGCTAACAGTTACGAATCAAAATGGCTGTGCCGATACATTGACAATGCCAGCAGCGGTTCAAGTTTATGATACGCTTCCAGCTCCGATTTCTCCAATTGCCCGAGTTACAGTAGAAAGTATATCTTCAGTTCTCATCGAATGGGAAGAGTCGCTTGCAACCGATTTCGGATCGTACTTGCTGTTCCGTCGCAATATTCAATCGGGTGCTTTCGAGCAAATTGCTCAAATTTTGGATCAACATACTTTATCGTATACTGAAACGGATTTAAACACGCTCGACAATGCCTACTGCTATAAACTTCAAACCATCGATCGTTGCGGTTATGCAATTGTTTTAGACAGTTTAATAGAACATTGCACCATCAATGTTGAGGTTGTAACACTTTTAAATAATACGATCGAGGTTACTTGGACTCCATACATTGGTAAATCGGTTTCTCAATACCGCGTTTTCAGAACCGAAGAAAATAACACCGTAGCCGATGATCTAGGAATTGTTGCGGGAGATATCACATCATTTATCGATAGCACAGTTTTTTGTCCATTGAAATTCAAATACGAAGTAAAAGCAGAAGCGCTCAATGGACAGTCGCATGTATATTCTAATAGCGATTTCGATATTAGCGAACCCATTGCCAACCTTTTTGTTGATCAGCAAGTGAACACTTCTCGTTCTACTGTTGTCCAAAATCAAAGCATCCTTACCGAATGGCTGCGTCCAACAATTATGGGCGATCGTGTTAATGGTTACAAAGTTTATCGTTCTATTGATAATCGGGAATTTTTACTTATTGCTTCCGTTGGTCAAGATCAAACGTATTATATCGATGATGCTGTTGATGTAGATCATGTAAAATACTATTACAACATTATGGCTACCAATGCATGTGGGCTTGAAGGTAAAGAAGGTGGAGCAAGCGATAATGTTGTTTTACAAGCAGAAGCAACTGGAGATGTTTCAATAAAACTCGAATGGACTCCATACATTGGATGGGGCAACAATGGTGTGGGTTTCTATATTTTAGAAAAACAAAATGATGATGGTTCTTGGGATATTATTCAACATCTTCCTGGTAGTGTCTTGACTACTGTTGATGAAAATTAAAAACTTATTGGATTACTAATTAAAAAAATCTCATATATTGTCAGCAAAAAAGGGATCATGATCAAGTTTAAGAGCATTGTCTTGCAGCTCAAAGAAGAAGAGTTCAATGATTTGTGTCAGCAATTTGTTGAGACTAAGGCAGACAAGTATCTTAGGCTCCTGACGTTATATCGTGAGAATAAATTCAACGACGAACAGATTCAAGAGATGTTAAGCGTCAACACAAGCGCATACTACACATTGAAGTCGCGTTTGTTTGATAAGATTCAAGATTTTCTGACTAACAACATGTCGACTCCCATCATCGATTTGTTGAGAAAGGTTGCGAATATTCCAACCCTCATTTACGACACACATCGCGAAACTGCTATTGCCATCCTCACAAAACTGGAGTCGGAATTGCAGAATTACGATATGCCCTATGAATTATCGAGTGTTTATAATGCACTTAAAAAACTGCATGTAAATTCGCCGAAGTATTACGAATACACACAGTTATACAACAAACATTTAGCTTATACCATTGCCCTCGACAAAGCGGAAGATTTACTCAACACTTTCATGCGTTCGGTTGGCGAATATTATACTTCCAGAATCAAGTCGCAGGTTGAATACCTTGGATTGATTAAGCAGGAAATGTCTCACATCTGCAACCTTTATGAATCTCATCACCTCCAGATTTATAAAGCAATTATGGACATAACCTTTGCTTTATACATTCCAAATCCGGAAGCAGTTAAAGATGATGAGGCTGTTGAAGACGTTTTGGCTAAAATGGAAAGAATTTTTTCTACTTACAGCAAAGACACCAACTACCAATACTTGCAATTGGTTTTCAATAATCTGGCTTTCGAATATTATCATAAGCTGAATCTCTCTAAAAAAGAAGGACGTTATTTTGAGGAAGTTGACAAGAAGTTGATGTCGTTTTTATTATTCAACCACTGCGCTTTTACAACAAAGTTTCTCATTTCAAAATTAGAACGCCATATTGAATTAGGAACAGAGTCGGATCTTTACGAACAAAATCAAAAAGCACTCAGCAATTACGAGCCCGATAAAAACGATATTCCCAACTACATCAACTTTGCAAAATACATGGCTACTTCGGCTTTTTATGCAAAGAAGTATCAAGAGGCTGTTCAAATTTTAAATGGTCTTATTAACGATGTTAGCTTTAAAAATTATCCGCATTCAGAAATTGAAATGAAACTGCTTCTCGCACTTAATTATTCTATGATAAATAAGTACGACCCAGCTACGAGTTTACTTCGAAGTGTTACGCGTAAAATCAGAGAACTCGACGATGAAATGGGATATGAAAACGCATTGATTTTTTATAAAATATTATCTCTCCAAATGAGTTCTTCTGCTCGTCAAGTAGAACAAAAAATTGCGCAACTGTTCTCAAAATTCGAACTACTCAATCAGAAGTCGAACCGAATGCTTGAATACATTAAAATCGATGAGGCTTTTATTAAATCTCTCAGTCAAGTTGTTAAACGTTAAATCCATTATCATCTAAATAAAAAAATCCCCGTCATTTTAAATGCCGGGGATTTTTTTATTGGTTATGATTAATTTAAAGTTTGTCCAAATGGTCTTTGCCTAATGGCTTGTTTAAAAAAGAATACACCCCACGAACGGCCATTGCACGTTTCTGGTCTACCGGGTTTAAAGAACTCGTTAAGAATATAATCTTGATTTTATCGTAAATTTTCGGACAAGACTTACCAAATTCTTCGGCAAATTGGAAGCCGTCCATTATGGGCATGTTGATATCCAGAAAAATAATCTCAGGTATTAAATCTTCAGGTAAATGTGCTCGCTCAAAATTAGCAAGAAACTCCAAAGCACTTTTGCTGCTTGTGTGCACATAGATACGATCTGCAAAATTGCAGCCTTCGATCATCTTCTGATTGATAAAATTATCAATCTCACTGTCATCCACTAACATAACAGTTGGGTACTTGGCTTTGGGCTTTTTTAAAGTCATTGCTTTTGTGCTCTTTACAGCATTTATTTTGCGTTAAAAATAAGTGATTTTCGTTCACCTTCACCCAAAATAGGTATATTAATTCAAAAATTAACAAACAACATAGTGTTTTCTAAGGTATGTAGACTTTTTTTAGAAAAAGACTCTTACTTGAACGCCACCAATGTTAACAATTTTAACATCCGCCGACTTCCGTCCATCGTAGTTGAAATTGATTTGCATATTGTTCGACAGGGTTCGTTGATAGGTTAAACCCCAGGTGTAATTGTTCCCATTCTTCAGTCCTTCCTGCATTTCAAATGCAACGGGAGTGTTTTGAGTTCCATCAAATCGAATCAGGATAAATTTACCGTATGCTTGGAAACTTCCTTTGTTTGCAACATTGTATTTTAAATCGAGTCCGGCGGTTTCAGATATAGCTTTCTCCCCACCGAGCAATTCCTCGTTGTTTTTTTCACTCCGTTTATAGAGTATAGAAATTCTAAATGCTGCATTGGGTTGATAGGAGATTTTGGGCTCTATTTCGACATACCGAATACGATAGTTTCGGGTTGAATAAAAAGCTGTATTGCTTTCTTTTTTACCAATGCGTGTTTCTCCGTTGAATATAAACCGCGTTCCCGGGCTCCATCGAATGTGATGATTGCTGAATTTATTTTCACGCGCCTCCAGTCCATTGTTCAATAATGCTTTCGTTCCAATCTTCTGCCAATTCAAATCAAAACCAAACTTGGGATCACTTTTGTTGAAAAAGATAGTGTTACGTAATGTCTGATTCAATGTAATTAGATTGCTATCATTTATTCCTGCATGAAAGGGATTATACGCTTCGATTATTTTGGTATTGGTAGTTCTTCCATCAAACCTCAAAGCAGATTGAGTTGAAAAACGTGCTACAAGTTTCTTTATTCCCTTGCCTTGAGACCAAATTTTGGGAGCTTTTATATTCAATGCCTCATTGATAGAATTGGAGTAAACTCGTATAAAATCGGTTGTAGGTGTGAAAACGCGAATATACCTTGCCTGGTCAGGAAATGCAGAGATTTCAAACTCATTCAATTCCTTAATTCCATTGCTATTATAATCGGTCCAAGCATATACTCCTTGACCTGGTTGAACTTCCAAATAAGTAAACTGCTTTCTGCTTTCTAAACCACTGCCAGCTTCATAAAAAGTAGAAGATTGTATGCTCGACTTCAAGGCCTTTACCGATAACTCAAATCGGTTTACCAAAGTGCGTTCTGGCTTCAGATCACTAAGCAATGTATCGCGAATTTCCAAGCGTCTGAAACTGGTGCTCGTCCGAAATTGGATATTCTCGTTGGTAGATAAATCCATGGTGAATCCATAGCTCTCGGCCCAAGCATATTCTTTAAGCGATTTATTTAATACCCCTTCGTCTGTTCTTACGCGATAAAAGAGACTGAACTTTCGTTTCGAAGTATCCACATTTTGAATAAATGCTTGCCTGTCGAAAAATGCATATGCGGTATTTCGAAGAGTATCTTGCTTGGAGTCGCTCAGTATGTTATGCTCAAATTCGTCTTTGTAACCCAGTTGAATCCAGCGAATATCTTTCGAAATTAAAGTGCGATGCCGGTAAAACAATGCGTTGTTCTCATTTCCCTTCGAATCGGTTAAACTTCCATTGTAATTAAATCCGAAGCCTTTGTACTTTAGATCTGAGGTAAATGCATGCTGCGAAGCCTGAAGTTGTTCACCTTTCAAAAATGCGGTAAATAAATAATTCGCAGAGCCGATGTCACTTCTACTTATGTTGATGTTGGCTCTCGGTAAATATTCGGACGCCGGTTGATTTACAACTTTGGGAACGTTCCAATCGCGATCAAATTCGACATTTCTGAATCGTTCCAACTGATTAAAGTATTTGTCGATTTGTTCATAGCTCACACTACTTACTAATTTCCAAGGCAGGCTATCATTTCCAAGGTTTTTTGTGTTTTCTAATGCCACTCGAAATGCATATCCTTCATTATCGTTATTTCCATTATTCGAAAACGTATTGACATCGTAATTCGAATAGGCAATTTCTGAAGTCAACTTCAATGATTTACTAAATCGATAATCCGTGCCAAATGTCAAAAGCTGTTTTTTGATTGGTGGAATAAGCTGCGTTTTGGCAACGTAATTTCCTTGTGGTACTCCATCAATGGGAACCACCCATTTGTAAACGCGACCATTTGCAACGCTATTCACCTGAATGTAATCGCCTTTATTGGCACCAACATTACTAAAGCTGGCTTTGTAAATGGCGGTTTCTGGATTGCTCGAAAAAACGAGGATATTCTGATATAGCGCCCCATTAACTAAAGTGTCTTGTTTCGAATAAAGAATTAGATCGGGCGAAAACCCAACACTATCAATCGAACTAATTAATGCATCTTGAAAATTGTCGCCTGCTTCAGTCAACACCATTTTCTGATCGCTATTTAATTGCTGTTGAAGAGGCTGATTACGGCTGTCTTGCTCGGTGTAAATATTGATGCGTGTACTTAGTTTTCCTTGTTCAATTTCATTGTTGAAGTAAAGTAATGATCGTGCATAATTTCGATCCGAATATTCAAACTCCACAAAAATCCGAAGGTCTTTGGTGATCATACGGCGAGAAGTAAAGGTGAGTTCGGCGGAATTATAGTCGATGATGTAATCGTATTCTTGCCCTCGTTTTAACTGTTTCCCATCGACATACACTTTTTCTGAACCCGATAGTATGATAATAAACTGCTCGTTGTTTGTTCCGCGTAAACGATAAGGCCCTTGATTTCCCTCAACTCCTTGAATTTGATTTCGGCTAAATCGCCCACGTGCAACTGCGGCACTAGCGCCTATTTTCACATTCGCTGGAAAGTGTTTTTGTTCATCTAGCAAAGCCGTCTTGAAACGTGTTTCGAAGCTTCCTCCTTGCAATCGCTTATTGAAATTCATGAAATAACTTTCAGGTCGGGTAATCTGAAAATCGCCCACAATCAATTTCGATTTCTCATTCGATAACTGAATATACACCCGATCAAAATCCTTAAGCTGTTGCGTATTCCCGTCAGGCTGAATGGGAATATTATCGTCAGTTATGGCCGCACTAATGTCGATGTCGGAACTCAGTTTTCCGGAAAGTTGCAAATTTAGGGTTGAGTTTACAGAGAGGTCTTGGTTATTTCCGACCGAAATGCCTCGTGAAATAGATCCTGATTTATTGAGTCCATCAAATTTGAGCAGATTTTCGTTGCTTTTGCTTGGGGTGTAAACAAAAGGATTATAAATGCCTCGTTCTTGTGCAGTTGCCCTTCTTCGTTCTTTGTTTTTAACCGTTTCAGTGAAATTAAAAGGAAATACCCGAAACAGAATTTTAACAGAGTCCTGATGTTGGTTTGTAGATCCTTTCTTTCGAATTAAAACTCCCTCGTCTTCAAGCAAGATATAATTAGTCGTGTCGCTTGTTGCTTGTAAAAACTGAAAACTTCCTTTTACAATGCTGAACGTATCTAATACAATGGTGTCGCCTTGCAGCAATAGTGTTTTTTTGCGCAAACTACTTGCTGATTGAGCCGAACTTTGTCCGACAAACAGCACAGCAACCAATAAAATCAGATATATACGCAACACATTTACCCCTTCGGGCGAAGATAGTTCAAATGAGTGTTAACGTGAAGTTTGCGAATTATATATCATACACCTTCATTTGTTAAAAATGAGTTTCTACAGTTTTGATGGTGGCAATTCTCATCCTGATTGTTGTTATTTGTGAAATCAAATTTATCTCAAATGCGAATTGTTACCTACAATGTAAACGGACTTCGATCGGCTCTTAGCAAAGGACTTATTGAATGGATGCAGGCCACACAACCTGATATGTTGTGCTTGCAAGAAATTAAAAGTCAAGCCGACCAACTCGATTTGGAACTTTTTCGCAACATTGGGTATGAACCCTATCTTTTTCCTGCTCAGAAAAAGGGATACAGTGGAGTTGCCATTTTAAGTAAGCATCAACCCGATCGAATTGTTGAAGGAATGGGCATGGAAACATACGATTTTGAAGGACGTTCAATACGCTTAGATTTTGGCGATTGGACTTTATTGAGCACTTATTTCCCAAGTGGTTCAAGTGGCGATGAACGCCAAGATTTCAAAATGAAATTTTTGTCCGATTACCAAAATTACATCAACGAACTTCTAAACGAGCGACCGAATTTAATTGTCTGTGGCGATTATAACATTTGTCATAAAGCCATCGATATTCACAATCCACAAAGCAATGCAAATAGCAGTGGCTTTTTACCCGAGGAACGTGACTGGATGGAGAATTTCTTAAACTCCGGATTCGTCGATTCTTTCCGTCACATTAATAAAGACCCACATCATTACACCTGGTGGAGTTTCAGATCGGGGGCACGAAGCAAGAATTTGGGTTGGCGAATCGATTACGCCTGTATTTCTGAATCGTTGAAGGAGAAATTAAAACATGCAGTTATTCTGCCAGATGCAATGCACAGCGACCATTGCCCTGTATTGATAGAGGTCGATCTTTAATTTTTCCAACGCTCTAATTGAAGAACTCTTCGTGCAAAAATATTCGCAAACAAGCCGGGAATTCCCTTGTTTAGCAATTTGATTTTCACCCTTTTCTGCATATCCACAACATTCAAATAGGGCTTGGTAAATTCTCCTTCTAAATAGCAATGCGAACAAAATCGCTCGTTTCGAGAACCATCCGCATTTGTTCCTCCTTTTTGGGCATCGCTTGTTAATAGCATTCCGCAAGACTGACAGATTCGATAACTCATCGGCTTTCATTTTAGGATACAATTTAAAAGTAGATTATTAATCGCTCGAGTTGAAAATTATAGCATTAGAAAAACGTTAAATGACGATTTCAAATCTGCATCTTTGCATTTGATGGAACGCAAGACTCTTTTTGTTGATGTGATTGTTCCCTTGGCATTACCAAGGCTTTTCACATATCGGGTTCCCCAAATTTTGGAGCCATTCATCAAATCTTTGCAACGTGTCATCGTTCCTTTTGGGAAAAAAAAACGTTACACTGCCATCGTTCATCATGTGCATGAAACGCCTCCTCGCGAATACGAAGCCCGCTATCTGGAACAAATTCTCGATGAAGAACCAAGCATTTCAATCAAACAATTGGAATTTTGGGAGTGGATGTCGGAGTATTATTTGTGTCATTTGGGTGATGTAATGCAGGCAGCTCTTCCCGCAGGATTGAAGCTCTCGAGCGAAACGGTTATTCGAGCATTGGATTCTTTAGAGAATATCGATTCTTCGCAAGTTTCCGATCGGGAATACTTGATTCTGGAAGCGCTCGACAAAGTGAAAGAATTGAGCATTAAGGACATCGAACATATTGCCGGAATAAAAACCGTTTATCCAATTATTCGGGAAATGATGAAAAAGCGGCTCATTGCTGCCGAAGAAGAATTGCGGAATGTTTTCAGACAACGAACCGAAACTTGGGTTCATTTGCATTCCGATTACCAAAATGAAGACGCACTTCATTTATTACTCAATCAATTAAAACGTGCTCCCAAGCAGCAAGAATTTATTCTAGCATTTTTAAGTCTGAATCCAGGGATTAATCAAAATTTCCCTCCAATTAAAAGAAAGGCTCTTCTTCAAAAAACCGATTCAACCGGCTCCTCTTTAGCGCAATTATTGAAAAAGGGCGTTTTTGTTTTAGAGGATATTCCTGTAAGTCGCCTAATTGGTGAATCTCAATCCGATGCACATTTTCAGTTAAGTGAGGCGCAAAACAGTGCGCTTTCGAATATCCATGAAGCCTTCGCTGAAGGTCGCCCTGCCTTGTTGCATGGTTTCACCGGTAGTGGGAAAACGGAATTGTACATTCGTTTAATCGAAGAACAAATTGAAAAAGGGAAACAGGTCTTGTATATGTTGCCTGAAATTGCCCTGACTGCTCAAATTATAAACCGCTTGCGCATCCATTTTGGGCGAAAAGTGCAGGTGTATCATAGTCGCTTTAGTGAAAACGAACGTGTTGAAGTGTGGAACGCCGTTTTAACCGCCGATGAAGAATCAGGAATGATTGTTCTTGGTGCACGATCTTCTGTTTTTCTCCCTTTCAAAGATCTTGGATTGGTCATCGTTGATGAAGAACACGAAACCAGCTTCAAGCAAAACGAACCAGCGCCTCGTTACCATGGTCGCGATGCTGCTATAATGCTGGCTTCCCAATTTAAAGCAGATATCTGCTTGGGTTCTGCAACTCCATCCATCGAAAGTTATTACAATGCGCAGTCTGGTAAATACAAACTGGTGAAATTGCAAGAGCGTTTTGGCGGTTCTGTGCTCCCCGAAATCATCATCAACGATCTCCGCGCCGACACCAAACGCCGTCGAATGAAAGGCGTCTTTTCTCCTGCCTTGATTGAAGAGATGGAAGAAAGTCTGAATAAGAAACGTCAGATTATCCTTTTCCAAAATCGCCGTGGTTTTGCTCCCATGATTGAATGTCATAATTGTAATCATGTGCCGCATTGTGTTCAGTGCGATATTTCTTTAACCTACCACAAAGCCATTCACCAACTTCGATGTCATTATTGCGGGTACAGTATGAATGTGCCCTCACAATGCGCCGAATGCTCATCGACCGATTTACGCATGAAGGGTTTTGGCACCGAGAAGATTGAGGAAGAGTTGTCGGAAATTCTTCCCGATGTTTCTTCAGCACGCATGGATCTCGACACAACCCGATCTAAATACGCGTATCATAAACTCATCGAAGATTTTGAACAACAGCGCATTCAGGTTTTGATCGGAACGCAGATGGTTACCAAAGGACTCGATTTCGATTTGGTTGATCTGGTGGCTGTTTTAAGTGCAGACTCCATGCTAAACTATCCTGATTTCAGAGCGTTTGAACGCAGCTTTCAGTTATTCTCCCAAGTGGCGGGTAGGGCAGGTAGACGCGAAATTCAAGGCCGGGTTATTATACAAACCTGGAAGCCCGATCATCCGGTTTTGCGGCACGTTCAAAATCACGATTACGAGACATTTTATTCCGAAGAAATTGAAGAACGAAAACGTTTCTTTTATCCACCATTTTCGCGCATCATTCACATAACATTGAAGCACGAAACCACCGATTTGTTGGATGAAGGAGCAGAGCAATTAGCCAGTTTCCTCCGACAAACATTTCAATCGCGCATACTCGGTCCCGAATATCCTGCGGTTGCTCGTGTGCGCAACTTGTTTCAAAAACGTATTCTCATGAAAATTGAACCGCAGGTTTCTTTAAAGAAAGTAAAAGCGGAACTCCAAAAACAAATTGAATTGTTTTTCAAAGAATACCGACTCAAGAATTTCCGCTTGGTCATTGATGTGGATCCGGTGAATTAGGGGAGAGTTGTTCGGAAAATCGACCTCTATCCCCCAGCCCACTTGCCACTATGTGGTTTCTTCCATTCCCATAAGGACCACTATGTGGCTGAGACCACATAGTGGCAAGTAGGGGAGAAGATTCTGGTCAATATAAAAAGATCCATTTTAACCGAGACCTATCGGATTTTCAAATTTTCAAATCATCAAATTTTCAAATAAATACATCAAGAATTAACATCCTTTCCCTACTTTCGTTCTCGAAAAATACTCTTTTAGATTAAATCTAATTCTCGTCTTGTGAAAAAATTCTCCTTTCTAATTGCTTCTTTGCTGCTTGCTTTATTTGTGCAAGCCCAAGCCCCCCAAAAGTTCTCATACCAAACGGTCATTCGAAATGCCAGCAATCAGTTGTTGGTAGGACAAACGGTGGGCATTAAAATTTCCATTTTACAGGGAAGCGCAAACGGCAGCTCGGTGTATGCAGAAACGCATGCTCCCCAAACCAATGCAAACGGTTTAGCTACCTTGGAAATTGGCGGAGGTACTTTATTGAGCGGAAACTTTGCCAACATCAATTGGGCAAACGGACCGTTCTTCGTAAAAACCGAAACTGACCCAAACGGCGGGAATAATTATACCATAACTAATACATCGCAATTGTTGAGTGTGCCGTATGCTTTGTATGCAGCAAAGGCACCTGATCAGCAACAATTAACTGTTTCTTTAACCGGCGATACACTTTATTTACAAAACGGTGGTTTTGTAATTATACCAGGCATAAGTGCAGCGAATAATGGCGGCGGATTTAGCGGACCCTTAAACATCGAAACCGCCTTAATACCAGCCGGTACCTTTACCATGGGCAGTCCTACAACAGAACCGTTGAGAGGATCAGGTGAGGTGCAACACCTGGTAACCTTAAGCGCATTCAGAATGAGCAAATACGAAACAAGCAATGCACAGTTTGCGGCCTTTTTAAATGCAAAGAGCATAGGCAGTAATGGTTTGTATACATTGGGTGCTTTCCCAACTCAGGTATTAATTTATTCAAATACAACTGATGGTTTAACTTGGGCTGGCTCACAATGGCAACCGGTTTCAGGTAAGGAGAACTTTCCTGTGGTTGGAGTATCATGGTTCGGGGCAACTGAATTCGCTACATATCTTGGTGGACGTTTGCCCACTGAAGCAGAGTGGGAATATGCTTGCCGTGGCAATACAACCTATCCATTTTATACGGGAGCCTGTTTAAACAATACGCAGGCAAATTACGCGTGGATTCAACCATATAGTGGCTGTACCAATACTAACACAAATTACTCGGGTCAAACACAAGCCATAAATAGTTACAGCCCCAATACCTATGGCTTGTATAATATGCATGGCAATGTGTGGGAATGGTGCTATGACTGGGCTGGAACTTATACAACATCAATTCAAACTAATCCAAACGGACCATCTTCAGGCACAAATCGCATTATGCGAGGCGGGGGGTGGAACGATTATGCCGAGAGTTGCCGATCGGCTTATCGAGGGTCCTTCCCCTCAGGCTCCAACAGCTTTATCGGTTTCCGTCTGGCTTTCGCACCATAGTTCATTGTAAGGTTATTGAACTAAAAAAGCAGGTAAGCAGGTAATCGAGTTGAGCAGCCTGCAGTGCCGGGCCTGCAGCGGAGCGCAAGGCCATAGTGCAAAGAGCTGTAGCACTCGAATTTTTTGTTTCGTCCTGAAAAAAGTGTACAATTGAGCATCTGCCGACCACACCCCTTGCCCCTCTCCGCAAGGAGAGGAGATAATTTTCTGCTGTTTGTATACTCGCTTTCTAAGTCAAATGTTCAAAATTTCGGAATCTAACTCCCCTCTCCGCCACGTAGTGGTCCCTATGGGAGAGAGGGGCTGGGGGTGAGGTCAACGAGACTCGTCCTGAAAAAAGTTTACAGTTAACATCCTGAGGTTTTATCCCAAGGATACTTACATTTGGAGCATGAAGAAATATATTCTCTGTGCTCTGCTCTTTTTCTCAATAAAGGTATTTTCACAGATTCCACATCCAATAAATGGGGTTCAAGACGAACGGCATTTGTGTTATGCATTAACCCAAGTAACTATTCACGTGAATGCAGATGAGGTTATCAAAAATGCCACAATTCTTATTCAGAATGGAATAATTACGAATGTAGGTTCGCAGATCGCAATTCCTCAAGGAGCTGTTGTCTTTCCTCAAAACGGAAAGCACTTATATCCTGCTTTCATCGATTTATGGTCGGGATATGGGTTACCATCACCCGAAGGTAGAAAAAGAAGATACGACGAAAAAACCGACCGCGACGATGCCGGCCCTTTTGCATGGAACATGGCCATTCATCCCGAATACGAAGCGGTGAATAATTTCAGTGTTAATGCATCGCAAGCTGCATCTTTGAGAAAAGCAGGATTTGCCTCGGTTTTAACACATTCTCAAGATGGCATAATGCGAGGAACGGGAGTGTTGGTTAGTTTGGCTGATAAAATTGAACATCAGGTAATTCTAAATCCGAAACCGGCTTCGTTCTTTTCTTTCGATAAAGGCAGTTCATCGCAAGATTATCCATCGTCATTGATGGGAAGCATTGCATTATTGAGGCAGTCGTTTTATGATGCACGTTGGTATGCTCAAGGTGGGAAATTGCGATACACCAATCAATCGTTACAAGCAATTACAGACCAAGAAAAACTGCCTGCTTTCTTTAACTGTTCAAACTGGGAGGATGCTTTGCGTGTAAATAAAATAGGAGTCGAGTTTGGTCGGAAGTTTATTGTATTTGGAACGGCTGATGCCTATCATCGCGTTGATGAAATCAAAAAAGCCGGGCTTCAACTTATTTTGCCTTTGCAATTGCCCGAAAGCTGGGATGTAAGCGATAGTTATGCAGTAAAACATATTCCACTTTCCGAAATGATGCATTGGGAAGCCGCCGCCTGCAATGCAGCTGCCATGTTTAAAGCCGGTGTTCCGTTTGCATTTTCCTCGGCAGGTTTAAACGATATTGGGCTTACAACTGAAATGTTACACAAAGCCGTGAAAGCTGGATTACCGGCAAAAGAAGCGCTTCGAGCTTTGACATCAACTCCAGCAAAGATGATTGCAGCCGATAATCGAATTGGTCAAATAAAAATGGGGATGGAAGCTAGCTTTTTCCTCACGAACGATACCCTTTTTCATCCTGGAAATCGTATTGTTCAAACCTGGGTTCAAGGCATACCTTACGAAAATGAACCATACCAAACACCTGATATTCGTGGTAAATGGAATGTAATTGCGGAAGGATATCCGAACATGGAACTTAACATTTCCCAAACTACACCTAAGGCAGAAGGCTCATTTAGTATCGGAAAGAAAGAAGCCAAATCGACCATTAAACTTTCGGGAACCCGTATCGATATTACGGTTTCGCATCCCGAATTGCAATCGGCTTTGCGCATGAATGGTAGCATATTAACACAAAATGGCTCGAGCACACTAAGTGGAAAAGGAAGCTCCGAATTAGGTACTGAATTCGAATGGTCAGCAACATTTCTTCAAGCACCAATCGATAGCTCAAAAGCAGATACTATTCCTGTCTTTACGATCGATTCGTTGAAAATGAAATACCCTTTTGCTTCATTTGGATTTGATGAGATTCCGCAGCAAGAAAACATTCTATTTAAAAATGCCACCGTTTGGACCTGCGAAAATGAAGGTCGTCTGGAGCAAGCCGATGTTTTGGTAGTAGATGGAAAAATAGCTGCGATTGGTAAAAATCTAACAACTGAAAAAAACATCCCGAAAGGCATTTCCATTAAAACATTCGATGCAACCGGAAAGCATATTACACCCGGTATCGTTGATGAACATTCGCACATTGCCATTACACGTGGCGTAAACGAAGGAACCCAAAACAATACTGCCGAAGTGCGCATTGGCGATGTGGTCGAATCTACTGATCACGCAATTTATTACCAACTCGCCGGCGGAGTTACATCAGCACAATTGCTTCATGGTTCGGCAAATCCTATTGGAGGTCAATCGGCCATTATCAAACTACGTTGGGGGAAAACACCTGACCAAATTTTGAATACCAAAGCTCCCGGTCATATCAAATTTGCATTGGGCGAAAATGTGAAACAAAGCAATTGGGGAGATTCCAAACGAAGTAGATTCCCGCAAACACGCATGGGCGTTGAACAAGTGTACTTCGATGCATTTCAACGTGCCCAAGAATACATGCGTAACAAAGAACTTTGGGAAAAAGCGGGTGCATCACAACGTTTAAAAATGGAACCTTTTCGTCGCGATTTGGAATTGGATGCCATTGTAGAAATTATAAACGGAACGCGCAACATTACCTGTCACAGTTACGTGCAGTCGGAAGTGAATATGTTGTTGCATGTTGCCGATAGTATGCGTTTTCACGTAAATACCTTCACCCATATTTTGGAAGGATATAAAGTTGCGGATAAAATAAAGTATCATGGAGCCAATGCTTCTACATTCTCAGACTGGTGGGCGTATAAATTTGAGGTGAATGATGCCATTCCATACAATGCGGCCTTACTTACCAAAATGGGGGTAAATACGGGTATCAATTCGGACGATACTGAAATGGGAAGAAGGTTGAATCAAGAAGCAGCAAAAGCCATTTTGTATGGTGGACTTTCGCAAGAAGAAGCTTTGAAATTGGTCACCATCAATCCCGCAAAAATGTTGAAAATTGACGGACACACAGGAAGTTTGAAGGTTGGAAAAGACGCTGATTTTGTTGTGTGGAATGCAAATCCATTGTCGATTATAGCGAAAGTAGAAATGACCTTTATTGATGGCATTCGTTATTACGATGCAGTTCGAAATGATTCTATGCAAGTTGAGGTTGAGAAACACAGAAATCGACTTATCTCCAAAATGTTGAAAGGCGGTTCTCAAGGCAAAAAGGGGAGAGCACCGAAAGTAAAACGAAGACATGAATACGAATGCGAAGATTTATATAACGGAGAATTAATGGAAGAGGAGGAAATCAAATGAAAACGATACAATTATTAGTTGGCTTTATATTGCTTGTTGGTTCTATAAAAGCGCAAGAAAAACCCTTTACGGTATTAATTCAAAATGCAATCATTCACACCGAGGATGGGATTATTGAAAATGGTGTTTTGGGAATACATGGCGATTCCATTGTGCTTGTTGCCGATGCACGAACAGTCCGATTAGATCAGTCGGCATATGAGAAAATTATCCAGGCCGATGGCAAGCATGTTTTTCCAGGATTTATTGCACTCAATAGTAACGTTGGTTTGGTGGAAATTGAATCGGTTCGAGCAACCTTAGATTTTGCTGAAGTAGGTTTGCTCAATCCGAATGTTCGGAGCTTGGCCTCGTTCAATACCGATTCTCGTATTATCCCAACCTTACGTTCCAACGGAATATTAAGCGTTCAGGTGAGTCCGCAATCGGGTTTGATTAGTGGAAGTTCGTCTGTTTTTAGAATGAATGGTTGGAACTGGGAAGATGCGGTTCGATACAAAGACAATGCGATGCATTTGAACTGGCCTTGGTCGCCCATTCAAGTGAATCCCGCCGATACTGCCGGAAGAAATTCGAATCGGTATTTGAAGCAACTTGCCCAATTGCAGGATTTTTTCCGCGATGCGAAGGCATATTGTAGTCAAGAAAAACCATCGCCAGTTAATTTAAAATTGGAATCAATGAGGCCCGTTTTTACAGGGAAATCGGCCTTGTTTATTCAAGCAGACCATGCTCGAGATATCAGCGATGCGGTTAATTTTGCAGTGTCATTTGGTGTGCCTCGCATCGTCATTGTTGGCGGATCCGAAAGTGCAGATGTCATTTCACTATTAAAGAAATACAATGTATCGGTAGTATTATCGAGAATACATAAGCTTCCTGATTGCCCCGATCGTATTCCCCAAGAAGAATTTAAACTTCCTTCAATACTAACAAAAGCTGGGATTACTGTCGCACTTTCTTACAATGGAGAAATGGAAGCAATGGGAACACGAAATTTGGGTTTTATTGCGGGGACTGCTGCTGCGTATGGCTTATCTTGGGTGGAAGCTTTAAATTTGATTTCGCTAAATCCGGCTAAAATACTAGCAATCGATAAGTTCGAAGGAAGCATTAAAGTCGGAAAGAAAGCAAGTTTTTTTATAAGTTCTGGTAATGCATTGGACATGATGGAATCGAATGTTCAGCAAGTTTTTATCGACGGAGTTGAAACCAACACCAATTCAGATCAAAAGGAACTCTACATTAAGTATATGGAAAAATATGGTTTGAAATAAGGTTCTTTCTCTGTGTAAGAATTTTAACTACACTGTTCTTCAGCGGATTAAGCATTTGTAAGTTTCATCGTGATTTAACCCTCCTTTAGAAACCCTTCGCTTAAAAAAATGTTACTTTTGCTCATCTTTGAAATGTTCACAAACCTGTTCTAAGTTCAATTTATGGAGTCTACTACCAATAAGAAAGAAAAAGACAACCGGCTTGTTATAATCTTAGGTGTTTTACTTGGGATTTCAATTTTAGGAAATATTTATTTGCTTAACCGCTCTAAAACAGCCGAAGGGAAAGTGGTTGAAGAGCACGCTCAGGTCGATTCGCTCAATTCTTTTAAACTTGCATTGGAAAACGATTTTGAAGCAATGACTTTTGAATTGGATCAATTCAAGGGAAAAAATATACAACTCGATAGTTTGCTTGAAAAAGCCAATAGCGATATCGCTAAGCAAAAGCAAAAGATTGATAAGCTCGTAAAAGAAAACAAGGACATCGATTTATTGAGACGTCAATTTGCAGAGATGAAAGCGATTCGCGATGGCTATCGTCAACAAATTGATCAACTCATTAAAGAAAACAAAGAGCTTCGATTTGCAAATATCAATTTAAGTCAAGAAGTTGATGACTTGAATAAGTCCAAGAAAGATTTAAGTCAAAAAGTGGAGCTCGCATCAGTTTTAAAAGCCGAAAGTATTGATGTAAAAGCACTCCGTGAAAAAGGAAAAGGGAAGCTCGAAATCACCGAAAAAGCTAAGCGAGTGAGTCGTATATCAACCATATTTGTTGTGGCCGAAAACAAGGTGGCACCCAAAGGAGAGCGCGATGTGGTTCTGCGAATTCTAAAGCCCGATGGCTATGCACTTACCGATCCGAATAATGCAAGCGGGTCGTTTACCAAAGAAGATGGGCGATCATCTGAATTCACTCTTCGCAAAAAAATTCAATACAACAACAACCGCGAAGAAGTAGTTTTCGATTGGGATCAATTGGAAGAATTGAAAGCCGGTTTGTATATTTCCGAAATTTATTTAGATGGTAAATTGATGGGGAATTACAAGTTCAATCTGAAGTAATTTCTTCGTTCCATCCATGTCTTTGCCAACATTACGTATTCCTCAACTTCAGGATCAATCATCCCTGTTGGAACCGTATTTTGGACAGAAAGATTTGCTCCGGGATTTAATTCTTCAATTAAAAAAAGACTTTGCCTCGGCTGGTGTTCCGGTTAAATTATTACTTACTAGAAAATACACCTTCGACGAACTCTGTGAAACTCTCCAACTTTCCTTTCGAGACAAGACAGCCCAACAATTGTTCAATGTTTTGTATCGCATCGATGTCTCTGAAAAACAACTTTACGAAGGAATGCCAACACCCGGAATTGATGATCGACTCTTTGCGGAAATCATTATCAAACGAGAGCTCCAAAAGGTGGTATTGCGCAAATTATATAGCAGCAACAATCAAATAAATACAGAATCATAACCTTGTCAGTTAAAAACCAAGGTGCTTTAACTAATTCTCTTCAAAACATTGGATTCTCAATATGTCAAAAATATAAATATGAGATTCAGTGTTTGATAATATAGTTGAAAATCAATTTTAATAAATCTATTACAAGAACTAGCCAGATTGCTGTTGGTCTAGGATTCGCAAACCAAATCAAATAGTTCAGTTTTTCAAACCTTCTTTTGATTTATTTGGGTTAAATTTGCGCTCCAATTTTTTGCTTCTTGATGGATTCATTTTCGTATATCTCCAATGCCGATCCTTCGGCGCTTGATCATTTATATCAACAATATCTTCAAAACCCAACATCTGTAGACGAAAGTTGGGGAAAGTTTTTTGAAGGAATTGAATTTGCAAACCAGCATTACAACATCAAGCCATCCAATGGCGCAGAAGCCATTCCGGAAAATGTAAGCAAGGAGTTTAAAGTCATCAATCTCATTAATGCGTATCGCTCTCGCGGTCATCTGTTCACTAAAACAAACCCCGTTCGTGAGCGCCGTAAGTATACTCCTACATTAGATGTAGAAAATTTTGGATTGACTTCATCCGATATGGAAACTGTTTTTCAGGCAGGTTCACTCCTCGGAATTGGGGTAGCAAAATTGCAACTGATTATTGCTCACTTGAAAGAAACCTATTGCTCTAGCATTGGTGTTGAGTATATGTACATGCGAAATCAGGAAGCTGTGAGCTGGATTCAATCACGCATGGAAAATTCCAAAGGAAATGCGAAATATTCAGCGGAAGATAAAATTCAGATTTTTTCTAAGCTGAACGATGCCGTTGGATTTGAATCTTTTCTTGATAAGAAATTTGTTGGACAAAAACGCTTTTCTCTCGAAGGCTGCGAAGCCCTAATTCCGGCCCTCGATCACGTTATCGAAAATGGTGCAAAATTGGGTATTCGTGAATTTGTCATGGGAATGGCGCATCGTGGTAGATTAAACGTGCTTTCGAACATTTTCAAAAAAGACGCACGCAGTATTTTCACCGAATTTGAAGGAAAAGAATACGACGACGAAGGAGAATTTTCGGGCGATGTAAAATACCATCTTGGATACTCTTCTCGTGTAAAAACACGTGGAGGCGAAAATATCCGCATGACACTTTCCCCAAATCCATCGCATCTAGAGGCGGTTGGGCCTTTGGTGCAAGGATTGGCTCGTGCCTTTGCCGACACCGAACATGCGAATGATTACCAAAAAATTGCTCCCATAATAATACACGGTGATGCTGCTGTTGCAGCTCAAGGCGTAGTTTACGAAGTAGTGCAAATGGCCAAACTCGATGGCTACAAAACAGGCGGAACCATTCACATTGTAGTAAATAACCAAGTTGGTTTTACAACCAATTACCTCGATGCTCGGACATCAATATATTGCACCGATGTGGCGAAAGTCACGCTAAGTCCAGTGTTTCATGTAAACGCCGACGATGTTGAAGCGGTTGTTTATGCCGTTCAATTGGCGATGGAGTTCCGTCAACAATTTCAAGGGGATGTTTTTATCGACCTTTTGGGTTACAGAAAATACGGTCATAACGAAGGTGATGAACCGCGTTTTACTCAACCAATTTTATACAAAGCCATAACGAGTCACGCTAATCCGCGTAAAATCTATTTCGACCGATTGTTGGCCGAAGGTGTAATTTCTCCTGAACAGGCTGATGGTTTTGATTCTGAATTGCGATCAAACCTAGACGCTGCGCTTGAAGATGCTCGCAAACGTTCGTTAACAGTAATAAGCCCATTTCTCGGCGATCAATGGAAACACATTCGTGCTTCTAAATTGACAGATTTTGAGCAATCTCCAGAAACGGGCGTTGCAGAAAAACGTCTTAAGGAAATTGCCAAAGTATTATACTCTGTTCCCGAAGGGAAGAGTTTTTTCAAGAAAATGGAAAAGCTTCTTAACGACCGTCGAAACATGATCGAGAAAACCGATTCTTTAGATTGGGGAATGGCCGAATTGCTTTCGTATGGTTCATTATTAATGGACGGAAATCCGATTCGTTTCTCCGGACAAGATGTGGAACGCGGAACATTTTCTCACCGACACGCAGTTTTAAAAATTGAAGATTCCGAAGAAGAATATATACCACTCAGTAATTTGAGTGCTAAGCAAGCCGATTTCCAAATTTATAATTCACTGCTCAGCGAGTACGGTGTTTTAGGATTCGATTACGGGTATTCGCTCGCAATGCCTGATTCACTTACCATTTGGGAAGCGCAGTTTGGCGATTTCAATAACGGAGCGCAAATCATCATCGATCAATTTATCAGTTCTGCCGAAGACAAATGGCGCAGCATGAGTGGTTTGGTAATGCTTCTTCCTCACGGATACGAAGGTCAGGGAGCTGAACATAGTTCTGGTAGAATGGAGCGTTTCCTAACATTGTGCGCAGAACAGAACATGTATGTGACCAATGTAACTTCTCCGGCAAATTATTTTCACATGATTCGCCGTCAGCTGAAGAGCGAAATTCGTAAACCGTTAATCGTTTTTACACCCAAGAGTTTATTGCGTCATCCTAAATGTGTTAGTCCGCTTAAAGATTTAGTGAAAGGACGTTTTCAAGAACTAATCGACGATTCGCAGGCGCAAGCAAGCAAGGTTGAAAAAATCATTTTCTGCACAGGTAAAATCTATTTCGATCTGCTTGAAGAGCAAGAAAACCGCAAATCTTCCAACACAGCTATTGTGCGCTTAGAACAATTGTATCCTTTCCCACAAAAGCAATTCGATGCCATCGTGAAAAAATACAGCAAAGCAAAAAGCATGGTGTGGACACAAGAAGAACCTGAAAACATGGGAGCTTGGCCATATATTCTGCGATTACTTCGTTTCACAAACATTCAGGTTGTTTCACGAGCCGAAAGTGGAAGTCCGGCAACTGGTAGTTCGAAACGTCACGCTGTTGAACATAAAAAACTCATGAGCGCAGTATTTGAATAATTGCAGAATTAATTAAATGAACAAATCAGGTTCAATAACTCATTAATATTTCCGGTTTATCACGACTGAAATACTATAATTTTAGCGCAACATTTTATAAGCATCTCCTATGATTATCGATCTTAAAGTTCCCTCTCCCGGCGAATCAATCAATGAAGTTGAAATTGCCAACTGGCTTAAGCAAGAAGGCGATTATGTTGAAAAAGATGAGGAGCTATGCGAAATCGATTCCGACAAGGCAACATTAACAATCAATGCCGAAGCATCTGGAAAATTAAGCATCAAAGTAACTGCAGGAACAACGGTTAATGTAGGTGATGTAATTGCAACCATCGATTCCTCTGCCGAAGTTGCTCCGAAAGTTGCCAAAGCGAAAACAGAATCTGCTCCAGCGCCTGTTGCAAAAGCGGAAGAAAAACCTGCCGTAAGTGCCACTGTTGCTCCATCATACGCAACCGGAACAACTTCGCCAGCGGCAGCTAAAATAATGACTGAGAATAACATCAAATCCAACGATGTTAAAGGTTCTGGACCAGCTGGAAGAATTACCAAAGGCGATGTTACTGCATTATTAGCATCTGGCTTTGGCGGGAAAACTTCTGAAGGAAATCGTAGTTTGAAACGCGAAAAAATGACCACGTTGAGAAAGAAAATCTCTCAACGTTTGGTTAGCGTGAAGAACGAAACGGCTATGCTTACTACGTTTAACGAAGTGGATATGAGCGCCATCATGGAACTTCGTAAGCTATACAAAGACAAATTCAAAGAAGTTCACGGTGTTGGAGTTGGCTTTATGTCATTCTTTACAAAGGCCGTTACCATTGCTCTGGAATCTTTTCCTGCAGTAAATGCAATGATCGACGGAGAAGAAATTGTGTATCATAACTACTGCGATGTGGGAATTGCGGTTTCTACTCCTAAAGGTCTTATGGTTCCCGTAATCCGAAATGCAGAAATACAGAGCTTGGCCGATATTGAACGCAACATTGGAGCAATGGCTGTGAAGGCGCGCGATGGAAAAATCACTGTCGACGATATGACTGGCGGTACATTCACCATCACCAATGGTGGAGTTTTTGGTTCCATGTTAAGTACGCCAATTATCAATCCTCCGCAAAGTGCCATTTTAGGTATGCACAATATAGTTGAACGCCCCATGGCAGTAAACGGCCAAGTAGTTATTCGTCCAATTATGTATGTGGCACTTAGTTACGATCACCGCATCATCGATGGTCGCGAATCGGTAGGTTTCCTTGTCAAAGTAAAAGAGCTTCTTGAGAATCCTAAACGCATGCTGTTTAACGGCAAAAAAGGCGAAGAAGTATTACTCGGACTATAAGCAATTGATAATGTTTGGGCGCATCCTGCAAACTTCGCTCTCGCTCTGTTTACAGGTCAGGCTTTTCGCCTCTACTCCTTTTTTCAAAAGGGGTAATGGCTTCAATCTTTTGCGCATGTGCATTTCAATCGAATAAGAAAATTTGCCCATGAATTCTTCATCCTCAGGCATTCGTTTATCGGAGTTCACCGCGCTCATAAAACAAACGCTCGACGACCGTTTCGCAGGACAAACATTTTGGGTAATTGCTGAGATTTCGAGTTTGAATCATCATGCTCGGTCTAACATGTACTATTTTCACTTAATTGAAAAAGAAGAACATTCAGGACAAATCAAAGCCGAAATATCTGCCGTTGCGTTTTCTCAACTTGCTAATGCAATTCAAGAATTTGAACAGCAAACGGGGCAACAATTCCAAAATGGCATTCAGGTATTGCTCAATGTTTCCGTTTCGTATCATCCAGTTTACGGGTTAAAAGTTAGCATGCTCAAAATCGATGCAAGCTTCACCATCGGTCAATTACAAAAACAACGCGAGGCGACATTGGCAAAACTCCTTGTCGAAAATCCAGATTCAGTTCAGTTTGTAAACGGACAATATCATACTCGCAATCAAGGTTTAAAAATACCCTTGGTTATTCAACGTGTTGCGGTTATTTCATCCGAAACTAGTGCAGGTCTTCAAGACTTTAAACATACACTCGAAGAAAATTCCTACGGATATAAAATCAGCGTTCAGCTTTTTCAAACTGCTGTGCAAGGCGATGAACAAGGAAAACAGCTGGTCGAGAAACTGATCGAAGTTTTTCGTGCACCACAAGCTTTCGATATTGTGGTGATTGTTCGCGGTGGTGGAGCGCAAACCGATTTCCTGATGTTCGATGCGTATCCGGTTGCACGCGCAATTGCCCGTTTTCCTATTCCCGTTTTAACTGGACTTGGGCATTTGAAAGATATTTCCATTGCCGATCTTATGGCACATACGGCATTGAAAACACCCACCAAAGTTGCCGAATTCATTATTGCTCATAATCGTCAGTTCGAAGAACGGATTCTTCAAATCAGACAACAAATTATTATCAAAACCCAGCAACGCTTAACCTTTGAGAAAGATGTCTTGGCTTCAAAAACCAACGAAATTCAAGCATCATTCCGAATTTTACTTCAAACTCAATCGGAACAATTACAATCAATCAAACACAAACTTCTCATCCAAAGCCAAGTTATATTAAAGAAGAACTCCGGCTCATTAAACGAGCTATCACAAAAACTTAGTTTAAGACCCGCAACTATCATCTCAAATGCCCAAAATAACTTTGAGAATAAAAAGTTGGAATTCGAGCAAATCGTTCTTCGAAGTGTTAAAAATCAAGAAAATAAATTGCAACATTTTACTTCGTTGTTCCGAGCGTTAAGTCCCGCTAATACATTGAAACGAGGTTTTGCAATCGTTATAAAAGATGGTGTTATTCAAACAGATGCCCGCCAAATAAAAAAGGACGATTCGATTCAGGTATATTTGGGTGAGTCGGAATTGGATTTAGCCGTAATTAAAAAACAGAAAAAAGATGGAAAAAAATTTAACTTATGAAGGTGCCATGGAAGAGCTCAAAGAAATAGCTCTTCAAATCGATAATGAATCAGTTACCGTAGATGTTTTGGCAGATAAGGTAAAACGCGCATCAGAGTTAATTGAATTTTGTCAATTGAAACTCAAAACAACCGAAACAGAGATCAATCAAATCATCAAAAAAATGGATCCGAAAGAGGGTTGAGTTAATTTAAGTTAACAAATGCTTTGATACATTTTTGAATTTACTAACTTGCTGCTTCAATGGGCAATAAGTTTACCTTTAATAAGTTATTAATGGCTTTTTTACTCGTTTGGGTTTTGTGCTCAAATGCAGTATTTGCTCAATATTGTGCCCCGCAATACGCCTATGGTTGCTTCGGAAACTTCCCATCTCCCATTGCCGATTACATCAATAATTTTTCTACAACAAACGGCGTAACGAACATCACCAACAACAATACAGGTTGCAACATGCAGCCCAATAATTTTATTTATAATGCTGGAATGACCGTTTCGGTGGCACAGGGTTGTTCGTTTGGTGTTTCCATGCGAAGTGGAAATACGTTTGCTCAAGGTTTTGCAATTTGGATAGATTGGAATCAGGATTTAGACTATAACGATACTGGAGAATTGGTATATAGCAGCCCTGGCTCAGGTACAACTCTTTTTACAGGAACGATTCAAGTTCCAGCATCTGCTTCGGTTGGCTTAAAAAGGATGCGTGTTCGATGTAGTTACGCAACAGTTCCAACAAATCCATGTTCCTTGCAAGGTACTTTTCAGGTAGGTGAAGTGGAAGAATACAATGTGGATGTTTTGCCCAATACACTTTCCGCCATAACTGTTGCTAATCAAACCATCTGTGCAGGAAATACTGCAACCATAACAGCAACTTCTACCGGAACCATAAAGTGGTATTTGAACACAACAAGTAACGCGGTTATCTGCAACGGTGCCACATTTACTACACCCGTGCTTAATGCCACAACAACGTATTACGTCCAAGCAACTCTCGGATCCTGTTCAACACCTCGAGTTCCAGTTGTTGTTACGGTAATCCCTAATTTTACTATTACGGCATCGGCATCGCAGACATCGGTTTGCCCGGGATCTCCTTTTACTTTATCATCAACGGGAGGGGCTAGTTTAACCTATGATTGGCAGCCAGCAACGGCTGTTTCTAATGCAACTTTAAATTCTCCTTCGGCAACAATTTCTGCAAATACTTCATTTACTGTTGTAGGAACAGATGTAAATGGATGTTCAGCAACTTCATCAGTTTCGGTTTCGGTTCTTGCTGCAGCAACATTATTAGTTTCATCAACATCGTCCGATTTTTGCGAAGGAGGAACAAGTACACTTACTGTTTCAGGTGGTTCTTCTTATACTTGGTCGCCAGCTGCAACTTTATCTTCTTCAACAGGCAACACCGTTACAGCAACTCCAACTGCATCAACCACATACATTGTAACGTCTCCGAGCAGCTCAACAACATGTGCTGCAAGTGCTAATGTGCTAATCACAGTTCATCCTACTCCACTGGTTGATGCCGGAATTCCGCAAGCGTTTTGTGCCGGAGCAAGTGTGAACTTATCAGCTTCAGGAGCTACAACATACAGCTGGTTGCCGATAAGTGGTCTTTCTTCGGCATCGATTAGCAATCCCATTGCAACTCCTAATACAAATACAACCTATACAGTTACTGGAACTTCAGCTTTTGGATGCGTTGCTACTGACGAGGTTGAGGTAACTGTTAATCCGCTTCCCATTGCAAATCCAGGCTCCAGTGGTTCTCATTGTTTTGGTGAAACTACTCAGTTAAATGGTTCGGGTGGAACATCCTATCAATGGTCGCCCGCTATTGGCTTGTCTAACGCAACTCTTTCAAATCCAGTTGCAAGTCCCAATTTAACAACGTCATACAGTTTAATCGTAACCGATAACAACGGATGCGTATCAAATCCATCAGCATCTATATCAGTAAATGTAAATCAGTTACCTGCAGCTCCAGTTATTTCAAATTCGGGGGCACTTACATTTTGTGCTGGCAATGATGTAACGCTTTCTGCAGCCGGAGGTCAATCGTATTCTTGGTCAAATGCGGCTACTTCATCCTCTATTAACGTTGGAACATCGGGTACTTTCAGCGTTTCCATTACCGATATAAATGGATGCGAATCGCCAAGTTCGCTTCCTGTTTCAGTGAATGTACACCCAATTCCTTCAGCACCCATCATTACATCCATAGGTTCAACAACATTTTGTCAAGGTGCAGATGCAACTTTGCAAACAAATCAAACCAATGGAATACTTTGGAATAATGGCGCAAATACAAGTATTATAACCGTTTCAACAACGGGACAATACACCGCTCATTACACTGATTTAAATGGTTGCGAATCGCCCGAATCTTCGCCAGTTCAAGTAAATGTAACGCCTCTTGCAGCCACGCCATCGATTTCAGCATCCGGACCAACTGAATTCTGCGAAGGGAACACGGTTGTATTATCGGCATCTCATGGAGATAACTTTCTTTGGAGTAATGGTGCAGCAAGTCAATCAATAGAAGTAAATGCAAGTGGAACGTATTCTGTAACGATTAGCTCCGGTTGTCCACCACTAAATCCAACAAGCAGTCAAGCAGTAATAGTTCGTCCAATTCCCACACCAACAATAACTGCCGATATTCGGAAAGACTGCCTGCCTGCCGAAATACAATTCAGTTTCACAACAAACGGCATTGGACCATTTAATTATATATGGATGTTTGGCGATGGAAATTCTTCTTCGATTGCTCAGCCACTGCATGAATATACCGACGACGGAATATTTGATGTGTCTCTCAAACTTACCGATGTTATTGGTTGTATGGGCGATAGTTTGGAAATCGATTTCATCGAGATTCTTAAACGTCCCGATGTTTCCATTTCAGTGAATCCTTCCATAACAACATTGTCTAATCCAGAAATCCGACTTATTAGTCAAACAGCTGGCGGACAAAACGAAACGTGGACGATAAATCCGTTGGGTACATTTGCGGGCGATACCGTTTTAGTTTCGATGCCCGACACTGGAACATTTTACGTTGATTTTTCCGTTATTACTGAACAAGGATGCGAAGCAACGATTCGGAAAAGCATTGAGGTTGTGGAAGATTTTCAGATATATGTTCCTACCGGGTTTACACCAAACAACGATGGTTTGAACGATATTTTTAAACCTGTTTGCACCGGTTACAAATTGAAGGGCTTCGATTTTAGAATTTACAATCGATTTGGCCAAGAGATTTTTTTCACGAATAATCCAGAAATAGGTTGGGATCCACAGAACGTTCAATCAGATACCTATATCTGGAAAATGACAGTGAGGAGTTTGCTAAATGAAGATAAAATACTGGAGGGTCGCATCAACATTTTTCGTTAATAGGTAGAATATAATTGCACATTATCGAAAGCTTTTTTCTCCATAAGTAGGATAGTCGATAGAGTAGTGTAAGCCTTTACTTTCTTTTCTTAAACGAGCAGATTTAATAATCAAATAGGCGACTAAAATCAGATTTCTTAATTCACAAAGCTGGGGAGAAAGTGTAGTTCTTTTGTACATACTTTCTGTTTCTCGGTGAAGAATTTGCAAACGGTCTAAGGCTCTTTGAAGTCGAATGTTGCTTCTAACAATACCAACATAACTGCTCATAATGGATTGAAGTTCACGCACGTTTTGGGTAATCAATACCATTTCTTCTTGAACTACAGTTCCTTTAATATCCCATTCAGGAATGTTTTCAGTAACTGGGGAATTTGAAAATAATGAAATGGCTGTTTGTGCTGCACGATGAGCATAAACAAGTGCTTCTAATAAAGAATTGGAAGCCAGGCGGTTTGCACCATGAAGTCCTGTTGATGAACATTCGCCGGCAGCCAATAAATTTTGAATGCTTGTCTGGGCGTTTTCGTCAACGTCAATTCCACCACACATATAATGACAAGCCGGAACAACCGGAATCATATCTTTCGATAGGTCAATTCCAAGGGTTTTGCATTTCTCTATAATGTTTGGAAAATGATGAAATAAATCGGTTGGGTCAATGTGACGACAATCCAAATACACACATTCATCTCCACGCACTTTTAATTCATTATCAATGGCTCTAGCAACAATATCGCGAGGAGCAAGCGAAGCACGTTGATCGTACAGAGGCATAAAATCGATCCCTTCACTGTTCCGAAGAATAGCACCAAATCCACGCATCGCTTCTGTAATTAAAAATGCAGGTTGAACGCCAGGTTGGTAAAGCGCTGTTGGATGAAACTGAATAAATTCCATGTTGCTCACCCTTCCTTTTGCGCGATAAACCATGGCAACCCCATCGCCAGTTGCAATTTTTGGATTGGTTGTACTTGCATAAACATTGCCTGCACCGCCCGATGCCATAAGAGTTGTTCTAGCCAAGATAACATCGGTATTGCCTGTTTTTAGATTCAATGCATAAACACCATAACAATGAATATTGGGTGTTGAACTGTTTACATAATGACCAAGATGGTGCTCTGTTATAATTTCAACAGCAAAGTGATGATCTAAAATTTCAATGTTTGGATGGGCATGAACTTGTTCAATTAATGCGCGTTCTATTTCAAATCCAGTATTGTCTTTATGATGTAAAATGCGGTTTTCGGAATGTCCACCTTCTTTTCCAAGATCAAACTCTCCGCGTGTATTCTTGTCGAATTGTGCACCCCAATCAATGAGCTCTTGAATCCGCTCAGGTGCTTCCGTAATTACTAACCGCACAATTTTCTCATCACACAATCCATCACCAGCAATTAACGTATCCTGAATGTGTTTCTCAAATGAATCGGGCGCATAGGTTACAGCTGCAATTCCTCCTTGCGCATATTTGGTATTCGATTCATCTTCGTCGCTTTTGGTTATCATGCAAACCGTTCCCATTTGGGCAACTTTTAACGCATAACATAGCCCAGCGATTCCAGATCCGATAATTAAAAAATCAACATTTTTGTGTTTCGTGTACATGGGTCTAAATTACGAATTCATGAAAGGAGATTGAATAATCTTTAGATTCAATTAACTCATTAATATCGCATTGTGTTTAACAATATGGCATACTTATTTTTTATACCATTCAAATGTGTAAATTTGTCAGAATCCCTTTGATATGAGAAAACTATACGTTCTAATAGTACTAGCATTTTCAGCAAATTTGCTTTCAGCACAAACCATCATCACAGACCCCATTTTATTAGGGCCATATTGCCCGGGCCAGCCTATCTCTATTCCTTTTACAGCTATCGGCACATTCGAAACCGGTAATGTTTATACAGCCGTTTTATCTGACGCTTTTGGCGATTTCAATTTTTCTACGCCAATCGGTTCTCTGGATAGTAATCAACCATCGGGTGTTATTGTTGGTGTAATTCCTTTTGGAACAATGCCGGGAACTCTTTATCAAATTCAAGTAATATCTAGTTTGCCTTTCGTAATAGGTTCTCCTAGCCCTGTAAATATCGAAGTGGCAGGAAGCCCAACAGCATCCATTTCGCCAGATTCCTATTCCTCAATTTGTGCAGGTGGTGTAGCGTTTTTATTTTTTGATGGAAGTGCCGGCGAAATTCAATGGTCGAGTTCAACAGATAATGTCAACTTTACACCTATTCTTGGAGCAAACAACGCATCGCTTACTACAAACCCGCTCACGCAAACAACGTATTTTCTTGTAGCGGTAACCAACAATTGCGGAACAACTACATCTCAATCATGGGCTGTCACATTAACAAGTATTGTGAATATTCCTGTAAACTATACTCCCAATGTGCTTAACTTATGTAATGGACCCATTACAGTAAGTGTTGTTGGAGATTTTTTCGATCTAGTTTGGTCTAATCAACAAGCAGGAACTGCAGTAATTGTAGTAAGTTCAGCTTCCACGGTTTCGGTGGTTGGTACCGATATTAACGGATGTCCTGCGGCATCAAATCCTTTGGTGTTTATTGAAACAACACCTGCATCACTTTCAATTTCTCCTGCAAGTCCCATCACAATTTGCAGCGATCCTGCAAACTTAAGTGCAAGTTCGGGTTTTAATACCTACACTTGGTCTGATGGTGAAGTTGGAATGAGTAACTCGGTTTCTACTCCAGGCTCATATTCTGTTACAGCCACCGATGCCCAAGGCTGTATTGTTACGTCATCGCCAGTAATTGTGCAGAATGGTTCTTCCGTTAATATTCCAGTTTCCCCTAGTATTTCAGCCATTTGCGATAATGTTCCTGCAACGCTTACTGCGAATGTTGGCTTCTTCAATTATATTTGGTCAAACGGAGCCATTGGCCAAGAAATTACCGTTAGTTTACCTGGTTTTTACTCGGTTACTGGAACGGATGCGAACGGTTGCCCCGGCGCATCTGCATTAGTTGAAGTTATTCAAGCTCAGTTTCCTGTTGCTAACTTTACTTATACACAAACAAGTGGTTATGCCGTTACTTTTGATAATAGCTCTCAAAATGGACTCGAGTATGAGTGGATTTTTGAAGGTTTAGGAACCTCTCCATTAGCAAATCCATCATTCACATTTCCGGACAGTGGCCCCTACCAAATTACACTCATTGCAAGTAATCCATGTAGTTCTGATACAATTACAAAAACAATTATTGTGACCTATGTGGGTATTCAAGATTTGGATGAATCAACTCATTTTTCAGTTAGCCCCAATCCCTCTTCTGACGATTTTATTATCGCTCAACACGGAACTTCTTCATCCATTAGCGGATTAACATTACGCGATATTTCTGGGCGAGTTGTTTATCAAAATGCGCAAGAAATAAAAGCGCTTTCTAATTTCATTTTGCCTGCTAGCAATCTTCCCGCCGGCATGTATTTTCTCCATTTCGAAACCTTGAATGGAACAGTAAATATTCGAGTTTTGAAAAAATAATTACTCGTAATTTAAGCCGATTATTTTTCCATAATTCAAATCTATTTATATACCTTTGTTGAGGTTATTGTAAAAAATAACCTATGCCAATTTTCTGTTTTTTGGTAGATTTACAGAATTCCATTGGTGGTTTGTGAATAAAAGGGGCTTCGGCCCCTTTTTATTTTTATAAGTTCATTGTAACTTTTGTTTTTAAATATGGGTATATGAGAATCCTTGTATTTCCTATTAAAAAACAGTTTTGAAGAATACCTACTTACAAATTCTTTTATTCATTTTTTCCCTTGCTAGTCATGCCACTTTCAGTCAAGTGGCTTGCGGATATGGTTTTTCGTATTCGTCCAATACTCCTTATCAAGTAGTTGCTTCAACAAGTCCAACAATAATTTTAGCTAGTGGCTCTGCCCAACCAGCAAACATCAATCAACTTTCGGCTACTGACGAAGATATTTTTCCCAATCAATCACTCGGTTTCTCTTTCAATTTCAATGGTCATACTTACACCCAATGTGGTGTTTCTACAAACGGGTGGATTTGGTTTGGAAATACAAATCCGGTTAAAGCGGCCGGAATAGTAATTCCTTTCACTAACATTCTCGATAGTGAGGTGCCAATTGAAGGAATTGTTTCAGCACTCAATGGCGATTTGGAAGGACGATGGACTGCCGAACTAGCAACAATCAAAACACGAATTAATGGCGCCGCTCCAAACAGAATATTTACAGTTGAATGGACCAATTTTAAAGCCCTAGACGATGACGAAGGAACTGGATATTGCGGTGAAAATAGAAATCGGTTCGATTTTCAAATCATTCTTGAGGAAAATGGAAATCGTATTTCATTCGCATACAATACCGCTCCTTACTGTTGGCAAGGATACAATCAGTTATTTCAAGTTGGACTACGAGGCGAAACCCGAAGCGATGTTCATACCCGATTGATTACTGCAGGAAATAATAGCTGGGCAAATTCTTCGCTCGGCCTTTCTAATTCAACGGCATTGTTAAAGTCCTCGAATCAAATAACCCTCCCTGCTCAAAATGCCCGATTCTCTTTTTATCCTGCTACGCCCGATGAGTTAACCTGGATTGGTAACGACAACAATTGGTTTAATCCTCAAAACTGGACTGGTCAGAACGTTCCCAATCGCTGCAATAACATCATCATTCCAAGTGGTAAATCGCATTATCCCGAATTGGATGGAAACGTAAGTGCTTCGTGTGGAAATATTTTCATTGATGAAGCTGCGAGCTTAACAATGAAAAGTACGTACACCTCTTTTTTAACGTGTTTTGGAAACTTCGAAAACAATGGAGTTATTTCAAATAATACAAATTCATTTATTTCATTGGCAGGAGGAGCAAATAAACACATCGGTGGTTCGGGTTATTATTTGGATGCAGATTTCTTTATTACTGCTCATTCTGAATACCAACTGCAACACGATTTAATAGTTCGAAACATCTCTATTAACGAGGGTTCTGAATTTAAATTGAATGATAAAATCTTAAATATTTTCTCCATCCGCCAGTTAGGACAAATCGATCAGGGAACTGGAGTTTTAATTATTGAAGGTGATGCGGCCAATGTGCTGTTAACCGATTCAACATTTATTGAGAATAACGGAACAACATTTTTTGGAAATGGCGAAGTTTGGTCGAATCCGATCAATCAAATCGTTCCATCCTTAACCTATAATAACTTGTGGATTCGCACAAAGAAAAACTTCACAGTACAACTCGGAACCACATCCGATTTTTCTTGTAAAAACCTTTTCTTTTATAATCCAGGAGAAGCTGGAGGTGTTGCGTTTACTCAGAGAAACATAACCGTTACTGGAGATTTTAAGATTGGAATTGACAGTATTCAAGGCACCGATTTGCAATTGAATCACAGCATTAACCGAATAGCAGGAAATGGAACTTTTGCGATGGGTAAAAATGATAAACTCACGATTGCTCATGCTTCAAGTGCCCAACAAACGGCCTTGTCGGGATTTTCTAATCCGAATTTTAATGGACTTGTAAATTATACTGGAAATTCCCAACAAACATTTATAAAAGGATCATATTCAAATGTTGATATTCATGGAAATGCCGCCCGTTTTATTCAAGGAAGAGTAAACCTCCGTGGAATTTTAAAACTTCATGAAGGCATTTTGCATACCCAAGATAGTTTGATTTTAAAATCGGATAGTTTGGGAACGGCGCTTATTTCAGGAAGTGGATCAGGAAGCATTCAAGGTGAATTAATGGCAGAACGGTATGTTTCGGGTTCTGGGTTGCAAGAGCTCCTCTTAAGTAGTGCATTCGATCAAATTCAATATAATCAGTATGAAAATGGGACGCCCGTTTTAGGACCAGATGGCATAGAATGGAATACTCTTTCTAGTCCATCAATTTGGAACTACAACGAAAGCGGGAATTGGGAATTGGGCGATGCGAGTAACATACTGCAACACATGCGCGGATACAAAATTTCCGAAATGGCTGGAACTACGATTCGAGGCAAAGGGGCAATCAAATCAGGTGAACAAAAAATCGCGCTTGTTAATTCAGGAAACAATGCTGGTTTTAACCTGGTAGGCAACCCGTATCCATCTCCAATCGATTGGAATAAAACAGCAGCAACGCTACCTCCAACTATAGGCAAAAGCATTTATTCAAAAGGGAAATCAACGCGTTTTGCAGATCAGTTTGCTACATGGCTTTCGCTTGGTTTACATGATGGTTTGGGAATAAACGGAGCTTCACAGTATATTGGAATGCAAGAAGGATTTTTTGTGCAGGCCTTTGAGCCCGATACGCTTCGTTTCTTCAATGAACACCGCGCCGATATTACTAGTCCACAAACTATTAATGCTCCGTCATCCATTCCGTTTATGCGTTTGAGTCTTGAAAATAATACGCAAGCCGACGAAACAGTCATTTATTATTCGTCCAATGCCAGCTCAACGCAACCAATTGATGGACAAGATGCAGGAAAACTAGAACCAGAAAACGCGCGAAGTTTTTGGTGTAGTGTGAAAGATTCTATCAAATTAGCCATTCAAGGTCGACACATCGAAGCGCATCCAGATTCTATTCCTTTATCGGTGTATGTTTCTGAAGGTGCATTATTCCGCATGAAGCTTGCTGATATGGCGAACTTTCCTTCAACTGCGATGGTATTTCTAGAAGACCGACAAAATAATGTACTTCAGAATTTACGTATTCAACCTACTTATACAATCTGGCTTGATAGCGGCAGTATTGAAAATCGCTTTTTTCTTCATTTCAAACCGGGCGTTAATTTAACCGCTTCGAACGAAGGTTGTTTGGGAGGCCAAGGGATCATTACATTAAATAATCCAAGTTCTACATTGTGGGAAGTTGAAGTATATACTAGTAACGATAGTCTAATTGCTCAAAACACTGCGCTTTCGGGAAGTTGGAATGTAGAGCATTTAAAGGCGGATGAATACCGCGTTCATTTTAAACTAAGTGGCAATTTGTTAGAAACCGACGATTGGATTCAAGTAGATTCTGGAAGTTCTGTGAACGCAGCTCTGCATGCTTCATTAACTGAAGTTATCGCAAATGAAGACGAAGTTGTTTTTACCAATATATCGAGCGATGCTCAAGGGGTAAATTGGGATTTTGGTGATGGAACAATGGTTTCAGGATACACACAAGTAAACCATGTTTTTAATACACCTGGAATTTACCCAGTTGTTCTTACCGCAACCCGAAATGAATGCTCCGATACTGCCCAACTGAATATTTCGGTTGTTACCATTACTGGATTAGATCAAGTGGCAATCGAAAAAGAATCAAGTTTCTCCATTTTTCCAAATCCAGCATCCGATATAGCTTGGTTAAAATTGAATTTGAAAACGAGTGCAAATGATGTTTCATTGGCTATTATCGATGCCTTGGGAAGAATTGTTTATCAGAAGAAATACAGCTCGCTAAGTCAATCTCAAGTAATAGAACTACCAGTAAATCAATTAACGAAAGGCAATTACCAGGTTGTGTTAAATGGATCTGGAATTCGCGGAGTAAATAGCTTGATTGTTTCAGGAAAATTGAGCGATAAACAGAATTAACATTGGTTATTAAGTTTATATAAGTTTGATGGTTTAAAATCATACTGAGATTAAGAATTCGATTAAGTTTGTATAGTATTTAAAGAGTCATTGCAATGCCGTTCTATCATACCTTAGGGATTATACCACCGAAGCGCCATACGGTTATGAACAAACCCGATGGTGGAATATATTACGAGCAGTTATTTGGAACTGTTGGCTTCGATGGAATGTCATCATTGATGTATCATACTCATCGACCTACCATTGTAAAAGAGGTTGGAGAATCTATTGATGTTTCTCCGAAAATTGCAGTTCAAAAAAACATGAAGGCCCTTCGTTTAATAGGATTCAATGTTGCGCCAGAAGATGATTTTTTAGAAAGTCGAAAAGCTCTACTTGTGAATAGCGACGTTCACTTGGGTGTTGCCGCTCCTCGTAAGTCGATGAGCACCTATTTTTATAAAAATGCGGATGCCGATGAACTTATTTTCATCCACAAAGGCAGTGGAACGCTAAGAACATTTTTAGGGAATATTGAATTTTCGTACGGTGATTATTTGATTATCCCACGCGGAATGATTTATCAAATCGAATTCAACGACGAGAACAACCGCATTTTATTTCTCGAATCATTTTCTCCTATATACACCCCAAAGCGCTACCGCAATTGGTTCGGTCAATTATTAGAGCATTCACCTTATTGTGAACGCGATATTCGCCGTCCTCAAAATTTGGAAACGTTCGATCAGAAAGGCGACTTTTTGGTGAAGGTGAAAAAGCAAGGAATGCTTCATTTTTTAACATACGGTTCGCATCCATTTGATGTGGTTGGTTGGGATGGTTACAATTATCCGTATGCATTTTCAATTCATAATTTTGAGCCAATAACCGGGCGTGTGCATCAACCACCTCCAGTTCATCAAACATTCGAAACCAAAGCATTTGTAGTGTGTTCGTTTGTTCCTCGATTATACGATTATCATCCATTGTCTATTCCAGCTCCATACAATCATAGTAATATCGATTCAGATGAAGTGTTGTATTATGTAGATGGTGATTTTATGAGCAGAAACGATATCTCCCAAGGCCAACTAACGTTGCATCCTTCAGGAATTCCTCATGGTCCGCATCCAGGAGCGATGGAACGAAGCATTGGTAAAACAGAAACGCAAGAGTTGGCCGTTATGGTCGATACATTTAAACCACTTATGGTAACCCAAGCTGCCATGGATATTGATGACGGAAAGTATTTCCGCTCTTGGATGGAACCAGATTATAATTAACTATTTTTCACAACTTAATAATTTCATGGACACTCAATTAACATTACCAAACGAGGTTGCCACCGAAGATTTCCTCCCTTTATTGGGAACCGATTATATCGAATTTTATGTAGGAAACGCCAAGCAATCTGCTTATTACTACCAACATGCTTGGGGGTATGAACTTGTTGCTTATGCCGGACCTGAAACAGGAGTGAAGGATCGTGCATCGTATGTGCTTCAACAAGGAAAAATTCGCTTGGTTTTAACTACATCACTTCATCCTGATAGTATCATTTCAGAACATGTTAAAAAACATGGCGATGGAGTGAAAGTACTTGCCCTTTGGGTGGATGATGCTGAAAAAGCACTTGCAGAAACGATGAAACGTGGAGCACGTTTGGCTATTCCTTTTGAGGTTAGCAATGATTCATTTGGAGAAGTCAGAACAGCTTCCATCTATACATACGGAGAAACGATTCACACCTTTGTGGAACGTAAAAATTATACGGGCGCATTTTTACCTGGATATTCACCTGCAAAAACCAAAACAGCAACAAAGCCAGTTGGACTTCAATACATCGACCATTGTGTTGGGAATGTTGGTTGGGGAGAAATGAATACCTGGGTGAAATTTTACGAGGATGTTCTTGGATTCAAAGTCATCATCTCATTCGATGATCAAGATATTTCAACCGAATATTCTGCTTTAATGTCGAAGGTTGTTTCCAATGGAAATGGTTTCGTGAAATTTCCGATTAACGAGCCAGCCGAAGGAAAAAAACGTTCTCAGATTGAAGAATATTTAGATTTTTATCATGGACCAGGTGTGCAACATATCGCAGTTGCAACCAACAATATTCTTGAAACGGTTGCAGATTTGCGAAGTAGGGGAATAGATTTCCTAGAAGTTCCAAGTTCGTATTATGACGATCTTCATGCGCGTGTGGGTGATATTGAGGAAGATATGGAAGATATTCGTCGCTTGAATATTTTAGTAGATCGCGATGATGAAGGCTATCTGCTTCAAATTTTTACCAAGCCAGTAGAAGATCGCCCGACACTTTTCTTTGAAATTATTCAACGTCGAGGAGCACGTGCTTTTGGCAAAGGAAATTTCAAGGCTTTATTTGAAGCTATTGAAAGAGAGCAGGCGCGAAGAGGTACACTTTAATAACCTTTGATTTTATTAATCGGCTGAGTGGATATAAATTTTCATTCAGCCGATTTTTTATTTGTGCTGATAACACCGATGGTCAGCATCTTTTGTCATGCGTTTGCAGCGATTCCCCGATTTTGTTGAACCCGTGCATTGCATAGATTCGCCTACTTGGTTTTTAGATTTTCCCGAATCTTTATGTGGTGAAACGCTTACTGATTTACTTGAATGCGCATCCCATTGCCAACAAGAAATACAAATTTGCTTCTCGAGTTTCGATTCTTCAACATCATTCAATAATGGGAAGAAATCTATTCCAGTAAGGTGCTCAACGCTATCGACTGAAACTGCGAAATGTTGGATGGGTTCCGAAGAAGCGGCGTTCGGCATTATTATTCCGATAGCTTTCACTTCGGGTCGATGGTAGTCGAGAATGACTTTGTAATAATAATTGGGGATGGAAACATGATTTGCTCCAATGGAAGGAAGATTTCCGTTTAGAACGGGGCCAGATACAACGTATAGTGAATCGTATGCGATTGCCCAGGTGCGAACAAGCTCTTCGGTTCGTTTCCAAATCCCACGATTAAATGCAGGAACCTGCGGGCTCATATTGCTGAAATAAAACGATTCAGCCATAGTTTTCGCTGACCAGCCCATATCGGCAGCCGGAGCCAAATGCCCTCTGTCGTATCCTGATTTGGAGTAATCTCCATTGTCGGCACTTCCCGTTTTTACCATTGGGTCGGAGAGGAACTTATTCGTTCGTTCGGCCACTCGAATAGTTTTTTCTTTCGTCAAGACATAAGCCACCCAGCTAGCTTGCTCATGCGTTTCGTTGTATTCGAGGGAATACGCTGCATGAGAAATTAATGCACCATGGCTTTTCGTTTTCGGAATTTCGAGATGATGAACTCCTTGTGAAAATAAATTTATGCTGCAACTAATACAAGCAATCAAATGAATCCAAATTGCTTTTGGCATTCGATTACTCATTATCTCCTTGGAAACTATTCCATCCTTGAGCACTTAATGGATGAACACCTCCGCTCTTATCAATAAGCACAGCACCTTCATCGGCATCGGTCATGTGCCCAATAATAGAAAGAAGCATGCTTCCTTTAATCTTTTCGAAATCGTCTTGTTTAACGGTGAAAAGTAATTCGTAATCTTCTCCGCCACTCAACGCGCAAACGGTTGGATCGAGTTCAAATTCACGCGCCATGTTATAGGTAGTAGCATCAATGGGGATTTTATCTTCGTAAAGCGCGCAACCTACATTGCTACTTTTGCAAAGATGAAGTATCTCGGAACTTAAACCATCCGAAATATCAATCATGGAAGTAGGAGTTACACCAATCTCAGCAAGCAACTCTATAATATCGCGACGCGCTTCAGGTTTCAATTGTCGCTCTAAGATATAATCGTTCCCTTCTAAATCGGGTTGCGCATCGGGATGATCAATAAACACAGATTTCTCTCTTTCAAGCAATTGCAATCCAACATAAGCTCCACCTAAATCGCCCGAAACAACAAGTAAATCGCCTATACTTGCTCCATTGCGTTTTACGGCTTTGTCTTTTTCAACACTTCCGATTGCCGTTAAACTTAATACCAAACCCGAAAGCGATGAGGTTGTGTCGCCTCCAACTAAATCAACACCATAATTTTTGCAGGCCATTTCAATGCCTTCATACAATTGGTCTAAAGCTTCAACCGGAAAGCGGTTCGAGCAAGCTAGTGCTATGGTAAGTTGCTCAGGAATGCCGTTCATGGCATAGATATCCGAAAAATTAACAACTGCCGCCTTGTATCCAAGATGCTTCAGTGGCATGTAGGTTAAATCGAAATGAATTCCCTCAACAAGCATATCGGTCGAAACCAACACATCGCGATCGCCAAAATTTAGAATAGCAGCGTCATCACCAATGCCTTGTTTGCTGCTTTTATTTTGAATTTGAAATCCGCTTGTGAGGTGGTCGATTAGACCAAATTCCCCTAATTTTTCAAGTTCGGTTCTGTTTACTGGTTGTTGAAGCATAATTAGTTGTTAATTTCAGTTGGAATATTTCCCAAAACAGACTCAATTTCATTCAGTACCGCTAGAACTTCAATATAGGAGTTCAGGGTAACTAATTGCATGCGGTATTCTTTAAAATGTGGAATGCCTTTGAAGTAATTGGTGTAATGTCGGCGCATTTCAATGATTCCTAGAACATCGCCTTTCCATTCGATGGAGGCATCCAAATGTGTTCGACAAACTTTTACGCGATCTGCAATGGTTGGCGGACTCAATTTTTCGCCGGTTCGCATGAAATGTTTTATCTCATTGAAAATCCAAGGATATCCAATGCTTGCACGACCAATCATTACACCATCAACACCATATTGCGCTTGCATTGCGATGGCTTTTTCTGGAGAATCAACATCACCATTCCCGAAAATCGGAATCTGGATACGTGAATTGTTTTTCACTTCTCCTATCAATTGCCAATCGGCAGGGCCTTTATACAATTGTGCACGGGTTCGACCATGAATCGTGAGTGCTTTAATGCCAATGTCTTGAAGGCGTTCTGCAACTTCCATGATGTTTTTCGTGGTATCATCCCAGCCTAATCGGGTTTTTACAGTAACCGGAAGGGTAGTGCAATTCACGATTTCCTTCGTCATCGATACCATCTTCGGGACATTTTGCAATAATGCAGCACCTGCGCCTTTACAAGCAACATTTTTCACTGGACAACCATAATTGATGTCGATCAAATCGGGCTCAGCTGCTGCAGCAATTTCGGCTGCTTCGCGCATGGAGTCAATATCGCTACCAAAAAGCTGAATGCCTATGGGACGCTCGTATTCAAAAATATCAAGTTTCTTTTTACTTTTTGCAGCATCCCGAATTAAACCTTCCGAAGAAATAAATTCGGTGTACATCATATCTGCACCGTATTGCTTACAAACCAAACGAAAGGGAGGGTCGCTCACATCTTCCATCGGAGCCAACAACAGTGGAAATTCTCCCAAATCTATATTTCCAATTTTCGCCATATTCTTTCAGCCCACAAAAATAGGGATAAATCCTACAGGAATATCTTTTCTGCAATTCAACTATGTTTGTATTGAATCTTGGATGGATTTATTTGTTCAGGATTTAACTAACCAATTCAATACATGAACCGCAATCGTTTTCAACTATTTCCTCCTAATTTAATTGATGCTGGCCCAACACGACAATTTATTTGGTTGTTGATTTTGTGTTTAGCTGGTTTTTCAATTGCATCATTTTTATCGCTTGCAATAAGTAGTTTGATGTTCGGTTTTACATTGCCTGAAATTGCGAGTTTCCCATCAAATCCTAATCAATCAGGTGCATTAATGGTTCTAAGATTGAGTCAATTTTTATCGGCTTGCGGACTTTTCCTGTTCCCTCCAATTGTACTCTGTTATTTAAGAAATATTCCATTTTCAAATGGTTTACACATTAAACAAAAGCCATTATTTGCCTTGTTTATATTGGCGATGGTTTTGATATGGATTCAACTTCCTTTAATAAATCTTCTTGCAACATTAAACGATATGCTAGTTTTTCCAGAAAGCATCAAACCATTGGGCGAATGGATGCGAATTCAAGAAGATCAAGCAGCTAAATTAACAGAGGCTTTTCTTTCAATGCCAAATCCAACCGACTTAGTTATATCATTGTTCATCATGGCGCTAATACCAGCTCTTGGAGAGGAATTGTTGTTTAGGTCAACTTTACAACCTTTAATTACCAAATGGACAAACAAGCCAATTATCGCTATTTGGATTACTGCATTTGTGTTTAGTTTCATTCATTTCCAATTCTTTGGTTTTTTACCAAGATTCTTTATGGGTGCCTTTTTGGGTTATTTATTTTATTGGTCTGGATCGGTTTGGTATTCTGTTGCAGCTCATTTTGCAAACAATGGCTTGGCGGTTTGCGTTTCTTATTTGAAACAACATGATTTGATTAATTTTTCAACCGATGATTTGGGATCTGGCCCCAATGCGACTATTCAAATTATACTATCGCTTTGTATTATCCCCATTGGATTGTTGTTGTTTAAAAATATATCAGTAAAAACAAATAATCAATAATTCACTGAAAAATTCAACCTTTCTCCTTTCCCCTTTCCCCTTTCCCCTCAAATATTCAATTGTATTTTTTTAGAGTGGATTTATTTTGTTTTATTTGCGGTTCCAAACCACAATGCTCAATGTGGTAAAATTATATTAACCCATGTTATCTGCTCGTATTCCCGATAATGAAAGTGAAAGACAAGCCAATCTTGACTTGTATGAAATCCTTGACACTTTTCCTGAAGAAGCTTTTGATGCAATAACATCCATTGCGGCCCATATCTGTGGAACTCCCATCGCTCTTATTTCGTTAATTGATAAAGACCGACAATGGTTTAAATCACATCACGGTCTTGATGTTTCGGAAACACCTCGAGATTTTGCATTCTGTGCACATGCAATCTTAGAACCCGATCAGTTATTTGTAGTAGAAGATGCAAAATTAGATAATCGATTTTTTGACAACCCACTTACTACAGGAGATCCCCACGTCATCTTTTATGCTGGAGCTCCTTTGCTCAGCCGTGAAGGCTTTCCGCTTGGCACATTATGCGTTATAGATAATAAGCCACACACTTTAAATTCGGACCAGCGCAAGGCATTATCAGATTTGTCCAATCAGGTTATCGCCCAAATGGAATTGCGTCGGAATTTAAAAGAATTGAAAAGTAAAAATGAAGAATTAAGTCGTTATGCTCATTTGGTTTCTCATGACTTAAGATCTCCAATGCAATCAATTTATCAATTGAGTAAGATGATTGCAAAAGAAAGTCAAGGTCAACTTAATGAGAAAGCGGAAAAGGCGCTTGTACAATTGCAGAAAAAAGCATTTCAATCACAAGAATTGGTTGATGGAATTCTAAAGCATTCTTTGGCCGGAGAGCAAGCTTATACTCCCGAGAAAATTCAATTGCCTCAATTTATAAATGAATTAGTAGAGTTTTGTAGTCCACCGAGTGATTTTCAAATTGTTACCGAAGTATCGGTCCAGGAAATAGTAAGTGATTCAATCATATTGAGGCAGATATTGCAGAATCTGATTTCAAACGCTATAAAATACAATGACAAAGTTCAAGGTCTTGTCCGGATTGTGGTAAGTGCAACCGAATCTGACTTAACGATTGAGGTTATAGACAACGGTCCAGGCATTCCTGAAAAATATCATGAACGCATATTTGGAATGTTTCAAACCTTATCTCATGTCGATCGTTTCGGAAATAAAGGAACAGGAATCGGATTGCATACGGTAAAAAATCTAGTCTTTTTGATGAGCGGATCCATCTCCATTGAATCGAAAATTGGAGAGGGCTCTTCCTTTAAAATCACGCTAAAAAATTATTCTTCAAATTCAATTGAAGAGAATCAATCTGTTTAAACAAGATTTTAGAAATTCTAATTTTTAAGTTTACTGCTTTCTTTTTTAGGTAATTCAATATTCATTGGATTCTTTACCAATTGATCGGTTAAAGCCAATTTCAATACATCGCGCATGGTTGAAACGTAATTGAAATCCATGCCTTTAAGGTATTCAGATTTTATTTCCTCAACATCTTTGCGATTCTCTTCCGAAAGAATTACTTGTTGAATATTGGCGCGTTTTGCAGCTAATATTTTCTCTTTTATTCCACCAACAGGAAGCACAACTCCACGCAATGTAATTTCACCAGTCATTGCCAATTGCGTCTTTACTTTCCTTTGTGTAAATGCCGAAGATAATGCTGTTAACATGGCAATACCTGCAGATGGTCCATCTTTAGGAGTTGCGCCTTCTGGAACGTGAATATGTACATTGTAATGGTCGAAAATTTCGTTAGATATTCCTAAATAACTTTCCGAATGCGCCTTCAGAAACTCCAATGCGATAACTGCACTCTCTTTCATGACGTCGCCTAAGTTTCCAGTTAATGAAAGTTTACCATTGCCACGGCTTAATATAGTTTCGATAAACAGAATGTCGCCGCCAACCGAAGTCCATGCGAGTCCTGTTACAACTCCTGCAACTTCGTTGTTTTCATACTTGTCGCGATGAAAACGAGCCGGACCCATGATGCGTTCAATATCTGCAAAATCGATCTTCGCATCAATTTGCTCTTCCATGGCAATGGATTTTGCAACAGAACGAATTACTTTGGCGATTCTTTTCTCCAATGAACGCACACCCGATTCGCGTGTGTAGTCTTCTATAAGTTTGTCGAGCGCTTTCTTCGTAAACTTCACCTGAGCTTTTTTCAAACCATGCTCTGAAATTTGTTTAGGAATAAGATGCTGTTTAGCAATCTCTACTTTTTCTTCTTGAGTATAACCCGTCACTTCAATTAGCTCCATTCGATCTAATAAAGCCGGTTGAATAGCATTCAGGTTATTTGCCGTTGCAATAAACATAGCACGACTTAAATCGAAATCCTGCTCTACATAATTATCGTAAAATGTGCTGTTTTGTTCTGGATCCAACACTTCTAATAATGCGGAAGACGGATCTCCGTGATAATCACTCCCAACTTTATCAATCTCATCGAGAACAAACACTGGATTAGCTGCTTTTACTTTACGCAGATTTTGGATAATCCTTCCAGGCATTGCTCCAATGTATGTTTTCCGATGACCACGAATTTCTGCTTCGTCTCGAACACCTCCCAAAGACATGCGAATATACTCTCGTCCCAAGGCCTTGGCAATGGATTTCCCAAGTGAAGTTTTACCAACTCCAGGAGGTCCATAAAAACAAAGAATAGGCGAACGCATGTCCCCTTTTAGTTTTAAAACTGCCAGATATTCGATAATCCGTTCTTTCACTTTCTCCAATCCGTAATGATCGTGGTCCAATATTTTTTGTGCACGTTTTAAATCAAATACGTCGGAAGAGTATTGGTTCCAAGGCAATTCAATGAGTAAATCCAAATAATTACGTTGAACGGAATATTCCGCTGAATTTGGGTTGATGCGCTGAAGTTTGTCGAGCTCTTTGTTGAAGTGTTTTTTCACTGAGTCGCTCCATTTCATGGATTCGGCTTTTGTTCGAATTTCGCTCAGTTCCTCTTCATACACATTGCCACCTAATTCTTCCTGAATGGTTTTTAATTGTTGATTCAGAAAGTACTCACGTTGCTGTTGATCGATGTCTATTTTAACTTTACTCTGAATTTGATTCTTTAACTCCTGCAATTGCAACTCATTGCTGAGATTTTTTAGCACAAGTTCTGCACGCGACTTCAAATTCGCAACTTCCAACATACGTTGCTTCTCTGCCATCTCCGCGTTCATATTCGACGATATGAAATTGATAAGGAAGGATGGGCTTTCAATGTTCTTTATTGCAAAAGCAGCTTCGGATGGAATGTTCGGTGATTGTTGAATAATTTGTAGAGATATGTCTTTGAGCGATGAAACCATTGCCGCAAATTCCTTGTCATTTTTCTCTGGGCGCGTTTCCTCAAAAGGCTTGATTCTCGCTTTGATATAAGGCTCGGCTTGAGTTAACTCCTGAAGTTCGAAACGTTTTTTTCCTTGAATAATAACGGTTGTATTTCCATCAGGCATTCGAAGCATTTTTATAATAAATGCAATCGTTCCCACTTTATTTAAATCCTCAAAATTAGGATCTTCAATCGCTACATCTTTTTGCGAAACAACGCCAATGATTTTATCGGATTTGTATGCATCTTTAATTAGCTTGATTGATTTATCTCGCCCAACAGTAATAGGAATCACAACTCCCGGAAATAAAACCGTGTTTCGTAAAGGTAAAATGGAAACTTCACTCGGTATTTCTTCGGTATTCATTTGCTCTTCATCTTCGCTCGACAAGAGTGGAATAAATTCCGAATCGTCGTCAATCATATTGGAAAAGCGGAAATTATCAAAAGGAGTATGTTCGTTCATAATAAAATTCAATGACATTTAGTCAGCAAGCCGACAAGAGTTGGGCATTTCAATCAGGATGCCGACTAAGTCAAGCCATGTGCCATCAAAGAAAATGGCGTTTTTTAGGAATTAGGACTGCCTAAATGGACGTGTCAATTCAAAAACCTCCGCCAAAATCTGCGATTCAATTTGGTCGAATGCTATATGTCGCCTTTCCATTACGAGGGTAGCTGTTTCGGCGGCCTTATCGAAATTGTATTCCGTAATTCCTTGTGCGCCGCCCCAGCTGAAAGAAGGAATGTGATTCTTTGGAAACCCTGCCCCAAAAATGTTCGCGCTAACTCCAACAACAGTTCCTGTGTTGAACATAGTATTGATACCACATTTGCTATGGTCGCCCATAACTAATCCGCAAAATTGTAGTCCCGTCGAAACCATGCGTTCTTCGGCGTAGTTCCAAAGTTTCACATGTGCGTAATTATTTTTAAGGTTCGAATTGTTCGAATCTGCACCTATATTACACCACTCACCAATAACGGAATTTCCTAAAAATCCATCATGACCTTTGTTTGAATATCCTTGAATGACGCTGTTGTTAATTTCTCCGCCAACACGCGAATGCGGACCAACTGTAGTCGCACCATAAATTTTTGCTCCAAGTTTTACGGCGCTTTCTTCGCAAAGTGCAAAAGCCCCACGAATTAAACTGCCTTCCCAAACCTCTGTGTTTTTACCAATATAGATTGGGCCTGTAGTAGTATTGAAAACAGAACATAAAGCGGTAGCGCCTTCTTCTGCGAAAAAACGATTACCAATAATGGTATTAGATGAGTCTATTTCCGCTGATTTTCGACCTGCTGTTAATAACTCAAAATCTTCTTCCAATGCACGAGCATTCAGTGAGAAAATATCCCAGAGATGGTTTATTCGGAACAAGGGAAATGGAAATTCAATGCAATTGTAATGAGCCGGATCGATTGACAAACTATTTTCGGAATCGTATGCCGCTAATAATTCACCATGTTGAATAAGCGCTTGTCCTTTTGTCAGTTCTCTAATTGCTTTTATGATATTACCTTCCGGAATGATTGAACCAGCAATGAGCCAGTTTTCATCAAAGCGACGTGTTGGATATTTGGTTTTCAGGTAATCTTGACTCAGAAAAGAAACACTTCCCAAGGCACGCTTTTCCCATTTCTCTTTAATCGTGAGAATGCCAATTCGTAAATCGGCAATGGGTCTTGTATAAGTTAATGGGAGGAGATGATTGCGGCGGGAATCATCGAAAAGGATAATATTCATAATAACAAAAATAAAAAAGCCCTCCAAATTGGAAGGCTTTCTAAATGATTTGTTGGGAATAAATCACATGTTGATTTTCCCCTGATGACCTTTGTAGCGGTTACGGAATTTATCAACGCGACCAGCAGTATCAACTAATTTAATCTTACCTGTATAAAAAGGATGAGATGATGAAGATATCTCCAATTTGGCAACTGGGTATTCTACGCCATCCAACATGATTGTTTCTTTGGAATCAATGCAAGACTTAGTAAGTGTTAATGTTTCGTCAGACATGTCTTTAAAAACAACTAAGCGGTAGTTCGAAGGATGAATTTCTGGTTTCATAATGGTATCGCAAAAATGGACGGCAAATGTAAGTTTAATAGATTTCTTATGCAAGAGAAAAAACAATGAGAATGCATTTTGTTATTTCTTCATTGAAAAAAACGACTGTGCCAACTATCAGAAGCGGGAATTATCCATGCGTTATTTAATTCTTTTCCATTGAAAACAAGGTTGTTAAAGACTAATGCGCTCGATTCTATTTGACCATCTGCCGCCAATTGTTCAAACTCATTCATTGGAAGTATTCGAGCAATATTCTGCTCATCTTTATATGCAATTTGCATCCGATCCAAGAAATCGATGTGTAATTCACGTCCAAGAGCGGAGATCCAATTCACTGATTTATCAATGGAGCATCCACTGGCTTTTGCCTGTTCTTCATCGACCGAAACAATAACAAATACATTATATACGATAGCAACTTCTGCACGCAAGGGTTTTCCATGAGTTGCCCAAGAAGCAACAAAAGTTTTTCCCGCTGTTTGAATAAGTTCGATTTCGGCCTCTGTTAAAAATCGGTTTGCTTGATACACCCAAATGCGATCAGTATCTTGAATGTGTTGAAGTGCAATTTCCATTTCCTTTTTATAAATCAGCAGCAGCAGCAATTAATTCGGCAATGTCGAGCACACTTACCGAGTTCTCTTTTTCTGCATGCTTCACTCCATCCGTCATCATGGTATTGCAAAATGGGCAGCCAACTGCGATGATGTTTGGTTGCAAAGCCAACGCTTCTTCCGAACGTTCAATGTTCACTTCCTTGTCTCCCGGTTCTGCTTCCTTAAACATTTGTGCACCACCAGCACCACAGCACAGGCCTTTGGTTTTACATCGTTTCATCTCCACCAATTCCGCATCAAGTTTACTCAAAACTTCGCGTGGCGCCTCATATTCTCCATTGGCACGACCCAAATAGCAAGGGTCGTGAAACGTAATTTTCTTTCCTTTAAAAGAACCGCCCTCCACTTTCAATCGGCCTTCGTTTAGAAGACTTTCGATAAGCTGGCTATGATGAACGACATCGTAATTACCACCCAGTTCAGGGTATTCGTTTTTGAGTGTGTTGAAACAATGCGGACAGGCTGTTACAATCTTCTTTACTTCATAACCATTAAGAACAGCAATGTTTTGCATGGCCTGCATTTGAAATAGAAATTCATTGCCAGCACGTTTTGCAGGATCACCGGTGCAGCTTTCTTCGGATCCAAGTACCGCAAATTTAACATCAGCAGCTTGAAGTATTTTCGCAACCGCTTTGGTTACTTTCTTTGCACGATCGTCGAAACTTCCTGCACATCCAACCCAAAATAATATCTCTGGACTCTCGCCATTTGCGAGGTACTGTGCCATGGTTTTTATATTCAATTCCATTGTTAAAATATCAATTACGAATTATCAATTACGAATTATCAATTACGGATTATCAATTATGAATTGCGGATCATCAATTACGGATTAATTAGATCAAATTAAATTGAGAGTTTGCTTTTGGTTGTGCGTTGGATGGAACCGATTATACGCAATATTTCTTCTACTTGATAGAGTAATTCATCTGAGTGAGCTGCATCCACTGAGTTCGAATCTCTTAATAAACGCAACCAGAATTTAGTCTCTCTCGCTTCTTTGTATGCAATGCTTATTTTGCTTAAAAAATCTTTTCTCGATTGACCTCCAATTGCCTCTTCCACATTTGCACCAATTGAAGTTCCTGATTTTAAAAGTTGCCTCGATAAAACAAACTCTTTATTCATTTGCATTTGCTTTGAAGTATTGATAATCTTTAGAGCAAAATCATAGGTTTTTTGCTGAATTAAATTCTCTTTCATAAATAAATTAATTTTAAATAAATATATAGTGATATAAAATTACGAATTATCAATTACGAATTATCAATTACGAATTATCGATTACGAATTATCGATTACGAATTATCAATTACAAATTATCAATTAGTAATATCTCTTCGTCATTCGTAATTCCCAATTTGTAATTCACCTTGCCCATTCGTCATTCGTAATTCCCAATTCGTAATTCACCTTGCCCATTCGTAATTCGTAATTCCCAATTTGTAATTCACCTTGGCCATTCGTAATTCGTAATTCCCAATTTGTAATTCACCTTGCCCATTCGTAATTCGTAATTCCCAATTCGTAATTAAATTATTCGTCCTTCCAATTTAACCTATCTGCTGGAGAAAATTGCCAAGGCGCGCCGTTGTTTTCCACGTTTGTAAACATGGCACTTAAGGATGCCGGTGGCGCACTTTCTTCCATAACCAACTGACGTCTTAAATCAACGATAATGCTTAATGGGTCAATATTCACGGGACATGCTTCAACACATGCATTGCAGGTTGTACAGGCCCAAAGTTCTTCTGGACTGATGTAGTCGTGCAATAGACTTTTCCCATCATCTTTAAATTCGCCTTTGTTGACATCGATGTTTTTCCCAACCTCTTCCATCCGGTCGCGGGTTTTCATCATGATTGCCCGTGGACTCAAAAGTTTGCCCGTTTGATTTGCAGGGCATTCCGAAGTACAGCGCCCACATTCGGTGCAGGTGTATGCGTCGAGTAAATTTTTCCAAGTCAAATCTTGGATGTCTTTAGCCCCAAATTTAACTGGACCTTCTATCTCAATGGGCACAGCCGAAGGGTCCATCATTAGATTTACCTCATTGGTAACCGCAGCCATATTGCTGAAGCGCCCTTTCTTATCGAGGTTCGAATACCAAACATTGGGGAATGCCAGTATAATATGAAAATGTTTGGAGTAGGGTAGGTAGTTTAGAAATGCAAAAATTCCCAAAATGTGAAACCACCATGTGAAACGTTCATAAGCAATGAGTGAAACATCCGACCAAGAACTAAAAAGTCCTGTAATGACAGAACTAACCGGAAATGAACCTGCATGAATATAATGTTCAACCCCGCGATTTTGTAGTACTTGATCGGCAGCATTCATTGTCAAGAAAGCACTCATCAAAAGTACCTCAATCAATAAAATCAAATTGGCATCGGATCGTGGCCAACCATTTAATTCATTTTGTCTGAATCGCTTGATGTAAATGATGTTCCTTCGAATATAGAAAATGACAACGGCAACTAAAACACCCAAAGCAAGGAACTCGAAAGAAGCAATCAAGAAATCGTAAAAGCTTCCAAGAAAAGGGGCAAATAATCGGTGAGTTCCTAAAATCCCATCGAGAATTATTTCCAAGACCTCCAAATTGATGATTACAAATCCAACATAAACGAGAATGTGAAGAAATCCAGCAACCGGTTTTACAACCATTTTGCTTTGACCAAGAGCGACGCGAGCCATCAATTTCCAACGTTCGGCTTTGCGATCGGTTCTATTGAGCTTACGACCCAAATGGATATTGCGAATTATTTTTTTTGCATTAATTGTAAAAAGAGCCGTTGCGGCAATAAATGCAATGATAAAAAGTATGTTTTGCAATCCCATTTCTAACAATAAATTGATTGAACAAATATAACTGCGGAGGTAAACCTATTGTTTTATTTTTTTGATGATTTCTCTTTTTTTCCAAAAACCGAAAAATGAATGTATCGGGATGGATTCGCTTTCATGTCCTCGAGAAGCAAACTCAAATTTTTAGAACTATTGTCGAGATGCACATACAAGGAATCATCGTTTGCCATTTTTCCAAGTGAGCCCTGTCCATTTTCAACATTCTTTAACACCTTTTGTAAGCTCGAAACGGATTGCTGCAAATCAGTCATGGTCTGCTTCACATTGCTTTTGGCAACATCGTCTGCAATTTTATCCAAATTGGTAAATACATTGTTCAGTTTGGCGTTGTTGTTTTTCAAATTCTCGGTGATCGAATTCACATTACTAAAGATATCGCCAATTCTCTTACGTTCATTGGTTACAAGTAAGTCGAACTCTGCAGCTGTATGCTCAAATTTTAATATGGATGAGTTTACGCTTTCGAAGCTACTTGTAAGTCCATCTTGCGTTTTTCTGCTAAATACCCTGTTCAATCCAGTTAAAACAGTGTCGACTGATCCTGCGAGATTCTCAATCTGTGCCTTAAGGGGTTTTATCGCTTCTTTAATTTCGTCGGTAATACCGCCTTCCCGAACAGCTTTTAGCGTGTCGCCTCTTTCGGCCATAACGCTCGATTTACCAAGGGTTAGCTCCAATGTTCGAGTGCCTAATAAATCTTGAACAATGTGTGCTTCTGAATCTTTCGGGATGTTGAGGTCGTCGTTATCAATTAAAAACTTCACAAGTACTTTGTACGATCCTTCTTCCAAGAATCCAACTTTGTCGATAATGCCCACTTGAAACCCATTTACTTGAACGCGAGCAGACGGCATGAGTTGATCTACATTGTCGAAAACGGCATAATACGATCTCGATGGCGAGAAAATATTTTTCCCTTTGAGAAAATTAAATCCAAAATACAAAAGGAGAATTCCCAATGTTACAACCATTCCAACACGAACTTCACGAGTTATCTTCATATTTTTATTTTCGGAGATTGGGTCAGTTAGGTTGAGTTAATTGAGCTTCTTGTAGAGAAATTCGATTGTTATTTTTAAAGGCAACCACAAATGCATCATCAAATCCAGCTTTTTTTAAATCGGAGAGCAATTTAAGGGCATCTTCTTGTTTATCACACCTTCCGACGGTATATTTCCAAGATTTATTGAATTTATATTCCCAAACATCTGATCTTCCTTTAAATCGAGACGATTTTAATGAAATCTTTTCGGGAGATGTATACACCTGAATTCGATAAACAATTCCCGAATTATCGGGCTCTATTGCGGGTTTACTATTGCTTGTATTTTCAAATTGCGCCGTTGCATTTTGTTCCGCGGACTTATCTGTCGTTTGATTTCCTTGATCTTCGTCATTAGGAAATTTTAAATCGTGTAACTCACTGCTTCCATCAATCCAACTTTTATAGGTGTTGAGGGCTCTTAAAATGGAATTAGCTATTTTTTGTTGTCCAGCATTTGACTTTAAATACTTCTCTTCTTCACCATTTGTTAGAAAACCTGTTTCAATTAAAACACTTGGCATTGTTGTTCTAAATAATACTAGGAAACCTGCTTGTTTCACACCTCTATTGTTTCTTGAAGCATAGTGTTTAAACTCGTTTTGTAAGCGATCGGCGAAATACAAACTCTGGTCTAGAAAAGCATTCTGATAGAGTGAAAATATAATATTCGCTTCCGCACTATTTGGATCGAAGCCATCGTACTTGCGTTGGTAATTATCTTCTTGAAGAATAACCGCATTTTCACGTTTTGCAACATTTAAATTATCAACGCTTTTATGCAATCCCATTACAAATGTTTCTGCACCAAAAGCCGCTTTGGGGCCACTATTACAGTGAATGCAAATAAATAAATCGGCTTTGTTCTCGTTTGCAATTTGCGCTCTACGATACAACTCCACAAACACATCTGTCTTTCTGGTATAAATTACTTTAACATCCGAAAAATTTGCTTCGATGAGTTTTCCAAGTTTTAAGGAAACAGCCAAAGCAACATTCTTCTCATAAGCCCCTGATCCATGGCATCCGCTATCATGTCCGCCATGACCTGGATCAATAACAATTGTGCGAACTCCCGATTCCCTATGATTTTTTTTATCTGCAAATAAATCTGGGACAAAAGCCAGCGAAATTCCCACTGTTAGTGTGATGAGAATTATACCTAGACGAAGCTTACTTAAGTTTTTCATGATGTCCGGTATACTATTAAATCGGGATTTTAGGGAAATAAATTAGTTTTGCATTCGTTTTCGAAACGGATTTTACAAAATTAATATACAGTAACCTTGCGTTTACGTGTGGAGCTTCGTCAATTAACAACAGTTTTATTCACATTTGTTGCATGGATCTTTTCTTATGCGCAATCGAATGTGGTCGATTCTCCTAAGAACGATTCATTGCAGTTGAATATTGCCTCAATTGACACATCCAAAAACAAGCAAGATTTGCCTCCAGGCTCTCTTAAACCATCTCCAGATGCATTGGATTCAAAGGTTGATTATCATGCGCGCGATTCGATGCGGTTCGATTTGAAAGCAAAAAAAATATTTCTTTATGGAGCAGCTGATGTTAAATACGATAAGATTCATTTAACAGCCGATTACATTGAAATTAACTGGGGAAATAATGTAGTTCATGCTGAAGGAAGGCCCGATTCTACTGGTCAAATTGTAGGTTATCCGGTTTTTGATGAAGGAAGTCAAACCTTTAATGCCGACCGAATGGATTATAATTTCAAAACCAAAAAAGGAAGGTTAACAGGTATTTTTACGCAACAAGGCGATGGTTATTTGCATGGGAGTCAGGTGAAAAAAAACGAGAATGACGAGCTATTCGTGAAGAATGGAAAATATACCACCTGCAATCTTCCCGATCATCCGCATTTTTATATCAATGCTAGTAAGATTAAAGTCATTCCCAATAATAAAATAGTTTCCGGTCCTGCAAATCTTTGGATTGAAGATGTTCCTACTCCTTTGGCGGTCCCTTTTGGGATTTTTCCGAATAGCACCAAACGAAAATCGGGTATTATTTTTCCAACGTATGGAGAATCTCCAGGTCTTGGATTTTTCCTTCAAGAAGGTGGATATTATTTTGGGATCAACGATTATGTGGACGCATCCATTCGGGGAAATATTTATTCGAGAGGATCTTGGGGTTTGAGTGCAGGAACATCCTACAATTATCGCTACCATTTTAATGGGAACTTGGATATGCGTTTTTCTAAAATTCTGCAAGGCGATCCTGAACTATTGGGTTCTACGGTAAACAAAGATTTCTTTATCACTTGGAAACACAATCAAGATCCGAAAGCTAGACCCAATTCCAGATTCTCTGCATCGGTTCAAGCGGGTTCGAGTAATTACAACAAACTCAATTCATTCAACGCAAATAACATTGTAGCCAATACCTTCCAATCGAGTATTTCATACGCCAAAACATTTGCTAATACGCCATTTAATATGGTGGTAAGTGCGGGTCATAGTCAAAATACAGCTTCGCGCATTGTCACACTTTCTGCTCCCGAACTGCAGGTGAATATGAACCGCTTTTATCCCTTAAAACGCAAAAATCCGATTGGGAATCAGCGTTGGTATGAGAAAATGGGAATTACGTATACGCTTCAAAGCCGCAATACCATTACGCAAGCCGATACATTGTTTGGTCGCCCGGGTTGGACGCAAAATTTCAACAACGGAGTCCAACACCAGATTCCGATTTCCACATCGGTTCAATTCCTCAAATTTTTTACATTTTCGCCGGGAGTTAATTACACGGAACGTTGGTATTTTAATTCCATCGAAAAACGTTACGACGAATCAACCGGAACCATTGTAACGGATACCATTCGGGGGTTTAAATCGACTCGAGAGTACAATGCAAACGCTAGCATCAGTTCGCGTTTGTACGGGTTTTTAAAGTTGGGTAAAAACACCATTCGGAATGTAATGACGCCTCAAGTGAACTTTCGCTACCAACCTGATTTTAGTACGCGCCAATTTGTTGCAACGGGCATCACAACGGGTGAATATTATTCTCCTTACGAACAAGGAATTTATGGGCAACCAACGGTGGGTAAACAGGGAACTGTAGGCTTGAGTTTGAATAATAATTTAGAAGCCAAGATTCGTTCTCGCAAGGATACAACCGGCACAGGATTAAAGAAAATAGTATTGTTGGATGCATTTAATTTTGCAACCTCATACAACCTAGCAGCCGACTCACTCAACTGGCAAAATTTATCTGTAAATGCCCGAACCAAGCTCTTTAAAAAACTGGATCTTGTCTATAGCAGCACCTTCGATTTTTATGCCTTCGATACAACGCTTAAAACAAGAATCAATGTGTTTGAATATGATAAAACGGGACATCTATTTCGACCAATTAATACGAATCTAGCATTAACAACAAACCTCGCTTCGGGTAAGAAAGAAAAACTGAGCTCGCAAACTGGCAGCCCTGAAGAGCGCATGGATTTATCGCGGAACTCCAATAGTTATGTCGATTTTACAATTCCATGGTCTATTAATGCAAGCTTTATTTTAAGCAAAACACTTGTTGGAACGAAGGTTCAAAATAATCAGGTTTTGAATTTTAGTGGTGATCTAAATCTAACGCCCAAATGGAAAATTGGATTTAGTTCTGGATACGATTTTTCACAGAAAACAATTTCCCTAACTACCATCGATATATTCCGTGATTTGCATTGTTGGGAAATGCGCTTTAACTGGATTCCATTCGGATTTCGCCAGAGTTATAATTTCACCATCAACGTGAAATCTTCGATGTTGCAAGATTTAAAAGTGAACCGTCGCCGTCAGTGGTTCGATTTACAGAATCAGTAATTTCTACTTACTTGGATTTATTATTTTGTCGTTGCAACTTGATTTTTCGGAATTGAATCCATTCAAACAAAACGCTCATCATTAATAAAAAAACAGGAATGCAAATCAACCAAGAAATTGATTGCAGGTAGATTGTACCAGTTTGCCCAAATGCAATAGTACCCCAACTTGCTAAAAGAAATAAAGCGAGCGGGAAACTTCTGTAAAAGAGATAAACTCTTCGAATCCTCATCCAAGATTCCAAATCCCCTTTAATAATTTTCTTGTTTAGACTTAGCGTAGCATATTCTAATGCAGCGATATAGGTGCTATACAGCAGATAGAACACCATGAATGGCGGGAATAAAATTACTGCACCAAGCAGCCCGACAACACTCAGAATAAAGAAACCTGCAATTAGAAAAATTGACCCGATGAATAAGCGAAAGAAACGGAAGATAGCAAATGAAAACCCCTGTAATTCATCTTCACCAGGATAGTGTTTTTCAATCAATGATTCGTACCACTTCCCAATTAAAGTACTTGGTGAAAATTTCCATGAGAACGAACGTTTCTGATTATTTTTTCTTTTCCCAATAATTAATTCTAATAATAAAATAACATTGTCGAGTTCCTTTATTATTGCAAGATCTTTGATTTTGGGTTGAGGTGCAGCACGTTTATAAGTTCTTCTTACAATAGTAGGTTCTCTTCTTATTGGCTCGGGCGCATTTATTTCCGATTCCGATTTGCTTAAAAGCCATTCGCTTGCTTGACGAACCGCAATGAATTTTTTGGAAGCTTCCTCCTGTTTTTTTGGATCACGCTGAAGATCGGGATGGTAGATTTTCGCCATGCGCCTGAAAGCTTTCCGAACATCTTCATGACTCAGGGGTATTTGCAATTCAAGTATGGCGATTGCTTCGCGGTTAGTCATAGATTAAATAACTCGTTTGTTTGTCATACTTGAATTCGGCAATGCAATTTCTTGCTGCAAATTTACATTACCTTTCGGCATTCTAAATTATTCATGAAACTATCACCTGCTATTACAGTTGCCGAATTGGCTAAATTAATAAATGCCCGCTTTTCGGGAAGTCCTGATCATCTTGTATCAGGAATAAATGAAATTCATAAAGTCGAATCCGGCGATCTTTCTTTTGTAGATCATCCAAAGTATTACGACAAATGTCTGAATTCGGCGGCAACCACCATTCTCATTAACAAAGAAGTTGATTGCCCCGAAGGGAAAGCCCTTATTTTTAGTGATGATCCATTTCGTGATTACAATTTTTTAGTAGATCATTTTCGTCCATTCCAGCCGGCCAATGCCATGGTCAATGCAACATCAAACATTGGCAAAGGAACCATTATTCAACCTGGAGCTTTCGTTGGAAATCATGTGGTGATTGGTGAAGATTGCATCATTCATCCGAATGTGGTTATTTACGATCATTGTGTTATTGGAGACCGAGTTGTGATTCATGCTGGAACTATCATTGGAGCCGATGCATTTTACTTTAAACGCCGTCCCGAAGGATACGATAAAATGAAAAGTTGTGGTCGTGTTGTGATAGCCGACGATGTTGAAATTGGCGCTGGTTGTACCATCGATAAAGGTGTAACAGGCGACACCGTAATTGGGAAAGGAACCAAATTCGATAATCAAATTCATATTGGACACGATACAGTTATTGGTGAAAACTGCCTGTTTGCAGCGCAAGTTGGAGTTGCAGGTGTGGCAACCATCGAAAACAACGTAATTATTTGGGGACAAGTGGGCGTTTCGAAAGACTTAACGATTGGAGAAGGCGCCATCGTTCTCGCTAAAAGTGGCGTTGGAAAAACACTGAAAGGGAACACCACGTATTTTGGAATTCCAGTTTCGGAAGCCAGAGAAAAAATGCGTGATTTAGCAAACATTAAACGAATTCCGGATATTTTGGACACCGTTTACAAACGCGATAAAAAATGAAATTCGCTTCATTAATCTGGCGTTATAAATTATCAAATTGAATACAGTCCATTCAAATACAAATGATCAACACTACCGGCAGCAGTTGTATGCACTTCTGCAAGTAACGCGTGCGATTAATAACAATTTCCCCTCCTCCGATTTATTCAGCATATTCGAGTATATCTTAAGCAGGCAATTGGGATTTAGCAAGTTTGCGTATTGTAGTTTTGATGAGATTTGGAAATGGCCAGTTTCGTATGGTGCTACTCACGAGACGTTAAATATCAATCCGGAATTTGATTTGGCGCCTTTTCTAGACATGGTTTTCTTGTCGGAGCAGGACAATCCCCAACTTCAAAATTTCGATCTTGTCATTCCGATTCTACATAAAAATAGAGCCTTGGCATATTTGCTCGTCGGTGAACTCGACGTTGAATTGATGAAACGTGAACGGAAGTTCGATCTGGAGTTCATTCAAACGATCAGCAATGTGATTGCGGTTGCTATCGAGAATAAGCGTTTATTCAAGGAAAATGTTCAACAGGAGATTTTTAAGCGTGAGCTCAACATGGCTCGTGAAGTTCAATCGATGTTGATTCCTTCTTCCTTGCCTAATGATGAATGTGTTGACTTTGCTGCTTTTTATCAGCCACACCGACAAGTTGGAGGCGATTATTATGATTACATCAGACTCAATGATGACGAAATAATCTTTTGCGTGGCAGATGTTTCTGGGAAAGGTATTTCGGCTGCAATTCTGATGGCAAATTTCCAGGCTTATTTAAGAGCCATGGTTCAGCAGGAGTCGGACTTGAAAAAATTAGTTGTTGGACTTAACGAAAGAGTGGTTCAAAGTGCAAAAGGAGAGAAATTTATCACGCTTTTTATTGCGCGGTACAATTCAAAAACACGCGAACTAATTTATGTAAACGCAGGTCATAATCCACCCATATTAAAAACTCCCAATAACATAGAAATTCTCACATTGGGCACAACTGGTTTGGGGATGTTAGAAAAACTTTTCCGATTGGAATCGGGGAAATTAATTATTCCAAATGGTTCTGTTTTGGTTTGTTATACCGATGGATTGGTTGAGCAAGAAGACGATTCCGGAACCGATTTCGGTATGGAACATTTAACGGAATTGATCGAACAAAATTCGAATAAAACATCCGAACAAATCAATGCTTTGCTTGTGCAAAATCTTGTCAGTTACAAAGGAAATCAACCCTATGTTGATGATATCGCTTTGTTAACCTGCCGTTTTCACTAGACTATAATATTCCAGGAAACATAGGGAAATAGGGATTCCCAATTAAAGTTCAATGTTTTTTTGAGTTGGACTAGGTTCATCTTTCTGATTATGATAGACGTCTAATGCAACTAATATTGCAATCATTGACCAAAATGGAGCTGATGCCTTGTCTTGGTCAAGAAAGTTATTGAGAAATCCATGGAAATAATAGGTAAACAATCCAATCAAAATTCCTATGGCAAGAAATTTAATTTCCTGCGATTTCGCTCGGATATATAAGCGTCGCCCTGTTCGAACTGTTAACACGATTAATACAATAAAGATTAATGCACCAATTATTCCTGTTTCTGCCAATGGACTTAAATATTCACTGTGAGCGTTTCCTAATGAACCAGAATTTGTGCTTACGTATGTTTGTTCGTATGATCGTTGAAAAGGAGCATATTGAAAACGATAAGTTCCGGGCCCAAATCCAACTAAGGGCTTATCTTCAAACATGCGAATTGCAGATTTCCAACGGTTGATCCGCTCTAAATTTGAAGCGTCATTTTTAATGTTAGAAACAGATTTGAGGTGTTTAGAAATGTCCTTCGAAGAGCTTTGTTTGTTGCTTGCTATTTTCTCTGCAATTGGATCTTTGTAGATAAATAAGGTTGAAGTAATTATAATTATTCCTAATACAATTATCCGCCAATTTATTTTTAAAAGGAAAATAAGATAAACACCATAAGACAAAACGATACTAAGCCATGCTGCACGAGTGAATGACAATATAATTCCTATAAAAATAACAGAGAAAAATAGGAGGGAGGCAAGTCGTGTTTGGGGATTGTATGATTTATCGAAAGTAAACACAAACATAATTGGCAACAACATGGCAATAACAGCCCCATAAATTGTATGATCCTTAAAGAATGGTTGCATTACCCAATACAATGCATCTTTTTCGATATTATAGTGAAAGAATTGAAAAATCGAGTAGATTATGACGATGCTTAAAGGGATGGTGAAAATCCAAATCCAAAAACGGATGTTTTCTTTTTTTCTAAAGATTTGAGTGGCAACAAAATAGAACGATATAACAAACCATAATCGCGCAATTGTATATTTTATAGATACCAAAGGCATTGAGCTAGTGAATGATGTAAATGTCATCCACAAGAGCATACATATTATTGTAATTGTTATTGGATGCTTGATGATTTTCCAATCAAATCCACCTTCATAAAGCATCCGAAATATAAAAACAAGCATAACCCCAAAAAGTAGAGGTTCGGTAGGAAGTGTTAAGGCTGCAAATTCCGAAAATTCGACAGTGAGTGAAAAAGGGGTGAAAAATAAAATGAAATAAACCAGCTTGTCGAGTGCAACTAAAACAGCAAAAAGTATTAGTACAACAACAGGGAGAATGGGTAAAAGAAATATCTCATTTGTTAATAGCCAGCAGTTTAGTGCTATAAATACCAACATAATCCCATAAAAAAAGGATGTAGGTCGAAAATCTAGAAAACGGGCTAGTCGATTAATCAAAACGTGATCGGATTCGCTGAATATTCTCAATAATGATAACTAACAAAATACTGAGCAAAAAAGTAGATATTGTAGATATTAAAACAATTAACCAACGAATGGGGTATGTTTTTTTTTCGGCAACTCGAGCAGAATTCACGATAAATTTATGTGGTATTTTCTCCGTAGCGTCCACTTTCGCCTCCTCAAATTTCTTTTTCAATCTACTCAACGCTTCACGATCGTTTTCCATATCCATAGAAATAGAAGAATACAAACCGCCATATTTTGCTAGAATGGCCATTTTTCCATCTATAATATTGGATGCTGTTGTATTTCCCGCTAATAATGCTTTCCCATAAGCCTCGCTCAATCGCTCCACCTGAGAGGTATAATCAAGAACACCTATTGTACGAAGTTTATTTAATGTGTCTTCGCGCGCCTGAATATATCTGGTAAATTCATAGAATTCTCTTTCAACAATTGCAAGTCCTTGAGCAGCACGATCATGTTGCATTCGGGTTTTTACAGAATCTAGAAGCGTAGCAATATCATTGGCCATATCTGCTGCCAAGTTTGGATCTTCATCCAATACATCAACTCGAATTGATAAATACTCGGTTCTATTAAAAGAGATGTTTTCTTCAAATTTCTTATTGAGTTCCGTCATTGGATAACGACCGTCAATGTTAATTCGATAATGCTCCATTAAATTGTACTTCGAAATAATTTCCTCCCTGATTTCATCGGAGTTTAATATCTGAAGCATTTGTTCTACTTGCTCCTCTTCTCCAAATTGAAGAATATTTTCTTTCTCAAAATTATTTTCACTTAATAATGATTTTGAAATCGAACTATTGGTAGTAGGAAACATGGTAACCGACGATTTATATCTCGGCTTAATGAAAAAATCGGATGAAAATATAATCGAAGCAACTAAAGCTATTAATGTTACAATCAGGATTGGATTCCTTTTTTTCCAAAGAAAAATCAACATGTTTGTTGATTGAAATAAACTAACTGGCTGATTTGTATCCATGTTATAAAAAATCGAGTTTTACAGAATAAAGGCAAAAGTAATATTTTAGATGAACTGGGCTTTAACCATATTTAAGTATTCTAAATATAGATTTAATGTGAAGTAGCCCAATTGCGAAAGCAAAAATTATCGAAGTGACTGAAAATAACATCAACCCCAAAAACCAATTCAAAATCAATAGTTTGCTCAGGTATGCAAGTAAAATTACCATTGGAATGAAAATGAATAATTGGGTAAGAAGACGAACATTGGTCTTAAATTTAAATATGCGTTGTGCCAAATAAACCTGAAGTAGGGCTGTAATGCATTGTGTTATTAAGCTAGATAATGCGGCTCCTTCTGCCATAAATTTTGGAATGAAAATAACATTCAATATTAAATTGAAAACCATTCCAGATCCAGCCATCATATTAAGTTGGAATAAATTACCATTTGCAGTTAGTAATGTTCCAAAAATGTACGATACAGAAGTTGCCATGAAACAGCCCATCAATAAGGAAAATACCTGAGCCGACTCGTACACATGCTTCTCATAAAGTAGGTCCATTATGTCAACATTGTAAAAAACACAGGCCACAGTTATAACAATCGCAGGTGTAAGTAAAATTGTAAACGCAAGTTTTACTAATTGTTCAACTGATTCTTTATGACGAAGCATTCGTGCAAACATGGGTAAAAGCAAGCCGGCAAAAAGGAACGAAATCATATTGGCCGAATCGAGCAAGCGATATGCTGAGGCGTAAATGCCACTTTGAGTTGCCCCATTGGGTAAAATTCTTTCCAACATAACGGTATCAACCCGATTGTAAAAGGTCATTAATAAAACCAAAATGGCAAAGGGAAAACTCTTTTTCAATATGAGCACAAAAAACGCCTTGTTCCATGTTAGTCGCTTAAAGGGCGCTTTTCTAAATACAATGAAGAAGGTTATTATGGTTGTTAATATGTATGAAAAAGTTTGTGTGTAGATAAACCATTCAATTTGAAATGGACCCTCGATAATATGTCCCCAAAGCAACAAACTACAAAATAAAATCATGAGACTTCGATCGAGTACCGAAATAATACTATCTGTTTTAAAAAGATGCAAACCGGCGAGATTCGACCGCATATACAAAATCATAAATGCCAAAAACTGGTTAAAGCCCATAAATGCGAGCAAACCAAGTTGAAATCTAGAATAACCGATTAATGCCCCTGCAAGCATCGTAACAATCATGAAAACGACTCCAAGCATAAGTTTCAAGACGAGGATGCTTGAAAAATGCTTATTTATGAGATGATTGTTTTGAGCGATGTTCTTGTTATTGAAATTGGTGATGCCAAAATCGAGGAGGATATTTAATAAGAATGAAAAATTAAATATCGCGAAATACATTCCATAGTCTTCCGTGCCAACAGCTTGTTGCACAGCTCTATCAATGCCTAAAATCCAAAAAGGTTTTATACAAAGATTTAGTAATAAAAGAAGCGCTAAGTTCTGAATGAATTTTTTTTGCATTGGGGAGACTTAACGCAGGCGATCGGCCGAACGAATTAATTTATCATCCTTGCGAATGGCTTTATTTGCTAGGAACAAACAAACAATACTTATTGCCGGCAGAAGTAAACCGCCTCCAAAAGTTTCTTTTAAATGAGGCTCTGTTATTTGTTCTATCGACTTATTTGCAATGCCAACCAACAGCAATAACATCGCAGTATTTGCCATCATGGCAGATGCCGAAAGTCGCATTTGAACTTGTCTTTTCTTGTACAAAAAGAAAATTATTAAAGGGAAGAGAGTTAGTAAAATGCCCACAGCCAGAATTGCAGGTTGACTTGTAAGGATTGTTTCTTTGGGGTTTGTTTGAACCAATCCACCTAAAAAAAGTTGATAGGTGGCAGTGGTTGTTTCAATGTTATAGAGCGGTGCAGCCAAAAGTAAACCCGAACATAATGCAGCTAACAAAAGGTAAATACTCTGAATTCGTTGAATCATATTTCTCTTAAATTTGCAAAAATAGGAAATGAACGGAGTTTTCCCTTCAGATAAAAATCTATTTTAATATTTGTATAAGCAAAATTTGTATTATTGCATGAGAATATTATCTAGATATCCATCAAATAGTTCACGTTCAAAACATCTTTAATCAGTTTTGAACAAATCACAATCCCCTGAAAACATTAAATTACGAGTCATTAATAACGGATATTCCGCATGTACGACATTCTTGAACTGAATGCCAAACTTGTAGGTGAATTGCGAGAAATCGCCAACAAGTTAAACATTTCAAAAGCTGAAGTCCTGAAAAAGCAAGATCTCATTTACCGAATTCTTGATGAACAGGCATTAAACCCCAAAGAATTAATTCGATTGAAAAAGAAAGAAAAGGCAGAATCTGTCCCAACAGACAACAACAGCGAAAAAGTTGTAAAAGAGAAATTGGAAGGCGTAAAAATTACGCTTAATCCCGCCGAGGTTCGGAAGATGGCATCTCAAGCAATGAAAGACGAGAAGGATGCGATATCGATTTCATCAAAATCAATAAACGCCGAAAAGGTTGTTGATGCTCCCAAACCCTCACGCGGTAGAAAGCCCAACCCAGTAAAAGATGTTGTTGCAGAAGTCATCATTGAAGCTAGCAAACCAATTGCAGTTAAACCTCGTCCTGAAAAAGCAGTTTCAAAGAATATTCCTCGTGCTAGCAAGTTGCCAATACAAGTGAAACCATCAGAAGTAGTTCCAGAAAAATCGGAAACGCCTCCTGTAATTGAACCTGTTAGAAACGTTCCCAATCCACATCCGGATGGGAAATTAGCTCGAAACGATCGTAGAGATCGCAGTAATAGAACCCCTTTTGATAAACGTACTGATAATCTTGCAAATTATCAACCTCCTG
>Ga0304730_1000035_pt1 | contig 166605 bp, 235 predicted proteins | sample M_130628_MF_Meta_FD_190474 | JGI IMG/M metagenome (GOLD analysis project Ga0304730, IMG submission 190474) | Freshwater microbial communities from Lake Montjoie, Canada to study carbon cycling - M_130628_MF_MetaG (v2) (version 2) | ecosystem: Environmental > Aquatic > Freshwater > Lake...
TCAAAGTCAGCAATCTCAACAACTACCCCTGCTGGTTTAGACACAACTTCTGCCATACCTCTGTTGATTTCAATTCTTACTATATTAGTTTTCTTCGTTTTAGTTTTACTCATATATTCAATATACCTTGAATTTAAATTGAGTCAATACGATTATCGAGAGCTTTGTTCATAGCGTAGTTAAATAATGCTTTCTTATCATTCTTGACCATAGCCAAACCAATTTTAGCAAATTTCTCAAATAGTTTATCATCAACATCAATTTCCATTTGAGTTACTTTAACTTGTAATGTTTTTAAGATAGAGATTTTTGGAAGATTATCAATCTTCTCGCTCTTTTTAGCTTTACGAACACCTAAAATATTTTTAGATTTCTTCATTTTCTTTCTCAATCAATCTATCCTCGCAAGAATCTTCATTGATAACTTCAAGACCCTCCAAGAAAAATCCTGCACCTCTCAAAAATGAAGCTATATCTCTTGTGATATCATCTAAACATTCTCCTTCAAACTCCATTGTATTAGTTGATTTAGTAGCCTCATTATAACCAGTACCTTCTGCTTTTAATGTAAATTTCATTTAGTAAATATACTTCTTATTTTAAATTAGGTCAAGAATTAATATGTAGCACCGAAAATTCTTACTTGAGCATTAGGATTCTTGCTACCATCTGGACTATCCATCATATTATATTTTGTAGGATAATCTTGAGCGTCCTCTGCCATACCAGAAGGCAACCATCCTTGATCTTTGCTAACTTGAGAAGTTGTAGAGCAACCCATCAAAAGAAAAGCCAAGAATATCCAAGCTAAAAACACAAAGAAGGTTACGATAATTTTAATAGGATTAAAAGTCATTTCTTAAACCAACACTTTCTATAAGAAGTTGAGCTTCACGATTTTCAATCACTTCATTTACTGAAAGTCTTTCCGTTGCCATTGGCGAGTGATTCAAAAGGAAAGTCAAAACAAAAATTTCTATTGGAGTCCACATAATTTTAATTTATAATAGGATACTGGAATTGAACCATATATCCTACTATTTGATTACTTGGCTGAAACTGAAACAACCGACCCGCCAGTTTTATTTGCGAAACGCTTGCTGGCGATTTTCGCACCACGAAGAGTAGGATATACCTTCGGGGCTAATACTAGCTGACCGCTTGTTGCCTTTACCGACCAAGTGTATGTTTGTGTTTCTTGCATATTGTTATATTAATCTATATTTATGATATAGTCAACTATTATTTATCTACGATTACCTTTTTGAATCTTCTCTAGTTTTGGAGTACCAACAGCATCTTCTTTATTGAAAACACTCTTTTTACTCTTGCCCATATGAAGCTCTCTTACATCTTTACCACGCTTTTGATTGCCCCAAGGGTTCATACCAGAATTTTTAATGTTGTCTGCGAAATTTTTTATCGCTTTGATTTCTTTATTTGTTAATGCCATATGACAATACTAACCGAGTTTAAAATTTAGATCAAGAATTATTTTTTGCAACCGCAACTAGAACAACCGCAACCCAACTTTAATTTAAACAACCACTTAAACGCTTTTTTTAGCTTTTTTAACACTTTTCTTTTTTTTCTTCTTGGGCTTTACTTCTACTTCTTCACTATCAAAATCCATTGAATTTTCTCTATCCCATTCAGCTAAATCACCTTTAGACTTCCAATCATAAATAGCATCTTCTATTTTGAATCTAATATCCCAAAATAGGTTTGTTAGCCAGTTCATAGACGAACTCCGAAAACTCCACCTAAAATAAAACAAGCTGAAAGAATTATAATTTCCATAATATTTACTTATCCCTTATTACACCTGCTTTTTAGGCTTGTCTTTGATATTTTTATTGTAGTCTAAAACCTCATCTAGATATTTGTTAATCATATTACGACAAGTTCGTTCTTTTTCCACATCTTTACTATAATAGGATTTTTCCATTTTTAATATCTGATCTCTCCAATGATTTAAACTTTCTAATTGCTCTTTATTAATTATGATTTTATTTTTTTTAGGAGTCATAAGACTATATTACCTTATTTTAATGAAGCTCGCACTTCTTTTTTCCATATATTTATCAGTTCTTCGCTATCTTTCATATTGTAGTTATCATTTGATCTTAATAAATAAAATGTTTTTTCGCTAGAATCTATTGTATCATTAATAGTTTTGAATCCTTCTCTTAGAGATTCTCTAGTCTTAAAATAATAACTCCTCATCGCTGGGGTAGGATTTTCCCCCTCTGTGATACTCTGAGTCATAAGATAACCACCTTTACCATCTTTTTGACATAATAGAACATTTTTGTATTTGATTTTAGAATATAAATCTGCAAACTCTTTGCTTAAATTTAAATTCAAAATGCAATTATGATAATATACAGCAAAAAAACTAATACTATCATCAATAATCATTTTAATAAACGGCAACTTTAACTATCTTAGGATTATTATTAACAAATCTCATCGCTTCTTTTTCGGTCATAAAGAAAATATCAACGACTGGATATTTACCTTTACTAGCTTTCTTTCTGATAACATCTGTGCCAGTATCGTGAGCAAATCTAAATCCAAGATTAGGAATATAAAGTTTTGAAAAGTAAGGTATGATTCTAGGGTCTACCGCAACACTCTTATTAGGTTTGAGCGTAGCACCAGTAGAGCTTTGTCTTTTTGCACTCCAAGAATCTGTGCCAGAACCTCTTGCCCAATAAGCAGTTAGTCGAACTTTAATTTCTTTCGTTGGAGTATTGGTTTTAATAAAGTTATCAACCATCTTGTCTTTATTAAAGATGATAGGTTTGTGAGATGAGGATGTTATTTCATTCTTGAATAAAATCCAAGAAGCTAATAACAAAACGGATATTCTACATAGTATTTTCATAACTTGTCCTCGACTTATTTAAGATTAATTTAAATTGATTAAAATGTCAAGCTAGATTAACTTCTTCTAGCGACTTGATAATTCCTTATGATTATTAGACTTCATAGTAAAATAGATTACACCCCTAGAGAGTATTAATTCCCTAAGAATGTAATCGTATTATACTTTAGCTCGTTACGAGATCAGAACTACGGAGCTTGCTAGTTAACTTACGCTTGTCAAAGGAACGCCAATGACGAGTATGTTGGTTAACTTTATCAAGAACCTTAGCTTCACTAATGGTAATTGTACCATTCGTGTTGTCTGTCATCTTAACGAAGTATGTTTTGGGTCTATTTGCCATATATTGTATAATATAGGATATTTAACTATTTGTCAAATCAGAATTTTCTAAATTCTTGATTTTGTCTTGAAGGTAAATTACAATGCCTTCTATTCTTAGCATATCTTTTTGAAGTAAGCCTAATCTTTCAGAGTAGACTTTAATATCATTTTCAATGATTTGTTTTGTCATAATAAATGTTATATTTAATTGTTCTTATTTTCTAAATCATTTTTTACAATTTCAACATATTTATTCTGAGTTGTGTTGCAAAATTTACAAAAATTTTCAAAATCGAAAACTAATATATAATCCTCCATAGTTGCGTCTGTACGCACTTCTTCCCAAGTGAAGTCATTTTTAAGACCGAAAGATTTTTTCATTTTTACCTATTAATAAGGTTACTATATATACCAAAACTCGTCAAGGATATTCTACATCTCATAAATAATTTTGTCTAGTTTTTATTTATATTGTATTGAACAAAATTAGCTTTACTATCTGTATGATAGACATTTTTAAAATTTAATTGTCTAATCATATCTGAACATCCACAGCAAGGTGCGGAATGATCTAATAGGTTATTCCTATTAATTCTAGTGTTAACAAGTGTTAAGTTACTGCAATCTTCTTCACCAAATCTTATCACAGCATTTAACTCTGAATGAGTACCAACAATCTCGCTAATCTTTTCATTAACTTTATTAATGTAATTGTATTTTAAGTTCATAGGATGAGTCTTAGAATTATTCATACCTATGCTAACAATTTTATTGCGATCAAGTATAAAAGAAAAGTGACGGCATCTCAAATCTGCATTATGCTTATTTATAAGTGCGTAAGTCACCTCAACGATCTTAGGAAAATTCATCTTATCAGTCTTTTTTGTCTAAATCTTCGTATTGTCTTTCAACTTCGTCTGCTTGCTTGTCTAAATCTTCTTGCATTTCTTTTAAATAAGTATCAATCTTATCTAGGTCTGGAACTTTTGGAGTATAAAAATTGCTAATATAATTTGTGTTGGTATTGCCAAATAGTATTCTGGTCATTAAATGAATCCCAAATCCTTGAAGAATAGATAAATGGATATTTGAAATAGGTTCAAAAAGGTAATTCCAAACAACCGCTACAATCACTCCATAGATTAAACCAAATAGAATGTATGTTGTGGCAAGATTTAAATAATCAAATTTTGGTAATTTCATTATACTAGCCTATTCATAAAAATTGGAGTATATTCTCCTACATAAGAACCTTTTACATTGTAATCAAAATATTCAATAGCTTCTGTCTGTGGGTCATCTGATTGAGAAAATTGTTGGATTAAGATTCTAATACATTTATCAGTACAATAAATTGCAACTGGATTACCATTAAATGCTTCTCCAATACCTAGAAAAGCCTTATCGAATCCATCAGCAAGTAAAATGTCATCTTTATGGTCTGGATAGCACTCGTTAATAAACGATGTGATTTTTTTAGAATGTTGTTGTGCTTTTAATTTCATCTTGATTATTTATACCAGAGTTCTACTTTTTAAGCAAGAACTATTCTTTAGGGGAATTTAATTCAATATCTTCGATAGCCCAGCGAATATAATCTAATGGGGTAGCACCTTTATTTTCGCCAGAGAGTTTATCCCCTGCAAGCATCTCTTTGACTCTTTGCTCTAAATCTTCTAAAATTTGCCGTCTTTTCATTTCTTATTTATGTACTTTTTAATCTTTTTTACGAGAGATTCTACCTTTTCGAGTTCTTTCCAATTTATACCAGATATGCTCTTATGGTGTTCATCGTGCCATTTCACCAATGATGACACATCATCTTCTAAATCGTGCAACTCTTTATTTACTTTCGCTACTAATGTTTTTTGATTTTCCATATTAGCCTAAAAGTTTGCCCATCATTATATTTTCTTCTTCATCTCGCTTTAGAATATACTTAAACTTTGTGTAAAATTCATTCAATTTTAAACCAAGACTCGCTGGAATAGCATTATCTTTATTCTCATCGTACCAAACTACAAATTCTTGCATAGTTCTAATTGCGTTGATTTCTTGCATACTCTTATACTATACTGAATTTATTTTTTCTTCAACTTTAATTTTGCGTGATCTGAGAATAAGTTTGGATTGTCCTTGTAAAGTATTTCTAGTGAGGTTTTTGCAAATGCTCTGAGTTCTTTCTCGTCTTTGATGGCATCAATAATTTTCTTTGCCATAAGACCAAATGTCTTTTGTTCTTTATCGAGGCTTTTTTCGATTTTTGACTTTCTTTTTGCCATCTAATCTATTACACTTATCTTGTGACTGAGCTATCTCAAGGCCACGAATTAAAGCGTGATTGAATCCGATATTGATATATTGTTCTTCGGTGATAACTTCTCGACCAATAGAAGCAAGATAGTTTTGGGTATCTGCATCCATTTCTATATCCGCATCATAGACACTCTTTTTCTTAAATTTTCCAATTTTTATTTTAGTCATTTTGTTCCTCCAATAGAAATTCTGGAATCATATCTTCTTTTGCGTCCTTATCTTCACTAATACGAATCCAATTCGCTAGATCACCATATTTAATTCCTTGCATTAAATCTTCATAAAGAGCTTCCGTAGCGTGTCTTACCATCTCGTCATTGTCCATATCCACAATATAATTTAAATCCACACAAATTCGTCCTAGTTTCATTTTGTATTCTTATGCTCCATTATAAATTCACTAGCTTGCTCAAGAGCATTAACAAAGTGCATTGTTCTACAATCTTGAGGACAATCTTCGTCAGCTTGAATAACAAGCTCTTCTAAAATTTTAATTGCTTTATCCATTTCTTTATTGTAGTTCATTTTATATTAAAGTCAATTAAAACCTAATGATGGTCTTTCGTCTTTGCTAAACAATTCTATGATACGAATGTTGCTTACTAAGTGCCAATCATTGTTGATCTTCATACATTTTTCTGCTGGAGAAATCTCTGATATCTTACCTTCTTGAATAGCGTGTCTATTTATAGGAAAATTTATAAAAAGAATTTTGCGATCAATTAAATCTTTTAATTTCATTTATTTGCTCCATCATTAAAATAAACATCTATCTTGTCTATTAATTTATAATACTTATCAGTAGCATCGTGAGATATTGAAATTTCATTTAGGAAATCTTGATTAGATAATAAATCTGCAAGGATTCCCATAGCCAATTCAATCTCTCCATCAGTAAAATAAGATGATGCTTTCATTATTAAAAAGGCTTGAGAACATATCCCCAATAATCGCTATCAGCTTGCTTCTGAATATCGTCCCACATAATACATCTAGCAATATAAGATGGAACATTTAATTTGTCGCAGTTGTCAACCCAATGCTTTTCCATAGCTTTGTATTTTGCAACTCCAATTTTTGATTTGCTATACTTTAAATTTTCCATACCATAAAAGCGAAGATGGTGAACATCGCCACATAAAACTCTTGTTAAAATAGGAGTAATCATCTCAAGTGCAAAACTTACCTTTGCGTAGCTCAAGCCACGAATACGCTCCACAAGGCTATCACGAACCTTTACATAATGTTTTTTATTGTAGCAAGCGAAGTCTTTTGGATTCTGCCAGAAGTCTTTTGCAAAATCCCAAATGTAATCTGTGCGTTCATTCTGACAACCAACTCCAGAACGAGTAAGACGCTTTAGTAATTCCTTGCGATTATATCTCCAATAAATAAAGTCACGAATAGCAAGATAACCTTTGATATTACCTTCCCAAGTGGTATGCACCGAGCAGAAGGCGAAAAGATAACGCCTAAAAATATCATCATTGGTTAAGGGTTTAAGGGTTTCCCAATACTGCTTGTAGGCTTCTACTTTGTGACTATGAAGCTCGTTAAAGCTGGCGAAAAACTGATCTGGTTTAGTTGTATCCATATCTCAAATATAATTGAATTTTAATTAAAGTCAAAGAAAATTATTGAATAACCCATACAATCTTGTCAAAGTATTGACTATCAGCATCTAATACTTCTTCGTGATTACCATAATACCATTCGTTATTTCTATCTTGAAGTATTTTTGCTTGTCTCAATAGCGTAACATCATCTAAACCGCCCTCATATCCTCTCACACATATATGAGTTTCTGGTGGCAAATCTTTAAGATGATTAATAATTTCTTTTGCCGTCATATTCCATCCAATTTCTTGCGTGATAAGGACTTGGAAAAGTTTTTAATAGTTTAGCATCAATGAAATCAACATTAGGGTAATTGTCTTTACGAGTTTCCTCATAAGCTCCCCATAATTCAAGGTCATTTCCAAATTCATCCTCTAATTGTTTTATGTATCTAATTACTTTCATATGTATCTATGAATTTATCCGCTTGAGATAGAGAATCAAAAGTTTTTAATAACTTTGTTTTTATTTTAGGTGATTTATAAACTGCCCAATATTGAATATAATTGCCGTTGCAATCTTTCTTTTGCTCAACATATAATTCGTAATCTTTTTTATTGTTTTTCATATGATGATTATATTGATCTTTGCATTAAGTTTATAAACTTTATTGCCCTGCTTTTCATCGGGGTCATTGATTGTATTTCTTTTCTTGTCAGAGAAGCTATATGCCTTACCATCATCTAAGTCAACAATATTTGCACCAGTAAAATTAGGTACTCTAATCTTCATATATATTGAGTGATTGCCTCGCTGAACAGATTCGGGGTCAAAAAAAGAGAATACTTCCCCTTCTTTAAGTTTATCAAAATCAATCATAGCCTCTTTGTCTTGTGACGATATTACATATTTCATATTTTTTTATCTCCTAGAATGGTCTATAACTATACATTCGTTCTGCTATTTTGTAAAGAAAATCTTTATTCATAACTGAAAATTTATATTTCTTTTTAAACTTAGCTAACCTAAGTATATTGATTGTATCTTTACCAAAGTCTGATATTTTACTTTCGTCTGTGACTAAGTATTCTCCCTTTTTTAAATTGAATAAACTCATTATTTCTTCAATCTGATCCTCATACTTGTCTATCTTGCTTGAACCTGCAAACTCAATAATTTCACCATCATATGAAATCATTTTTCCTTTTGTAAAATCGTATCTAGGTTTCATTTTGATCTTTCTATTAAATGATCTAATTTGAGCATAATTTCTTCAAAAGAAAAATGCGATGGGTCTTTATCTTTAAGATGATGTAATGCTTTATCTATTTTTATTAATTCATCTCTAGTGAACCAAATGTCATATAAATCATTCATTTATCTATTCCATTGAAACTCAAAAATCCAACCTAACCAATTAAATCCACATTCAGTAAAGTATTTACCATTCATATAAAAAAATTTAGGCAACAATTTAAATTGAAATGAATTTAAGATATAAAGTCCCATATCTTTATATCTAATACGATAGTAGACTTTACTAACAAACCTACCTTGAGCCTTCATCTCTTTCTCAAACTCTTCGCTTGTCACTTCTTTTTTCCACTTTTTTATCTTCTTCATATATTTTTTTAATTAATTTGTTTATATCGCTTGCTAACTGATACAAAGATTGATTGATTCCAGTTAAGTTTTTGTTAACATCTACTAATATTTGTTCTTGAATTGTCATAATTTAATCCCATAAGTCTTTAAAGTAAAGTCCGAGCAAAAGAAGTCCATTCCTTTGACGCTCATAGGCTTTATTTAATTTTGAGTAATCTGGTTGAATGTTATCCTTGCTTTCAAACTCAACCAAACTTGTTCCGTCTCCTTGAGGAGTCAGAAACATTTGTCTATCTTCGATAGGGTCGAATCCCTTTGGATAAACTTCATAGAGTCTATCTAAATTGATATCTATATTATCCTCATCTACTATCATTTGTAGTGAGAATATAATTTCATCTAATAAATATTCATATTCTTTTTCATCTAAAGAAAGTTCCAAGCCAGTTGTTTTATCTTTATGACATCCAAGTTTTTTATCAAATTCATAATTATCTTGCTCTCCAACATAAGGCACAATCTTACCATCTATAACTAAATGATGACGATTAGCAAGGCTATTATAGTTTTTGCGAAGATGCTTGATTCTTGGAAGTATAAACTTTGCGATAGCTTGAGGAAGATTCCAGCAATCACTATCAGAATATCCACGAATTAATCTTTGAAGTTTATTCTTTAAACCCCACTTAACATTAAGATAAGTATGAGAGTAATAATTGACCTCGGTTAGAAACCAATTTATAATAGGATTCTTGTGAAATCTAAAAGATCGCATCAATTCTTCAAATGTTTTTCTTTCGCTCATAACTTATTTAAAGTTTCTCTTACTGAGTCTAACACTTCTTTAAGGTCTTGCAAGGAAAAAAAGTCAATAATAGAACCATTAAAATTATATCCGTTGCCTTCTTTGGTTAAACTAACCATAAGTTTAGTCTCGGCAACAATGTAATTCGTTCCATTCCAAGAAGTTTGTTTAGCTTCTTTTCCGTGAAAGTATGCTACTGCTGTTGGGTTTTTATCATTAACATTAGACATACGAATAGTTACCGCTTCACAAGGAAACTTGTGAGTTTGTGTTTTTTCAATGATCTGTTCTTTTGGAACAATACCTTTGATTCTGCTGTTTTTTTCCCAAAATATTTTCTGATTCATAAACCTTCCTCCTTGCATTTTTCTTCGTAATCCTTTATAGTTTTATAATCATCCCAACGCCCAGCGTTGGCTAGAATATTACTTGTAAGCATTACTCGATGTTCTCCCTCTTTTTTACTATGCTTTTCATCATATGTCAAGGTAATTAAACCTAATCCATAATCATCATAGTCTAAAACTTTTAAATCTACTCCTTCTTTCTCTTCTTGATCTAAAAGAGATTCGATTGCTCTTGTGGTAGCTTCTGTATATCTATCAGACTTTTTAACATCTTTATCTAAGGCTACTTTAGCAAACCAATTATGTCCACTTACAAAAAAGTTCATATTAGTATGCAAAATTATCGTCTCCATCATCTTCATCTTCTTCAAAATCATAAGATTTTTCTTCTTCTTCTTTTAATCTAAACCAGATATTGACTTTATCTTTAATTTGTTTATGTTGCATATTAACAAACTCTAATGGACAATTTTCTAATCGTGACATTATAATTTCTGCAAATTGGACATCTGTATTAATAAATAAACTTGCATCACTTTCAACCCATTCATATGATTCAGCATATTCTTCGCAGATCGTTTGAATTTTAGGGTGTAGCTTCATAAATCTTTTAAATCAATTTTTTCTATTTCTTCTTCTTCATTATTAACTTTGCCACGAATTTCAGCCAATAGATTAACTACTGCATCTAAATCGTGTTCGCTAGAGTCGCTCGTATCAAAATCAATTAGCTCTTGAATATTTACAATATCTTCAATTACTAAATCAATTTTGTCAATTATTTTCTTTTTCATTTTGCCCTTTCTCGGTTTGTAGAGTATCTAATTCTTTTTCATTTAAGTCAAGTGCAGAAGGATGGATTGTTAATATCATATCCAAATGAGGCACAAGACAATAAAACATTTTTGAATTGCTGTCATAGCTTATAACTTCTAAAAGAGTTCCGTACTTTTTTGTTTTTACTTTTGAAGTTTTCATTTAGTTAAATGCTCCTTATGATAATCGAAACCTCTTTTAGTTAAGGCTCGACCAGTAGGACGAATTTCAATTAAACTATTTCTCATAAGATAAAGCTCAACATTCTTTTGTAACATATCTTTGGTAAGATTAGTTTTGGCAGAAAGATTAGTAAGCCTTAATTCTCCGTGTTCTTTTAGAATTTTAATTACATTAAGTTCGATTTCTGATAGGCCAAGAGGATAGATAGATAACTTGTCTTTAATCTCGTTCCAACCCTCGCTAGTGAGTTTATTGATATTTTTAGATGACAGATAGGATGAGATTTGATTAGCCATAGACTGAGCTTGGCGAGCGTTACCACGGCATACGCTGGAAACCTCATTTAGAATCTGCTCTTCGATATATTGGTTTTTCCTTTTAAGGTTGTTTTGAATTATCTTGCCAAGATCAATATAAGAATAATCTTCCATATCTATTCTAAATAGACGATCTAATAATGCGTGAAAAAGTTTCTGAGCCTCAGTTGTGCAAAAGATGAAGGAGTTTTGATTAAATCTAAAATTGTAAGTTCCTTCTTCAAAGGTAAATTCGTTAGAGTTATTTTGATTAGGGTTCAAGATGGTAAGAAGTGCCATAGTAACATCTCTTGGCAATTCACTAGCTTCATCAAATATAATTGTGGTATCTTTATCAAAGACATAAGGAAGCATAATTTGATTAAAGAAACTTTTAACATTCTTTATCGTGGAACAATTAACGATAATGTTTCTTTCTCGTTTCATTATCTTGCTCGTCTCTTGAGCGATAAGAGTCTTTCCGCATCCTCTTGGAGCAACAAAAAGTAAATGAGGAATAATCCTAGTCTGATTAAATCCTTGCAATAAAAAGTTAAGTTTGCCCTTTGTCTTTTCTTGTCCAACTATCTGTGAATAATTTTGTTGTGCCATAGTTCCTTTATACAAGGGATTTTTTTCTAGAGCAAGGACTTTCTTTAAGTTACTTGAAAATCAATAGGTTGCTGAATACTATCGTAGGTTTTGGTGGTAACTTCTTTTTCAATTCCTCTAATACTTAAATTGTCTGCAAATTTCTTTGATACGATAATGATTGCGTCTTGCTTTAAAACTTTATTTAATTCCGCAAGAGGAATCATACAAAAACAAAACGAACCTTTCTTGCGTCCTCTCGTAGATTTCATTGTTCCTCCTCGTTACCCATTTCTCTCATAGCGTTTAATAAATCATATTTTAATGATTCTAAAACTCCAATAGCTTGAAATGCTGTCATATCACTTTCCTTGGCATATCTTACGATATCTTTAAAAAGAGTTTCTCGTAATTGATTTCCAGCATCGCAATTAAAATTATTTTCTTCACTCATAAATTAAACTTGCTTACTTTAACTCCAAATCCAAATAAAGTCAAGCTAAATATTTTTCCGTATTCATATAATTCAAATGATATGTCTGTGCTTAAATTGAATTTAAATCCAAACCATTTATTATCATCTTCATTTTTATAACCGAGAGAGATGGTCGGTAGGGTAAATCTAATTTCAAGATTATTATTCCTACCAAACCATCTCCCTATGCACCAATCAATGTGCAAACCTAATTTCATTATCCCTTAACAAACCTTCCAGTATGAGGGTCACGCTTATTGTGATAATTAGCTTTAAGTGTGCCATCAGTTCCCCAATCTGGAATATCATCATCCTCATCGGGGTCTACATAATACATTTCTTGCATAGCTTCGATAGCTTCTGGACGATATGGATGAATATAATTTCCGTAAGTAATATCATAAAGTTCTTTGTCAAGAGATTTACGATATAGTGCAACAACTTCTAATTTAGATGCACGAAGTTTCTGACATTCACAATCGTTTGGAACAGAAACTACATCAGCAGGGTTGATCTTAACTATCACAAGATTACCACCACCATTGAAGCTCTTTGCATATTCCTCTGAGCCAGCGTGATAACCAGCAGAACAACCAATATCTGCATCATCGCAAACTTGATTTCTGGTCATCTCACGGACTTGGCCGATAGCAAAATTGTGTTTGCCACTATACCAATCAGTAAAATCATTTCTAACGCTCTTGTATGCAAGAAAATCGCCATCTGGTGTGAGAGGCATTTTCTTATGCTCCAAGAATTTGTAGAGTTCATTAACTGCTCTGCGAGAAGGATTTGCCATTAGCTTATCAAGAAACTTGACAAGAGGCTCATAAGGCAAACCATTCTTAATAAAGTTCAAGATTCTATCTACAACAATATTATGAATTTCCTCGCCAGCATAAGTCACAAGCCCATCACGGACTTCAATTTTGCCGTGAGAGAATCGTGCAATAGCTTTGCTCTTGTCGAGAATATCTGGAAGATCATTAAACCTTCCTTCTCTGATTGCGTTAATAGCGTCTTTCCAAATTGGATTTTCGCTAGTGATAGTCTTGGGTTCATCGTTAAGAACAATGGTAAGACTCCGATCTGTTAATATGTATGGTATTTTCATTTCTTCTAATTTATACTCCTTTTTAGTTTTTGTCAACAAGATTTATGTAATTTAAAATCTTTGTCATTTCTGGTTTGCTATTGTAATGCCACCCATAAGTATGAGGGACAAATACATCTAGCACTTCATATCTGCTTCGCATACTCTTTAAGAGAGTATTCAAATCATAACTTGGATTGACTTGATCGAATTTAATATCAATTTCAGCCAATTTTAAAAACTCAAGAGCTTCGCCAACCTTCTTAAAGTTCGATTTTGCGTAAAACATAATCGCACTTAAATATTGGGCAAACTCTGAATTTTGATTTTCAATAAGTTCGTGCAAACTTTTCTTGTGCATATCTTGAACAACATCAGCAAAGTTATTATCTTCTTTAGTGTGTTTATCCCAATGATTCTTGTCTGTGATTTGCTGTGATAGTTTAGAATACTCGTTGCGGATTCCATCTTCAAGATGCTTCCAAAGGCTTGTAAGATTTTTATTTTTAGTAATAATCTTTTTCTTAGATTCAAAAGTTTTAGATTTGATTCCATAAACTTCTGGAAGTTTCTCGCCAGTAAGTTCTTCATACTTCTCAAGAATTTCTTTTAGAGTTCCATTTCTAAATTCGTGTTCCTTGCCTTGGGCTTGGAAGTTGCTTATCTCCACATAGATAGCAGTATCATTAGCTAAATCCATAGCCATAGTCTCCCAATTATTAGAATTTGTTCCCCAATTCGTAGCATCTTTACGCTTAAACTTAAAGATTTGAGAAGAATGTTTTGGATTCTTACTGGTTACAACGCTAGTTCCAGAGTTGATTTTCTGAATAGTAATCTTCTCATAATCAGAGAGATTCAAATAGTTTTCAGTTACAAGACCAAGTTCCTTGTTAAAGGCATCTTTTGTCGCTTGATCTGCGAATGTAAATACATAAGCACCATCAATCTTGTCTCCTAATTCATTCCAAAGAGTAGCAAGACGATGAGTTACTCCCATAGCTGAACCAGTATCATTAACTAAAATCTTGTGAGTCTTTTCGCAAAGAATCCTTTTATCTTCACTTTCAGAATTTAGCTTTGTGCTTCTACGAGATTTTTGGTAAAACTTAGAAACTAATTTACCATTCTCAATCATCTTCGCAATCTTATCATTGAAATCAATATGATTATCATTAATAGCCTTGTTATTCCAAGTTACTTTGTTACTTAAAGAATTACGAACAATGTAGCCCAAACTACCATAAGTACCAAACACTTCATTGTAAAGAGATTTAGCATCATAGACATTTGTAGAATCTTTAAATTGTTGGGAGATAGACTCTGCCATCTCTTTCTTAATCTTGCGAAACTTGTCTCTAATAGCTTTCTTAGTCTTTTCTGTATATTCTAGATTCTCTCTGCTCGCAGTAATATCTAGTTCACCAAGATCAAACTCAACTTCAAATCCTTGGCTACAAATACTTTGCTCATCACAATCTTCTTTGAATTGCACATCGCTAGTCTCAATAGGATAACCAACTCCCATAATAGCAACAGATTCTCTGCCATAGCTAGAGTTATTATAATAAGCCCAACCATTACCTTTAAATACTGGTGTGCGATCATAAACTTCTGATAAATCTTCTTTCCTTGCACCTTTGATAAGTGGCTTATTCTTAAAGTATTTAAACAATTCTTTAGCGGTAGACAAGAATGTTTCAGTATCTTCTTCTTTGATTGGAACAGAAATTAATACGCCAGAAGGTTCAGAAGATTTTTCTTCTTTGAGCTTTACAATCTTACCGATTTTTGTTTCATCAATAAAAGCATTATAGGTTGTCTTGATTCCTTTGTGGTAAGAAACTAGAACGAAGTTATCACCATAACTAAATGGTGCAAACTTTCCAATGCCATAATATCCAATAGCAGAATTACTTTCTCGCTTTGTGGATTCACCATAGAAACAATAAAGATTCTTAATATCATCAGAAGAAAGACCATTACCAAAATCTCTGATAGTTAAAGTAGGGTCTAGCTTTGTAGGAAGTTTAACTTCAAAAGGACGCTTGCTTTTTGCTTCGATATTAGCGTCTTGTGCATTACAAGAGACTTCACGCAAAACTGCGAGAGGCTTGTTGGAATACAACTGGTTACGAAGGATGTTAAAGATATAAGGCAAACCGCTTTGTTTGATTCCGAAACTTACGGATTCAAAGCTCTGCGATTCGACTACATTGATTGGTTTTTCTAGTAATTTCATATTCTTAATATAAATGAATTTTAAATTAGAGTCAAACAGATTTTATAAAATATTTTCTTTGTCAAGCGTTAAATTCTGCAAACTCTTGAGGCACAACAACATTTGAAGGATAGGAAATAAACATAGGAGCGATATCTTTAATAGTATATCCAGCTAAACCGCAACCAATCTTGGTTACTAAGAAATCTCTTAGAGGATAAGTCTTTGCTACATCTAGAAATTCATTCACATAAAATTTAATATATCTTAATGGCAAAGCATTGAAGTTAACATCTTTGGTAGGAATAGCATAACTCTTTCCTTGAAGTCCAACTCCTTGACCCCATTTTGCACTAAATTTATCTAATGCTAGTTTAGCTGTTCCTCCAGCGTGGATACCAAATAGATTTGAGCCAAATACAAATACTTGGCAATCAGCAAGAGATTGAATATTTTCTGGTGTGTATTTCATTTTATTCGTGGTGTTTGCAACCTTGATGTTCAAAAGTTAAGAGTCCACATCTATGACTTTTACTATTACAGCATACTCCCCAATCGTTTCCAAGGTCACTTTCTAAATTCAAATAATGCTTACAACCCATAGAACAATCTGGATAATTTTCGTTTTCGTTTTCCCATCTAATTACTTTGCCAAAAGGTTCATAATCTTCTTCTTTTTTTATTACTATTTTTAGTAAGTGATCGTGATTATTCATAGCTATCTCTATCAATAGCAATCACATATCCAAATCTCGGCACATTATCTGGGGTATAATTAAAGAATTTTATGGTAGCTTTTTTGCCCACTAATTCATTTCTTTGCTTATAAAGTTCTTTGAGATAACCAAAGTCACCTTTGATATTACTCTTAAAGTATCTACCTTGTGCGTTCACAAACTCCATATATCCAGCAGTTCCTTTACGATTGCCTTCGCCTTCTTTGACTCCATTGATAATAAATTCAGCATCCATAAACTCTTTTCTTTTAAGAAGAAATTTACTACGCTTATTTTCATAAGGTCTATTTAATCTAACCATTTGACCTTCATAGCCTTGTTCCATATACATTTCGTAGGCTTGATTTAGTTCTTCTTCTTTACTTACTTTCAAAGTAGTAACAACCACAATGCTCGTATATTTTCTTTTAGTAAGAGCGTTAGAAACTAATTCATATCTCTCATAGAATAAGTCTTGCTGATTTAATAAACCAATTATAGGAGCATCATAAACCCAATACTGAATACTATCCGCACTCTCTTCTAATTCTTTATCGTCTGGCTTAGTTCTTTTAACTAAACTACAAATCTTATTAAAATCATTAGCAAACTTATCGCAATATAATTCTCCGTCAAGAACCGCATTAGGATAATCTTTAAAAAAGAAATCGAGATTACTGCGAATATGAGGAGCAGAAATAACCTTCTTGCCGTTTCTGGTGAACATTCCTTCTTTGGTTACGATGCAACGAATACCATCAAGTTTGGGTTGACTATAAACTGGATAGTTGATTTCGTGATCTTCATACTTTTGTGCAAGCATTGGCTCAAAGTATTGAACCTTATTAATATCTTTGATAGATTCAAAGTATCCAGATTCTAACTTCTTCTTTCGTTTAGCTTCTGCTTCTTTTAAACATTGTTCTTCTGGAGTTGTAGCATTTGCTTTGCCAGCGTTTTTGATTTCGCAATCGCTCCAATTATTCGTGATCTTTTCTCCATCGGTTTGACCAGAGATGGTGCGATATTGACTACCTTTGACTTCAATAGTCCACTCTTGGACTTTGCCAGTCTTTGTCTTTTTATAAATTGTATCTAACTTCATAGTCTCAGTATATACTGGACTAACCAAATGGTCAAACTTTGTTTTTTTTTGATTTACAAGGAGTTGCAACTTTAAGCAAAGAAAAAGTTCCGTCCTTGTTATCGTGCCAATCTATCGTATCACCAGTTTCCCAGCCCATCTTTTTCATTAGCTTTTTTGGAAACTCTATATAAAGATATCCGTCTTTATGTTGTTGAACTGGTATGTTATATTTCATTTTAAATTTAAAATAGGTTTTGGTTCGTCAAATAAAGATAATGTTCTTGCTCTTTCTTGGGGAGTATCGTTCATTACTGATATTTCTTCTAGTCCGTACTTCCTTATTTGGTCATTAACTGCTTGACCAGCATCATCTTCATTTTCAAATAATCCTAAATGATTTAATTTATTATTTATAAAAAAATACGCTATCCACTTTTTTGCTTTCTTCTGCCAAGATACCCCTTTATAAATAGAGCTTCCTCTTCTTCTTTTCTCGGAATTTCTCAAATTTTGACTATTAGTTAATTCTCTTAAATTTTCTATATTATTATTTAATGAATTTCGATCTTTATGATCGACAATATCTGGAAGATAACCATTGTGCCAATAAAAAAATAAACGGCTTACTCTTAACGAATACTTTTTGCCATTGTTAATAAATCGAACATTTTTATAACCATTTCTTGATTCTTTATTGATCTTCAAAGACTGAGTTAATATTTTTCCTTTTCTTATGTCTGTAATCTCTTGAGTATCTAAATTTATATGTAAATACTCTTTCATTTTTTCAAGAGTAGGAAAAAGATCTAAAATATTATTTTTCTTCATCTTGGTGTTAATAGATTTACGGCTTTGGAAATTCCCTTCCATTGTAGCCAATTTAAAACTTTAATAGGTTTATCTAACTTATAAGAGATTTTCCTACCCAAAGACTCGATAGGCTTAACATAATAATTAAAGTAAAGACTATAAACTGGACACTTCATTTTTGATTTGTGGTCGTTCATTTTTTTAAAAAAATTCTCATCAGATTCTATTCTGTCTTTAGATGAGTGTTTTTCTATTGGAGTAATTAAAGATATCTCTGTAAGCAATCCTTTTACTACAACGCATTTCCAATCTGGAAAAAGATCATAGCTTTCTTTTGTTTCGCCATAAATATAATTTCCAAAAGTAAATGTGCCAGTATAATCATCTCTAAAAACTTCTTCTCTGCTATCTTCTACCCATCTATTTTTATTAAAAAATTCGCTAAATTTAGTCTCACCTTTTACATAAGATGGATTATCTTCCCAATGACCATCTACTTTTAATTCAAATAATCTATAATCACGGATAATATAAGTAGACATTATACTATCTTCTAGCTCTTTTGTTTGATATTCTTCTTTCTTAAAGTCAATATTAAGAGTTTTCAATTCCTCATTAAGAGGTAAATCTTGCTCAACTTTGATATAATTAAACATACCCATATACTTATATTACTCTTTATTTAATTTTTGTCAACTTTATTACATTTTCTTTACTAATAGTAACATAAGAGCAAACCTTTTCGCAAAAGCTACCAGTATTAACATATTCTTCTGTATGTTCTGGAAGATGAGTATGTCCACATATTATGGTGTCATAGTTATTAGTTTCAATATATTTAAGAGCATTTCTTTTAATATTAGAGCTTTTTTCAACAAAATCATTCGTTCTCGCCTTAAAGAATCTAAAAAAATCATCTGCGAATGGAGTGTATTTTCTAAAAAAATAATAGCATCCAATAATAAAATTAGAAATATGTTTATACCTTGTGAAGTATATGTCGAAAACATCTCCGTGAATTACTAATATTTTTTTATCTTTTAATTGTATTATATGTTCGTCTGCACAATGAAACCCTAATAGAATACTCATAAAATCTGCTTTTAAAAAACAATGATTGCCTATTAGATAAATTATGTTACTCTTTTTAGATAGCTTTCTTAACTTAGATAAAACTTTCCAATGATCTTTTTTAAGTCTATGCAAATTGTGGTGGTCAAATAAATCGCCAGCTATGATTATGTTTTTAGCTTTATTTTCTTTTAATACTTTTAATAGTATATCTGGTTTGCAATCTTTATCCCCAAGGTGAACATCTGATATGATTAAATATTTATTCATTACCAATGATGTATTGCATTTACGATAAGCACAATATTAGCTATCACACCTAATATAACGATAAACATTTCGTATAACTTATGTGTCATATCTTCCTATGCAGTAAAATGGGTCATCTTCTACTTTGACTGATATTTTATTTTTTAATTTTCTTTGAGAAATCATATTTGATCTTTGTAATCTCTCTTTTTTTATTTCTTTTTGTTTTAATTTATAATCTTCTGTTTTTTCTAATGCCTCTTGACTCATTTGTTCTAAAAATAATTGTTGTTCATCTATAATATCTAAAGCGTTTTCTGGAAAATTATCTAAAGAACCATATCTTCTAATAAACTCTTCCTTTAAAAACTTATTCCTAAAATCAACGGCTAATATAGGATAGACAAACCCATTTTCATTTAAGATTTTGCCATCGAATAAAGCCCAATAAAAATTATAAGCATAATAAACCCCTCTATATTCTTGTGCGTTTCTTTCTCTGTAAGCCGAAGGAGAATTATCCACTCTCTGTTCTGGGGGTAATCTTTTCTTATTTACTTTTTTTGTATTCCATCTATTGTGAGTTGAATCTGATGTTGTCAGATTAGAGATTGCGTCTAGATATTCAATATCTTTTCTTCTATGATCTACTTTTTCTGGTAATTCTCCAGTATGAGCGTAATATATCAATCTATGGACAGAAACATCTACATAGCCTCTTTTGAAAATGTGAGTCAAATTAGGGCAATTTACATTTATTCTTCTGTAATTTTTATCTGTTGTTGGTCTGCCAATTTCTTTCGGGATGTTTCTATCCCAAAAATCTTTTTTATATATTTTTCCAGTTTTAAAATCAATATGAAACATTTTTAATACATCCTCTTGATTAGGAAAAAGTATTTTTATTTTATCTCGACTATTCATAATTTAGCAAAAGATTGTTCTTTCATTTTTAATTCAAAATCAACATCTATATTATCATATCCATAAGTATTTGGCAAGGACTTTGCGTAGTCTGCGTGTTTTCGTGGATTCTTATGACCATCTATACTCTCAGAGTAATGAAATAGTGGAGTATGATTACCCCAAGTAATTCGTGCAAGATGAAATGCTTGTTCTTCTGATAGATTATCTGGATGGCATTTGTGGTGAAGATAATCAAAAGTAATAGGAATATTAGAAATTGAATGAAAGTGTCTCATTAGCTTCTTAACTGACCAGCAAGTATCTTTATCATCATTTTCTATAACCAATCTAGACCTTACATCATCAGTTAGCTTATTAAAATTACTCATAAACTTTTTGACTATATCATTTAAATTGCCCTTAGAATTATGTATGTGTATATTCATAGGAGAATCATAATTAAGAGGACAACCAATCTGAGTCATAAACCAACCATAGTGATTTAATTCTTTGATTGTTTTAGTTATTGCATTTTCGTTGTCACTAGCAAGAACATTATATTCAGAGGGATGACAAGATACTCTAACATTTTTAGATTGAATAAGGTTTTTGATACTATCAAATGATACTAATATTTTATTGTAATCTGGAAGGTCTTGGAGGTTAACATTTGCTTTGTCATAAGTAATCAGAGGAAATAGATCAGAAGAAATTCTATAAGTATGATTATGGTCGGCACAATACTTTATGTATTGATATGTAGTAGTCATATTATTTAATATTCTAGAAGATAAAGTAGAAAGAGCTTCTTTTCTATCCATAGCAGAGAAACGAGCATAAGTCATAGTATTGAACTTGATAGGATTATCTTGTTCAGCTAAACTTGAAACGATGCAACATACTCCTTTTCTCATTCTATAAGAATACTACTCTTTGCTAACTCTGTCAAGAATCTATATATTATTCGTAAATATATATCACCGAACCATCTTTGTTTTTTAATTCCTTTTTAATCAACGCTTTATCTTTTTTAATTTTCCAATTTATACTATCATAGTTATTTTTAAAACTATCAGAGAAACAATTTCTTGGGTTGTCTCCTTTTCCAGCTTCTTTATTTGGCATTTTTTCATTCATATATTTGGCTTTTTATCGTTAGCAAATACATCTTTATTTGGCAAGATTTGGCTAGTAAATTCACTTATTTGCAAATATCCTGTTAGCAAATACGAATTTTTTAAAACCTTCATTTTAACCAAACGGAAGTAGGATTATAAGCGTTTGTATCTAAATAATCCCAAACTTTCCAATTCTTTTCGCCTTTTGAATAAGTTATTATATTAAACAAAAATGCAGATAAATCTTCGATATGCCAAACATCATCTAATAATTTCTTTCCTAAAAATCTAGATTGATGAGCTATATGATCAGAATAGCTATAAGCAAAGGCTGAGAATGGTGGCAACACGCAACCCATAGAGCACAGAACCCCTTGCATCCTCGATGCTACTTCTTTGCCTCCAACAGAATGCATTGTGACAATAACTCCTGCTGGTTTTCCAAGAAGATGCTGTTTGCCCTCTATCTCTGTCATTTTTTCAAAAAGTTGTTGCATTGGGCTTCCCCAACTATCCCAATAAGTTCCAGTACAAAAAATTAAAGCATTACTATCTTTTATAATATTTCTAACTTTTGGCCAATCAAAATTAGAATGAAGATGAAGTATTTTTATTTTTATATTTGAATCTATTTTAGAGATTTTTCTTTTAATCTTCTTTATAAGTGATGCTGTATTCCCATTCTTACCGCCAATAGAACCATTAATGATTGTTAAATTTATATTGATTAGTTCTTGCGGTTTCATTTATATGACTTTTTATTAAATTATATAATCTGACCTCTTCTTTGTTAGCTTCTCTTTCAACTTTATCTAGATTATTGAACTTATATTCCTTAAGTTGGTGATGTTTGAAATGATATATAGCTTTATTTGGGTAAGAGTCATTCGCAAATCTGATATATCTAAATGGTAACGCTTCTCCTTTGATCTTATAAAGGGTGCCTAGTGTTGGCTGGACTTTCTCTTCTGGGAAAATACCATCAATAAAATCTAATATTTTAACCCAATTCATATTATTCCAAATACCTTAAGCATGATTATGCAAGATAGTATAACGCCGACCAAACCAGTCAAGGTCCTAATCATTTCCATTTTATGATTGTGATGATCTACCCATAGCTCGAAAGTGTCTCTTAATTTTCCTTTAGCTAGAAGTTTCTTCTTTTGTTTTTTAGTTAAAATCATTTTTGACATATTTCTAATATGCACTAAAAAAACTTATTTAAAGGTTTTATTTTTTGAAATCGCCAAGATCACGATCAAAGCTAAACTTTCCAACGCTCTCAACTAGACCTTCATATGTCTCTTCTGTGCATCCTGCCATTTCAGTAAATGGTGCAACGATAACGAAAATACCAAAAGCGCCAATAGTTGCTGCGGTTGAAACAGGACGTACAAGAGCAATGTCTCCTGCGGCTAAAAAGCCATCTGCTACTGGAGTAGATTGACTAGCTGTGCCAGAATCAGCCAAAGTTAATGAAGTAGAGGTTAAAATGAGACTTAATAGTATGTTTTTGATATTTTTCATATCCTATATTATATATATATATTTGAAAAAAGTCAAATATAAAATATAATATATAATGTTCGAAGGCTTGTTTGAAATAGATGAAAGGTGGTCTTTAAGACTTGGGCCAAGGTGCTTTGACTTAGAGAATTGCGAGAAAAATATATTTTGCGTTAAAGAAATAGTTAGTATTGCAGATAAAAATAAATTAAAATATGTTTTTACTGGTAGCTTAAGTTTAATTTTAAATTATGGTAAAACATACAGAAATCCAGAAGATATAGATTTATTGGTAGAGAAAAAAGATATTTTCAAATGGACAGATTTATTAATGTCTAACAACGAATGGTGTTTATCAAAAGAAAGGCAATCAATTGTAGATTTATCTTTTGAGGAGACGATAGACCTTTCTATTAAAAATCAAGAAAAATTTGCAGCTTTAAATACAAAAAAATGCTCTACTGAGTCTAGCTCTGCTACCATATACTCTTATGAAAATAATTTATTCAAAATAAAAGAACACGATATGCCGACTAGTAATTGGCATATTTATAAAAATCCACATATATTAATTCATAACCCAAATGAACCTGACCAATTTTCGATAAACAAAAATTTTTTTCAAGTTAATTTAAAGTCTCCATCGTTCGAAAATCCTTCTAGTCATTGTGGATTTATTTACTATACAAATGACTCTACTGATCCCGTTGGCAAAGAAGGAATTCCCGAAGGGAGCACTAAAGTAATAAAATTAAATTTTAAAAACAATAAAGATAAAAACTGTTATTGGTCTACTGACGAAATAGATAAAATTTTATTAAATAATTTAAAATATAAAATATCTATATTTGAACAAGGCGTAATATATCTCGAACATAAATCTACTGGTGTCCGATTAGACTTGATTGTAGATTACCCAGAAAGAATGGCAGAAGATAACTATACATATAAAGATTTTGGAAATACGAAAATTTTTTATGATAAAGCGGAATTTTTATGGGCAAGAAAAAAAGATTATAACAGAACCAAAGATATAAATGATATTAAATATTTTAAAAAAATATTAGCTAATAGCCAATAAGCATCGGTGGTTTTTCAAATATATTTGGCATTTTCTTGTTAGCAAATAAGAGTGTAAATTAAAGATATATGGCTTTAACTTATTCTTATATTTCTGCAACTGATTCATATTCTGTAGTAAGTAATAGTTGCACCGCTGGAGCTGTAGTAATACCAAGCACTTATGATAATGGAGTTAATGGAATTAAGCCAGTAAAGAGTATTGGGTATAATGCGTTCTATAATTGCGCTAGTCTAACTAGCATCACGATCCCCAGCAGCGTAACTAGTATTGGAGAGTTTGCGTTTTATAGTTGCAGTTCTTTAACTTCCATCACTATTCCTAGTAGCGTAACGAGTATTGAAAGTCATGCGTTCAGCGCTTGCTCTGGTCTGACTGGTACTTTAACTATCCCTAACACCGTGACTAGCATCGGGGAAAGCGCATTCAGCAATTGTAATAAAATCACTAGTGTCACTATTTCTAATGGTATAAATCTTATTCCTGATAGTATGTTTAATGGTTGCACTTCATTAGCTTCGGTAACTATTCCTAGTAATGTGATAAGTATTGGGGCTAGTGCATTTCAGAGTTGCACTTCGTTAGCTTCGGTAACTATTTCTAATAGCGTTACAAATATTGGTGCCCTTGCGTTTTATCTTTGCCCAGCCTTAACTTCAATCACTATTCCTAGTAGCGTGACAAATATTGGAGGTGGTGCATTATATGGTTGCACTAGTTTAGATAGTTTCATTGTTTCAAATAGTGTTAGTTCAATTTCTGATAGTATGTTTCGAAATTGTACTTCATTAAAATCAGTAACTATTCCTTCTAGCATTGTTAGTATTGGTTCTAGCGCATTTCGAAGTTGCACTTCATTGACTAAGATCACTATTCCTCGTAGTGTTGTTAGTATTGGGGCTAGTGCATTTCAGAGTTGCACTTCATTAATTGAAATTAATATTTTAGGAAACGCCAATACTTTAGGAGCAAATGTTTTTACGAGTACTAATGTCGGTTTAGTAATTTATCGCATAAAAAACTTTGTTACTGGATGGACTTCAACTTTTGGAGGAAAGCCAGTAGTTTTTTTGAGCGATAATATAGTAAAAAGTGGTGGAACTGGAAAATTAACTACTAAAAAAAGAAACTGATCGGAACGAGTAGGATTCGAACCCACGGATGGAGTTAACCATCGGAAGTTTAGTAAACTTCTGCTTTAGACCACTCAGCCATCGTTCCAAAATCTCCCAAACTAGGATTTGAACCTAGAACAGCCTCGTTAACAGCGAGGTGCTCTACCGTTGAGCTATTTGGGAAAAACCTAGTAATTTTTTCATTAAATTATTGATTTAGTAATTTACACCACTAAATAAATGATTTATTTCCAGAAAATGTAATTTCAATATGATCATTAATTGCATGATTTATTTGAGATTTTATAAAAGATTGCATAGCTTGCAATGTATTAAATTTGTATAAACTATTATTTTGATATACTTTATATGTGTTTATTTGTTCTAGAATATCACATTTATTAATTATAAGTTTATTTACGCCAGAAATTCTAATCGCATCAATTAATTTAGTTAGATTTAACCAATTGGCTATCCTTTTCCTTCCAGTAGTTGATCCAAACTCTTTGCCAGTTTCTATAACCATAGATAGTTCTTCGTCGTTCCATAAGCTTTCTGGGAACAAAGGGTCTACTCCACTTTTAGTGTCATAGATTTTTGCCACACCAATTATATCTCTTATCTTTTTAGGAGAAAAACCTAAAGAGCAAGCTGAATATGGAAGAGTTTCACTACTTGTAACATATGGATAATCTCCATAATTTATATCCAGCCAAAAACTTTGTGCTCCTTCGCAGAGTATATTTCCATTTAGCTCTCCATCCCATATGTATTTTTTCTCTAGATAAGAACCTGCAGTTTTACCAACTCTTAACATTTTGTCTGCATAGGCTGGGGCAATTCCTTGTCCAGTTGTGCCAAGTTTAGGTTTCAAAAATTTAAGATCATACTCAATGTGCTTTTCTGTAATAATATGAGCTCTGGGGCTTACTTTAATCAATGATGTATCGAATCCTTCTTTTTTAAGATATTCTATTTCGTCAAAAAATTTATCAATATTGATAACACAATTTGGACCAATTACGCTAATCTTGTTTTGAAAAACTCCGCAAGGTATAATATGAGTTTTATATTTTTTATCATTAATATAAACTGTATGACCAGCGTTAGGCCCACCATTCCAGCGACAGACCACATCATAGTTTTTAGATATAGCATTACTTATTTTTCCTTTTCCTTCGTCTCCCCAAGATAATCCAAAAATAATGTCAACGCTTTTAATCATTAAAGCAATTATATAGAAAATATAATTATAATACAAGTGTAAATTATTAATATGTTTAAATATATATTAGGATTCTCCGCTTTTGTTCTGGCGGGTTGTGCTGCTTTCTTTTCTATTAAAGGAATTGCCCTTTTATTTGCAGCAAGTTTTTGGAGTGTTGCAGTTATGGCTGGTTCAATGGAGCTCGCAAAACTAGTATCTGCAAGTTATCTTTATCGCTCTTGGCATAAGATAAATACAATTTTAAAAAAATATATGTTGTCTGCTGTTATTTTGCTAATGTTGATAACAAGTCTTGGTATATTTGGGTTCTTGTCAGACGCTTTTCAAAGAAATTTTTCTGAATATAGTATTAATTTAAATAAGATTAATAGTCTTAAAAGTCAACAATCTTTCTATATTTCCCAAATAGATTTTAATAAAAGCAAATTAAAAGATTTAATTGAACTTCAAAAAACTTATCAATCTTCTTTGGATTCAACCGTCAAGCAAGAAGTGATCACGACTAAGACTACTGGTGGAGGTTTTTTTTCATCAGAAAAAACAGAAAAAGTAACAGACCAAAAATTACTTGACAGTAAAAATAAGACTATCGCAGGCTCTCAACAGAATATCAATAGTTTGTTTTCTCAAATATCTACCGCCACAACAGACCTACAAAACCTAGAAAAACATGCATCAGAAGTTTCTCAAGAAATTATTAAATTAGAAAGCGATAATACAAAAGGCGAAATAGGAACATTTAAATTTGTCGCAGAGGCATTTAATTTAAAAATTGAAACCGCTGTGCGTATTTTTATTTTATTAATAGTTATAGTGTTCGATCCACTTGCTGTTTGCTTGGTAATAGCTTATAATTCTTTTTCAAAAAGTGAAGATATAGCTATAGTTAAAAACGATGTAAAGCAAGAGAAGATATTCAAAAGTCCAATGGAAGGACTAAAGGTAATCTACAGAGATTTTGCGAAAGACTTTAAAAGAGGGACTAAAGCTCCCCACAACCCAGACCTTGCAGACCCTAAAATTTCTTAATTTTATAATAATTGTTATCTGCGTCTATTTTTAGTAGATATTCTTTAGCTTTTTTGAGTCCTTCCACGGATGGAGGGAAAACGCCATGCAAAAAATTATCGTTTTTATTTATTAAAGCGTAATATTTTATTTTCTTTTTATTCTGTTTTGTCGATTTGGTTCGTTTTTTCATTAATTTCTCTTTCTAGAGCCATTTTGGTTAAATGATCTTTTAGTGAATCTTTTGCTTTTTCGCAAAAATCTTGACCAGACTGCCCACAGCAGTTTTTAAATTTCTTTCCAGAAACTTGACACACCATGTTCCTTGGAAATTTAGGATAAATCCTAACGATAGGACTAAATTCTGTTGCTCTTGCATAAGCATTACTGCCTTCCATTAATTTATCTATGTTTTCTTTGTTCATTTTGGTATTATAACTCGTTTATTAAGTAAAATCAATTATTTTCCGTGAGCAAATCCCTCATACATACTATTTGGACTATTTCTAACAGCTTGTATGGTGTTAATCCATAGACCTCCACGCATATCTTGAATATTTCTAAAGCCAAGGTAACTCATAGCACTTCTTAGACCATTAGTAAAATCATATACAATATCTTCAATAGATTTATTTTCAATAATTGGAATTAAAGTATTGTCTCCTTCTACAAATAGATTCTTTTTTGTTCCGTCATGTAGGTCATAATCTTCAACAACGTCTTGGCTAGCCATTCCTCTATATTTTGCAAATCTTCTGCCGTTAACTTCTATAATATTTTCATCATCTACAATATCTGATAGCCCAGCAAAAATTCTACCACAGATAACAGCGTCACATCCACTTGCGATAGCTTTAACTAAATCCTTTGGATATCTAATCCCTCCATCAGCAAGGATACTTGGTCTATGAGATGGATTAGGTTTATCTTGCTTAAATAAATCAACTTGAGAAAGCTCCCAATTTCTAACCGCTTTCCAAGCATAATAATTCCCAGTTAAGCTTGGGCATCCAATTCCAGTCTTGACTTGCGTTAAGCACATAGAGCCTGGCCCGATTAAATGTCTAAAACCGTCTGCTTTAAGATTAGCTAGTCTATAAACACTTTCTTTTGTCAAAGTATTTCCTACTATAATATCTTGAGAAAATCCAGATGTTTTATACCGTCTTAAGAAGTCTTCTACATTTTTAGATAATCCATTTGCTGTATCTAAAAAGAAAATATCTGTAAATGAACTAGTAGCTCGAATTCTTTCATCTGCATCTTTCAAACCTATAGCTGTCACACAGAAGTTGCTTTCATCTTTAATCATTTTGGCTTTAGATTTTTGGTCTTCGATAGACATAAACCTGTGCAAAACTCCAGCCCCGCCTAATTTATTTATTTTAATACATGATTTAACTGAAGAGACTGTATCCATTGGTGATAAAATCATTGGGATTTTAATGCTACAGTTTCTTGAAATTTTTGTAGTCGTATCAACTTCTTTTCTAGATACTATATCTGAAAAGTTTGGCAATAAAGAAATATCATCATAACTTAACGCTTCCTTGAACTCTTGTTTTTGCATTTAAATATACTACCATTTAAATATTTTAAAATCAAGATCTTTCTTGACTTATAAACAAAAAACATATAAAATTCAAAAATGGATTTTTGTAATTTATTTTGTATAATTTTCGGACTCTCTATTTCTATAATCTGGTATCATAAGAAATGAAAAACAGACCATCATTTGAAGAGGTTGCATTAGAAACTGCTAAAGTTTGGTCTTTAAGGTCAGAAGACCCATATAAAAAAGTAGGAGCTTGTGTATTGAATGAAGAAGGTCGAGTTTTATCTGTAGGATATAACGGTTTACCTACCAAGTTTAATTTAAAAAAAAGATTTTGGGAAGATAGGGACAAAAGAAGAAAATATATGATTCACGCAGAAATCAACGCTTTATCTTTAATCAAAAAATCAGATAAACCATATCTTTTAGCTTGTACTCTTTTGCCATGCTCATCTTGTGCTACTTCTATTATATCTTATGGAATAAAAAAAGTAATTTACTCTGAAGAATATCATTTAGATAAGAATTCTCTTGACATTTTCATGTTTTATGGGGTACAATTGAGGAAGTATGAATAAAAGTAAATTAATAATTGGCTTGCTTATAACATCTGTTAAGTTTTCATTATTTGCTCAACAAGGAGTAGTATATGATACTTATAAATATAATCACTACGATACCAATCAATCTCCTGGGTCTATATTTCAAAAACCCTTTCAAGAGTATAATTATATTAAAACTAGCAAAGGTATTGAAGTATATGCTACTTACAAATACAATCACTATACTACAAATCAATCTGCGGGTTCTATATTCTCAAAACCATTTCCAGAGTATTATATAGTAAATGATAAAATTTACAGCACATATAAATATAACGATGGTTCAACTAACGGCTCTCGTGGTTCAGTTTTTAATAGACCTTTTGAAGAGAAAAATATTAATCCAACTGCGTCTTCAATAAAAGCTGTGATTCTTCAAAAAGACCAATCTAATAGTACAGTATTAAAGACTAAACCCTATCAAGTGAAAACTACTTATTCAACTTACTCTACATACAAACCCGTGGTACAAAAATATAATGGGCCAACATACGATGGAACAACTTATTCTGAGGGCGGTGAATAATGTTAATAGGACTAACTGGAGTTGCTAGATCTGGAAAAGATACATTCTTTTCTATTCTTAAAAAATACTTGGAAGAGAAGAACATAAAATCTGAGCGATTAGCTTTTGCTGATAATCTTAAACTAGAACTATACGACTTTACTAAACAAAATTTTAAAATAGACTTATTTAAATGCGATATAGAGCAAAAAGAAATGGTGAGACCATTAATGGTCGCTTATGGAAAATGCAGGAGATCTCAAAGTGAAGGCAAATATTGGACATCTTTGCTTGACCCAAAAATTAAAGATTTACAAAAAAGCAACGTACTTCCTATAATTACAGACGTTAGATATATTGAATATCGAGATGATGAATATTCTTGGCTAAAATCTCATGATGGAATATTAATCCATATATCACGAAAATTAGATGATGGAAGTTTTATACCTCCAGCTAATGTAGAAGAAAAAGCTAATGATAATAAATTAAAAGCTGTAGCTGATATGTCAATATCTTGGGAAACTTGTCAAGATCCAAATTTCCTTTATGATTTAATGCAGAAACAACTCAAGGCTGTATACGAGAAATACTTAATAAATAAAAAATAATATATGAAAATACAAAACGAAACGGATAATATCCTAATTAAAAATATAAAAGAAAAAAATGATGAGGACTCTTTAAAAACCCTCATAGAAAGACATGCTGGACTATGTAACTCTTTATATAGAAAATACTCTGTTCCACTTCAAGCTTCTGGAGCTTTTTTGGAAGACGTAATTCAACAAAAAGATTATGTCGTTTATAAATCTGCATTATCTTTTGATGAAGAAAAGAACTCTAAATTTTCTACATGGCTTTATAATCAAATAAGATATCAATGCTTAAATTCGATTAACGAAAATAGTCGATATTTGACCCTAGAAACAGAAAAGTTAAATTATTTAATAGAAAAGAATACTAAACCCGTGGAAGAGCATAAGACTATTAGTGAATATATATTTAATATTATAAACTCTTGCTCTGACGAAAGGGTTAACAAGATTTTTAAAATGAGATATTTGAATAGCGCTAATAAAAAGATGGCTTGGAGTAAAATAGCTAAAAGTTTAAATATAAGTACTCAAACGGTAATTAATATCCACAATAAGACTTTAAAATTATTAAAAAATAAGATTCAAAGTAAAAATTGTTTTGACAAAATCTAATAAAGGAAGTATTATATACGAATATGAATAACACAACTCAAAATACAAATAAAAACCAAAATGAACTTGGTGCATTATGGAAGAAGAAAAGTAAAACAGGATTATCATTCCTATCTGGTTATATTAATGACCATGATGGGCAAAGGATTGATGTCGTTGTTTTCGCTAATAGCAAGAAGACTAATGAAAAGGCTCCAGACTATAGACTATATGTTTCAAAACCTATGGAACCAAAGTCTTCTGATCAAGTCGCTCCAAAAACTCCTGCAAAGATCGTTCAAAAATCTAAACCAGTGGTAGAAGAAGTCGAAGATGATCTCCTATGAGGTTAAATCTTAATTTACCGATTAATTCTGTAAGTTTTGGCCAATTATCTACATTACTACTAAGGGAACTGTTTGAATCTAAAAAAGATATCAATCTATTTCCGATAGGTAATGTAGACTTGAGCACCCAAAATTCCTTAACAAAGGAGTTTGGAGAATTTTTAAACCAAGGTATCGGTTCAGCTTTAAATGACTTTGATAGACATTCAACTATATTTAAATTATGGCATTTAAATGGCTCATTAGAAAGTTTCGCTAACAAACAGGTTCTTCTTAGTTTTTACGAATTAGATTCTCCAACTAAAATTGAACTAAATATTATCAAGAATAACCATAAAGTCCTTTTCTCTTCTAAAGAAACAGTAGACTTGTTTAAAACTTTTGGATGTTCTAATGTAGAATACCTTCCATTAGCTTTTGATAAATATAACTTCAATAAAGTAGATAAGAAGTATTTTGATGACGATAGAATCGTATTTAATTTAACTGGAAAATTAGAAAAAAGAAAACACCATTTAAAATTAATAAAAGCTTGGGCTAATAAATTTGGTAACAATAAGAAATATTCACTACAATGTTCCATATTTAATCCATTTTTAAAACCTGAAGATCAGACAGCTTTACTCTCGAATACTTTAGAAGGAAAGAACTATTTTAATATTTCTTTTTTGGGCTTTATGTCTCAAAATAAGATTTATAATGATTATCTTAATAGCAGCGATATTATAATTGGATTAAGCGGTGGAGAAGGTTGGGGACTACCAGAATTTCATTCTGTAGCATTAGGAAAACATGGAGTAATTATGAATGCTCACGGATATAAGTCTTGGGCAAATGAGGAAAATTCTATTTTAGTAAATCCTAACTGTAAAATAGATGCTTGTGATAATGTATTTTTTCAGAGAAATCAACCATTTAATCAAGGAAATATCTACGACTTTAGCGAAGATGATTTTATCAGTGCTTGTGAAAAAGCTATAGAAAAAGTAAGAATTTCTAAAGTCAATCAAGAAGGGTTAAAACTTCAAACAGAGTTTTCTTCTGAAAAATTCGCAGAGAATATATCTAAACTTGTAATTTAATGCCTTTTTATAGCTATATAAATCCAGAAACCGAAGAAGTAATAGATATTGTTCAATCTATTCATGAAGATCATTTTTATGTTGATAAAAATGGATTAAAATGGCATAGAGTTTTTACTGCACCAGAAATAAATACTCAAGGCCAGTTAAAAGCTACCTCTTCTCAAAAAGATTTTGTAGAATTTACTAAGAATAAAAAAGATAGCATGGGCGATTTGTGGGACAGAAGCGAAGAACTTTCAGAGAAAAGAAGAAAAATCTATGGTAAAGACCCAGTAAAAGAAAAGTATTACAAGGATTGGTCTAAGAAAAGAAAAGGCAAAGTACACCCAAAAAAAACTGATTGATTTTTCGTTTAACTTTTTTTTATTTTTCTTTATTTATTTTTAAAAACACTGTAATATAGAGCAATCACTACTCTATAAAATGAACGTTAAAAAAAGAAACAACACTACTGAAAAATTTGATATAGAAAAAATTAACAAGGTAATTAATTGGGCTATAGATGGATACAGCGGAGTAAGTTTAACAGACATAGAAATTAACGCTAAGATTAATATAACTGATGGAGTTCATACAAAAGAGATTCATAGTTTATTAATTGAAAGTGCAGCAAATTTAATCTCCATAGAAAAACCAAACTATCAATATGTTGCAGCTAGGCTTCTTAATTATCAATTAAGAAAAGATGTTTGGAAGGGTAAACATGCTCCAAGACTTTCTGAATTTATAAATAATGGTTTAAAGAATAAAATCTATGACCCAATTATCTTAGAAAAATACACAGAAGATGAAATAAACAAACTAGGCGAAATTATAGATCACGAAAGAGACTTTATCTTTACCTATGCTGGTATAAAACAATTATGTGATAAATATTTAATAAAAAATAGAACTACTCAACAGATTTATGAAACTCCACAATTTGCATATATATTAATTTCTGCATATGCATTTATTAATTATCCTACTGAAACTAGGTTGTCTTACGTTAGAAAATTTTACGATGCTATTAGTAAGCATAAGATAAATTTACCAACTCCAATCATGGCAGGAGTAAGAACTTCTAGTAAAAATTATGCAAGTTGTTGTTTAATTGGAGTAGACGATACAAGAGAAAGTATAACTGCTAGTGCTACTGCGGTTAGTATGGCTACAGCTAATAGATGTGGTATTGGAATTGATGTTAGCAAGATTAGAGCAATTGGCGCACCAATCAAAAACGGAGAAGTCGTTCATACTGGTTTAATTCCATTCTTAAAAATTTATGAGAGTAGCGTGAAAGCTTGGCAACAAAATGGTTTAAGAGGTGGAAGTGCTACTTGTAATATACAATGGTGGCATTATGAAATTGAAGATATTATTGTATTGAAAAATAACGCTGGAACAGATGATAATCGTGTTCGTAAACTTGATTATACAGTTGGGATGAGTAAATTATTTTATGATAGAGTTTTGAAAGACGAAGACGTAGTACTATTTAATACTGTTGAAGTACCAGAACTTTATCAAGCTTGGGGAACAAAAGACTTTGATAAGATTTATAAAGAGTGTGAATCTAAAAAATTAAAAATTAAAAAGAAGATATCTGCCAGAAAATTATTCTCTTTAATTATTAAAGAAAGAGTCGAAACTGGAAGAATTTATATTTTAAATGTAGATCATGCTAATAATCATGGCGCATGGTCTGATAAAGTCACCATGAGTAATCTTTGCACAGAAGTCATCCATCCTACAATCCCACTTAACGATTACCATGATAAAGATGCAGAAATTGGTATGTGTATCCTTTCGGCTGTTAATATGCTAGAAATAAAAAATTGGCAAGATTTAGAAAAAGTTTGTGATTTGATCGTAAGATTCCTTGAAGAAATTATAGATATTCAAGACTACTTTAATACTGCTGCTGAAAATTTTGCTAAAAAACGTAGAAGCCTTGGAGTTGGAATTACCAATCTCGCAGCTTTTCTTGCTAAAAATGAATTAAAATATAATTCAGATAAATCTCTTCCAGCAATAGATGAATGGATGGAACATTTTCAGTATTATCTTTTGAAAAGCAGTTGCCAGTTAGCTAAAGAAAAAGGCAAATGCGAAAAGTTTGAAAACACAAAATACTCTAAAGGTATCCTACCAATAGATACATATAAAGATAAAGTAGATGAATTAGTTAAAAGAAAACTGTCACTTGATTGGGAAAAGCTGAGAAAAGATATCAAAGAATTTGGCTTAAGGCATTCCACATTATCTTCTTGTATGCCTTGCGAGAGTAGTTCTGTAATTCAATCATCCACAAATGGAGTTGAACCTATTCGTAGTCTTATCACTTATAAAACCAGCAAAATGGGCAAGCTTCCAGTTATGGTTCCAGGAATTGGAAAGTATGATCATAATTATGAATTAGCTTTTGATTTTAAAGATAATTTAGGTTTATTGAAAATTAACGCAGTGATTCAAAAATATATTGATATGGCTATTTCTACTAATGTATACTATAATTATAGTCATTATGATAACCATATATTACCAGATAGCAAAGTTATGAAAGAGATAATGTATGCTTATAGCCTTGGATTAATTAGTTTGTATTATAATAATACAGACGATGGTGATAAAGAGCAGTCTATGACACAGAAAGAAGATGACTGCGCTAGTGGAGCTTGCAAATTATGAAAAGTGTATTAAATTTTAAAAATATAGATTTTACTAAACAGCCATTGTTTCTTGGTGAAGATTTAAATTTACAAAGATACGATAGGTTTAAATATCCAATATTTTTCGAGTTATTCAAAAAACAAAATGAAAACTTTTGGTGGCCTCACGAAATAGCTTTAGGAAAAGATAGAAGCGATTATAAGAATTTAACTGATACAGAAAGGTTTGTATTTGATAGTAATTTAAGATTTCAAACTCTTGGGGACAGTATGCTTTCTAGAAGTATTCATAGCCTTAAAGATTATGTAAGTAATCCAGAGCTTGAAATTTGTATGAATACTTGGGCTCAATTTGAAGGTATCCATAGTTATTCTTATTCTTATCTTTTGAATAATGTTCATCCAGATCCTACAAAATTTTTTGATAGCATAATGGAAGATAAAGAAATAACAAGTCGCGCTCAATTAATTAGAGATAATTTTGATAAAATTCTTGGTAGCGATGATAAGAAAGACCCTAAACAAAAGATTTTTGATGCGATTCTTTCTATTAATGTAATGGAAGGTCTTGTGTTTTATGTTTCTTTTGCTTGTTCATTCTATTTTGGATATCGTGGTAAAATGGAAGGTAATTCTAAAATTATAAAATTCATTCAAAGAGATGAGGCTTTACATTTTGCCGTGTCTCAAAATCTATTAAAGATACTTCGTGATGAAGATAAAGAGGGTTTTACTTCTCTCGTAAAGAAAAATGAAGATAAGATCTACGCTTTCTATGAGCAGGCAGCAAAGAATGAAAGTGAGTGGTCTAAGTATCTCTTCAGTAATGGCAGTTTACTTGGATTAAATGCTGATGTCCTAGATGGCTACTCTAAGTGGCTTTGTGATAGTAGATTAAGAAGTTTAGGATACAAGAAGATATTTAATCAAAAAGATAATCCTATTGCTGGTTGGCATGATAGTTACTTAGATAGTAGTAAAGTACAAGTTGCACCACAAGAAACAGAGATATCAAGTTATAAAGTAGGAGCAAGGAAAACTGATATTGAAGACAAAGATTTCTCTGATTTAAAACTATAATAGTATATATAATGTGTAATTATCTATGTGAATTTAGATATTACAATTATATTTAATTTGGTCTTAGGAGCACTTTCTTTTCTAGGAGGATGGCTATTTACTAGAGTATTTTCTCTTTTTGATAAACAAGAGAACTTAATGAAAGATATAAACGATAAGACGTTTAGTGATTTTATTACTTTAAGAAGAGAATTAGAAGTCGAATCTAGAAAACATCAGCAAGAGTTAGCGGATTTAGCATTAAAAGTTAGCACAACATACATGACCAAAGAATCTTTTGAAGTCTATTTTGATAGAATTGAAGCTAAGTTAGATCGTAATTTTGATATAGTACAAAGTCATTTAAATAAAAAATAAATTCAATATTGCAATCTTTTAACGATTAAAATATTTTTTCATATCATTATAACACCATGAAAGCATTAAGCTTTCTTTTGTTTTTAAATTTTCACTATAAACTTTATGAAGATATTCTATTTCATCTATAGTTTTTCTATATAAAGTCGGCCAAATATCAAAAAAGATAGTATCAAATTTTTCTTTTAGCTCTCTATAATATGTAAAAGCATCACCATGTACGATTGAGACTTTATTATGGATGTCTCTTTCTTTTATATACGGAGATATTAATTCAATTAACTCTTTATCGAGTTCTACTATTTTTATAGAATTTACAGTAGGATCATCTAGTAATGGAAATATAACTATACCTAATCCTAAACCAAAATTCAAAATGTCTCCATAAGATTGATCTAAAAAATCTTTACATGAAACAATCTCACTAGCATGACTAGACATCATTGTTCCGTACTCTTTATGTACTAAAGCTATATAATCTTTTCCAATATCTTGTTCACTTTCTTTTCTATATATCCAATGAAGAGGATATAAATCTTTATCTTTAGGATCTTCTTTTGGTGTCCAATAATCATGGTCTTTTTTTCCCCAAGTAGCTTTTATTAATTTAAAATTCTTAATTTCAGCATTTGAAGGATATATATTATTTATATCTATTACTTCTCTCATAATATTAACTTTTCTTTGATATCCAAAAGGGCTTTACCTCCATATGAAATATATTATATGAAGTTTTTATTTATCAATCCAACTTTTCTTTTGACTCCAAATTTTACCGCTATCTCAGCAGTAAACGGGCCATCGCACTTACGGATCAGAGGTAGCTTCGATCACTACATTCTGCGATGCCTATAGCTACATTCCCTTTATTAGCCATATAATGTACATATAAAGGTTTTAATAGTTGTCAGCCCTTATGACATTGCTATCTCAAGGGATTGATAGTTGATTGTTTGACATCAACAAACTGCTCTAATTGGGAACTATGTTGATTTATATTACGATATTTTTGTCATTTTGTCAAATTTTATTGATAATAAATAGAAATGGAAATTATAAAAAATAAAGCCAGATGGATTGTTTACTCAAGTAAATGTGCAAAATATTATAATATATATGATGAGAATGTTTATGACCTACCAAATGAATATCCATGCATCGCTATCCCTCAAATAATTTCAGATATTAACGGCAAAAGAATTAAATTTAATTTTATTTACAAAAAAGATTGTCAAAAATTATTAAAAAATGTATAATATATTTATCGTAAGATAGTTCTTTCTCATTGGGCGCGTAATGGTTTCGATTTTAAAAAATGGAATTAAAATGCAAGTAGAGGTTAAAACGGGTCTCTTTAAAAAGTTTTAATTATATTAACTGCCAAAACAGCAAAATATAAAGGTCATCTTTCAGCAAGAGTTTCTCTTGTTGAAGAGGCCGCTTCTGTAGCTTAAGTTACAGCGTGATACCCTTGATGCATCTATTGGGATATTGCGTAATTAGATGTCTTATTATTAATAGTTTGTTTATCCTATTTATATTGAGTATTAAAGATAAAATCGCCTTAGCGTACTTGTTGTTTATAGGCATAAGGTTAAAAACAGAAACAACTAAACTTGTAGTATTTTGATCGCCTTATTTAAAAGACGAGAGTTCGATTCTCTCCGCGTCCAATTTTAAAGATTTTTACTTAATTTTTATGTGTAAACAAAGAATATGATAGAAACACTATTTGCTGGAATTAATGGATTTCCTAAAATACCTGGAAAGAAAAATTATTACAACTCAGAAGCCGAAAATAATTGCGAAGTCAAAATTGGAAAAGGCGATGATTTAGAATTAACCTATGAAAATGGATTTTCTCCCTCTTTTGAAGAGACTAATGTAGCCAAAGCCGATCCAGCATCAGTAATTTCTTGTGACGGTTACGGAAGTTGGACATATAATCTATTAATTCCCAAAAATTTTGTTTCTGAGTTTATCTATCAAAGGCAAGGAAGCAACCCAAGGTCATCAGACATATTGGCCATGATTGAACCACTATATGTTATTTATAAGAATGAAATTAATTCTGACAAATTAGTTAGTTTTCTTCCTTGGATTGTTAAACAAATTAATGCATACTCTGCAAAAAGTTTTAAAAGTATATATATAAAAAGCTATACCCTTCCAACTATTAGAAAAATTACATACTTAAATCAAGCGCAAACAATAACAGCAAACACAGACCAAGGAACTCAATTCGGCATTAGTTCCTCAAAATATGGACTCAGACAAAATTTAAGTTTTGTTGATAAAACTGAAGAATTTTACAGATTAGCTATTGATGTAAAAACAGATCCAAACGTTTTTGCAGCAAACAAAAATAGAACAGATTTGACTATAAATAATTTTGATATACATGCAATGAGAATAGATAATTTTTATGTAGTACATTCAAAAGTAAAAGATGATCATCAACCGAGCTTAACAAAAACTTTAAGTGGTCAAACTATTGCCGCTTCTGATAAAATAGTTAAGGCAAATCATTTATTATTTAATAATTCAATAGTTAATTTTTCAAAAATAAGACAAACAAATGGAAATCCTCCTTCAGGATCAGAACCATTAAAAGAATTAATCAATTATTATGTTGTTAACGCTACAGCAGATGATTTTCAAGTATCTTTAACTCCAAGTGGAACTCCAGTAAATATAGGCTTACAATATAATGTTACATTCATAACTGAAGCAAGTCTCCCTTTAACAGTTAGCAACTATTTGACTTTCAAAGTTAATTTTGGAACATCAAAATTATACAAAGTTCCGACCTTAAGAAATTTCACAAAAAGAGAAGACGTTAATAAAATTGATAGAAGTCTCTCTCTTAAACAATCTTTAAATAAATTTAAAGAACAAAACTCAATTCAAGTAGCTCAAACTGGTGATATATATTATAGTCAAGGAATGATTCCATTGAGTGTTTCTGGATATGCGTTTACAGGAAACACAATTAATTGGATGCAAAATAATATAGTTGACCTTAGACCTCAATATTTAAATAGCGGGCTGTTTGATAGCAGAAAAACAGGAGATGGAAACGTAATTCAAGCAGGAACAGTAAGCACATATTTCAGATTAAAAAACGACGCCACTGCCTTTCAAAATGAAACTCTATCTGTAAAATATTACAGTATAACTGGAAATTCTGGAATATTTAAATCTATAAATGAAACAGGATTTTTCAAGAATAATTCTGGAGATGCAACTTACAAGAGCGGAGTTTATACAAAGTTCTATCAAGATATTCAAGATTATCTTTCTGAGAATTATGGCTATTTAACAGATAAAGTTTATGCCTCAACACAAAATCATCCAAACTTCTTTATATATAATGAAGCAGCAAAACAAAGAAATGGATTTTACGGTGGAATAAATCACTTTTATTTAGAGAGTGGTTTTACTTTTATATTACCAGCTAATTTTTATTTATTCGCTCACACAGCGCCATTAGATCAAAGCACATATACTGCTAAAATTACAGGAATATCATTAGTATCATCAGATGCATTCAAACAAAATGTAGGAGATATTCTAAAACTAGGAATAACAACAAATTCAAAGTGGAAACTAAATCCAGATACAAAAGTATATGATAAATCAAGTTAACGAACCTCAACCACAATGCCCTAGTCCAGCGCCTAGAGGCGCACCGCAAAATCCAGTAGAGACTGGAGTATAATATGGGAGACGGAGGATGGGGTCCAGATGGCGAGCTACCTGATGGTCCTGGAAAAGTAGATCCAAGGCCAGAACCAGCATTTCCAACAAACAGAGATCCAAAGGAAAACGCCAAAAACGACAGAGACGAAGCAGCTGAAGATGCCATGGATGAAGCTAATGGAAGAAACCAAGATACTGGTCCAAGCCCAGGAGAAATTATAGGTTATATTGCTATTGCGGGGGCTATTGCAGCACCTTTTATTGGCCCACTCCTGCCAAAAGCACCTGCTTCTCCCCCGACGACTGCTCCAGATAAAGCTCCAGATAAAGATGCAGAACCAGCAAGTCCTGCACCAAAATCGCCAGGCACAACAACTCCAGCACAACCTGCTCCAGCCACCCCTAAACCAGATCCAGTTCCTGTTCCATCACCCAAACCAGCTCCAGATCCTGAAACTGGTAAGCCACCACCAAAATGTTGGGTAGCAAGAGAAGTTTACGGTTACAACAATCCTTCGTGGTTGCTATTCAGAGACTACTTAGACTTTTCTGCCCCAACATGGTTTAAGAAATTTTACATTTCCTACGGAGAAAAAATTGCAGAGTTCATCAAAGACAAACCGTTTCTTAAGAATCTAATCAAAGTTTGGATGGATACAAAAATTTAAGTGTAAATCTCTGGTATGAAAGAGAGACTATAATATGGCCGATGACGGAGGATGGGGTCCAGATGGCGAGTTACCTACAGGTCCTGGAAAAGTAGATCCAAAGCCAGAACCAGCATTTCCAACTAAGCCTAGCGATCCCAAAGACGATAAAGACGAAAGAGATGAAGATGGTGACGGAGATGACGGTCCTTCTCTTTCAGACATACTTAACGCGTTAGCTATTGCTGCTGCTATTGCTGCTGCTATTGCTGCAGCCGCAGCAGCAGGACAGCCTTCAACTCCAACTTCTTCTCCAAGTACGCCCCCAACTCCAGGCCCTTCACCAGCGCCAACTCCTCCTGGAACTCCAACTCCAACTCCTACCCCAACACCAAATCCACCAACTCCAGGTCCAACTCCTACCCCAACACCCGCACCAGCTCCAGGTCCTGGAACTGGTCAGCCACCAGGAAGATGCTGGGTAGCAAGAGAAGTCTACGGATATAATAATCCTTCGTGGTTGCTGTTCAGAGATTACTTAGATTTTTCTGCTCCAAAATATTTCAAAGATTTTTACATTTCTTATGGAGAGAAAATAGCAGAGTTCATCAAAGACAAACCATTCATAAAGAAGTTAATTAAACTCTGGATGGACACAAAAATTTAAGTTAATATAATAGACTTTATCTTTAGAAGATACTATTATATTTAGTGAAATTTAATTTCCTTGTTTTAGATTATAATAGGCCAAAAGAGAGCGAGCTATGCTTACAAAGCATAAGAAAATTCGCTAAATTTAATCATAATATAATATATCTGTCTAATGGTGGACAACAAGACTATGTTTATGACTACTATAAAAACAATTTAATAGACAAATTAATATTAAGAAAAAACAATAATGGATGTGGATTAGGCACAAGAGAGTTATTTAATGATTTTGATATAGATTGCGAATTTGTATTTTATGTACAATGCGATCAATTCATGGTACGCGAATTAAAAGAGAATGAAATTGATTTATATATATCTAAAATAAACGATAAGAATTTATATATTGATCTTGCTGGAAACCAAGGAAATGGCAAATACTCAGAAAGGGCCCATTTCATAAATAAAAATACATATAATAAGATACCAAATGCAATTGGTGGACCTGGACCATATGCTAATCAAAAATGGACAGAAAGAGCTTTACAAGATTATATTGCTAAAAATGACTTAGAGTTTATAACAATTGACCCACCACTTTTTGGAAATAATGGAAAAATATCATATAGACAGTTTCCTTGTGGGGGCGAAACAATGCATTTCACAGATACAAAGCAATTATGGATAATCAAACCATTAAGAGATAGATATGATGGATGGCCAAATTTTAATTTGACTGATGAAGAATGGAATAAAATACTAAATAATCAATGGGAAAATGGCGCAATACCAGTAAATCATTCCAAAGATACTTTTAAATGTTGGGAAAGACCCTATGATATGAAAGACTTTAATAATGAATAAAATTTATCTTTGCGGAGTTACTCATAATGATCTAGATAATATTAAAGAGTTAACTTCAATTTACGAGCATTTTGATGGATTGATTTTTGTTGATGGAGGATCAATAGATGGAACAAAAGAACTACTAGAATCAAGAAAAAAAGATGGTAAAATTATCCATAGGAATTGGACAAATGATCACGACTTTCAAATGAACGAATTCTTAAGACAGGGACCAATGAAGATTGGTGATTGGTTCTTTATTAGAGACAGCAGAGAAAGATTTAATGAAAATTGGCTTAAAGGATTAAGAGCAATGGTTCAAGACTTTAAAAAGAATAGAATTTCTTCTGTCTTTAATTATGGCAAAGGTTTTGCTTTCGAATATTATGACGATATGTATTTTGCTGGATCACCACATTGGGGGTTGATGAACTGCAGAGACAACAAAATAGATCTCGTAAATATCTTTAGCGAAAAAGATAAAGAGCATACTTGGAGATTAAGAGATGGAGAAGGAAATAGACCAATATGGAATTGTATAGATCACTTCCTAAAATACTATTATGTATACCCAAGATCAAATCATTTACTGATGGGTAGAGAAAATGATAGAGAAGGCTTTATTCAAGCTGAAACAAATAGACAAAAATTTCGTTTATATTGCAATTTAAAATTAAACTTAGATTTTACAATAGAATCATTAAAAACATACTTATCCAAAGATGAATGGAAAAAAGATCCAGAATTTGTGCAAATGATTAAGCAAGAAGAAATTTTAAAAACTTTTTATAGATGGCATGTATTGAAGCATGATTTTGAAGCTATTCAAAAAGACAAGAAGACTTGGGAATTGGAAGTTTAAAATGTTTAGTATTTATAGTTCAGCATTTAATGTAATCAAGAATTCTTTTGACTACGAATCAGCAGTTGAAAACTTTTGTAACTTTGCAGAGGAAGTGGTAATAGCAGTAAATAAATCTGAAGATGATTCTTTTGAAGCATTCAAAAGTCTAGAGAAAAAGTTTAATAATTTAAAAATAGTTTCTGCAGATTTTGATTATTCAGATCCTTTACTTGATGGTAAAATTAAGAATGCAGCTCTTCAAAAAACTTCTAATATATATAAAATAGGATTAGACTTAGACGAAAGAATACCAACAAGACATAAAGACAGATGGATTCGGGCAGCAAAAATGATGTACGAATACCCAATGATATACGGATTCTTAATTCCAAGCATAGATATATGGAAAAGTTTAGAATATATTCAAGCAGACCCAAATAAAAATAAAAATTTTAAATGGTACTTACATAAAGAAAATTTACACAGAGGAGCAGTTAATTTCGCTAAATTAGAAAATGGTAAAATTGATAGAGAAAAAAGCGATACATGTGAATTATTAGACCAATTCGGAAATCTAGTAAATACACCTAAGATATATGCAAATTTTGAAAACGATGAAGATTACTTTAAATGGCTTGAAGAAGAAGCTATTTTTGTTTTTCATCTTGGGTTTTTAGATTTTGAAAAAAGGATCATTAGGAATAAAAATTTTTGGAATAAGCACTGGGAAACTGTTTCTGGTAAAAAACATGAAACAGCAATGACATTAGAGCAGTTTGATCAAAGATCCACGAAGCTAAAAAAACACAATTTGAAACTTTGGGATAAAGCATGAATTATATTTGCGGCGAATACTTTGCTGAAAACGCATCTTTTGTTTTTGACGAAGGGTATTTAAAATTTGAAGGTGGAGTATATGTACCTAAAGATCAACCAAAGGAATTATTTGAACATAATAAATTTGTAGTTTATAAGAATAATAATAATAACGACTATATTTTTGTTAATCCTCATTTTTTAGCAGAATTTTTGCATTTTATTGAAAAAAATAATATTAGATGCAATTTGATAACTCATAAAAGTGACTCCCTAATATGCGAAACTTTTATAAATAGGCAAGGAATATCAATAAATGATGTTTTAAATAGTAAGAATATAGTACATTGGTATGCTCAAAATTGTTTTATAAAACATGAAAAAATATCCTATATACCAATAGGAACTGAATGTCCAAGGATAGGCTTACATCCAATACTCAAAAAAGCTAAATATTTAAATAAACAAAGAAACATTAATTTTTTGATAAACTTTCAAGAAAGTATACCTTACAATGTTTTTAATGAAAGAAAGCTTTTAGCTAATATATTAAAATTTAAAAATATCTATAATAATACATTTAATTTATTTAAAAGAGAAGAATTCATCAAAGATCTACAAAATTCTTATTTTTGTTTGTCGCCAACAGGAGCAGGAGTAGATTGTCATAGAACATGGCTTGCGCTATATTGTGGAGCTATTCCAGTATTGACAAAAAATTACATATCGAGTAAGATTGCTGAGAAGTTTCCAGTCTATCTTATAGACACTTGGGAGTCTTTAGATTTTGCGTCTTTAAATAAAGATCTTTATTTAAGTATTAAAAATCAAAAAAATATAGAAATAAATGATTTAAACTTATTGAATTTTACAGAGATAATCAACATATTTAAATGAAAAAAACACCTATAGTCTTAATAGCTTTCAATAGACCCAATTACTTTTACGAAACATGTAATAGTATAGCTTCTCAAGTAGATGATAGACCAGTTTATTTGTTTATTGATGGACCAAAAACGCAACAAGATCTATTTAATATAAATACTGTAAAGTGGTCATTTAATAATTGTTTTCCTAATGGCGAGATATTTCAAGAAGAAGATAATATCGGTATAGCCTTTAATACAAAAAAAGCAAGAGAAGTAGTATTTGAAGAACACTCAAGAGCAATATTTATAGAGGACGATTTAGTTATAGAACCATATTACTTATCTATGCTTGATAGATTAATGGACAAGCTGGAAGACGACCAAAACGTTGGAATGATAAACTGCTTCGCTGGAGCAGCCACAAGGAACAATAATCTAAACACGTTAGATAATCAAGATAAAAATAAATCAAAGTTAATTGCATGCTCTCATACATATGCTATGGGTATGTGGGCTAATAAATACGAAAAAATAAAACCTACATTGTACGAATACTATAAACTGCTTCCTTCGATTTATAAAAATAGACCTCATCAACCAATAATAGATTTTTGGAGAAAAAAGGGATTAGGTCAAGGCATGAATATAACTAGCCAAGATAAAGCTACAGACTCATCAATGCTATTAGTCAATCAATACAAGGTATCTACATATACAAATAATTTAAAATACATAGGGGAAATTGGAGACAACAGCAATACATTTGCATTTAAAAATTTTAACTGGGAAAATTATCCAATATACGGAAAAGAAGTTTTTGATTTTGATTGGTCAGAAAAAGACAAAGAAGAAGTAAAAAAAGAATTAGAATACAATTTCTTTGGGGAGGGCGTAGTAGAATGAACAAGTTGAAACTAGCAATATCTGTTGACGATATTAGTCCTAAAAATGTAAACGCATCTTTAGATGATCCTTTCTTATCTAAACTATATAAGATATATAAAGAATACGGAATCAAGAGTACGCTATTTGTTCCAGCAAATCTATCTGGTATAAGTGATTTAAAATTTTTTCCAGATTGGTGCAAATTTATAGACGAATTAGAATTTATTGAAGTTGCGGGACATGGTTTTTTTCATGATTTTCAAAACGCAAGCCAAGGCGAAGATTACAAAGAGTTTGCTAGGATGAATTATAATGACGCGATAATGAGATGCAAAGATATAAAAGAGTCTTTAAAGTTTTTTAAAAAAACTATTCATGGATGGAAAATGCCAGGCTGGGAATTTAATCCAGAGTCTCTTAAGGCTATATCAGAGAATTTCGATTACCTATATCCTCATCCCCTACATATAGATATGTATAAAAATATTTCACAGCGAGCGAAGGTTATAGACTCAACCAATACCTATGATATTCAACATCAAATAAATTTTAATAATTTAACAAATGGAATCCTTATTCTGCACTCTCATGTAGATGGAGAAACTAATCAAAACAAATGGACCGATTTTAATTTTTCTAGACTCCAGATTACATTAAGGGATTTGTTTAAATTTTTTGAAGTAGAAACTACGTTTATAAAAGATTTATAATATGATCACAGTGGCAGCGATTTGTAAAAATGAAATAGCATTAATATCTCAATGGATAAAAGTACTTCAAGAATCAGAGATTGTTTCAAATATTATCATTGGAGATACTGGCTCCACAGACGGAACAATAGAAGAGATTAAGAAGCATAATGGTATTGAGCTTTTTGAAATACCATGGAATAGCAACTTTTCAGAAGCTAGAAATTTTCTAATAGAAAAATCAAAAAAGCATAACTCTAATTTCTTATGGATGCTAGATATTGATGAGTTTCCATCAGTTAATTTAATAAATAAATTAAGAAACGACTTAAACAGTCTGAAAGAATACGATCTTATCATGTTTCCGTATATAGAGTTTTGGGACTTTGATAAGCCATGCTTTAAACTACCTCCTAAAAAAACTTGTTTAATTAATGGTTTTATATATTATGAACCGTTCAAACCAAACATTTGCTTGATAAACAATAAAATTGATTTTAAATATAAAAATTCATTACATGAAGTATTAGACTTAGACTTCAATAAAATAAATTCATTATTCTGCTCCAAGTCTGGCAATCAAATTGTTCCTTTGAATTCAATATATGAAGAATACTATATATCACATTTTTCATTTCCAAAATATAAAAAAGCGGCAAAAATCAATAATTCTTCATTTGAATATGAACTAGGTAAAAAACGGCTAGAGTACAGGAAAATTAAAACAGCTATAACTAACGGCAAAGAATATAGTACCGATTGGGCAAAAGAAAATAAAGACTATAAGGAAATAGAGCAGTTAGGCAAAGACCAAATAGAGCAATTCTTAAAGGTCGAAGGGTATACATTTCCAGATTTAAATATAGATAAAATCAAAGAAACTAACTATTATAATACTATTATATGAGTAATTTTAACTTTTATTTTTGGTCTTGCTTTAATGTAAGAGGTAGGAACTCCATGTATCCTCATGTTATTGAAAAATCATGGATAGACAATAGGTTTAATATATGGAAGAATTTTACATATAAAAGCGTTTGTAATCAGCTAGATAAAAACTACAAGTACATTCTAGAAATTGACGAGATTAACTATGACTATACATCTAGTCTATTCAACGCCCTAAATGATGAAAAATTGATTCTATTAAAAAATACATTAATTGAAAATAAGCTTGATACAACAAATAACATTATAGCAAGGATGGATTCAGATGATATGTATAGAAATGATGCAATTATCAAATTCAAAGAAACCTTCATCAATAATCCAGATATAGAATATGTAATGATGAGCAAAGGGTATTTTATAAATATTAATACTTTTGAGATAAAAAGATACTACTCTCCATCTGGGCCATTTTTTGCTGCAAAAATTCCACAAAACTTAAACACTTATATATCTACAATGGATACGCCAATTTTTATTGGTCATGGTCAAGTAAAGCATAAACCATATAGATTTATAGATGAAAATATGGCTATGGTAACGTCTCATGATTACAATACAGATCAATGGCAATTTAGACAAACAGCACAGCACACTTCAAATGTTGGAGTAGTTCGCATGCAAGAGGCAGAGTCTTGTTCAGAAGAAGAGCTCAGTAGGAAAGATTCAATCCTACAAACTTTTGGTTTATAATGAAGATAGCTTTAATTTCTAATGATACAAAAAATATTTTCCCTCATTATGGGAATGGTGGAACTCAATCCTGCGTTGAAAATTTAGCGGTTGGATTGCATGAGGCAAATAAAGATTTTTTTATTATTTGCCCCAAAAGAAAATACAAAAATGATATTCATTATCCATTTAAAATAATTGAAGCAGATTTCTTTCCAAAAGAAGATGAAATCAAAAATAATAAAACTTACGAAGAAGCAATAAATGAAATAGTATCTTCAGAAAAACCAGACTTAGTTTTAACTCAACAACAAGAGCTTCTTAATGATCAAAATCTAGGAAACTGTAAATTAATAACAACTAGACATGATAGTGGAGATAAGAATAAAGAGTTAATTTATAATCCCAATATAAAGTATAGATTCATTTCACAAAACCAATACAATACTTGGGTAAGATCAGAAGACGATAAAAAATGTTCATTTTGGTGTTATACTGGATTTTCTGATCAAGAATATGATTTAAATTTAAAACCAGAAGATTATTATCTATGGGTAGGAAGTTTTGGTTGGGGATGGGAAGCTAAGGGACTTAATATATTTATTGAACTGGCCAACTATTTTAAAGAAAAAAACTTCGTTATTTATGGATGTGGAAATCCACCAATAGAAGAACTAGTCTTAAACTCGGTTAAAGATAATAAAAATATATACTACGGAGGTATGCTGAAAAGAGGAGATCAACACAAGAAGGTTTTTAAAAATGCAAAATGTCTAGTGCAATTATCAAATATGAATGAAGCATATGGACGAACAACCGTAGAAGCTATGACTAAAGGCACACCAGTAATAACTAATTTTAATGGAGCTAATCCAGAAATTGTTGGCACAGGAGGCTTAAGAATAAACTCTGGAGATGAACTATTGAATGCTATAGAAAAAGTTGGCAGTCTAGACAGAGAGGAAGTTTTTAATTATTCAAAAAAATTTCATGTTAAGCACGAAGTAAGGATTTTAACAAATGTTTAGATTAAGAAAAATGCAAGAATCCGATGTATCATTCTTCAATCAAACGAGGAATGAATGTAGAGAGTTCCTTCATGATAATTCCTATTATAGTTATGAGCAAAGCTTGGAGTGGTTCAGATCAAAGAATCCAAATTTTTATATATTAGAATTAAATAATGAAAAAATCGGATATTTTAGAACAAGCATAAATGAAGACAATGAGCTATATATTGGGGCTGATATAAATACCAAATACAGAGGAAAGGGTCATGCTAAAGAAGCCTACCAAATGTTTATGGATTTAATTAAAATTGAATATGAAGGAAGAGACTTGTATCTTGAAGTATTTGAATCGAACACAAGGGCGCATAATCTATATAAAAAGCTTGGCTTTTTTGAAATAAATAGATATAATCTACAAAGAGGAATCAGTATTAAAATGAAAAAATCAAATATATGAATTTAGAATCTGATTTAAAATATATAGTAGATAACTTAGGCAAGAAAGACGTATCTAAATTTAAAAATAAGACAATCCTACTTACTGGAAGCGGTGGTTTCTTGGGTAGATGGTTCGTTCAAATCTTTGATTTCTTAAATGAAAAATATTTAAATAATACTCTAAAAGTAATATGCTTAGAGTCTCATGTAGTAAACGATAACAATATTACGCATAAGTCGATAAAAATAGATATCACAAAACCATTTGAACAAGAATTAAACGACAATAATATTAAAAATATAGATTATGTATTAAATTGTGCTGGCGTAGCTAGTCCAGAAAAATATCAAAAGCTTCCTATCGAAACTTTAGATGTATCTTATTTAGGAACAAAAAATATACTAGATTTATCATTCAAATATAAAATAGAAAGCATCATGCTATTTTCTTCTAGCGAAGTTTATGGAACACCAAGGAAAGATGCTATACCTACAAAAGAGACATATATAGGCTCTATACCAACCACAAGTAATAGAAGCTGTTATGATATAGGCAAGCAAGTTTTAGAAACGTTAGGGTATGTTTATTTTAATAAGTTTAAAACTCCAATTAAAACAGTAAGACCATTTAATATATATGGACCATTTATGGACGTAAACGATAAAAGAGTTCTTCCTAATTTTGTTAAAAGTTTCATAAAAAATGAACCTATTAAAATCTATGGAGATGGAAAACAAACAAGAACATTTTGCTATATAGCAGATTCTATGGTAATGTTTTTAAAGATTTTATTAAATGGAAAAAACGGAGAATGTTATAATATAGGCAATCCAAATCCAGAAATTTCAATGATTAAATTAGCTAAACTATTTTATAAGTCTTTGGGAAGCAACGATTGCTCTCAATTAATTCCATATCCAAACGCTTACCCATCAGATGAACCTCTCAGAAGATGCCCAGACATATCTAAAACAATTAAAATTACAAAATTTAAACCTAAAATTAAACTTGAAGATGGAATTAAGAAAATGTTTGATTATATAAAATTATCATCATGATGGATCTTCCTCTCGAAGAATTTATTAATAATTCAAGTCCTCATACAGAAAAGAATAGCGCACCACCATATTCACATGCAGATAGACATAGATGGGAAAGTATGATACTGTATTCTGTAAAAGACAAATTAAAGAATGATGTAAAATTAATTGATAATGGATGTGGAAATCCTGGAACTTTGGCCATATCTCTTAATAATAGATATCCAGAATCTAAGTATTACGGTTTAGATGTTATGCATAGTGTTGAAAATAAAGATTTTGATACGCAAAAATACATTGGGCATATTTCTAATTTAGATTATATTATAGATAAAGTTGATTGTATGGTTGCTGGAAGCGTATTAACTCATTTAGTTTGGGAAGATACGCTTGAATTACTAAATAAATGCAAACCATTATTTGAGAATGGTGGAGAATTTGGTTTTTCTATATTTAAAGGGGATAGTTATAATTTATATTCTAAAGACCCAAACGGATTGTATTATCATGTTGTTGAGCTTCCAATTGAATATTTAGAAAATTACTGCAAGGACAATAATTTAAAATTAAAATTATTAGATTTTTACTTTGAAATGGACCATCATATTGAATATGACAATAAGACATTTAAAATACAGAACTTCTGTAATATAAGCAAATGATACCATTATTTAAACTACATAAACCTAAAAACATTGGTCAAGTACTAGAGCAAGTTTTTGACTCAGGCTTCTTAACAGAAGGAGAATATTCAGACAGATTTGAATTGGAATTTGGCAAATTCATTGGAAATGAAAATATGTGTCTTGTTAATAGCTGTACATCAGCTATAGCTTTGGCTGCGCATATTATAGGCATAAAACCTGGAGACGAAGTAATCACAACTGCTATGACTTGCATGGCTACAAATGAACCATTTTTTAATTTAGGCGCAAGGCTAGTTTTCGCAGACGTTAACAAAGAAAATGGGAATATTGATGTAAAAGATATTGAAAGAAAAATTACCTCAAAAACAAAAGCAATTGTAGTTGTGCATTGGGCTGGGCTTCCAGTAGAATTAGATGAGATACATGAAATTGCGAAAAAACATTCAATAAAAGTAGTAGAAGATGGTGCACACGCTTTAAGAGCAGAATACAAGGGTAAAAGAATCGGCAATCATAGCGATTTCGTTTGCTTTTCTTTTCAAGCCATCAAGCATTTAACTACAGCAGATGGCGGAGCAATTGCATGTAAATCAAAAGATGATGCAATTAGGATTAGAAAATTAAGATGGTTTGGCCTAGATAGAGGCATTAAAGGCATGCAAAGATGGACACAAGATATTCCAGAAAGTGGATTCAAGTATCACATGAATAATTTAAATGCAGCAATTGGCTTAGAACAATTAAAATATATTGATGAATTGATTAACAAGCATATAGAAAATGGTATCTACTATAATCAAAATATAAATAATCCAAAAGTACAAAAAATCCCTCAAAATGAATATTCTCAATCAGCATATTGGATGTACTCTCTTCTCGTTGAAGACAGAACTCATTTTCAAAAATATTTATCTGAAAATGGAATAGGATCAGATTATGTTCATATAAGAAATGATCAATATAGCGTGTTCAAAGACTTCAAAATTGAATTACCAGGGATGGACTATTTTGAATCAAGGTTAATGAATATACCAGTTGGATGGTGGTTAAGTAAAGAGGATAGAGATAAAATAGTTTCAACAATTAATCAATACTAAAATGATTCATTCTTTGGCAGAGCTTAAAGATAAAGTTAAATGCACTTCTTCAGATGAAGCGGAAAAATTAGCAAGCGTTGCTGGTTTTGTAGCCGCAAGAGGAACGGATGATTCGGATTTTAGTTACTTAACTGGTAAAGAAATATTTCAACCAGACACAGGACATATACTTAGATATTTAGAAGTTAGTCCAGAAAAATATCACTGGATTGGACATTCAGAATTTTCTTGGTTCGTGGGAGAAGCCTTGCCAGTAATTTACGGACTGTTCTTAAAAAAACATTTGGAGTATTTAGTTTCTTTTGAAGGCTCTGAGCCGTATCTATTTTTCTTGCCAAAGGATAAATACTTAATCTCTTCTGGATGCGAAGTAGGTACTTTAGGTGGATCGCCACCTTATTTAGGAAATCCTATTTACGAAAAAGAGTACAAATCTATAAGTCCGTATTGGACACCGCCACCATTAAAAGACTTTTATAAAGACAAAATTAAATTTAATTTTACCAAACCTCTATTAATTATAAATAATAAATTAACAGATGAATGGTCAGGCAGACCAATAAACTGCTTTCACAGCAATGAATTAGAAAAATTATTGCAAATTCTTGATAACAAATACGCAATAGGTTACATTAGAGCATTAGGAAACGAAAACGGATTTTGTAACGATGGAAGCGTTATGGAAAAAAGCAATGATTTTGAAATTGTACGAAATAATTGTTCTGAATCTGTTCTTATTCAAGATTTAATGCATGATTTAAGAATAAATTTTAATTTGGCTCAATGCTTGATGCATGCTCAAAGTGATTTACATATATCTTCTGCTGGAGGAAATGCCATCCTCGCTAGTTATTTTGGAGGAAAAAATATAATGATAGGCAGAGGACAATATTTTAATGATAGAAAAGTGTGGGGAGAAGACTCCTGGCTTAAAAATTTATCTGGGTCCCAAATGCTACATCTAGATTTGGAGCCAAACAGTAACTGGGAAGAAAAAATAAAAGATCTACTCTAATATGAGCAGTAACTTTCAAGAAACTTATTACGGCAAGAAAATAGATACAGCTAATATTTTGAATATTGAAGATGCTAGTAAAATTATAAAAGGAAGAAAAACTGTAGTTGTAACTGGAGTAACTGGGCAAGATGGAAGCCACATGGTAGACTTTCTTTTAAAAAATACAGATTTACTAATTTTCGGAGGAGTTAGAAGACTCAGTGTATACAATCACGAAAATGTTAAACATATTCAATCGGACAGATTTCATTTGATTAATTTTGATCTTACTGATTCTCATGCTATAGCTCGAACAGTTGAAAAACTCCAACCAGATTATTTTATAAATTTCGCAGCTCAAAGTTTTGTTGCTAGTAGCTGGGATTTTGCGAAACAAACTTGGGCAACAAATTCAACCAGTGTTCTAGACATACTCGAAGCTATTAGACTTTACAAACCATCTTGTAGATTATATCAAGCTGGCTCTAGTGAAGAGTTTGGAAACGTATTATATAGCCCACAAGATGAAAAGCACCCATTAAGACCAAGAAGTCCATATGGAGCAAGCAAAGCCGCCTCTAGACAATTAATTAAAGTATATAGAGACTCTTATAATCTTTATGCTATTCAAGGGTGGTTATTTAATCACGAAGGAACTCGTAGGGGCGAAGAATTTGTAACAAGAAAAATAACTAAAAACATAGCAAGGATTTTTAATGCTTTAAAAAACAATCAAGAATTTAAACCTCTTGAGCTAGGCAATATGGACGCTAAAAGAGATTGGAGCGATGCTGAAGATTTTATCGAAGGCGTATGGATGATGTTGAACCAAGATAGCTATAATCATAACTATGATGGAATAGCTCAAGACTACGTCTTTTCGTCCGATGAAACTCATACTATTAAGGAGTTTGTGGAAAAAGCTTTTGCTGTAGCTGGGGTTCATGGTAATTGGTTAGGTGAAAATGAACATGCTATGTACATATCAAATGAAAATAAGATATTAGTACAAGTTAATCCTAAATTCTATAGGCCTGCAGAAGTAGAATTATTACTAGGCAACTCTAATAAAGCCAGAGAAGAACTAGGTTGGAAGCCAAAAATTTCATTTGACAAATTAATAGAAAAGATGGTATTATGGGACATTGAAAATTACAAGCCATAAACTCTGTCAATTTATAATTAAAAAATACATTAATCAAAAAATAGATTGGCCAAGAGAAATTAAAATAGCTCAAAAATTAATCAAAACCTATAAAGGTTATTCATTTTGGAATGGCCTCAAGCCTGCCAACTTACCTAGTTTAGCTTTTTTTTTGACAGAGGATGGCAAGAAGTTTATAGCTATGGAAAAAATGAAAGATAATCTAGAGCTAGATAAACCAATTAAATTTGAAATAGAAGAAATAAAAGTTGGTGAAGATAAAAAAGTTTGCAAAAAACCTAAAAGTCTGTTAGACTTTATAAACTATGGGAAGAAAACCTAAAGAACAAGAGCCAGTACAAGATACTGGGCCAAGCGCAAAGAGTAGACTGTCTTCATTTTTAAAAGAAAATAAAGATGATCATTATAATTACGAAGAAGAAGTTTATTATAAGGTATCTACTGGAAGCTTAAATCTAGATATTGCAACAAGCGGAGGACTATGTCCAGGATTACATAGATTTATTGGAATGAATGAAGGCGGAAAAACTTCAGAGGCGTTAGAGGTCATGAAGAATTTCCTTAAGACGGTAAAAGATTCCAAAGCTCTTTTATTTAAAGCGGAAGGAAGATTAAGTAAAGAAATCAAAGAAAGATCTGGAATAAAGTTCGTAACCTCTGCGGAAGAATGGGAAGATGGAACATGTTTCGTTTTTGAATGCAATATTTTTGAAACAGTTTCTGAGCTTATGAAAGACCTAATTCAAAATAATGATGAAGGCAAAAGATATATGTTCGTCCTAGATTCTGTTGACGGTTTGATGACAAAAGGTGATAGTCTTAAAAATATGACAGAAGCCACAAAAGTTGCAGGAGGAGCAGTAATATCTTCAATGCTTATGAAAAGAATATCATTAGCTCTTTCTAAGCGTGGACACATGGCTATATTTATTAGCCAAGTTCGTTCAGACATTAAACTCGATCCATATGCTGCAAATAAAGATATTAGACAGACTACCGCAACTGGTGGAAACGCATTACTACATTTTGCAAATTGGATTCTTGAATTTGAACCAAAGTTTGGCAAAGACCTTATCCTCGAAAAACCAAACGAAAGATACGATCAAGTCAAGAATAAGATCATTGGGCATAATGTTAAAATCATTATTAAAAAGTCAACTAATGAGACTACTAATTCAAAAGTTCAATACCCTATCAAATATGGTAGAAAAGATGGATCTTCAGTGTGGAGAGAATATGAAATCATCGATCAAATTCTTTCTTGGGAATTTGCGGTTGCTAAAGGTGCATGGGTTACTTTTTCAGATCAAACGATAGAAGAACTTAAAAAAGTAAATCTAGACTTAAAAAAGCAACACCAAGGGATAGATAATCTTAGATCTTATTTGGAAGAAAATAAACCTTTGGTAGATTTCTTTTATAGTAAATTCATTAATACTCTAGCTCTATGAGGCTTTTAAATGTTAACGGAAAACTCGTTAACAAGAACGTTAGAAGGTACTTGATTAATTGGGAAGCAAAAAGTAGGAGTAAGCTTCAATATAACTTTAAATCATTCTTTTATCCTTATTGGAAAAATCATATAGTTTACGAAGAATTCCCAGTCTATGGAAGTATGCTTAAAATAGATTTATTAAATGCTACAAAAAAGATAGCCGTGGAGATACAAGGAGCACAACATGAATCATTTAATAAATTCTTTCATGATAATTCAAGGTTAAAATACCTTGAAAGTATTAAAAGGGATGTAAAAAAAGAAAAATGGATCGATTCAAATCAATTTAAATTCTTAGAGCTTTATGAAGATGACCTTCAAAAAATATCACCACAATATATAGAAGAAAAGTGTGGAGTGCTTATTGTTTAAGTGTAAAACTTTATAGTGACTAATAAGAAGAAATTTAATTTCCCAGAATCTTTATTAAAACAGATTGATGAGTGCAGTTACGGTGGATATATCTTATTCAATTTCTCTGCAAAAGGTGAACCACAAGTATATACAAAATTCGATAATCAAATAAATGCTATGGCTCTTTTATATTATTTAAATACATGGGGTCAAAGTGTAGATCAGTTAAACTTTGAAGCAACCACAGATTTAATTAATAGAAATAACGAAAAAGAAGATAAAGAAGATAACGACGAGGATAGTTAAAACTTGACTTTTAATTTTTAGTTTGGTATCATGTATATTGAATGATTTACTCCTTACAAGTTGAACGACATGTCCTTAGCGGTTTATTAAAATATCAAGATCTATTCGCTGATATTGATGTATTCTTATCAGAAAACGACTTCTTTAACGATGTCCACTCTACGATTTATTCAGTATTTAAGAATATTAAATATAAAGGCGAAAACGTAGATAAAGTCTTATTAGCAGAAAAGATAAAGAATTTAGGAATATCTTTTAAAGATGAAATTAATATTTTTGACTATATAGACAATTTGACCTTTTCTCAGATCACAGAAGAAGCTACTATGACGGCTTGCAAGGAATTAATTAAATTTAGGGTTCGAAGAGAGCTCTGTCAAACAGCAGACAATCTTAAAGAATATGTTACTAAAAATGCAGAAGATTCTTTAGATGATATCATTGGCAAGATAGACGGCATATATAATAAAAAGATATCCTCTTATTCAGAAAATGATATACCAATTAATATCTTTGAAGGAGTAGAAGACCTTATCGAAGAAAGAGGAAATTCTCCTAAAGATGAAACTGGACTTGTTACTCCATATTCAGAATTTAATAGAATGTATGGTGGCTTAAAAAATGGTAATATTTACGCTATCGCTAGCAGACCTGGCCAAGGAAAATCTACTTGGCTAAATGATATTTGCTTTAAAACTGCCATCAATCCAAAGAACAAAACAAAAACTTTAATTCTAGATACTGAAATGCAAACCGTAGACATTCAATTAAGAATGGTTGCATCTTTGAGCGGAGTACCAGTTTGGTATCTTGAAACTGGCAACTGGCGTAAAAATGAAGAGATGACAAAAAAAGTAAGAGAAGCTTGGAGCAAAGTAAAGAAGTATGAATATTTTCATTATCATGTTGGCAATAAAAATATAGATCAAATTTGTTCTATAATCCGTAGATGGTATCTTTCAAAAGTCGGTAGAGGAAATCAAGCTATGATAGCTTATGATTATATAAAATTAACTGGAGAGAAGGTTGGTCAAAATTGGGCAGAGCATCAAGCAATTGGAGATAAAATTGATAAACTTAAAAGAATATCAGAAGAGATTCAATGTCCAGTTATTACTGCTATGCAGTTGAATAGAACTGGAGAAAGCTTCAATAGAAAAGGAGCAGAGGTAGTTGATGATAGCTCAGTAATTTCTTTGTCAGATAGGCTTCAATGGTTCGCCTCTTTCGTAGCAATCTTTAGAAGAAAAACTTTAGATGAGCTTGCTCTAGATGGTCAAGCATTTGGTACGCATAAATTAATACCAACAAAAACTAGATTTCAAGGCAAAGACGCTGCTGGTCACCAAGACCTAGTTAGAAGATTAGATTGCACGGGCAAGGAAACATGGGCTCAAAATTACTTGAATTATCAAGTAGAAAATTTTAATATTGAAGAGCGCGGGTCTTTGAATGACGTTTCTTCTGCTCAAAGAGAACGATATGAACTTAATGATTCTAATCAAAATGATGGAGAAATACTATGAGCGTAAAATTAATATCTACTACAAATCCAGAAATAACAGGAATAGAAAAAGCAGAGCATCTAGTAGCTTATTATGCTAGGGTTAGCAATCCTTCAAATCAATTTAATAAAGAAACTGCACCCAAATTACTGGCGTTTCTTATTAAACATAAACACTGGAGTCCATTTGAGATGGTAGATATGTCTATTGAAATTAAAACTAGTAGAGCTATTGCAGCTCAGATCTTAAGGCATAGATCATTTAATTTTCAAGAGTTCTCTCAACGGTATAGCGAAGCAACTGATTACGAAGACGTAGAGTTAAGGCTTCAAGGAAGTAAAAATAGACAAGTTGGAGAAGATCTTTTATCTAAAAATCATCCAGAGTATAATAATCTAAATGGACTTATAGCTGAAACGCTTTCGCTGTCAGATCATTGTTATCGGACTATGATCGACAATGGCATAGCTAAAGAAGTAGCAAGAATGGTTTTGCCTTTGACAACTCAAACAACTATGTATATGAAAGGGTCTCTAAGAAGTTGGATTCACTATATCGAATTGAGGACTCAGGAAAATACGCAAAAGGAGCATAGATTAATTGCTGATGAATGCAAAAAAATATTCATAAACAACTTTCCAGTAATCTCGGAGGCATTAGAATGGAAGAATTAAACGTATTTCAAGTCCTTACAGATTTAGGATATAAATTAAAAGATCATGGTAAAGAATACCGAACAAGACCATTGTATAGAGATAGTGACAACGATACAGTATTAAAAATAGAAAAAAATAGTGGCAACTGGTTTGACTTTAAGCAAAATATAAGTGGCGATCTAAACTCTTTAGTTAAAATGACTTTAAAATTAGATGGAGTTGACGAAGCAAAGCAATGGCTTAAAAATAAGAATTTTATATCTCAAGTTGTTACAAACGTAGAAAAACCTTTAATTAAAACTTCAAAAAATTTTGATATATCTATTCTAGATAGGCTAGAGAATCGACATGATTATTGGATCAATAGAAACATATCTGAAGAAACTATATCTCAATTTAAAGGTGGCGTTGCTCACGCTGGTAAAATGAAGAATAGATATGTCTTTCCTATTTTCAATTTAAAAAATAATATCATAGGATTTTCTGGTAGAGATGTTACAAACATATCTAAGATAAAATGGAAACATCTTGGAGAAAAAAGCGATTTTCTTTATCCGTTGTTTCTAAATGACATGTATATAAAAACTAAAAAAGAGATCATTTTAGTGGAGAGCATAGGAGACATGTTGAACCTCTGGCAAAACGGAGTAAAGAATGTATTAGTCACCTTTGGAACAAGTTTAAGTTTATCAATATTAAACTATTGCCTTAAAATAGATGTGCAGAAAATTTATATAAGCTTAAACGATGACTCTAACAATAATAGCGCAGGTAATATTGGTGCGAACAAAACAAAAGCAAGATTAAAAAGATATTTTGATGAAAAACAATTAATTATAAAATTCCCACTTAAAAAAGATTTTGGAGAAATGTCGTCCCAAGAGATTCAAGAATGGATTAATTTATGAATATTTATCAAGCCCAACCGAATAGAGCATTTCCATCAATTTTAGCATTTGCTAATTCAGATCGAGAACCAATAGCCTACGAATTTTCTACTCAATTCTCATTCAATAATGAAGAAGATCATAATTATTTATCCTCAAATAACTATATACAATATAAATCGCTACAATCTCCACCAAGAAAATTAGATGAAGACTCACTCAATCCAATTCTAGTTAGATTAAAAAACCAAAATCAACTTGATAATTTGACTTTAAATGAAGATATAGATTATCTGCATGGTCTTTATGAAACTAAATATTTCAAAAAAGACGATAAAGATTTTTCCTTTACAATAATCGATCATCCAGTTAATCAAATTATTAATATATTCACTTATATCAAGCATCAGATTAATTCAAAAGAAGAGATGGAAGCCTATAGTTATTTGTTAAATAAGTCTGACGATGAGCTGCTTGAAGAAATCAAGAAATATAATTTGGATTTGAATACCTTCGAATTTCCTGAATTAGATCCAGACGCGTTTAATTTTAAATATACAAAAAACTTTTTTCTCAAATACAATCTCCTAAAAAATAAAAAAGAAGAAGATGTTGTGCAAGACTTCAAACATTTTTATGCAAAATATTATGTATATATGTTGATAAACTCTAGCTGCATGAAAGATATAAATTCAAAAGAAGAATGGGTCGATTACTTCTTATCTAACCCAACATTAAAAGATCTTATATCTTATAGAGATATGAAATTCACCTACCCAAGTATGTTTATACATGCAAAAGATTTAGATAGAAGCCATAATTTTTATGGAATAATGGACACTAGAAAAAATTTAATTAAATCACTTCATTGTATATCCAGCCTATCAAAAAATATGTTTTTCGCTTTAAATCCTCAATTTTCTATAAAGTCTCCAATGGATGATTTTGATTACAGAAAAAAGGAGATAGCAGATATCCTTGCCGAAGATATAGAATTCTTCGAAGAGAAAAAGAGAATTTTAAATGAGCATTGAAAAAATATTATCAGCTTCGAAGATCAAAACTCTTGAGACTTGTTCTTGGGTCTATTGGAATAATTACCATGATAAAGTTCCTCAAACTCAAAATGAAGGAGCCTTGAGGGGTACTATTTGCCATACGGTTTTTGAATTACTGCTAAAAGCAAGACATAAGAAGCACTACGATATTATAATTAAAAATAATTCCATTAATAATAGCAAAGGTATATCTAAACTAGTTAAAAAATTATCATTAAAAGTAAACCTTGCTGAATCTAATTATGAGCTATTAGATCAAATGATATTGGTTGGCCTCAAAGAAGATTTTTTTGGAGAAAATGGAAAGATAGTTAAACCAGAATACGCCTTTAATATTAAAAATGATAGTCCTAAATATCATATTCGTGGTTTTATGGATAAGCCAATTAAAATCAAAAAAGAAATGCATATAATCGACTACAAGAGCTCCAAATATAAATTCAGAGGAGATGAGTTAGAGGCTAATATTCAAGCCATGATGTATAGTCTAGCGAGTAAAAAGATTTGGCCTAAATTAAAACCTATAGTGAAATTCCTTTTTCTTAGATTTCCTAAAAAGCCTACTCAAGAACTTTCATTTAATGAAGAACAAATCAAAGGTTTTGAACATTACTTAGAGCATATTAACGAATATATAAATAGTTTTGATGAGAACAGCGCAAAAGCTAATTTCGCAGTAGATAGCCAAAAGAATAAATGGATGTGCGGTATAGGTTCTTGGGTTTGTCCATATAAAAGTCCTTATGATTATTATGTTAAAATAAATGCTTGTGGAGAAATAGTAGAAACAAGCCTAAAGAATGATTTTAAAAATATTGATGGATTTAAAATAGAAACCAGAAGCTATAATGGATGCCCAAAATTCAATAACAAACAAGGCGAAGTAAAGAAAGATAGTTTTTTAGATTGATTTTTTAGAGAATTCTTGTTAATCTAGTATAAATGATACCGTTATTTAAATCTCACTATTCTTTAGGCAGATCCATCTTGACCCTTGAAGATAAGGATGAAAAGGATGATTATCCAGATTCTATTATCCAAATTTGTAAAGAAAACAAAATGAAAGAGCTTTATCTAGTAGAAGATAATATGTCTTCGTTTCTTGAAGCATATTCTAATTGCCGTAAAAATAATATCAAATTAAATTATGGATTAAGGATATCAATTACAGAATCAATGAGCGATAAATCTGAAGAGTCTAAGGCCAAGTCCTCAAAGATAATTTTATTCTTTAAAAATAAAAAAGGATACCAGCAATTAACGAAACTTTATAGTATTGCAGCGAAAGAAGGCTTCTATTACGAACCAAGATTAGATTATGAAACGATTTCTAAAAATTGGACAGATGATTTAATTCTATGCATACCTTTTTATGACTCCTTCATATTTAATAATACTCTTAAAAATAGTCTTTGCATTCCTCAGTTTGATTTTACAAAACCTATATTCTTTATAGAAGATAATGACCTACCATTTGATTCATTAGTAAAACAAAAAGCTTTATCTTTTGCAGAAAAGAATGATCTAAAAATATATAAAGTACAAAGCGTGTTTTATAAAGAACGAAAAGACTTTAAAGCTTACTTAACTTTTAGGTGCATTAACAATAGAAGCGTTTTAAATAAACCTAATTTAGATCATATGTCAAGTAACGAATTTTGCTTTGAAAGCATTCGTCAAAGGAATTAATGGACGAACATCTTTTAAGATACGACAAAGACAAGACTATCGTTTTTATAGATTGCGAGACTTTTAATCTTTGCCTTAATTTTTGCCATAATATTCCTTGGCAAATAGCAATGATAAAAGTTAAAGGAGACAAGAAAGTAGATCAGAAGAACTTTTATTTAAAATGGGATACAGACTTAAAGATAAGTGAAGACGCAGCGAGAATCACAAGATACGATCATAGAAAAGTCCAAAGAGAAGGCTTTGATCCAAAAGAGGTATTTCCTACTATAAAAGATTGGCTCAATAATGCGGATTATATAATTGGACATAATATTTTAGGATTTGACATTTATCTTATAAAGGAATATTATAAAACTATGGAATCTAATTGGAAAGGTCTAATGAATAAAATTATAGATACTAATGCTGTGGCGAGAGGCATAAAGTATAATTCTATTTATACTCCCAAAGATAATTTACTTGAATATCAATATAAAATTCTTAATACCAGAAAGAAAAATGTTAAAAGCTCTTTAACTTTCTTGGGTAAAGAGAACGGCATAGAGCATGATTATGAAAGTCTTCATGATGCTATAAACGATCTTGACTTGAATTTAAAAGTATGGAACAAATTAAAGTGGCAGATAGAGGTATAAAATGGCTTCACTAGATAATGTTTATGATATGATACAGAAGCTAGAAGATTATGGTATAGAGTATCTTCTTATAACTATAGAAAAGGGTAAGAAGAAAGGCAAGGCTGATGTATTTTATAGCTTAAAAGATAGAGCTTCTATGAAAATCTTAGCAAGAGGGTTACATGTTTTTAACGAAGAGATAGATAAAATTGAAAAAGAGCAACAAGAAGATGAAAACGAAGACTAATAATTATTCTGATACCAAAGAGTTTTCTGATAGCTTTGAAACAATAGAACTAGATATTCATGGAGTTAGATTACCTGAGTTTGAAATTGATTTAGCCTCTAAAAGGCATTTAGGAATAAGTGAAGATTCATCAAATTATGAATTTTTAAGAGGTTTAGCATTAAATGGATTTAAAACTTTAAATATAAATAAAACCGATAAGGATTATAAGAAATATGTTGATAGAGCAAAGCATGAATTAGATACGCTAAAAGAACTAGGGTTCATTGATTACATATTATTAGTATGGGACGTTATCCATTTCTGTAAAACTAGTGATATTCCAGTAGGTTTAGGTAGAGGTTCAGCTGCTGGATCTTTGATATTATACTTGGTGGGAGTTACTAGAATTGATCCAGTCAAATATGACCTCTATTTCGAAAGATTTATATCCAAGATTCGTGCTAAAAAGCAGGTTATTGATGGGGTAACGTATCTAGATGGTAGTTTGATGTGTGACGTAGATTTAGATATTTGTTATTATAATCGTCAAAAAGTACTCCAATATCTAGAGAATAAATTCAAAGGTAAGACTAGTAAGATATTAACCTTTAATAGCTTAAGTGGAAAATTACTTATTAAAGAGTGCGGTAAAATCATCGCTGAAAAACCAGAGCAAGAGATGACCATGATATCGTCTTTAATTCCTAAGACCTATGGCCAAGTTAAAGATATTTCAGAAGCCTACAAAGAAGTTGAGCAGTTTAAAGATTGGTGCGATCAAAACAAAGAAGCATATCAAATTGCTCTTAAGTTAAGAGATTTAATTAAGAATAAAGGAGTTCATCCTTCTGGCGTATTACTTTCTTATTATGATCTAGAAACTATATGTCCAACAGAATTTTCTTCAGATAAAGAAGTAGTATCTAGTTTTGATATGAACTGGGCAAGCGTTTTTAATATAAAATTAGATATCCTTGGTCTAAGAAGCGTTTCTGTAGTCGATAATGTCTGTAAGAGTATTAATATAAAAATAGAAGATATTGATTTAAATCATGAATCTATTTATAGAAATTTGCAAGAATTGAAATCCCCACATGGTTTATTCCAAATTGAAGCAGAAACTAATTTTAGAGTATGCCAAAAAGTTAAGCCAAAGAATCTAGAAGAGCTTAGTGGTGTGCTTGCTTTAGCTAGACCTGGCGCACTTCAATTCGTAGATAAATATGCTGCTCATACAAATTATCAACAATCAGAAAGTATTCATCCGTTCTTTGATGAAATTTTAAAAGAAACTGGCGGAGTTGCTTTATATCAAGAGCAATTAATGAAAATGGCTCATAAGATTGGCTTTACTTTAGATGAAGCAGAAATCTTAAGAAGAATCGTAGGCAAAAAGAAAACTGAAGAGATCAAAGCTTGGCAACAAAAGATCGAACAAAAATGCAAAGAAAATAAAATTCCAAAAGAAGTCAGCGAAATTCTATGGAAGATTCTTGAAGATTCTGCGAACTACTCTTTTAATAAATCACATTCTATAGCTTACGCAGGATTAGCAGCGATTACAATTTATCTTAAATTTAATTATCCTCAACAATTCTTTTTATCATTATTGAAAATGAGTAGGAATGAGCCAGACCCAATTGGAGAGATATCTAAGATTCAAAAAGAAATGCATAATTTCGGAATCAAACTTCTTCCACCACATATTATCAAATCAGAAATGGATTTCTCAATCGAAGATAAGGATATTAGGTTTGGTTTATTATCAATCAAGGGAATTAGTGACAAATCAATAGAAAAATTAAATAGCTTCAGAAATAAATACTCTAATAAATTTGAAATATTTGAAGCTGCGGAAGAAGCTGGTTTAAATATTGGAGCATTATCTGCATTAATTCAAGCTGGAGCACTTAGCGGTTTTAATCAATCAAGAAGCAAAATAGTACTAGAAGTTCAGCTATGGAACATGTTAACCTCTAAGGAGAAAAAGTATGCCATATCATTTGCAGATAAACTCGACTATGATCTAATTAAAATCATTAAACATCTTAATAAATTCACAGATGAGAAAAATAAAGTAGTTATTAAAGATAATAGACTGGACACTATTAAAGAAAAATATGCGCCATATTTAAGTATATATGAACAAAACAATAAAAGCGAAAGCTTCGCTAATTGGTATTACGAAAAGAAACTTCTAGGATATACTTATAATAAAAATCTAAAAGATATCTTTGCTGAAAAAAGAGAAAACCTTAAATATATATCTGATGTATTAGATGAACCAGTAAACTCTAAAGTAGCTTTAGTTGGTCAGATAGACGAAGTATTCTCTGGTATATCTAAAAATGCAAAAAAGACAAGATATGTCAGGTTAAAGATATCAGATGAAACAAGCACGATTAGCGTATTAATATTCAATGATAACATTGAAACAAATAAGCTACTGAACGATAGGAATTTTGAAGAAGGAAATATTGTTATAGTCAAAGGCTCCAAAAGAGATGATTGTATATTTGGCGATTTAATAGCTATCCAAGATCATGAGATTTATATGAAATTAAATGATTTAAAAAAGATAGATAAAAATAGTTGACTTTTAAGTATATTCTAGTTATCATTATCTAATATGATATCATTTTACAAACCAAATAGTAAAAACACAGGCACAGCTTGTAGTTTTAGCGTAAATTCAAAAGAAGGCTCGATTTGGAGCTCTTTGATTAAACAAAGCTCATGGAATGAAGGAACAAAAACTGGTTCATTTTCCGCAAACAAAGATAACCCACAAAAGAGTGCTAAAATTAAGTTCTCAATAACAGAAGCGGCGGGTTTGTTGGAAACCTTAGATAAAAATGTAGAATTTTCTGCATACCATTCTTCTGATAAACAGATAACAAAAATTAAACTTTCTCCTTATATCAAGGACGATAAACAGGTAGGATTTTCCTATAGCGTTAATAAAGAAAGCAAAGAAAACATAGAGAATAAGCAGTCGTTTCTCCTTGGTTTTTATTTTAGTGAAGCTAGGCTCTTAAGAGAGTTTTTATCTCATTCCTTACAGTCTGTATTTAGGACTCAAGAGGTGGAAGCAATTAAAAAATTTAAAAATTCAAAACCTAATCAAGAACCAACTAAAAATCTCCCAGAAGAAGACAGTGAGCTTTGGTAATTGTGAGCAAAAAGAAAGTCTTATTACAAACTGACTTTTCTCTAGCCAAAACTGGTTTCGGCAGAAATGCTAGGGCGCTTTTACAAAGTCTTTACGAATCTAATAAATATGAAGTAGTTCATTACTGCTGTGGCATTCCAGTTGGTCATCCAGAGTTGTCAAAGACTCCTTGGAAATCAGTCGGAGCCTTACCAAGCAATCCACAAGAAGCAGAGCAAATAAATAAAGATCCAAATTTAGCGAGAGCAGCGAGTTATGGAGCATATCTACTTGATCAAACTATAGAGAACGAAAAGCCAGATGTTTATATAGCTATACAAGACATTTGGGGAGTAGATTTTGCTATAGATAAGTATTGGTTTAATAAAATTAACTCTATTATCTGGACTACCTTAGACTCTTTGCCAATCTTAGATTCTGCAATTAAATGTGCACCAAAAGTTAAAAATTATTGGATATGGAGCGATTTTGCTACGAAAGCACTACATAAGCTTGGACATAAACACGTTAAAACAGTTCATGGATGTTTAGAAGATAAAAATTTCCATAGATTATCTGATTTTGACCGTAATCAACTTAGGAAAAAATATAATATTCCACAAGACGCTTTTATTATAGGGTTTGTATTCAGAAATCAATTAAGAAAAAGCGTACCTAATCTTTTGCAAGGATACGCGCTTTGGAAAAAGAATAACCCAAATGTAAAAAATACATTTCTTCTTCTGCATACCCACTGGTCAGAAGGTTGGAATATTTATAAATTAGCAGATGAATTTGGAGTTGATAAAAAAGAAATTCTTACAACGTATATTTGCAAGAACTGTGGCGAATATGAAATTAAAAATTTTAATGGACAAGACATAGATTGTAGATTCTGTGGCTCAAGCAAATCCCAAATTACAACAAATGTAGGATTAGGAATAACAGAAAAAGAATTAAATGAAGTCTATAATTTTATGGACGTATATTGTCATCCATTTACTAGTGGTGGTCAAGAGATACCGATTCAAGAAGCTAAACTCACAGAGCTTGTTACATTAGTTACGAATTACTCTTGTGGAGAGGAAATGTGCGTTAAAGAAGCGGCATCTCTCCCATTAGAATGGTCAGAATATAGAGAGCATGGAACAGAATTTATTAAAGCTTCAACCTCTCCAGAGTCAATAGCTACGCAATTAAATGCTGTATATAAAATGTCAACGGCACAAAAAAAGGAATTAGGTAAAAGAGCGAGAGAATGGACTTTAGAAAACTTTAGTGTCTCAAAAATTTCTCAAAAAATTCAAGATTTTATTGATAATTCTGATTTAGTAGATTGGAATAAAATTTCAAATAAAAACAAAGTTGTCAAAGACGCACTCGCTGAAATTCCACAAATTGAAAATAATTCCGATTGGATTTCGTACTTATATCACAATATCTTAAAGATGGAAAAAGTTGATGAAAAAGACGAAGGCCATAAATATTGGATGGATCAAATATCTAAAGGCGCGAAAAGAGAAGATATAGAAAAATATTTCAGACAAGTAGCAGCTCAAGAAAACCAAAAGAATAAAGACTTTAATTTTGAAGATGCTCTAGACAAAAATGATCAAGGCAAAAGAATACTTTATGTAATGCCAGAAAGCATTGGAGATATTTATATGTCTACAGCTTTATTTAAAAATATTAAAAAGCAATACCCAGACTATAATTTATATGTGGCAGTAAAACCAGAGTATTTTGAGATCCTAGAGGCAGACCCACATATACATAAATTAATTCAATACTTACCTCAAATGGATCAAATTTTATGGTTAGAAGGACAAGGAGATCATAAAGGATATTTTGAATTGGCATTTTTACCACATGCAGGAACTCAAAGATTTTTAGATTATCTACATAATGGTAAAACCAACATACAATTTGATATAAAGGAGAACTCTTATGCATCTACTTGAAAGATACGCAACATCCTGTGGGGTTAAAATAGATCGACCATATATTTATGATAAATTTTTTCCGCTACCTTTTGATAAATATATAACTTTTCAACCATATAGTAAATATGAAGCAAAAAATTATGATTACTGGGGAGAAGTCTTAATACTATTAACACCATTTTTGGAAAAACATAACATCCGTGTAGTTCAAATTGGTGGAGAAAAAGACAAACAAGTTCAAGGATGCCATGTTCTTTGTGGGCAAACAAAAATACAACAAGCGGCATACATCATTAAAAATAGCTTATTGCATTTAGGAACTGATAGTTTCGCGGCTCATATTGCCTCTGGATTTAATAAAAAAATAGTAGCAATATATTCTAACAATAATATAGAAAACGTTAAACCTTATTGGTCTGATCAAAAAGATTTAACTCTAATAAGGGCAGAGTCCAATAAAAAACCATCTTATTCTGCAAATGAATTTCCTAAACAGATAAATGATATCAAGCCAGAGCTAATCGCTCAGTCAGTACTAGATGCTTTAGATATTAAAGAAATTATCAATATTAAAACTTTATTTATAGGCAAAAATTTTCAAAATAAAACTTTTGAACTTATTCCTGATATTAGTTTAAACATACAAGCTATACCAATTAAAAATCCTATTGTAAGAATGGACTATGTTTTTAATGAAGCTTTCCTAGAAAACGTTTTAAAATTAAAAGAAAATGTTATCATTTTTACTAATAAAAAAATCAATAGCAATTTGATAAGTAAATATAAACAAAAGATTTCTCAAATCATTTACATAATAGATGAAGATAATGATCCAAGTTTTGCTTTAGTTTTGAAAAAGAATCTTATTAATTATGTATTACTCAGCTTTTTACCGCAAAACATACTTCAAAAATATAAATTGAATTACATGGATTACAATCTAATCGTAAGCAAAGACCTTCCAACGAAATTAGAAAATATAAGTTTGTCTGAAAATACAAGATATAGATCATCAAAAATTCTTTTGTCTTCTGAAGGCGAATTTTCTTCTAAATATGAATGGCAGAATAAAACGAAAGATATGGTAATTGATGATCCAGAATTCTGGAAAGAGGTTGATAATTTTCATATTTTTCAATTGACTTAAAGTATAATACATAGTATCATTCTTAAATGAGCCCAAAGATAAAACTAGAAGAAAATACTACCTCAATAGGCAGTTCGGAATTATTTAAAAATGTATCAATTATTAACCCCATTGAGGAGCTAAAAGCTAAGGTGGTTCCACCAAATTTAATAACTAGAAACCAATACGGGCTGGTAGAAGATAGTAACCTCAATTACATCTTCAATGAAGATGGAACAATAAATTGGCGAAAAATGGTTAAAGTTGAGCATCTTGTACCTAATCGTCAAAAGACTCAAGAAACAGACGTATCAAAACTTCAAGACAGAGATTTGCTTATCCTATTAGGAGGTATCAAAGAATTAGCTCAAATCCGAGGCTATACTAGCGTTGAATATAAAGTCGTTGCTGCTTCTGAAACTTATTTCGCAACAAGCTGTAGAATTACATGGCTTCCAAATTATGAAACGGGTGGAAAAGAAGTTATTTTCGAATCATTAGCAGATGCTAGCACAAATAATACAAAAAGCTTTGCAAGATTTTTCCTCGCAGCAATAGCCGAGAATAGGGCTTTTGTTCGTTGTGTGCGTAACTTCTTGAAGATTAATATTGTTTCTCAAGAAGAATTAGGAGACGCAAAACTAATTGATGAATCCCCAAGCGTAGAAAACCCTACTTCTCCTCAGAATCTTTTAGAAAAAACAATGAAAGACAAAAATATTTCATTTGAAATCCTAAAGAAAAAATTGATAAAAGAAAACTTTGAAGGCGCAGATAGTTTAACTTGCATACAAGATATAGCAAAGGTTAAGATTTTTGAATTAATTGAAAGACTGAAAAAAGTCGAAAAATAAATTAATATAAAGTAAAATAATTTAAATTGAGTTGGCCTTCGCTTGTAGATGAGAAAGAAGCAGATTCTTCTTTCTTAGTCAAATTATTAAAAGAGAATTGCTGGGCAGATGTCAAATCTGAATATTTTTTAAATTTTAAAGTCAAATTATCTAATTTTGGAGCATTATATATATTTGAAATACCGCTAAAATTATATTCATTTAAATTAGCGTTTATATTGAAACTAATTTTTAATGGTAAATTAGGCATAAAATTATCTGGTATATATTTACCTATTGTATAATTTGGATTTTTTGTACAGTCTATATTTAAGTTGAAACTATTTATAAGAGGCTTATCAACGACCTGGCTATCAAAATAAATATCAACGTAGTTATAATCATAAGGATCAATATCAAAACCTGTTATACTTAAAATCTCTAATCCTGTTTGGGAAAAAACTTCAGCAAATACTTTAATATTAGCTTTTGCATTTATTAACGAGTCTAATTGATAGTTTAAACTGTAATTATTTAATAATCCAGTATTAAAAATAAAATATTTATCATTATAATTGAATTTTCCACTAAAAGGTGCATTACCAGTGAAATTTAATAAAATATCATTTGCTTCTGGTATGTACTCAATATCTAGATCGGCCTCAATAAATTTAGAATTAATAAAATTAAGATCTTGATTATTAATGGTTAAAGAGGTTTCTACCTCTGTAGGATATCTTAAATTTAAAGATTGAATACCTTTTATTTGAGTAGTATTTAAAACAAACTTTTGATTTTCTTTAGAAGAATAATAGGCCATTTCATATAATTACACGGTTTTTTAAGTGTAAATTACATGAGGTAAAAGGTATATGGCTAGTATTTACGATACAGTTTCAAGCTGGGGCTCGGGGCCTACTTATAATAAGTATGATATAGTGAAGGGTAGTGACAATAAATACTATTATTCGATTATAGATTTAAATAACAATCAAAACCCAACTACAGTAGGAAATCTTCAAGTTGAATGGGATGGATATAAATCAATCAATTCTGTTCTTGTGCCTAACTTTTTTTGGCAACCGTCTTATTCTTCTTCTATTAAACAAGAGCCTAGAGTCAAAAGAATTAAATTTGGTAATGGATACGAGCAAAGAATTTCTGATTCTATTAATTATAATTTAGTAACTTTTGATGTTCAATTCCAACTTAGAACCGAAAAAGAAACTGTAAGTATTTTGCATTTCTTAAATGAAAGAGATACGAAAGAAGCGTTCACTTATAATATGCCTACGGTTTTATCTAAATCAGTATTTTCTACTAGATTTATTTGTCCTAATTGGAGTTTTGATTATGTTTCATACAATAACTATTCAATAAAATGTTCATTTGAAGAGGTATCAGCTTAATGCCTACTAAATCAGAAGTATACTCTCAGATAACTGGCAGTTACTATTCTATAAACTCAGAAATTAGTAGTCTAGAGCCATCTTCTCTTATTAATTTGTATGAGGTAGATTTAAATTCTGTTTATCCTGTTACGTCTTCAATAACTCAAGATGGTCAACCTCTTAAGAATGGAATATTAAGAATATACAATGACTATAATCTATTTAATCTAATTAGCGATGCTAACGGAAGAGTTTTATGGAAAAATGAATATTACTATCCATTTCCAATATCTGCAGAAGGTTTTGATTTAACAACTTTAGGCACTAGACCTACGCCTAAAATTTACTTATCTAATAACAATCCAGATAAGTCATCAAATTCTTTTTATAAATACTTAAGAATGCAAATACAAGATTTAGGTGATTTGGCTGGATGTAAATTTACAAGAATTAAAACATTTTTAAAATATTTAAATGGAAATAATTTTGCAGGAGCATCTAACCCCTATACAAATGACGTTTCAATATACGAAGTCGAACTGCCAAAAGATATTTACTATATAGATCGAAAAAGCTCAGAAAATCCCATGGTAATAGAATTCTCTTTAGTTTCCGCATTAGATGTAGAAAATTTAAGTTTACCTAATAGAACAATTTTAGCCAAGAGATGTCCCTATTCATACAGAGGAGAAGGTTGTTTATATGAGTATAATAAAAGAACTACTAATATCCATAGTGGAGTTTATGGACAAGTAATTAATTCTCCGATTCAAATAACTTTACCGCTTGAGGCTCCACCTGTTTCTACAGAAAATGATGAAATGTTTTTAGGAGAAATTTTTACAGGAAATTCTGCAGCACAACAAAGATTTAGTGGAATTTCATATTTTGCGACTGGTACAACTAATAACTATTCAGAATGGAGTTTTAGTAATTATACACTTGGAGGCGCAGGTACAGCAGCTGCAGCAGCAGCTATACTTAATGATAATACTCACGCTACAGTCGGAGCAACATCTCAATCAAATACGATTCCTATAGTCACCCTATCATTACAAAGACCAGCAGAAATAACAAGAGTTAAAATTAGTTCAAACGGAGTATTTAGACATAAATATGCATTCGAATATTCTCAAGATAATTCAAATTGGTATGCTGTTCCAGATATTAGTGGATTAGATTCAAACTGGAATCTATCTGGAGTAGCCGCAGGAACATATGCCATGGATTTTCCTTCTAAAGGATTTAATAAATACTGGAGATTAAAAGGCACGACTCAGACGACTACTAACACTACAGCTCTCACAGAATTGAATTTTAGTGGGCAATATAGAATTGGCGACAGCGGAGCTTGGGCTACAGGTTACTCTTATCAAGCTGGGAGTTATACATTTTTTCAAAATAATGGAGTTAAATATTATTATGTATGCATACAAGATAACACTGGAAGTATTCAAACATCTTTATACAATCCAAATTACTGGAGATCAGATTCTTGTAGCAAAAGCATAACTGCTTGTAGGAATAGATGGTTTAAAAATCCAGCGCTAAGACCTGTTATATGGCCAATTCCCAGGAATGGATGGACTTGGGATAGAGCAGTATATCATTACGATGTTTTTTGGGGAGAATATGGGGCGACCGTAAAAAGAGGAAAACCAACTACTTCATTTACTGGTTTAAAAAATGAAATATCTATATTTAATCAATCTGGATACCATAGAGATGCATATGGACCATCGTACAGAATAGGTAAAATTGCAATTGATCCAGATACTCTTCGCAATATACCTTATTTTCCAGAAGCTGCAGCGAATAGATTAGATTGCTGGCCAAGAAGACCAGACGCATTAGATCCATTAGCTTCTTTTGCTTGTGGAATTCCAAAAGATTCAAGCGGAAATTATTTAAATGGATTTTTACCATTTGGAGGTTTTCCAGGAACAAATCCAAAGGCTTAAAATGATAACAAATAAAATTAAAAAAATTATTAAGCAGGAATCATTATCTGCATATCCAAATGAATGCTGTGGGTTTGTAGTAGAAAAAGATAATGAAATCCTAGTCGTTCCTTGTGAAAATATTGCAAAAAATAAATCTAACGATTTTATGATTTCAGCAAAAAATTTTTTAGATATTAAAGAGAAATATAATATCTTATGGTTGTATCATAATCATACTAACGTAGAAGACTTTAGCCTATTAGACAAAAAAACAGCAGATAATCTATCTATAAATTTGCTTTTATATATTAATGAATTAGATGAATTTAAAGTTTTTTATCATAAAGATTTTAAAAGTCTTAATTACCTATTTGAACCCCATGATGATTATAAAAATAATTGTTTTAATTTAGTAAAAAATTACTTTAAAAATGAATTAAATTTAAATTTGGAAATTGATAATGATTTAATTAATAATAAAAATCTTGAGGATCTAAACGTAGAAGAGATAACTTTCAATAATTACGAAGCGAATAATTTATTTATTTTAAGTAATAAAACCTCTATTAAAAAGAATGATATTATTTTATTAAAAAATAAAATTAGTGAACATTTGGCTGTATATCTAGGTAGTAATAAAATACTTCATCAGCCCATTCATAAAGTATCAATTATTGAAGACTATACGGAGAGATATAAAAAAGAAACAAAAGCTGTATTTAGGAGTAATCTATTATATGACAATTGTTAAATTACATGGCAAGCTAGCGGAAGAATTTGGTGAAAACTGGAAGTTAGAAGTCAAGAGCGTATCTGAAATTTTAAGAGCAATTGAAGCTAATACAGGTAAATTTAGAAAATTTATATTAGAAAATCAATATGAATTTAATTATGAAGTTATGATAAATCATAAGTCTATGTCGTATAATGATGGACCAATAACCTTAGAAAATTACGCGCAAAGCGATTTATATGTCGAATTTGGCGATGAATTAAAAACTGTTGACATTATACCTATTATCGTAGGTTCAAAACAAGCTATAACTTGGATTGGAGCTGGAGCAATGTTTGTTGGTGCGTTTATATTTCCTCCAGCAGCTCCATTTTTAATTGCTGGAGGTTTAGCTCTTGCAGCAGCTGGAGTTACTATGATGTTATCTAAGCCACCGCCTTTGATACCTTATCAAGATCAACAGGCCACAGTAAATAAACAAAGCGCGATTGGTGGTGGTGGAGGTGGAGTAATTTCTTATTTATTTAATGGCCCAACTAATACAGTTGGCGAAGGCGGACCAGTTCAAGTAGGATATGGAGAACTTTTAATTGGTTCTCATAACATCTCAACAAATTACGATATTATATATTCTGCTAATTATAGAGATATAGAAACTGGAAATTTACTTGAAACAAGCAAAGGATTTCAATATTTATTCAACGAGCATGCAATGTTAATTAACCAAAGCTCTGTGACAAGCAATTTCTAATATGGCAAATCCAAATAAAATCGTAGAAGGTTTAGAATTTTTAGAATACTCCTCAAATATGAGTTGCAGTTGGGGTGGTTTAAAATTCCCAGAAAGTACAGCTGCAGATTACATGGGTGGGAGTCATGCTTTATTTTTTAGTGGAAAAGACTACGATGGAAGAGATTTAGATACATATAATTTTGGTGGAGGAGGTTTTGGTCCAAGAGGAGTAAGCGGTGCTTACGAGGCTGTAAGTCCAATTTTTGGACTAAACCCCAACTCTTTTCCTGGAGATGCTCCAGCAAATCATATTTATACTAATTATGATGGTATGAGTTATGTAAGTGGCGCATGGGACGCTTCAACTCCTGGTGGAGGAGCAGAAAACGCTTGGGAAAGTGGATTTCAAAGAGTTAGAGGCTTTGATTATATTTGTCTTGGGCATGATAGAAATACTCCAAAATTACATTCAAAATTTGGAATGGGTCTAGACTTCGCTTCTTTAAATCCATATGTAGCTAGCGCAGGAGGAGCGAGCAGAACTGACGTAGGAATCACTTCGATTACAACAATAAGTACATTAGATATAATTGGAGAAGGACCAATTGAAGGTCTAGTTACTGGTACATATATATATAATTTAAGTGGAAAGAGGGCGGGAGATATAGGTTATAATAGTGTTAAAGTTCAATCATATTTTACAGGAGATAATGATTTAGCAACGAATCCTATGGTAGGTACGAATAATCCAGAAGCAAGATCTATTTTTTGGAATCAAACGCCATTAGCTAATGAAAGGGGTTATCTTAACTTTCAATATATTAATTATAGATTCAATAATGGAGAGCCAAGTATTCACACAGTTTCAAACCCTAAAGTATTACTGTACGAAGATAGGTTTCATTACGACGGATATCAAGTAGATAAGTTTAAATATCCTATACCAGTTCAAGTTTCTAAACAAATTAATGAAAAATTAAGAGGGGCAAGTGCATATGATGGAGCTAGTTCTGGCGTATATTTTCCAAATAGATATTATATATATAATACAGATGTAGAAGCTTTAAGAATTAATTTCAAAGTTGAAGCTTTGTATTGGCAACCAATTACTGGATCAAATGCATCAGAAACTTCTCCACGCACGGTAATGATTCAAATGTATTTATATAGATTATTTAAAGATGGCACAACTGCTTTCGCTTCAATGGAGAAACTTTCTAATACTGATCCATATTTATTTTCTTCAGATGCATTTCGTATACAAGGCAAAATAAATAATCCAACAATTTTGCATTATACATGGTATATCAGATCTCATGCAGATAACGGATTCTTTTTCGAAATCCTACCAAATCAAATTGGGTGGATGATTAGAATTGATAAAGCTGCATACGAAGATTATAGTACATATGTTAAAAATACAACAGTAATAGAGAGCATCACAGAAGTTTACCACGATAGATTTACTTTTCCAAACACAGCATGCGTATGGACAAAATATGACGCAAGATATTTTTCGGATGTTCCAGAAAGAAGTTATAGAGCAAAGCTATTAAAAGTCAAGGTGCCAAATAATTATGACCCTATAGCAAAAAATTATAATGGGAATTGGGATGGAAGGTTTAAATTAGCATGGACAGATAATCCAGCGTGGTGTTATTATGATCTAATCACTAGCAATAGATATGGACTTGGAAAGTATCTAGACTCTTCATTAGTAGATAAATGGACATTATATGAAATTTCTAAATATTGCGACACACTTGTTCCAGACGGAAATGGAGGCTTAGAGCCAAGATTTACATGTAATGTTCTTTTAACCTCTAAAGAAGAAGCTTATAAAGTTCTTGATGATATGGCATCAATTTTCAATGGACTAACTTATTACTCTGCTGGGCAAATATTCTTGACCCAAGATTCACCTAAAGATCCAATTTATCTATTCAATAATTCGAATGTTATAAATGGAGATTTTACTTATTCAGATAGTTCAAAAAGATTAAGAAGATCTGTAGCGTTAATAAGATATAACGATTCAACAAATAATTTCAAACCAGCAATTGAATATGTTGAAGATAGACAAAGTTTACAAAAATATGGAATCAGAGAAGCAGAAGTTACTGCATTTGGATGCACAAGACCAAATCAAGCAAGAAGATTAGGTAAATGGTTTTTGAAAAGCGAAAATTTAGAAACAGAAACAGTAGAATTTAAAGCTGGCCTAGAAGGGCATTTTTTAAAACCAGGAGACGTAATTAATGTTTTTGATCAAAATAGAAAAAATAATATTTACGCTGGTCGCACTTTAAGTTTAACAACTGGTAGAGCTACGCTGGATTTATCTTCTGATTATTTAAATATTTTAACTGGTCAACAAGCGGGTAATAGAATTAAATTATCATTCTTAACTCCATCTTATACTTTAGAAAGAGGCACAGATATAGGAAATTTATATATCACTGGTTTTGACGCTAATTCTTCTGGAATATCTGGCTTAAATTCTACATTTTTTAGAAATTCTCAAATTCAAACGGTAACTATACAAAATCCAAATAACTATTTTTCTGGAAATAAAAATAGCAATGGATATTCAGGATTTATTGATGTTATTCTACCTACCGCATTAAATACTAGTGGTCAATATTTACCTCAAAATACTCCATGGACAATAGAAGTAACTGGATATAATTCGATTATAAATGCAAAATCTCAAATTAATAATCCAAGCAGTCTGGTATATCCAGGATATTACTTGGAAGCAACACTAGATAAACCAAAGCCATATAGAATTGTAAATATTCAAGAAATTGAAAATAAAATATTTTCAGTAACAGCCTTAGAATATGTATTAGATAAATATAACGATATTGAAACTGGGTCAGCATTAGCTTCTGTTAATAATAAAAGAGATATTCCATCTACTCCATTTTTAGAAGCTAATATAATATATAGAAATTCTAAGGGAGGGTATGCAGATTCGTCTAATAACATCTTTACGACTTACCAAACAAATGGTATTAATTCTATAAGTTACTTTATAACAGGTGGACCAAACTCTGGATTAGTTTCTAGATATTTAATATATAAGAGTAGCGGAGCTTTTATAAATGATCCGCCATCTCAATCTCAACTTTTAGCAATTAAAACTAACGATAGTTTAAATAGATCTGGTGTTGCATACAGTGCATTTGGTGGAGTTGGAACACTAACAACTGGAGCAGTTGATTTACCAGATTTCTTTACTCCTTTAGGAAAAGGAACTTTCTATTTGAGATGTTATGCTGAAAACGCCCTTGGAGAAACAGCTCCATATGCAGAAAAACTTATAACATTAACGCAGCAAGCTACATTAGCCCAGGAACAATTAGAGGATTATAACGTACAATGAACACTTTAGATCAAATTTCCTCCGCAGAAAATATAAAATTAACTTGGACTAATTCAATTAAAATTTCTCAATTTTTAAAACTAGAAGATGATGTAGATTATGATTCGCTTATTAAGCCTTACACTATACAAATTTTAAATGAAAATGAAGAAATTCTTAGAGAATATAATAATTTTAAAGATGGAAGAAAAAACACTTCTCTGATTCATATAGCAATTCAAAAACCTGCAATTTTAAGAAGAGCTTATATGTTTGCTAATACAAGAAAACAATATAATAAGGTATTAAATACGATGACTTATTCTTTTGAATTTCCTTTTGAAGAGAATATTAAAAGTTATATTGAAAAAAATAATAAATTAGGATATTATAAAAATTTAAAAATTAAAGTCATATCTGAAGATAATGATGACTCAAATGACGTATTAATAAATGTTACTTATAGAGATGTTAACGTAAACGATATAAATGATATTTTTATTAAAATTTTTAGAAATATAGAAAATACAGGAATCAAATTAAAATTCAATAAAGAAAAATTTCTTAATAGTAATATTGAAAGTATACTAATCCAACCTTTAGACGACAATTCAAAAGAAAAATTTAAATGCATATTCATTGATCAAATAAAAGAAAAATGGCTATCCATAATAGAAAATGAGTCTTCTATTAGTATTCCATTCCCAAATAATTATATCATAAAAAATGATTCTCAATTTGATATAAAAGTATACTATTTTAACAAAGCTCAAACGAACATGTTGAATTCATTTAAAAATTTTAACAACAACGAAGAGATAATATTGGATATCGCTTTAGAAAACTTTAACCAGCAAATGTTTGATGTGATCGATGTACCCAGCGAAGAAGAAGAATATAAAGTTTATTATCAAAATTTTATATATTTATTTAATAGTGAAAGTTACAATAATATAGCTTGGCCTAATGAGTTTACATCAATTAACGGCATAGAATATAAAAAATATTTTCCATTAGCTAAAGATACTTCAAATAATGAAACATACTTAATTAACAGAGTAATTGTACCAGAGTCTTCTGCCTTAAGCTTAATTCATGACGAAAATTTATCAACAGATTTGATTGGTTATAAATTTAAAGATTTAAACGGAAATATCAATTATAATGATATTTCTTCAGATTTAACATATCAGAAGAATACGAATATTAAAAGCATTGAAATTAAGACTGTAATAGAAGAAAATGGTCAAACCTCTATATATCTTGAAGCGATCACAGACTTTATGGATACTTCTAATTTCAAAATAATAAATGTAAGCAATAATCTATCGTTTATTGAAAGATATTTTACTAGTATTTCTGACCAAAATTATGTTACTCTATTATTTAAATTAAATTATAATTACGCAAATGATACATTTATGGACACGCCTAAAAACCAATTATTATTCAATAAAGAGTTTATCTCTTTTGATTTGGATGTTGGATAATTATCTAACCTTCTTGTAAACAGAACTACTTAACATTCCGCCTGGTCTTTGTTGATCTGTAATAACTTTAACAACCTCAGTTTTGATTTTATCTGATAATTCTTTAGCTTGTTTCTCGGACGCTAATCTATTAGATCTTAATTGATTACCTGAGTTTGAATTACCCGCGTCCTCCGATACATTTCCAGATTGGTCAATACTAATAGATATGTTAATATTATTTGAAATTTCCCCAGCGGTTGTAGCTTCGGATTTTTTAGATCCTAAAATTCCAAGATCATTACCATCATCTGGAGAAACCATTCCACCAGATGCAAACTTTTTCATTCTTCCAGAATTTATATTATCAAAGAATTTTTTCCCATAATGGTTGACTGAATCTTTTCTAATAACGTATTCTCCACCCATTAATAAAGCTGGAACATCATCTTTGCCAGTATTTCCGCCTTTAGCAAAACCAATCATTCCTCCATTTGCTCTATTATAGACTGAATATGGACTCGTCCCTCCTCCTCCGATTTGACCCAGCCCAGCTCCATATACTTTAGCTTGATTATACTGAGACATAGTAGGAGGCGGAGCACTTAATCTTCCAGAATTTCCTAAATTCAAGGCAGAGGTTCCGTAAGAAGATGGAGATGCCATTGGAGCAGTAGCTGATAATCTAGAATTAGAAGCAGATGGAAGATTTAATTTTTGATTAGCGGCTTGGGTAGGAGATAGTCTTCCAGAGTTTCCTAAGTTTAAACCTGATGTCCCTGAGTCTCTTGGGCTACTTGGAGAGAATAATCCATTCCCAGCAAGAGCTTGTCCCAATAATCCTCCACCAACTGCCATACCAGCAGAAAGTAATCCTCCCCAAAATATATTGTCTTGTTGTTTTTTATAATTATCTTGAGCCTCTTTGTTCATTTGATCTACTCGAGATCTATTTTCTAAATTATTTCTAATAGTATCTATAGCAGCATCTCTATTATTATAATATATGCCAATTCCTTCAGCAAGATAATCAATCAAACGACTTTTTTTATCTTGAATTATTTTATTTTGAGGATTGTTTGGATCTTCCCTAGCGAGATCTGATAATCTTGGATCTAAAATATTTGTACCGCTACTTGCAAAGTCTGAATCATAATTATAAACATTTCCTAATTCAAATCTTGCTCCTCCCCCAAATGCACTTGATAAATCTTCTGTTAATGAATTTCTATCAGAAAAAGATATATCATTTCCAGCAAGCATATCATTAATTGTATTTTGAAAAGCTTTAGCCATTTCTTTAGTAATGATTCTACCTTGTGCTTCTTTTCCTGCAATTATTAACGGATCTACTTTAGCGTTTGTGAGCATGTTCTGTATGCTTGATTCTGGAGGATTATAATTCGCATATCCTCCGCCAGCCATTTGAACAACTCCACCTTCATTTAATTTTTGTAAGAATCTATCTCCATATTTATTTACAGAAGATTTTTTAATAACATATTCTCCCTTTCCTAATGCAGCTGGAACATCGTCTTTTGTTCCAGATCCGCCCATTACTTTTCCTCCATTAGAAAATCTTTGTATTCCACTAGACGTAACCATTCCACCATTAGCTCCGCCAAGTGGATTTTTAAATGCAGAAGGTATTCCGCCAATGCTACTAAATAAAGAATTAAATATAGAATTCGTCGCCATTTGTAAAGCTAATTGTTGAATTTTATTAGCTATATTTAAAGCCATAGTTCTAAATGCATCATCCACGGTCTTAGTTCCATCAATTACAGATTGAAAAGCGTTATTAAATTCAGATTTCATTGTTCGAGCTGTATCAACAAAAGTTGAATTAACGTCTCTAGCCATGTCTTGAGTACCATAAGTCATTTCTTCTGAAAAAGCAGCAAATGGATCACTTGGTTTAAATTTTTTCTCTCTAATTCTTGCAGTTCTTTCTGCTTCTCCAGCAGATTGAAGTTCATCCGCAAATACACTACCTTCTTTTGCGCCAGCTATTGCGGCTAATTTGTTTGCTAATAATGGAGCTACTCTATTTAAAGCTTCAAGATTGCCTTTGTATTCTTCTTCTAATTTCCTTAATTGCTCTGCTAAGGCTGACTTTGCATCTTCTCTTGCGGAGGCTGTATAGACGCTTTGATTTAATCTATCGAAACCATTTTGCAATAACGCAGAAGAATTTTGAATTTCTTGATTTTTATTTTTATAATCTGAGATATCTCTTGTTGTAACGCTACCCTCATTAATTTTTGAAATCATTCTTTCTTGTTGAAGAATTGCTTGATCAATTAATTTCCTCTTTGTCTCTGGATCAAAAATCCCTTCATTAATAGCGTTTATTGTTTGGGCTCCAGTATTTTTAACTATCTCTTGAAAATCAATTTTATTTGTTTTGCCCATTTGTCTTAAATCTAAACCTTGGAAAGCCCCTGCACCCATATCAGCTTGAGCCTTTGATAAAGCTATTGAATTTAAATCTTTTCTAGAAGTCCTTCCTTCTGCCGCTTGAGCTACCCCTAATAATCCAAGTTTTGCAGCTTCAGCAGCTTTTGCTAATCCAGCTGTGTCATCTCCATATTGTTTTCTTAAGCCTATTTCTATTTCCCTATATCTATTAAGAGTCTCTTCTCTCAAAGATGCGCTTGAAATATTTTTGGCAAGATCACCCAGATTTGTACTAGAAATTGAAGAAGATAAGGCTGTTCTTTCTGCTGCAGCACTTATTTTAGCTAGTGCAATTTCGTAAGGAACACCAGCGTTAGTCATTGCTTCTAATTCTTTAACAAATTCTTCTTGGAATTTTTTTGCTTCGTTTTTTCGTTTTTCTTCATCAACAGTGCCACTGGCTATTTTACCCAAAGTTTCTTGAACTGTTTTCCCTAAGATTGAATTTATTTGAGTATCTTTAAATGAAGTATCCTTAAACAAATCTTGAAAATTACCATTTTTTAAATTACTTAAAGCGGCTTGTCTTTTTTCAGAAGCAAGTGTATCTCCAGCACCATTTCCAGGAGTAAATAATTGATTTAAATTCTGAGATAATTGAGAAAAATTAAATAATTTATCTCTTATATTTTGTAATGTTTGAGCAACTAGCTCTCCTTGTGATCCAAGGTTTTTAAATTCTTCTATAATCTTTTGTATTTTATCTTTTGGATCTCCATCTCCCTCTAAAATCATTTTAAATGTATCTTTAATATCTGCGCCATTTTTCTTGGTAACATCTTTAGATTCTACTAATCCATCAACAAAAACATTTAATTCTTCATTAAAATTTTGTAAATTCTTAGCTGCAAGTTCCGAAGCTAATACTTGAGAAGCAATTTGTTTTTTTGTTTCTTCAGATTTTGTGGCAAAATCTCTTCCTACTCCTTTAGGTAAAGCTTTAACTGGATCAAGAAGGCTATTAAGTTCATTGCCTAAAGAAGCTTCAGTGCTAACATATTTTGCTGATCTTTCTAGCTCTTTAACTCTTTTACTTATATCTTCTTGACTAAAAGGAAGAGCTCCAGTTGACATAACACTTTTAGGTCCATTTTCAATTTTTGAAACATTAAATCCAAAATTATCTTGAAAGCCTTTGGAAGAGTCCTCTAAATCTTTTAATCCTTTTGATGTCGTAAATGAAACTAATTCAACGGCATTCGCATATCCAGTTAAAGATTGCATTAATTTTTCATTATTGATTACTAATTCAGCAAATGTGTCGCCAGATCTAGTACGAAGTCTAGAAAATGCAGATATATTTTCATCAAATGTATCTTTTAATTTTCCTTCTTCTTTGAGCCTAACCACAGAGCTTGTAAAATCATCTATACTTTTTGCTGATTCTTTTGCTACCGTTGCTCTTCCTAAAGCTTCTCTAAGCGTTTCTTCATTTCCACTCTCTAATGCATCTTTAATTTGATTTGTTATTTCTGGTCCAGCGCTATTAAATATTTTTGCTAAAGAATTTGCTTGATTTTTTTCAACTCTTTGCAATTCAGCGCCCGTTCCTTTTATTTCTCCGCTTCTTAATCCTTCTGCTTGACCTTTAGAAATTAAAAATCCTTGTACATCTTCACTAAATCTAGCTAAATCATTTCCTGATTTTTCAGCTTGTTTTAAAAATTCATTAGCTCTACTATTTATAATATCAAGAGCTTTTTTAAAACCTATAATACTTCCAACTAAACCTCCAATTACAATTCCAGGAGTACCAAATAAAGCACCTAAACCAGCAAAACTTGCAGCCGTACCAATTCCTTCTGCTGCTCCAGCGGCAACCTTACTCTGAGGATTAAATTGAGCAAATGTTTGAGCAGCGATTGGTGCGCCTATACTCAATCCAATTCCAACGTTTTGTAATCTACCTAAAGCTTGACTTCTTGCATTTTGAGCTCTTTCAAGACCTCCTCTTGCAATCTCACCTCTAGTTCCTCCTGCAGCAGCTCTTGCTTCTAATTCTGTGAGCGCTCTTCTTCCTCTTAATAAACTTGATGATTGAACTACTAATGCTTCAGTTTCAATATTTAATTTTTGATTTAATTGAGAAGCTCTACTTAATTGAGTTTCTACTTTTCCTCCTGCAGCATCAATTAAACGATATTGATTTGTTAATTTAACTAATTCTTTATTTGCATCATCTAAGGATATTTTACCAGTAAAAACACTTCGAATTAATTGTTGAATTGCTACGACTGCTTCTTTTTCTGCGGGTTCAATTATACTGATTGGCATGCCGTTAGGCGCAGAACCAATATTAGTAATTTTTTGTAAAGCGAAATTTGGTATAAATCCAGAACTAAAAGCGCCAGATGTTTTTGCTTGGTCTATATTTTTTTTACTTGCAATTCCCTGCTGTAATCCAAAAGGTTCATCTTGAGTATTATAAACTCCTAATCCAAGTGGATTATTAGAACCTATTAATTTATTACTTCGGTCAACTCTTATTTTAGACTTTGGTACTCCAGCAGATACTTCCCTAGAGACTGCCTCTTGTAGTGCTGAAAAATTAGGTACAAATCCTCCAGCAGCCAATCTTGGTTTTGGTAGTTTTGGATCACTTTTAACAATAGCGTCTCTATAAGCTTTATCAATTATTTCTCGGGCTTGCGTAGTTGTTATTGTCCTCTTTGCGTCTGCACGTAAAACCGCTGGCTTAAATTGAAATTTATCATTAAACGCGGTAGCTGGAGGAGAAGATTCCTCAAAATCAAACGGTTTTTGAGCCGTATTTTGATCAAAAGCTTTTTCTAAACCTCCTCCTTTTTTTGTACCTAAATTTACCGCTGCTTCAAAAATTGATCCTTCGGTGCCTCCTGGGAAAAGATTAATTCCAGGTTTTCTAGTATTAGAAGCAAGTGTAGCTCTAAATTTTGGATCTGGACTTAAAGGCCCAAAAATCTCATCGGCCAGTTTAGCAAGCGGATCAATAAATAATTTATTGATTTCTGTAGAAAAAGTACCTTGATTTTTAATTTTTTGACTATTTTTTAAATCTTCAAGCGTTCTAGCTTGCATTCCTTCGAATCTTACGGATCTTGGGTCTTTTGGATAACCTAATGTTTTAAATGAAGTTTCAGGATTTACAGTACCTCTTATTCCGCCTACCCCAACTATACCTAATTTACTTGCATCATAAACAACAGTTTCTCCTTTTGCTCCTGTGGTTTTTTTAGAAGGATTAATTTTAATAGCATTTATTTCTTTTTGAATTTCTGGTGTTATTGTATAATTTCTTTTTTTAATTAAATCTTCAACATCTATTTTTTCTTTTTGAGCTTCACTAAATAAACTTTGTGCGGATTGTAAACTATTTTTAGCAAAATTAGGTATAAACCCACTACTAGCATATGGATTAAATCCATGAGTGCTTTCAAAACTATTTTCGTAATTTTTTCCAGCTGCACTTGCTTGAGGAGGCATAATTGCTGGTTGTGCCATCCCTGGAAATTTTTTAATTGTTTCTGCTGAATTATAAATTATTCTTCCTGAGCCTGGCATATTCATTTCTTTTACTTGTCCAGGTTTATATCCTCCCGCTAAAGCTCCATAAATTTCTGATAATGCAAAATTAGGTATAAATCCAGAACTTTTTGTTGTTATTTGGCCTTTGCTAACACCTACTCCTTTTCCTAAAAGACCAGTTGTAACAGAATTAGATAATGTTGTGGCTTGAGCTCTTAAAGCATTTTGTTCTTGTAAAATTCTTAATATTTTAGTTTCAACATCTAATACGGTAATTTGCTTGCTATTAATTGCAGCTAAAAGTTCTGGTTCTCTTAATAAAACGTCATTAATTTTAGATTGAAGTTGAGCACGAATTGCTGTTTGATCATTAATTCCCAATAAAGCTTTTACTCCAGAGCCAGCAAATTTAGCCAAATCTAAAGATAATTTTCCTATAACAGCAGTAATTAAAACTATGCCTGGCCCAGATATAAAAGTAGATAATCCCTTAAGTATTCCTCCTCCAAGTTTTGCGCCAACGCCTTCAGAATCTTGATTATTAATAGCTTCTAATAATTTATTAACATTTTTTAATGTGCCTTCTATAGCTGGTTGAAGCGCTCCAGATCCAACTGTTGATCCAATTTGAGTAACATTTTGTAATGTAGCGTTAAATAACGAAGATAAAGTTTGATTTAATGCTTCGTTTCTTTTTATGGCTTCATTTGTTGAGCTAGCAGAAGTTTGTAAAGCTCTATCATATACAGAATATTCTTTTCCTAAATCTCCTAAAGCAGCTTTTAATACGTTTATTTGAAACACGCCACCGACAAGTTCTCCAGTTTGAGATTTTTGAGAATCACTTAATCCGTCAAATGTTGTAGCTAACTCTTTTAATATTGAAATAGCAGGCAAAGTATTTCCTTCTAAATCTCTAACGTTTAATCCCAAAGACTGTAATTGATCTAACACTTCTGTTCTTTGAATTCTTGTAAAAATTGTTTTTAAAGAGTTTCCAATAACTGCTCCACCTCGCGCTGTTGTTTGTTGCACACTAGTTACAATACCAATTAATTCATCAAATCCAACGCCAGCATCTTGAGCAGAACTTCCTACTCGCTGCAACGCGTTAACTAAATCGCCAGAACTTACAGCAAACGCGGCATCAACATTAGCCAATTTATTAACAATACCTGTAGAGTCTAACGCTGTTTTATTAAAACTGTTTATTGTGGCGGTAAGAGCTTCAACTGCACTATTTGCATCTAAACCGCTTAAGCGAGTCAAAATTAAAGCATCGCTTGTTCTTTTTAATGTTTCTTCTACTCCAAGACCTTGACGAGCTAATTCTGTTGCTGCTACTGCAACGGTTTGAAATGATTGTCCTGTATTTTTAGCTATATCAAATAAAGTAGCTCCGAATTTGCTTAATCCTTCTGTGCTTGTATTTAATATAACATTTATATCTGCTAAAGACTTTTGCACATCAATTGAGCTTTTAATTAGGTCTATAAAAGCCTTTTCTACAGTATATATCAATCCTGCACTAGCTCCGAACGCAATAACGCGAGCATTGGAAGCATCTAATGATTTTTGAAATTCATTTGCTGCACCAGTGATTCTACCTAAAGGTTGGGTAAAGGCTTTTTCATTCAATCCCTTCAATTTAAAGTCTTTAGATAAAGCGCTTTGAATATCTCTTTCAAGTTGCCTTGTATCCGCACCTATTGAAATTATGCCACCTGTTCTAGCCATTCCTTGCTCCTTCTACAATATTACACAGTATTTAATATTTATGATAGCTTTAACCTATCTTATTACAGTTTTACTCCCCATGTAGCTTCATAAGATCTTGCATAGTTAATACTCCACCTTTTTTCTCTGCAACGTCATGTAACGAGATAACATTTTTATCTGCACCAATTTTAGCTAAATCTTCTTTTTTAGCACCAATAATCGAAGTAGATACTGTTCCATCAGTTTTTTGAGTATCATTCTTTTCTATCATTTCATCTGCATTTTTACCAGTTTCTAGCCATTCTATAAGCTTATCTGGATCATTATAATAATCTTCTGGTGGAGTATGTTTAGAATTAGATACTATATTTTTAAAGTACCTAGCAAAACTAAATATTTCCATTTGATAAAAGGTTAAATCTATAATAGGTTTTCCATATAGATAATACGGATTTTCTGGGCTTAAATTAAATAAATTAAGATAAAAAGAAGATAATGCAATTTTCTTTAAATTTTGTTCTGAAAACCTTATATTAACTTTATTGTAAATGAACACTAATTTTGTTATATCAAAATTCTCAAGCTCTTCGAACTCTTCTTGAGAAAAAAACTTTTCATTTAAATTTATGTCTTTATATACAGATATAAACATAAAATATTCATTTATTTTTTTATTTGCATAGTCTTCTACTGTAAAGCCCAATAACTCAGTAAATTCGTGCAACAAGGCTTTTAAATCTTTTTCTTCTTGTTCGATAGACTTATTTATATATTTGATATCTTCAATTTTAAATACTTTATTTTTGGTTTGTTTAAGGGAGGATATACTTTTTTTGATCTTATCTATCTTTTCGTTCTTCTCTAAAGACCAAAGATTTTCTTTAATCAAATACTTTTCTTTTTCTTTTTTGGTCGGCAAACCGCTGTGTATTGCTCTTTTTTCAAAATCTTGCTTTTTATAATCTATATCGCCCGAATTGATTGTAGTATTATGCTTTATATATAGGTCATGTTTTTCATAATTAGTTTTAGAAAAACCCTTTAATATATCTATAAAAGTAAGCTTTAAATTACTTTCACTATTTTCCAATTAAATTACCCCACTTTCTTTATTGGGTTTTTTAACTTATGGTTTAACTTCTTCTGGATTAGGAACGGTTTTAGGGTCTGTCGCAATCATATTCAGAAGCTTCTCAAACTCTTCTTGGCTTGAGGCCCGACCAGTATACCAAAAACTTATAAGATAGATTAATTTAGCTAACGCTTGTTTTTCCCAAGAATTTTCTGGACCGTCTTCTATAGAGTCGTAAGCCGAAAGTTTTTCTTCAAAAGAAGCGCCGCTAAATAAATTTTCATATGTCTTATCTTTATTTTCTAATAAACTAAGCTGAAGAACCCACCACATTATAGTTTTATTTCTTGCTCTATTTTCTGCGGTTTGATCAAATAGGCTCGCTTGAGCGAATTCATAGTCTTGAAGCTTTTCTTTATTTTTTGATATTTCCCTTAATAAATTTTTATAGTCACTACGCTCTTCTTCTGTTCTTGAGGCTTCTTCTTTTAATGAAAGTTTTTGGAATTGGGTTTGTGTATCAAATAAAGACACATACAATTTAGTATATTCTTCTTTATCTAATTCACTGAAAATGCCGCCATCGTTACTAAACCTTTTGGCTAGTAAAGCTCTTGTAAGTAATCCAGCCTTTATACCTTCTGATAATTTTACTCCATAAAATAACTCAGCTTCATCAAATAAACTTCTGGTGGGCTTTTTTATAGCTAATTTAGCAGGTACATTCTTCTTTACTTTTTTAGTAATCTTGACCTCTTCGTTTTTTTCATTTTTTGATATTTCTACTTCGTCAACTTCTTCTTCTTTATTTATTTCAAATCCAAACATTATTTTCATATTTTTTCTCCATTATTTTCAATTAAATTATTTAAATAGTCTTTTATTTTACCGTAGTAAACAACGCCACCAATTGTTTTGATGAACTTATGCTTCTTTTCATTATCCCAATTTTTATAATTTTTGATAAAGTTAAGTTTCTTTAACGCGATTAGATTTGGCTTTAAAATTCCAAAGTCGTCCTTTAGACTTTTTTGGATGCTTTGCACAGAAAGATTGCCTTCGATTATTTCATCTATAGAAAAATTATAATTTAGTCTCTTGGTTTTCATTTGAGTGTTATATTAATCTTACTAAAGCTTTCTTCTATTTCTCTTACTGCGTCATTGGCGTTATCAAGAACTCTTTTGCGTATTTTTTGATAGGTTTCACTATTTATATTATAACCAGAATCACTTAAATCTTCAAGAATAAAAAAGAAACTTTTATATATACTTGTAATCTTTCTCTTTATCTGAAAAAGAGTCATATCTTTTATAGGATCATTTTCCATAATCTTTTACCTTTTGACCTTAAACCTTTAACCTAACATGTATTACACCAAAAAATAACCCCCGCTTACGCGAGGGTTATTTTAATTTAACTTAGTTTAACTTATTAGGCTTGACCGCTAATAAATATTCCGTTAGTCAAGTCTTGAGGACCACCAACTTGAGTGCTAAATGTCATACTAACGGTCTTATTCTTGCCGATATCAGAGCTAAACTCTTGACTATCTAGTTTTGCGCCTTTAAGTTTGAATGAAGCAACTGTTGTGGCAGAATCTGTTGGACTCTTGATTGTAATTGTTGGTGTAAATGTTCCTCCATCTGCAGCAACAGTTTGAGCTAGAGCACCTGTTTGTAGGTCTGTCATTTGAGCATCGACTTTAAGAGTTACAGTAAGTGGAAAGTTAATTTCGCGACTAAATGCAAATCTACTTCCTAATTTTTCAATTGGAGTACGTCCTAAATCAAAACTCATGGTATAATTCTGTACATTCATTGTAGTGGTATCTGCTCCACCAGCGTTTGTATTAGCTATGGATAAACTAATATCTCCTGGTCGAAGAGCACTGATTCCACTAATATTTGTTGTAGCGCTAGAATTTTGTACAGCTTTTGGTAATTGATAAAAATTAGTTAATGCTGCTCCATTTGTTGGATTAATTGCTGGGGTATAATTTCCACTTGTGCCTTTTTGGAAATTCATGTTCAATCCTTCAATATTAACTGTGGCTGTTGGGAAATTGCCAACTGAAGCTTCTGTAGAATAAGAAGTTAAAAATGCATTACCAATACCAATAACGCCGTTGTTAGCTGTACCAGTCTCAGAATACTCGACAGCATCAGAACCTTCTGAAACAGTTCTGATAAAGTAGTTTCTTTCGTCTTGTATTTTGTTTAAAATTCCAGAAATAGCAGAGACTTCGTTTGCAGTATTAGAAATTGAGAACCCTAATCCACTTTCGTTAGAAAGATTTGCTAGTAAATAACTAAAATCAAGTGAAACGGTTGGACTACTCAAGATAACACGGTCAATTGCAGCTAGTTGGCCAAATTGATTTACGTCAGTGCGATCAACTTTGAAACTGTAATTTACAGTTTGAATTCTTTGAAGTTGTTTAACTAAGTTAGAGTTTTCATTTGCTACATTGGTGCTTCCACCTTGTCCAGCTGTGAATGTTCCATAATGAAAACCTGATGCGGGTGAGGGCCCAGCGTAAAGGGCTTCTGATTGATAAATTATTCTATTTCTAGGCATATTATTTGTTCTCCATTTGTAGTTATTACACCGATTTTTAGTAGATTTTTATTTTTTTATTGTCTTGGGTATCTATTTTTTATTATCTCAAAATCAACAAAAGCAGAATATACATTTCTATTTAAACTGTTTGTAGTATTTAATAATCTAGTATCAGTTTTAGACACAGTAACATCATTAATATATACATAATCTGAATCTGCTATTTTATTTTTAGTATAACCAGTATAATCAAAACATTTATTTGCAGTAGATATAGAGCCTAGAGAATTAAATGGCATTTCATTAGGGTATATTAATGGTATTAATTGCCTAGAGGTATCTCTCATTATGCTTGTTACAGCATCCAAATTATATACATTATCAGCTAATATTATAGCCCTAATATTACCCACTGTTTGATCTAAACCACCAAAAGCCAAGGGTTTATTTCTGCCGCCTTGATATTTTAAATATATAACAGGATAAGTTTCAGCATTTATAGGTAGACCAGTTGGGTTTTGATATGTTCTAGGATTAATTTGATAAGAGGTTTCAAATAATACATTTTCTTCACTTTTGCTAGTCAAAAACATATTAAAATCTTTAACAGCATAATTGGCACTTAAAGAAGCGCTAGGATTAGGTATGCTTTGGCTAAAATATAATTGACCTTCTTGAGCGTTAATCCCACTTAATCCACTTTGACCAACAGTTATAAAATTTCCATTTAAATATACGCCACTTATAATATCAGCCCCACTTATAGAGCAATCAATAACCATTTGTTTAAATGGTGCTCCATAAGTATAATATCCATGATACATATTGCTGATTTCATAAAATGCACTAGAATGATTTGTAAAAGCTTCGCCTTTAGTTAGTACTTTATTATCTAACCAAAGCAACATATTCGTCATTAAGATATTGTCAAATTGCGGTATCATTTTAATCCTTTTACAAAGTTACGATAAAGTTCAGACATATATGATATTGATTTGTAAGCGGTGCTTCTAATTTTATTTTTAGATTGAATTCCTCTGCCAGATCTGCTATTTTTAAATATTACGCCATAAACGTAATAACCAAATCCAGAAATTCCATCTTCTACTCCCTTTACCCAACTTCTTCCTCTTTCAAAAGGAAGAGGCGTTTCTGATCTTATTTCTTCTAAAGAAGGAGTATATACATCATATTTTAATTCAAAAGTTTTTTTATCAAATTTTGGATTCTTGCCTAAAAATGTATTTTGTTTGATTAGTTTTTTTAAATCTTCAACTGGTTTATCTGCTTCATCAAACCCAATAAAAGCAAAAAGATTCTCTTGTCCATTTAATGTATTACTTACATTTTCTCCGTCTGGTCCAGCGCTTAACTCTTTTGAAATTGGATGATTTTCTATCTCTTGAATGTAAAAATTTAAATTTTCATCTAAAACTTCTTTAGCGTATTCAATAGATTTTTGCTTAAACGCTTCTTCAAAAGCTGGAGATATTTCGTCTCGAATCTTTTTTATATCTATCTTGCTAGCCATTATTTTGTTTGCTCCAATCCATATACATAATAAGAATTATTCAAATACTTTTTTATAGTATCTTCTGTTATAACATTCCAAGTTTTTCCATCAAATTCTAATTTAATTGTTTTACCATTAGCAATAAAATCTCTAGCATTTTGTTTAACTTTTAAAGTAACGTCTCCACGAGCAAATACTAATTTTAAATCACTATTGACCGCATCTGTGTCTCTAGCATTATTATAATATATTCTTCCATTAAAAATTCCAGTAACAGGTAGATATGTATAATTTACTGAATCTGAACTAGATCCATATCCATAAAGTGGAGTGCTTTGTAATTCTTGAATTACTTTAATTGGCTCTTTATGAACTATAAAACTTCTAGAAAAATAATCAAAAAATTCATCGTATGCGTTAGAAAACTCTGCTGCTGTATTTGAATTTATAAAGCTCATGATTACGCATTATATATGCTTCTTATTTTATATAATGAATTTTTATAATTAACATCGTATGAGCCTTCAATAAAATCATCTCCTGAGACTTGCAGTGGCCCAGAATTATTGTTTTGGTATTGAGATGCTAAAGTTTTTAATTCATTATATTCTTCTTTTCTTATAGCAATATAATTTTTAAGAACTTCATTTTTATTAACTTTTTGAACAGTACCAATATCATCTTTAATAGAAACAAAATCAGAAGATGCTGAACTAGCAGTACTTTTTATTTTAAGATCAAAATAGTATATAGAATACATTTTTTTGAATATATATTTCTCAATATCAGATAAATTTGGAGATATTTCAAAAGTTGAGCTATCTATTGAAAAACTAGCATTAATAATGTTATTTAAACCGCCAATATTTCGTCTTACCCATGCAGCTATAGCTGCTATGCTAAAATCATCTGGTTCGCCCATTTCTTCATAAATCTCTTGGGCAATAGAGGTTACGGTATTTAATATCATACAGTAAATTACACTTTAAATTATTTAAATTTTAAAGTAAGATTATCAAGTTTAATACAATTTATTTTTGATATATTCAACGCAATTTATAAAATCATCTATACGAAGTTCACTAATTCCGTTTTCTTCTATTTTATTAACAAGAGTAACATTGCCGACTGGTCTTAAGTAAAAACTAAAGTGATAAGCATTTTCTGCGTATATTACGCTAACGTCTTGTTTAACATAAGAAGTTGGACCATTTTCAGTAAACCCAAGAGATATTAGATAATTTTTAATGTGTTCAAACATATATTTATTTACACGCTATATAGAAAACAATTTAAAGTCTTTTTTTAGTTTGCCATCTATGCCCATGCTACCGATACTGATTCTTTCTTCTGGATATGTATCTAAAAATTCACCATAAAAATATACATTATCTCCAGAATAATTTATTCCCCTAATATGTTGTCTCAGCCATTGAGTCTCTCCTCCAAATCCTCTTCCATAAAAACCTTCAGTATTTGTATTAAGAGTGAAATTTTTATTCATTATTGGGTCGCCATTAGTTTTATTTGTGATAGTCAAAAAAGCATTTTTATTAGTTAATCTGTTCATCGTTTCATAACTATAGTCTCTGCTTTGACGATTAACAACATATAATTTATTATTATCAACCATAAACTCTTCACCAGCTCTCCCCTGCACAGTTTGTCCTCCGCCAACAGTATCATACGATTCCCAAACAGAATCTGCGTATCCCCCAAAAGTTTTTAACAAAGCTCCACCAGTACTATTAACAAAATGAACTCCTCTATTACCAGAGTTTTGATATAATTCAAAATGATATCCACAAAATCCTACACCTGTGCCTGGAATAACTTTTACATCCTCGACATAATCATATCCATTAGCTAAATATCCAACGGCAGTATAAGAACTTGGATCAGAATAATATATTGTATTTGTATCAAAAGTTGGTATAGGAGTAAAATTATTATAAATGATTCCATCGTTAGGATTTACTGCGCATAATTTTCTTTTTGTAGTCACTCCTACTGTTGTGAAATTACCACCAGCATATAAATAATTTCCACTTATATCTATCGCTCTAATGGCGCCGTTAAAATTAGGATTAAAATTGGTATCTAATGCTCCATCTGATAGTCTAACTTTTGCACATCTATTTCTTGTCACACCGCCAACAAGAGTAAAATCACCACCAATATACATATGGTCTCCACTTATTTTCATAAAAAGAACTGAATTATTTCCAATATTAGGATTAAAAGATGCGTCTAATGTATTCGTATCTAAATTCCATGCAGCTAGACGATTTCTTGTTACTCCACCTACCGTTGTGAAACTTCCTCCCATATATAGCATATTTCCCGTATATGTTAAGGTTGAGCATGTGCTATTTAAATTTGGATCAAAAGATGTTAAAAATGTATGAGGATTAGTTTTAATATCCCATGCCGCTATACGATTTCTTGTTACTGTTGTGGTTGATGCTGGAACATCGCTCCTAACACTTGTAAAATTCCCTCCTATGTATATGGCGCCACTATCTTGATGTATTTTCATAGCTGTAATTGTACTGCTAGGATTTGGCGCCCAACCAGTATACAATCTTCCATTATTTAATTCATACGCAATACATGACCTATCAAGGGCTAAAGTATCATTTTGCGATAAATTTGATCCACCTATATAAAGTTTTCCACTATAAATATCCATGCAATACAAATCAGTCGTTGAAGTTGATCTTGGGTATCTTTGCATTTCTGTTGTATTAAAATCAAAAGCTGTTAATGTATGAGCTTTACCAGTTCCCAAATCTGCAAAAGTTCCAGCCACTATAATTCCAGAAGGATGAACTTTAACATCAAGAGGATGTCTACTAAATGATGGGCTCCAATTAGTGACTCCAGAGGTAGTTAGATCTATTGCTGCGCCTCGTGGTCTAGGCAAACCATTTACAGTATGAAATCTACCAACAGTATATAAAACCTTATTAGTATAATCAATATCTAACGAATAAATAACATCATCAAAAGGTATATTTAAATCTGTGATTTGTTTTTTATGTATATCGTAACAAAATAATCCACTTCTGCTTAATCCGCTTACTTGAGTAAATCTTCCTCCAACATAAAGAAGATTATCTTTTCTTTTCATTGTATGAACAAGGCTACTCCCAAGATGAGCTCTACTGTAACCCTCTTTATTTATTGGATTAGGAAAATCTTGAATTTGCCAATTTAGTCCTTCAACAATTGTACTTGTCCCAGTATCAATACCAGCAAAAAATCTAGTATTAATATCTGCATTTTTTTGAAATTGACCACCCACATATAGGATATTTCCACTTTTTTCTATACATGTTACAGTACGATCACTGTTATAATAATCTAAATTTGGATTAAATGAAAAATTTGTTTTTCCACTTATAAGATCTACTCTTGCAATTACGCCTCTACTTTGTCCATTTACGAACTCAAAACTGCCACCTAAAAACATAGATTGAGATGCAGAATCAAGATACATTGTGTTTAGTGTGCAGATATTAGGATTAGAATGATAAATTTCAGGAGCCCAATTTGTTATTGAATTATTGCTTAAATCTATACATGCACCATTAATTCTTTGTTTAAAAGTTTTATTATTAGAGCTTGCGCATGGACTTGTGTGAGGAAAAAATAATTTATTATCTATAATTCTTTTAACCGATTGACTTGATACTCCTAAAACTCCTGCACGATAATGATCAAGAGTTCCATAAAGATATTTACCGCTTATTGTATCAATTATATTTACGCTTCCAAAATGTTTTCTTCCACTTAACGCTATGTCAGTAGAAAGACTATTCGCAGAAAGATAACTATTTATCACAGGGTCATTATTAATGCTATTGCCACCTTCAATTAATAAAAATTTACCATCTCCAAATTCTTTAAGAGTTTTCCCACCATATCCACATATTTGTGGGGTACCTCCTCTATCGGGAGCAAATTGACTTATTAAATTTCCATTGTCATAATCAAATTTTGCTATATAATTATAAGGATCTCCAGATCCTCTAGGGTTCATCGCAGAACCTCCAGCCAGTATATAAATTCCACTTTTACCAAGTTCTAATTGGTTGAATTGATTAGTTCCTAAATTAGGATCCCAAGGTAAAAGATTAAAATTTAAATCGCAAGCTGCCGCGCGATTTCTTGTTACTCCATTTACTGTTGTAAAACTTCCTATAAAATATATTGCATTTCTTACAGGATCTAATCTTGCATGGGTTACTGAACCATTACAACTTTGTAATCCAGTAATTGCAAATCCACTAATAATTTCATGCGCAGAAATTCCACCTAAAGTTTTACCATCGTTTATTGTAAAAGTTTGACCATACTGTATTATTCCTGTACCGCCGCTAGGATAAAATGATCCTGTTACAAAAAATGGATCTTTTGAAGCATTATTCACTGTTCTACTTAGAAAACATGTTGTATCATTCTGAGCAATGTAATAACCCATTGAATTTCTACTATCTTTTTCAAGAGTAACTCTATTCACTGTTCGACTTCCAGGATTTTGAGTAGTATTAGGAGGCAAAAAAGTAGATACATTATTTCCACCACCAAAAAGCCACCCAGTTCTCGAATTCAACATCAAAAAACTTCTTCCGTCTTTTCCACCACCCATACCAAGAGCCCATCCAGTATTTAAACCAGAAGGAGTAATATTAACATAATGACCATATCTTATTCTTTGATTCACTATAAGAGGCAAACCATTTCCATCAGAAATATAATATTGATTATTTGATCTTGTTTGAGCTATAGAACAAACATAACTATTATCGTCTAATTTTTGAATATCGTTAAAACTTACGCCATTTCCATGAAAATATTGATCTAATTTAAAATCTATTGGATTTTCTAAAATTTGAACATCTGCTCCAGTATAATCAAGAACTGTTAATGGCGCAGATTTATATCCAGCGACTCCAAGAAATTGTCCCCCAACATATAAAAGATTATTATCTCTAACCGATGTGAAAATTGGGCCACTAAAAGCCCCCATGTTGTTATTTTGATCGGCTTCGCTTGTTAAAAATGTATTAAACATAATAAGTTAATTAGAAAAATTCTTAATATAAGTGGTTATGAATCTATTATCTAATTTTAAAATATTAAAAATATCATTTTTTCCTGAACCTTGAGTTATAAGTGGCGAAGCATCACCTGGAAATCTATAATTATTGCCAAAAATTAAAAAATTACCTCCATAATTGCTTTGAACTATTTTTATAAGTATAGTTTCACCTTCTGGAATATTAATAGGATTATTTATAGTATTATAAGTTGTTGCAAATCCAGTCAGTTGATAAACAAAATTTCTTCCTGATACATAATCTGGAGTAAATGGATTTCCAGAAGAATAAATTATACTTTTTTGATAGTAAACTTCTTTTCCGCTAACTAATGGAACAGATTGGAAATCTTTAATTCCACTGACTGTTTGATTTCCTGTGGTTCTAACTGTTGTGCTAAGATCAACTTGGGCAGCTTCTCCGCTTAGAAGAACGCCTGTGCCATTTACAAAAGGTCTTTGATTTGTTGTTAGTGTGCCACTTAAAAGCATGTTTCCACTAACATATAATTTAGTTGTTCCAGTATTTGGAAGCCCACCCAATCCTAGTGAATTTCCAGTTAGTGTAAAATCATTTCTATTAAAAGCTCCCATGATTACTGTGTTATCATCAAAAGCTTCTATGATTGGAAGTCCAGCTATATCGTTAACGCTAAAAAGAGATCCAGAAAAATTATCTGTTACAGAAAATAATCTCCCATTTGCTCCATCTATTGTAAATCTATCTAATCCAGTAATATTACTAACATAACTAGTCAAATTTAAACCTCCAAAATTATCATAACTTAATCTAGCGGAGCGATTTCCACCAGTTATACCAGCATCAAAAGATGATACGCCAGCAGTTCCTGTGGTAAATTCCATTAGCCCCGAATTTGGATTGATTAATATATTAGACATATAGATAAATTACACTCCTTATAATCTGAACCTTCTTTTTAAAATGTTATTGTTTTGATATATTTCATTAGCAGTTAATACTCTATTAAATATAGAAAAATGAGCCATATTTCCATTTAAATTTCCAGCCCAAAATCTAGCTAACCATAATGGCTGATTATTACTTCCTAAACCAAAAGCCCAAGCTGTTGTATGTCTTAAAACTCCATTATAATACATTCTAAAATTAGAACCATCATAGGTTAAGTGAAATACATAAAATATCCCTGTTGATAGAGTTGTGCTCCAATTTCCAGTAGTATCTAAATTACGAGTCGCATATAACACATCACTAGCTTGGAATCTAAGATGGTAAGTGCTATTACCAGAATTAAAATTATGAAAAAGAGCTATATGACCAGTAGAATCCGATTCTTCTCCTTTTTTAAATATTGGGCCATATGTTGGAAAAGTATTAAATTTAACAGCTATTTGCCAAGTCATACTGCTTGAAGGAAGAATAGATGAGTTATGCGAAACTATGCCGTATTGACTTGATGCAGATGCAAAATTAAGACTTCCTTGAAATTCATTTACAAAAGTAGGACTATTTTGAAGAGCGCAAGTATTATTATTTGGAGTTAGATCACGCCAAGTAGTTCCACTACCAATATAACTCTGCTTATCAGCAGCATCGAGACATAATACTAATCTATCTGTAATTAAATCTGGTCCACCAGCGCAACTCATAATTTAAATCTTCCTTTAAAGGCATTATAGTTTTGCAATATTTCACTATCTGTTAATGCTCTATTATAAACAGAAGCTTGGTATATTTTAGTTCCAGCTGCAGTTACATTGTTAGTCCAAAAAGCACCATGAGCAAATCCTATATCTATATATGTTTGCTCAGGAATTGTTGCGGGTGAAACTCTACTATCAATTTTATTTCCATTTAAATAAAAAGCAATCGTAGAGCCATTATAAGTACCTGTTAAAATACGAATTTTTTTAGAAAAAGTATTTGAACTACCGTCAAAGTTCGCATATAATTCATCTCCTGTAGCAAGATTATCGCTAAAAGCATCCCAAATTCCTTGTACAATAGTTGCATCATAAACCGCTAAACCAATTCCTCCATAATTATTATTAAAACTTGAAAGCAAACATAAGCCATCGTTTGGAGTAAGAACATTTACATAAAACACTACAGAATATGTAAAATTACTAGCTAAATTTATTTTTTTAACAAAAGAAATTGAAGAGGTGGTAGCATTCATAAGAAATGCTTTATCTGAACTTAAAGATACATTTGTGATTGTGGCATTTCCATTTATATTAGTTAAATCTGTGCAAACTGATCCTCCAGAATAGCATCTAGGATTAGAAGGATCTACATGAAAGACTAATCCATTTGTAACTATTTTAGGAGAATGATGAAAGCTCATAAATTTAATAATGCTAAATCTGATATAAATTTAGATATTCTAGCATCTAATTTTGCTAAATCTAAACTTCTTCCAAGAGAGTAAAAAGATATTCTTAAACCACTTGGATATAAGGACGAACCATCTCCAAGACCAAACACTCCATATAATCCACTAGAAGGGGTTGCACCTGCTGATGTACTCGATGTTGCATTTGCGTTAGCTGTTCTTGCAATAAAAAATCCTCCTGATGTAGATTTAGATGTTCCTACAAAATTAATCATAGTACCATAATCTACTGAAGTAAACGTTCTATTATAAACACGATACCCAGCAGAGTATTGAAATGACATACCTCCTTCATAACTATATACTTTTCCTCCAAGAATAATATAAGGACCACTACTTGCAAAACTAACAGAATTTTCTTTTATATAAACAGATGCATGAGAATTATCTGTTGGAAAATTTGTTGTATCATTATTATTATATCCAAGATTTAAATATTTTGCGCCATCTGTTACAAGTCCAGTTTTTCTATTGTAATCACTAGAAATAAAATTAACATTTGTTGGAGCATTTCCAACTAATGGAACCAAAGCTCCGTTTAAAGTTCTAGCTCCGCCTAATAGACATGAAGCTTTAATTGAATTCCAAATTCCGTCATTTTTACATCCAACAATAAAATTATAATATAAAGCCCTAACTGATGTTTCTAATAATGCTCCATCTGCAGATTCTACAGCTTTTATATAAGCCACCACATCTGAATCATATTTTTTCCCATACTGAGTTCCCATATTAAAACTCCACAGTTAATTTTGGAATATCTTTTCTTTCTCCATATACTGTATAAAAATAATAGTTTCCATTATTACCATTTGTGATTATTCTTGTATTATTATAATCGACAACATAAATATTATTAGTCGCGCCGATTGGAGTTAGATTAACTGAAATACTATTTTCATCAACTAAAGCTGGCCAGTAATTTGGAAGGCTTATTATATTGTCATTAGTTTTTCCTCTTACAAATACTCCGTGCTCTGGACCTTCTAAACTGCCGTATTGGAGTTTTTTGCCAACTTGAGTTGGATGATCTATTAAGAATGATTTAGAAGATGCAGAAAGATGACCAGTTATTGTTGTATTACCACTTACTGTAAGATCGCCTTGCAATACGCTATTTCCACTAACATAAAATCTACTTGGTACAGAAGATATACCACTACCAATACCGAAATTACCATTTGAATCTAATATAGCGCGATTTATACTACTTTTAGTGAACAGAAGATCTCTTGTGCCGCCACCGCCATAACCTATTGATAAATTTAAATCACCAATACTAGATAAACCGATTGTATTTACATAATTTGCATATAATATACCAGCATTTCCATTTAAAGCAGGATCAAAATATACTGAATTAGCATTACTAGCAGATTTTAAAATAAAAGGTGTGCCTAAACCAGACACAACTAACCCTGTAACATTAAGGGCACCTGTTATGTTTAAATTACCAACTATATTTGTATTATCAAAAATATTTAAAATACCAGAGCCATTAATATTTATGTTATTACCTGTAATTAGTACATCTCTTAAAATTCCACTTTGAGATTGTTGAGAACCAATCATTAATTGATTGTTTCTCCATCCAATTAATCCAAATTCGCCGCTGTTAGTTCCTGTGCTATTAAATATTCTTATTGATTGTGGACTTGTGCCACTATAAATGTCTATACCAGATGTGAATGTTTTTAAACCATTTATTGTTTGATCACCAGTTGTATAAACGATTGTTGTGGGTAAAATTATAGCTGAAGCTTCACCACTTAATAGTACTCCTGTGCCATTTACTATTGGACGAGTAGTAAAGCTTGCACCCCCACTAACTCTTAAATTTGTTCCACTTATAAATACTGGAGAATTAATGAAATTAATATTCGTTCCTTCAAATGTCATATCTCCAACGCCACTAAGATTAAGACTTGCATCTATAACATTAACGTTTTGTCCAGAGAACGTAACGCCACTTATAAAAGTTTTGTTACCGCTTATAATTTGATCACCAGTTGTATAAACGATTGTTGTGGGTAAAGTTATAGCTGAAGCTTCGCCACTCAACAATACTCCTGTACCATTTACTGTTGGGCGATTTGTTAAGGCTACATTTCCATTTGTTATACTTATATCTACTCCAGAAAGAGAAATTATATCAATATTATTAAAATCAACAGCATTAAAAATTCCAGTTCCAGAGACTTGAATATTATTAACGAAGGTTTTATTTCCACTTATATTTTGATTGCCAAATGTCAGTACTGAAACTCCACTCAAATTATTTATTTTCGTATCAAGAGTCGAACCAGTAGAAGTTAAATTCGTAATAGAAGCGAACGTTGCATGTTCTCCAGTAACGTATCCACTTAAATTGTTGATTTTAGTATCGAGAGTAGAGCCAGTTGTTGCAAGCTGACTATCACTAGCGTAAGTAGTGTCTAAGTTACCAGTATATCCCGTGAATAGTCCACTCAAGCTATTAATACTTGTAGCTAAAGTTGAACCAGTCGAAGCAAGATTAGTTGTTGTTGCATATGAACTTAAATCTAATCCTGTTATTAATTTATTTCCGCTAACAATTGGAAATACGTCAAAAGTTTTAATTCCAGATATATTTTGATTTCCAGTATTATAAACTAAATTAGAAGCAACTACTGGAAAGTTACTATCTATATTAAGATTTCTTAAGAATATACCAGAAACATCATCTTTAAGATAAAATCTTTGACCAGATGATATGCCTGAGTTTGAGTAATGAAATACTTGATTGCTCATTTTAATATATTAAAGGTTAAATGAACCAATTCCTCCAATGCAGTTTGTAAAAGTTCCAATTCCAGTTACAGCATCTCCGCCAAATGAATAATCTCCACCAGTGCAATTTGTAAAAATTCCACGCGCAACACCACTTGCGCCAAATGAATACTCTCCAGCAGTGCAATTTTTAAAAGTTCCACTTGCAGTATTACTTCCAAATGAACCAATTCCAGCAGTACAATCTGTAAAGTTTCCACTTGCAATTCCGCCAAATGAATAGTTTCCACCAGTGCAATTCGTAAAAGTTCCACTTGCAGTTCCACCACTTCCGCCAAATGAATAATCTCCACCAGTGCAATTCGTAAAAGTTCCAGTTGCAGCTCCACCATCTCCGCCAAATGAACCAATTCCGCTAGTGCAACTTGTAAAGTTTCCACTTGCATCGCCAAATGAATAGTTTCCACCAGTGCAATTCGTAAAAGTTCCACTTGCAGTTCCATTATAGCCAAATGATTTATTTCCGCCAGTGCAATTTATGAAAGTTCCACTATACTCTATTGCAGTCCTTGTGCTCCAAGTATAATTCGAATTAGAAGTAAATAATACATTTTCTACATATGTTAAATTTAAATTAGTATTTGGAAAATAAGCTGCTGGACTAGTAGTAGATAAAGTGAGTGGTGAATAAGTTGTATTACTATTTTTTATTGTTAGATTAAATAATTTAACATCATTTGCAGTTTGTTGAACTGTGCCTCTACTTATTTCTCCAACATTACTTGTGATATAATGTTTGCTTCTATCTGAAGTAGAACCAACTATATCAATATATTGAGTATCAAGAATTAAACTTTGAGTTCCAAGATCATAAGTTGCTGCTGGTAAAATAACAGCTAATCTATTAACAGTTGACAAAGATGCGCCATTAGGTAATGTTGTTTTTGCAAGAGAATAAGCTGCTAGAAGATTGTTGCCATTAGTTATAGCATTATCTGTTACTTTAACAGTAACATAATTGGCGCTATTTAACTTATTTAATAAATCAGCCATTTTAACTTACTCCTATTCCTTCACCTACGGTTGTCCAACCTGTATAACCTACATTATTTACACCGAGGAGCTGCAAGCTCTCATTCTTATAAAGGTTAATATTAGAGAATCCGTCTATAGTTCTTTGACCAGACCCTGTTATTAACAATATTCCAGTATTTAAATTTTTAACATAATAATTTATACCAGAAGTTATGTCGCTAGGCAAAGTGCCTGTTATGTTAGTTGAACTATTAGCAATATTTATATAAGTATTACCAAAAATAAAATTACTATTAACATAATTATAAGATGATAATTTTTTATTTGTTATTTGAAGAGTATCAAAAGAACCTGTTTGAGTAAAAGTCTTAATTCCAGAGATAGTTTGATTGCCAAATGTTAAAACTGAACTGCCGCTAAGTGAATTTATCTTATTATCTAAAGTGCTGCCAGTTGATGCTAAATTAGCTGTTGTTGCATATGAGCTTAAGTTAACTCCCGTTAATACTGGATTACCAGAAATATAAATTTGACCAGAGATATTTACATTTCCATTTATTAAGTTTATATTTGTCCCAGAGAAATTAAATTCACTAATATTACTTAAATCTAATGCATTAAAAATTCCTGTTCCTTGAACTTCAAGGTTATTTATGAATGTTTTATTTCCGCTTATGCTTTGATTTCCTGTAGTAAAAACAATATTACTAGATGGAGAATTTATATAGCCACTAAAATTGTTTATTTTAGTATCAAGCGTCGAACCAGTAGTAGCAAGCTGACTATCACTAGCGTAAGTAGTGTCTAAGTTACCAGTATATCCAGTGAACAAACCACTTAAGGTATTTATTTTTGTATCAAGAGTCGATCCAGTCGAAAAAAGATTCGTAGTAAATGTTTCGTTCGTTCCAGTAAAATATCCGCTAACATTGTTAATTTTCGTATCAAGCGTCGAACCAGTATTAGCTAATTGAATATCGCTAGCAAAAGTTGCATCTAAAGAACCAGTATATCCAGTAAATAAACCACTTAAACTATTGATATTAAAATTTAAAGTACTTCCAGTTAAAGCTAAATTAATTTTTGTTGCGTATGAGCTTAAATCTATTCCAGTTAGTACCGCATTTCCATTTACAAAAAGTCCACTAGTGAAATTGCCACTTCCATAAACTGTAAATTGATTACCAGAAATAACCAAAAAGTCACCTTGCGCCGAGTCACCAAATGTTGTATTTTCTGCAAAAGTTTTAACACCAGATATAATTTGATTTCCAGTATTGTAAATTAAATTTGGCGCAATTGTTTGGTGGGAAAATATTCCTGAGCGACCAAGAAGAGTCTTGCTCTTAAATGTTTGTGCCATATTCTTTTCCTTCTATTAGCTTGCGCTAAATTGCTATCTTTCGATAGGCTAAAGAATAAAAGAAGATTTTTCTAGTATTCTAAAGAATATTACACTAATAAATTAATCTGCTACTGCAGGATTTTGTTGTAGACTTGCGAATGTATGGATTTTTGCACCAGCTTCAGCTAAATCATCTGAAAGTAATCCAGTATAGCCAGCTGCACTAATATTTTTTATACTTAAATTATACATTACATCATTACCGACTTCAAGGGTTGCTTGAACTTTTGGAGCTGTACTGAATGATACGGGATAAAATACAGCATAAGAATCTGTGCCTTGAGTTAATGAGGTTGTGAATACTTGTTGACTAGATCTTTTAACAAATTTTGCGTCTGCTGCACCGCTAAATGCTGTTGTGATATTATATAAAGCATTACCAGTCGCATTTAAAGCGCCACTTAAACTTGTTGTATAGGAATAAAGAGTTGAGCCAGTTAGGGCTAAATCTAGTTGTGTTTGATCAAGTTCGCCACTTAAACTAGAAATATAACTATATAAATTTGATCCAGTAGCGTTTAATTGACCACTTAAGCCATTAATTAAATTACTAACTGCGGTATTATTTCCACTTATTGTAATTTCATTGGTAGCTGAATCAACTAAAATAGAAATTCCATTTCCGCCAGTTATCTTGACAGCATCTTGTAACCCGTTTAAGGTACTTACATCTGCGTTTGCGGTAGTTATAAGATTATTTAAATAACCACTAATACCTGTTAATTCGTGATAATAGGCAATTCCAGTATTTCCAAGGCCAAGTCTAAGGACGCTTTGATTTAAATAGTTTGTGCCTTGTACTGGAGTTAAATTATAACCGCTGAGACGAATATGTTTGAATGCGCTTATCATAAATTTATGTATCCTTTCACAATATTACACTTAATTTTATTTTTTGACTTGAATATTTAGATAATATCCATTATTCAACAAGTTATCGCTAAAATTTATATAAAATCCAGTTGGATTAATCGATCCTAAATTAAAATAGTAAGCTATATCATCAACGGTATTTTGAAATGCACAAACTACTGATCTAGGCGAAGTCGATAGCACGTTTGGATATGTTATATAATAAGAGTCTGATCCTGCTGTTAGATTAGCTTTATAGCCAATTACATTTTCTCCTTCAAAATAACCACTTAATGGCGCAGCATTTATTTTAATTGATTTATAAGGATTTTGAGAGCTATCCGATAATATGCTAATACCTGTTTGAGCAATAAATCTTAAGGTTTCTATTCCGCTTGGAATTAAATCTATTTGCCCACTTACATTTATTATTTTAAAAAGATTATCGGCTCCAGCTGGGCCTTGTTGACCTTGTGGACCTTGTGGACCAGGAATATAAACGTTAGCTGTATCTTCAAAAGATGGAGAAACAACCTCGGCTGCAGTTGCTTCTGGTAAGATTACATCTACGATAAAATCTGACATAAAATTAAAAAGCGGTAACTTCTGGACTTACAATGAATTTTCCTCTTATCAATTTAATTGAATTTCCTGTTGGTGTACTGTAAGGAAATCTTTCTATATCGTAAACAAAAACTCCAGCAGGAATACTTGAAGTATCATATGATGATACATTGATATTTACTAATCCAGATACATATGCTGATCCATTGTTTCCGCTATAAATTGTTGGTTTTAAATTTAATAAAATTCCAGAATTTCCTGTATATCCATAGCTATATTTTACAACCCCTCTAACGTCATAACCGCTAAGATTGATTCGGTTATTGCTTGTGTCTTTTACGGCTAGAGTTAATTGAAGATTATCGCCTTGGATTAAATTTATATTATATGAAGTGGCCATATAATAAATTACACTATATTAAATGTGCAATTATGGTTTAATTAATTTACTGTATGATAAAGTGGATTCTAGCCCACTTCCTGGAGCAACATCAACAAATTTTTCTAGTCCATATGTAAATTGTTTAGGAGTGATTTGATTAAAGTCACCAACTACGTGCCAGTAAAGATTAGAATTAGCTTCTCCAGAGACAACCATTAGTAATCCACTAGTTGAATATCCAGTCAATCCAATATTCCAATTAGAGGCTGTGCCAACGTTATAACCATTGATAAGGGATAGGTTGTTAATTTTAACACCGTTACCGCTGTTCTCCAAAGTAACATTATATTTTCTTGCTGCAAATTTTCCATTGGTATTGTACTTGTCACTAACCGCAAGTAGATTTAATGTTCCATTGAGTACGTTTCCACTTTTAATTATAGCCATGCCTTCTAAATCGCCATTAGAAATATTAATTTCTTTGCCATTTAAATAAATTGATTTTAGGTATGAGCCAGTTGTAACGCCTTTCCAAGACAATTGAGATCTTTGGACTAATGATTGATTATAGAATGGTCCCGAAGCGAATACTAACTCCCCTAGATTTGAAGCACGTCCATTATTTCCAATTACAATACTATTCTTGGCAGTACTAGTATTGCTTTTACCTAGAATGATTGAATCTTTTGCGTAACTAGCATTATTGTTTCCTACGCTAATATTATCATTTCCGAATATAGTTAAAAATCTTCCAATTGCAATTGCACCCGTAGCATTAATATATGTATCATCACAAAATCCGAAATTATCATTTCCATCGAAATAATTGCGATTACCAATTACCGTATTCTTTTGTGCATAACCAATCGAACTTCTTTCTGCAGAATTAAGTACTTTATTATTACTACCTAAAATTTTGCTATCAAATGCTGTATTTTCATTGGATTGACCAATCAAGATATTAGAATCAGGTTTATTAAAACCTATCCCAGTAAAGAAATAATTATTATTAAATTGTCCTAAAACAATATTAGCTGATCCATATATAACATTTTGTGATCCTAAAACAGCGTTGCCATTCACATATACGAAATTAGTATTTCCAAAAATTTGGTTTGAAGTACCACTTACAAGGTTAGAGTTGCCAACTATGCTAGAGTTTATAAGAGCACTTTTGTTAAAGCTTCCTAAAATAGTGCTAGTATTACCAATTTTTTCTATATTAGCGTTTCCAATACAAATAAATTTTGTAGCACTTGGGTTTGGACTCCAATTTCTAGATAACGAAATTGTTCCGTCGGCATTTAAAAAAGCATCACCTGACTGCTGTAGTACATAATTTTTAATACCAAAAATTAAATTATTATTTAATCCGCCAATGATTTGATTGTCTTGACCAATTACATGAGTGTCAGAGCCAGTAACATAATTACTAAATCCAAAAATAGAAACTTTTTTATCTGCTGGATTTAATGAAACTTCTTGATTTAAAATAAAGTTTGTTTTATTATTTACAGATTGTGTTTTAGCTATATTTCTATTACCGACTAATAAGGATTGATTTGCGCCTACATTTGAATTTCCTATTAGAATAGATTCTGTTAAATAGCGATAAGCTGTATTGTTTCCCCAAACTGGCGAGTAGCCAGTCAAATCATAGAAATTAATATTACGATTTGAGGTGCCTATTGTAATATCTGTATATCTATTTGGGACTGTGTATAAATTACTGATATCCCAAGTTTGGGATAAATTTGGGTTACCACTAACTCCAGATAGAACTATTCCGCGATATAGACCAGAATATGCAACTCTAGTATCTAATGTATCTTTTACGTTAACATAATCATATCCTGGATCTGTAGAAATATTTATTCTTGGGAAAATTCTTACTCCATTTGCAAACATTAAATTCATAGAATTTGAATCATCAAAATAATATTTATCTGTATTACCATCTGTTATTAATACTACTCCGCGTCTGCCACCTTCAATTTCTTTATTAGATGCATTAATAATATGATGATTGGTGCTGTTGCTATTTATTAAGACTCCAGATGAATTTGTAATCGCGCATCCAGTAGAATCCACTATCATTCCATCATAAGTATTTTCAATTGAGACTCCGTCACAATTTATAGTTTCACAAAATTGAGAGTTAAATATTCCATTTCTAGTATCAACATATTCTCCAGAACCGTATGCTTTTTCTCTATGTATAAAATTTCTCCATCCGCCAACGATTGAAGAGTAATTTGTTCCACTGATATAACTATCTTCTGCAAGAATTAAACCTCCTGTTGCATAACTATCTATAGATCCAGTAATAGGCGCATGATTTGGCACGGTGTATTCTATTACGCCAACCTTAGTGTTTGACCAAATTAAATTTTTACCTTGTAAAAGAGATCTTCCGCCCAGACCAGAGACATATAAATTGTTTCTGTTCTGCTCGTCTGTAAGTAAAAACATGCCATAGTCTTGAGGCTCTATGACCCTTGGATTTTTTAAATCTGCGGTAACTAATTGAGTGTATATTTTTCCAGACAAATTCATGGTACAGTATTAGTTACACCTAAAAACTATTTTTAACTTATTTCCCTTCAGATAAAATATTTTTTACGTCTTTTGACATTTTAATTTCATTTTGAGCTTGGGCGGGAATCCTATACGCAGACATAAATTTCTTATATTCGCTTAATAATCTTTTTGTTAACAATTCTCTATTATCTACTGGAATTAATCCTAGCTTATTTGCATGAGCTTGTAAATCACTTTTATTTAGTTCAGATACATACTTTAAGTATTGCTCTTCTGTTTGTTGTTTATACCTAGAAGAACCATCATCGCCCCAAATTTGGTCTAAAGTTTTATGTTGAGTGTCTTCTATTTTTCCATGAGTCTGGTTTAGTTCGTTTAATTTTTTGCTTCTATTTTTCATTAATATTCTTAAATCTCCTTAGTATATTATATAATTTTAATTTATTAATGTCTAAAAATAAAAAGACCCAACAGAATTAACTGTTGGGCCTTTCTATTAGATTTATCTTTTAATTAGACTATTAATCCAACTATGGAACGTGCATCTACGCAAACACGACCTTCTTCTAGTGATCCGTAGAAGCCAGTCTTTTCAGAACGGGCTGCGAATTGATCATCTGGAAGAACAGTGAATGTGCCACCACTTTCGGCTTGACGAGCTACTGGGCGGATGAATGCCTCTTTGCTCAAGTCTAGTCCGATTGCGATTTGCTTACTGCCTACTGCCCAGTTTGTGCTGAGACTTGAAGCGCCATAAGCATTGAATAGAACGCTATATTTTTGTCCAACGCCAAGTTCTACTAGTTCGTGTACTGACACTCCGTAGAACTCACTATTTCCACCACGATAAATTCCTTCACGAACTGAATCAGGAAGGTTTTCACCACTTAGAGGATTATAAGCGAGTGAACGCATATTACCTTTGATCTCAGGGCTAACAAATAAATCTGTTAATCCGTAAGTATCGGTTGTTGCTCCACCAGCGTAAGAAGTATTAATTCTTTTAACTAGAGTCATTAGTCTGTTAAGATCATTTAGTACAAATGTTCCAGGGGTTCCAGCACTGATGATTTGACCACCAGCTACTCCAAGATTAGAACCAACTACTGCTGATCTTGCTTCAGCAAGAGCTTTTAGAATTACTGCCCAAGCGTTACGCTCTTGTTTTACAAGAACTTCGTTGGTCATACGTTCTACTGCTTTACTTACTACATCTAAACGTCCACTGCGAGCATAGCGTTTTAAGAAACTTACTGCTGCATCTAAACGGTATGTAGAGATTTTAAGTTCATTAAAACCTTCTACTGTTGAAGAGGGGAGGCCTCCAGCTACATTTTGACTCCAAACTGTAACGTGATCTTGTGTTTGATCATGCCACAAATCTAGAGGAAGGCTAGGATTATCGTCTTCATCGTAAGGTGAATCGCTGTAGATTGTACTAGCGGTTCCAGCTTGCATTAGGACTTTACTTACTACGGGTCCAATGAAAGCGGCGAAAGCTTCAGAAGCTTCTTTGGCTACGGTACCATCTCTGCTACCCATAGCTTTGATAAGCTCGATTTGCTCAGGTGTATTTTTTAATTTGATTTTCATTTTTTTTATTAATCTCCTTATGGATTAGAAGCTGAGAGTAACTACAGCTGTATTATTTACTGGTGCACCAAGTAGAGTTCCGACTCTTGTTTGATTTCCAGCGGTAGTACTTAGTTCACCAACTGTTGGACTGAGATAAACTCCGTCACCAGCGCTAGCTGAATTGCTAATTAGTGAACCACTATAAGTTACCATTCCTCTTGTGAGAACTGGAACTGATTGACCACTGACAACTACGCCCTTTTCGGCGGCTTTGCGTGGATTAAATAGTAATTTTTCACCGTTTTCATCATATTCTTGAACGCCCATAAGGGTAATTCCAAGAGCTAGACTGCCAGATGCGGCAGGGACTACTTTTGCTGTTAAAGCAAAACGGTCTGAAACGACGTTCATGTAGGTAGAACCAGCGCCGCCAGCTAGATCAACTGGAACTGCGCCGAGAAAACCTGTGCCGCCAAGTCCTGCAACTACTGGTTGAAAACCGTTGCCAGCGACTTTAACTACTGTACCAGCAGAAGCAATAACGCCATTAGCGCTTTGATCAGCTTGGACAGCAAATAAATTGATTACATTGTGTTCATTGTAATCTCTGAATGGTTTGAGTGTATGTGCCATATATATTTTTCTCCTTGTTTATTTGATATCAAATCCCTCTAGACCAAAAGCCTTACTATATTTTTCGCGTAGCGAAGCTTCAGGGGCTGTGGTTGAATTTGGGATTGAAGTTTTTTCTAATTTAGCATTATCAATAACTTCGTCTACAACTTCGGTTGCAGAAATTTCTGGTGATGCAGAAGCTTTGACTTCTTCTTGGGAAGCCTTAGCTTTCATAGCATCTTCTTTTGCTTTTTTAGCAGTTTTACTTTTTTCTTTCATTAAAACTGCCATCTTATTTTTATAAGCGGCAAAGGTTTCATCGTTTAAATCTTTAATATCTGCTGCAAGAACTTGACGATCTTCACTAGATAGGTCAAATTCCTCATCAAAAGAAGCCATACGAATATTAAAGGCTTCTTCGTTTGCTTTAGCAAGTTTTTCTTCTTCTAATTTAGCAAGAGCAGCTTTTAATTTCTCTAGTTCTTCTTTTACTTTTTCACTTTCGACTGAAAGCGATTCGTATTTTTCTTGAGTACTTTTAATAGCATTATCTTTTTCATTCTTTTCAGAAACAAAAGTCTCTGAGGCTTTTTTGAGCTCTTCTTGAATGAAATCAGTTATGCTAGAAGCACTTGCTTGCTTTAAAAGTTCATCTGTTATTTGATTTATATTTTCTATTTTCATAATTATTCTTTTTATAACTCCTTCTTCTTTTACAGTGTTTTCATCATTTTGTGAAGTATTATCTTCATTAATACTAGAAGAATCAGAAAGATCCTCTTTTGATTTAAAATCAATAATAGCTACTTTATCGTCTTGCACAGCCACACCTTGAACATCTGCAGCAGGATTAGAGGTTAAGCCTATCCCTAATGGAATAACATCTCCAACAACTTGACGATAAATATATGTGCTATTGTCTACTTTACCTGAGCCACCTAATGCTTTAAGGTTTTTGCTTAATTTAAGTTTTTCTTTTTCGTCAGATACAAAACTAGCATCTTCTAAATTCTTATTAGCATCTTTTAAAAGAACTAAATCATATTCATCAAATCCTAGCTCCCAACTTGCACTTACTTTCATATAATTTTCGCTGGAGGGATCATTGCTTTCTTCTATTAAATTTGATAATTGAGGATTAATGATTTTCCAAATTACCCCGCCTAAAGTAATATAAAATGGCCCTTTAATATCTTTTACTTCATCTTCTGTTAAGGCTTCATTAGTTCCAAACTTACTAAAGTTTGCTGTTAATACACAACCAATAACTCTTGATCTATCGTGCTCAATATTAATTGGTTTATTAATAAAATTTTTCAACATTTCTGCTGCGGTCAGAGAGTTTATAACATCACCATTTTTATTTACTCTATTAACAACACAAGCATCAAATGCAATTGGCAATAGATCTATATTTTTATCTGTGTCAATATTTGGCAAAAATTTCTTTAAGCTATTAATAGAGGCTAACGATAAATATTTGTCTTTATCTTCACTAACTATAGGTTTAATTTGAAGATTTGCGAAAGTTGTTGTATATTTTAAATTCATAATATTAAATGATAGTATCTAATCCATATATTGATATTCCATCTTCTTCATCATCAAGATAAAGGTCGTCTGGAGATTCAAAATCAAAATTATTTAAGTTATAATTTTTAATATCCTTATCTGCTTCGTTAAAATCTTCTTCGCTTGGTTCGAAATTTGCTTCTATTATATAATCATTTTTTGATGCTTTTGCTATATCACTATCAGCTTTGCGATAAGAATCTTTTACTTTTCCTCCGCTCACCATTCTAAGAAAAGTATTTACTCTTGCCATTGACCAAGAAACTCGTGATTGTCCTGGTCTGTGAGAGGAAGAAAATGCACCTGCACCACGGCGAAATACTTTTTTTAATTGACCAAGTGTGACTTTTTTCTTATTTTTACTATTATGTTCTTTAACTTTATTTTTAAGAGCGTCTATGATTTTTTTAGAAAATTCTATTGCTTTATCGCTTTTTGATCTAGCGCTACCAGGCTTGTTTTTAGAAGAGCCTTTTTTTCTTTCGCTAGGTTTAGATGGAGTTTGAGCAGATGACTTTGGACCAGGCCTAGCGGCATCTATAAATTCAAAACCAAAATTATTAGGATTGGTAATACTCATCTATATATTATACACTTAACAGGCAAATTAAATCAAATTTAAATTAGCATAACGGATAGAACATTATGCTAATCTTTTTACCACGTAGGGTCTCATCCGAGCGTACCGTCGCAACGGGCTACATTTTTTATAGATATCTGTATCTAAAATTATTATACATTTGTAAAATTTGAATTTGTGAAAGAGCAACGTTGTATGAATTGGTTACACCAATATCTAAATTGTTAAGGTATCTTTTTCTTTGGAAGGCATATCCTGGTGAGCCTTTTGATCTTCTAGATTTTCCAAAGCATAAAAAATTATAATTAGATCCAACATTTTCTGAAGTCCAACTTGTGGCTGTTGTGGGGTAAAGTAATCCATTTTTTTTAAGAAATCCTGGGGCTAATGGAGTTTGATTTAATCTAGCATTTAAAGTTTGTCTATTTGGCGTATCAACATCTTTTCCAGGCCTAATGCAAGGATTAAATTTAAGCATTGCTGTGGTTTCTAATTGGCCATTTATATATATTTTATATGTTCCACTTTGTCTTGTAATTGAAAGCATATACATTTCGCCAAATTTATACTTGTAATCTGTCATAAGAGTAAAATTTCCATAACCAAATTGACTTGTCCATCCGTGTCCAAAACTAAAAACAAAACTAAAAGGTTCAAATTTTGATTTATATGTATTATTTCCGTTTATATTATAATAAGGAGATCTATACCCGATATGAATATCTTTATTAACTTCTCCACCAGAAATTCTTGCAAATATTCCTCTTTTTTCTCTAACAAGATAATTTGTTGGAGATGTATGAGCTATTGGTCTTTGGAGTTTAATGAATGTATTAAATGTAAAATCTCCATTTATATTAATAAAATAAGCACCATCATTTCTTCTTAATTTTAAAAGTGGAGCAACAAGGTCTTGAAGATTTTTTCCTCTCACCTCAGCAGCTCCATTAGTAAGAGTAGCATAAATTAACTCACCATATTTTTTTAAATGCTCAACATCATCATTGTTGTTGTATTTTATATATCTGTATGTGTTGTTGGCAAATTCAGCTTTTCTAGTATTAAATGGTGTTCCTGGAATCTTTTGTCTAACATCTATATTTGGAAATGTTGGTATTATTCCATCTAATTGATAATTTCTTAATTCTTCTAAAAAAACTGGATCAAGATCTGCTGTGCCTTCTGTTAGATTTAAATATAATGAAATGTTTGGTGGAGTTTCATTTCCAAGTGCCTCTCCACCATCTGGATTAGTCCAATCTACATCATATTGTGGGTAACAATTCACAGCATTACCACAATTATTACTTTTTATAAAAATATCAGTATAATCTCTTTGATTTGAATCTCTAATAACCCAAGCTCCAGCACCATTATCAAAAATCGCCATATCTTCATCATCATCTTTAATGAAATAACGTCTATTATTAACTAAGCTTGGATTTACAGTTTGACTATATATTCCATTAACATAAGACAGAGAACATCCTGATACTAAAATTTTATATCTTTCGTTTTGAATTTCTTTTTTATAAAAAATTGGATCAAAAAGAAAAGTAAGGGCATTTTGTGTTACTCCTGTAGGTGGATAATCAGAGTTTGATTCGTGCCAATTAATTAAATCAAAAGAAGTATATGATATATCATCTATTGATGGTTCATATAGCGTCCAAGCTGATGTTTGCCATTGAATATACCTGCCATCTGACCCATTAAATGTTGCAGTTCCACCTGAACTTCTTGTATAAACTCCATTTCCAATTCCTCCTCCAGAAAGAGTTACTTTGCTAATAAAATTTGGTGGCAAAAGATCTATATATTTTTTTTCAATTAATTTTCCACTTCCACCTTTTGTGGAATTAATTTTACCGCTTCCGCCTTTGCCTATTTTAATATTCATTTTTTATATAATTCTTTAGAGATATCATCAGCAGAACCCATAGTTGGTGTTTCTGGATATTTTGTAGGCAATTCTCTACTATCTAAATTTGGCTCAGAACAAGATATTAATAAAAATAGTGGCAATATTAATAATAGTTTTTTCATAATAACTATTACACGCTTAAAGATTGTTCTATTAATTTAGCTTCAGCATCTCGTCTGCGACTCATACCCTTTTCTATGCTTCCACCAATCCATATTCTTTTCATGCTTCTTATTTGGTTGGCTATAAAAGATAGAGCTTTTTGATCAAAAGTATTTGTTATTCTCATACCGTCTCTTATTAATTTCATTTCGCGGCGGCGATCACCTTCTAAAGCTGCTCCTCTATTAAATACAAGACTAACCAATCCACCTTTGGCATCTTCTGGCATTTTATCAAAGTTAGGAAAAGTATCTTTTGTTAAATTCCAAAACTTAGTTACTGTTTTATTATTGAAGACTTGCAAAGATAATTCCCAAGGAATAGTTATATCCCTTAATCCTCTAATAAGATTCTTAGCGTTGTATCCTTTGATACCAACTACTTTATATAATCTATCAAAGATTTCTTTAGGAAGATCTTTCCAATCTTCGCTAAATTCTGCTTTATTTACATAGCCTAAATCGTAACCAACACCAATTGTAACTCCACTTTGACCTTCTGGCCAAGCTGGATTTTTTAAAAATTTATTATAATAGTTTTCTCCACCGCCAACTTCAAATTCGAGAATAAGATCTAAGGATTTTTTACTTAACATATTTATATAGGATAATCTGTTCCATAAAATCTAATTATTTTCCAACCAGTTTTGCACATTACAAAAAATCTATAATAATGATTGTTTACGAATGACGATGGTCCAATGCTAGTTATATTAATAGTACCATCTCCAAGATTAGAAATCGAATCAGTATTTATGGTACTTCCATTTTTTGCTCTTATAACAATATAATTATAATTAAAATCTACTCCCCCAAGAGAGTTTAATATTGTGGTTGGATCAAGTCCAAGAGATGAGCAACTGCTAGCAAAAGAAGAATAATCAAAAGCTATATTATTAAAAGTAACACCATTAGGAGCATCATTTCCTGATATTTCAATTAATTTATTAATATTTTGATATCCACAAGTTGAACGTAATGATATTTTTGCAGGACTATTATATTTTTCTATAATTGCGCCTACTTCTACAGCTGTTGTTTTGTATGATCTTGGATTAAAATATATGAGTGTCCCTGGATCAATAACTGTATTAGATCGATCTGTAATAATAGAATTTTGGTCTCTCCATCCTGCAGCTATAAATCCACCAGTTTTTTTATAATAAGAATTTCCATTGAAATAAATTATATCAGCTGATCCTATAGTATTTGCTGGTGTTAAATCAAAAATTACTCCTAAAGTATTTATTGAACCGCCTTTAAATATATAAATATTATTCGCGTCGTATACTGTTGATCCGCCATCAATTGAATAAGGCTCTAGCTTGGTTTGATTTTGTTTTTTAATTGAAATTTTTCCTGAGCTAAAATTCTCAAAACCAAAACTTTGTGAACCTCCATCAACAGATGAATCTAGTAATAAAACGGGTATACCATCAAAAGTGCTGTTCCAACCAGATTTTGTTGAGTATCTATAAACTTTTAAATTAGGATTAACATTGGCAGTAAAAAATATATCTCCACCTGAAGTTGGTGCATTTCCTAAAAAATTAACTCTAGTTAGATTAGAACAACCACCAAACGCATTCTGCCCAATACTTGTTACGCTGTTGGGAATGGTGATGCTGGTAAGAAATGCTGAATTAGCGAACGCGTAACTCCCAATACTCGTTATACTGTTGGGGATGTTAATGCTTGTTAGCTTACTGCTGTTAAATGCCTCACCACCAATACTCGTCACATTATTTGGAATAGTTATGCTTGTGAAACCACAATTATCGAATGTACGATATGGGATACTTGTCAATCCATTTCCAATGATAACACTGATTAAGCTTGTGCATCCAAAGAAGACATTTTCTCCAATGCTGGTGACACTATTTGGAATATTAATGCTTATTAAACTGATGCAATTAAGGAACGCAGACTCTTCTATGGTTGTTATATTGGCGCTTAGAGTTACTGTAGCTAGATTAGAGCAGCTAGTAAATGCATAAGGAGCAATACTAGTTACAGTGCTTGGCATAGTTAGACTAGTTAAGCTAGTACGAGAACTAAATGCGAAGTTACTAATTCTAGTCACACCACTTCCAATATCAACACTAGTTAATGTTAAGGTTCTATTATAACTAGATTGACCAATAATTGTATCAGCACTTGTAGTTGATGACCCATTGCTATAATAGAATGTTGATAAGGCCATATTATTATTTTAATTATTTATTTTATCTATGGTCTTGTCTAGTATATTATCTTGAGCTACTTTTTCTTTTAGCCAAGAGTTAAGAACTCCAAAATAAACAAGATGCTCGCTATCAATTAAAAACAATTCATTACCGAAAGTATCCTTATAAGGTTTAATTCCAGAATCTTCATTTAGATCAATTGCTTTTTCTTTTTTAAATTTAATTCTATACATTTTAATTAAATTATTATATCGTTCGCGCGCTTGGCGAGTAATAAGAGCATCGTCACCAAGGAAAGAAATCAATCCACCATTGTCTTTATCATATTGTTTTGGCGTTGTAGCATCATAAGAAGATTTATCATCTTGTATTTTATTAGGGGTGACCGTAGCACAACCAATAAAAAGAAAATTAAGAGCTAATATGCTTGCGAGCTTCTTCAAGATCTTTGTCCTTTACTGCATTTTCAATTCCACTTTGATGATCAACTTCTTTTTGAGCTTCTTGACGATCTTTCATTTCTTTTGTGTTCTTTGCTCCGAACACATTATTGATCGCTGCGAATATTCCAGATACTGCTGATAGTAAAGCTTGGATTATTCCAGTTGGCATATATTACTCAACGTAACTTGCTGTGGCATCTTTACAACCAGATGCAATAGCATTTAATACTTTAATAGCGAGAGCACCATTTCCATCAACTCTAGCAAATTGCACAGCATACATATCTTTGATTGCACTAACGTAATTTACCCAATGAGTTTTTTCAACAGGAAGATAATCTGTAAGAGCTTTTTGAAGTTGATCAGGGGTTGGAGCAGATCATAATGTTAAAGATTCAACAATAACTGCAACATGATTAATCATCTTAGCTTTTTCAATTCTATCATTTCCAGAAGTTGCTTGGTCAAGAACAACTGTGCAAGCTAATATTACCGCTGGTTTAATATAAGGAAGAGCATTTTCAACACTTGCTGGTGCGTCAATTTTACCAGTTTGAGTTGTAGCACAAGCTCCAAGAAATACGCTCAAAAGAGCAACGGCGGCTAATTGTAATTTATTCATATATTTTCTCCAGTTCTTTTTTCTGCTTCGATTGTTTGAGCTACTGTTCCACCAGTAACTGCTGCATCTTTTACTGTTAATGCAAAAACTATACCAGAAACAACAGCAATTAATTTCGAAATTCCAATAATATAAACTTCTGCTATGTCTGGAAGAAATGCTACCAAGGTAGGATCAGAATGAATTGCTATTGCGGTAGTAATTGCTATTACTGTGGTAACTCCAGAAGTGGAAGATCTCCAATTGGGGCCAAAGATTTTAGATAGCATAGCTTTCATAATATATTACACTATATTATATGTGTTAAAAATTAAAATATCAATACTTTCTTTTGATTATTGATATATGAGTATATTAAATTTCCACTTGTGTAAATGCCTCTAGAACTAGCAGTATCTGTATCAAGGTCAAAGTTAAAATGCAAATTAGCAATTTTATTAGAATTAATATTTGAGCTATATTCTATAGCATCAAATTTACAACCACTAAAGATGAATTTAGTTGGGTAAACGTCATTCTTGTTTGAAGCAAAATCTACTACTATGTTATAATTATCATTTCTATTTAAAGTATCAAAAAATGAACCTTGGAAACTTTCTTTTGTTAATAAATTTATATTCAATTTACCATTAACTGGAAATTCTATTTTTTTGATAATTGGAAATTTATAATTAACGCTTTTATAATTTTTTCTATTAAAATTTAAATCAAAATTTAAACCTTGCACAGTATCATTGTAAAATTGAATATTACTAAGAGTTCCATAATTAGCAGTTATAGCTCCACCTACTTGATTAAAACTTGAATCAAAATAATAAGTTGTATTTGGGATTGGTACATCAACTGATCTGACACTAACTCCATCTTTGAAATAAGTAACAGTCTTTCCGTCGTATTCTATTCTAAATTTTGTTGAAGTTGTATAAGCTCCAAAACTAGTTATAAGTGAGCCAGTTTCATAAATATTAAAAGTTGCAGCTGCACTCGTATGGAAAGCATAATTTATTGTGTCATAATTAGCGCTTGCAGTTGGATTTGTACTTAAACCAAACATAGCTCCAGCTGTGGTTTGATTAGCATTTACCTCAAGATACATATTATTATTATAACCTATGCTAGAATAAGCTTCCGCATCGCCCCAAGTAGTTCCAGCAATTTTTGTAAATACATTTCCAACTTTACTCATATTTACTGTAGTTATATTTTCAGGAATTAAACTAATAATATTAGTTGAGCCATTATTTGGACTTCTATAAAAAGTAACGGTTGCATCTCCTGGCAGGAGAATATTTTCTCCACTCAAATTTGATTGAATATAATTTAAATTTTTTGGAATGATAATTGTATCTGTATTTGTTTGATTAATCCCAGATTTTAAGTCTAAGAATGTATACTTTACTCCAGAACCGCTATTATAAAAAGTGATATTGTCTGCACTATAATTTTGAGTAACTAATGGCAAATTTCCAACTGAAACATCAAAACCATAAGTATTTAAAGTGCAATTTTGAAAATGAAGCAAACTGTAATTTTTGCTATTTTTATCTATTACATCTTCGATTGTTGTTGGCTTAATAAGAGAGCTTGATACTGTTGCATTTTCTGAATTAATATCATTCTCGTCTTTATTTATAACAAGATAAAAGTCTTTATTATTAGATAAAAGATTATTTGTGCATAACCCAGAAAACATTGGTAAATATCTTCCAGAAAAATGATTAACATCAAAATTTAATCTATTCTCATTTGTAATTCCATCTGGAATATAAGAAAAATCAAATGTTACTTGCGGATTTGCGGCTACTCCTCTAAATATATATTTTTTAGAAGCCATTCCATGCAATTCAACCGTATTACTATTTATTCCATAATTGAAATTTTGTATCTTCTCTAGTCTTTTTAAAATTTTATAATTAGCAAGATAATAATCGTTACCGTTTGAATACTCTCCAGAATATGGAGCTACAAATAGTCCTTGAGTATTGTAAATGATCCTATTTTTTGGCATGAACCTTAATCCTTGAATAGGATTACACTATATTTTAAAATGAATTTTAGTTGAATGGAAACACTCTAAACGAACCTGTATTATATAAATTTGAAGCATCTCCAGAAGTTAAAGAATAATTTTTCCAAAATCCGCAGTTTCGAATAATTGTTTTAGTATTATATTCTGTACTAGCAACTGGAGTCCCATTACTTCCGTTTGGACTTGCTCCTATTCCGAATCCTTTATAAGCTGATCCAAAAAACTTAGATCCTGGGGCAGTATATTTTCCAGATCCTTGAAGTATTCCATCGATATAAAGAGTAATCGCTTTATTGAAAGCGTTATTTACTCCTACTATTTGATGATAACCAGTATCGGTTATTGGACTTAAAGATCTTACTCTTGTCCAACTGTAGGTAGATGGAGTATGAGTTGAAAATGAAAATGTCAAATAATCTCCAGTATTTGTATAGTTCGAATTTGTATATTCAAAATGAAATCCTAATTGACCAAAAGGACTGCCAAGTAAAAATTGACTGTTTGAAGCATTATTAATGTTCAAACGTTTTGTTTCAAAACTTATAGAAAAATTTTGATTTAAAGTCGCTGGTTCAACTAAATTTGAGCTATAATTAACAAGAGAAGATGTTCCACCAGCTACATAAGCTCCAGATGATGAAAATGTATTTGGTCCAATGCTTGTGAAATTATAATCGCCATATGTTGCATTTGAGTTTGTTGTAAAATTCCACCAATTAGAAGCTTGAGGTAAGCTGGACATATTTTTTACAGAATATGTGCTTCTGATTTCTGAAGTGCTCCAGCTCGATAGAGGACTTCTAGCCCATGTATTTTGGTCAATACAGTAATAAACATATTGTTTATCAAAAGCTAAACTTCCTTTTGTGCCTGGAGATGTTGTCGATACAGGAGAACTAACCAAATTCACATCTCTATTTAATGTTTGATCTAAAATTAGTCTATACCCAGAGATAACCAATTCATTAGTATTATTATTGACTACTAACTGTCTATTTGGATCATTATAATAAATTGTATTTAATTGACTCATATTAATGATATTCCAGCTGTTGCTGTTACACTTATCCATCCAGTATAATTGTTATTTTTTATTCCTACTATTTTTAAGGCTACTGGAGCAGTTAAACTTACAGTAGAATCTGCATTGTCAAATTTTTGGCCATTATATCCAGTAATAAAAAGAGGTTGATTGGTAGAAGAAATATTTTTAATTGTTAGTGTTTGAGTATCAATAATGTCTGGTAAATATCCAGTATATTGTTTAGAATCATCAGAAGTAAAAACTGTTAATGAGCTATCAATAGTAAAATTTTGATTTTTGTATAAAGCGTAATTTGTGTAAAGATTTTTATTTTCGTAAGCGTCGCCGCTAATTCTAACATATCTAGTATCTAATTGACCCGACTGGGTTAATTGGGCTGTAAATACTTGCAATCCATTAAATGTACGCATACAACTTTATTACACGGAAAATTAAACTTTGCTATAATATAATAAAGAGGCTAAATAATTTGTTATTTGATGCTCTGAGGCTAACTCTTGTATAGCATTTACTTGTTCGAAGTTTTTATCGAAAGGTTTGTCTATATAATCTTTAATTTTAGAGTTCCAGTTTTCTGGGATTTCATTAGCTATGATGATTTCAGTTAAGCTTTCGGAGTCTTCTTTTTGTTGATTAGTTAGCTTTTTAACGTTAAATTTCTTTCTAAGTGCAGATTTAACTTCTTCTTCAAGGGTTTGACTAGCTAAGATGTTTTCTTTAATTTTAGATAATGAGAAATTCGCTTTAACTTTCGCGCCTTTTTGCCCAATTGGAGATGCATTTTTTGTGCTTTGTGGAATTCCAGTGGTTCCAGCTGGTCTTCCAGACTGTTGCGCTGATCCACCTATAATTGGTTGATAAAGACCTTGGTCTCTTAAATCTTTAAATTTTTGTTGAGATTCTAAAGACTCTTCTTCAGTTGGTAATCTGCCTTTTTCAATTGCTTGAATACCTTCTTCTGGAGTAAGCACTCCAAGTTCCATTAGTCTATTATAAACTCTAGATAATTGAGTGTCATCCTTAAGATTCATATCTTGAAATTTAGGCACTGGAAAGTTTTTAAAACCAAGATCCTTACTGATCCTTCTGATTTCTGGAATTAAAAATTCATTAATAAACACTTCTCTGCCTTGGTTTAATCTTTCTACAAAAACTTTAACTTTGATACTTTGATTAGCGAATTTTTCACTTCCAATCAAAACATTATTTAAACCAATTTGGATATCTTTATCTACCACTTCATATTTTTGTGGTCCAATAAGACTGGCTATATCTGGAATCACAAACTCAGCCTTGGTTGTATAATCAGCTATAAGAACTCTACCAATACTTTGATTTTCAAATAAAGATTGCATGGCTTGTAAGTTTTTTGGATTTACTCCACCTTTATCTGGTTCTGCGCCCATAGTTACCAATAAAATTGCTTGTTGCATGGTTCTTGTAACTGCCATATCCATTTTTTTCATTTCAAGTTTCCAATTAATATCATCAAGGACTGGGAATCCCATTGGAACAGAAAGAGGTTCGTAATCTTGCTTTTTGTAGAAAACTGCGGCTAATTTTGTTTTATCCAATGGGACAAGTATATAAGAACTATTTTTATTTTTAATTTTTTCTTTAACATCTGCTGGTAAAGAATTGTATACTTCTGTATCTTCATCTGTTTTTGGGCTTCTTAATCTTTCTAATTCGTAATCACTTAATAATTTATAATAAACATTAAAAGCATAATTAACTGTTCCGCCAACATAGATGTCTGCAGGATTAACAATGGCATATCTTGCTGGTAATTTAATAGAGCCATCTTCCGCTATAGTTTTTAATTTAGATCCAAAAGTTTGAGTGACTTTTAAAAATTGCTCTGGACTCAATACGGTATCAAATCTATAAACAAACACGTTTCCACTTCTGTAGTATTCCCTAAAAAATTGATCAAGAAAGCTAGCTAAATTAATTTTTTTAAAATATGCCTCAAAAAATTCTCTTGATTTTTGACTTCCGCCAGTAAGATAAATTGGGCTACTTGAAAATTCGGTCATTAAATCTATGGTGTTTCTGAAAATTGCTACATTATAATATGCTTTTTGACATAGTATGATCGCATCTCTTATGTCTAGAGTTGAAAGATTTTTAACGTAATTAGAATATCTAAAAGGAATTAAACCTTTATCAATATTTGCAAATCGATCAGTTCTCTCTATTGTTGACGAAGCGTTCCTTCTAAAAGAAGACGTAGAAGCTCTAATTTCTGATATTTTTGCTCTTTTACTATCACTATTAGATTCGCTTCCGTATACCATTAACGGAATATTTTCTTGAATTGAAGCTTTTGTTTCTTGTATTTTTTTATTCTTTTTACTCATAAAATCGTATATATTACACTTAATTGATCATTATAGGTGAAAAAGTGCTCGATATTTGATCAATTGGAGCGGTCATTATATCATAATAGGACTTTAAGCCCCAATTTGCTAATAAAAGTGCAGAATAATTATCTTTTCTTGCTTTATTTGAAGATGAACTTCTTTTTAAATGTTGAGGTAAATCAAAAGACTGAGTCCCTCTAGCTGTGGAAGAGTGCTCTACAAGAGTGCATTGCTTTTTAGTTTGGTATATAAAATCATCTTGATTTTCAATAAAATCTAAGGTTGACCAATCCTTTTTGTCTTCAGTTTTCATTAATTCGATAGGTATATTTTGGCTAAATTGAGATTCAAAGAAGTTATCGTTTGCACAGGTTTTGCTCGCAAACCATATCTTTTTATAATCAATAGACGCTTGTAAATATTCGTTTGCTTTTCGAATAAAATTACTTGTAAAAACTTGATTGAATGCTATTCTTTTATTTTCTAAGTTATATAAATTTCTGGCTCTTCTAACTTCTTGGTCATAGTCTAATCCTTCTAAATCTGAATTGAACTCAAAACTATTAATTAGTAAATTATTCTTTTTAAACATTTCTGACTGATTACAGGCGGATAAGAATACATCTGCGCCAGCATTATCTAAAATCATAAATACAATATTAAAATTAGTCATGATGTAATATAAATAATTAACGTGATTTTTTAAATTTCCTAACCCAGCATAAGTATGCACTAGTGCGCCAGTTTTATTTTCTTCATCAATTTCCATTACTGCCATAGCAAAATAATCTGCATTTGGACTATCGCTCATATTAGGATCAATACCGAGAATATATTTTTTCCCAGGAATCCCTTTCATTAAAGTATGAGGAGTTTCTCCATTTTTAATTGTACAATCTTCCATTTTTTTTGCACTAAAATAACTATCGCTACCATCAATAAATCTTGCACAATATTCTCTTAGAAAGCTACTATGACTTGATCCTCCATTTTGAGCTTCTTCAATAATAGTCTTATCTATCATTTCTAATGGAAGAGCTTCATAACTTAATTGAGAAATAAAATAAGATGCCTCTGTCTCCTCTTTGCAATTGATTTTTTCTATCCATTCATTATATGTTTTATAAAGATTTTCAAAAGTATAGCTCGCAGAAGAAAGTGCTATCATTTTACTATTGTTTTCAAATACAATTCTATCTTCTTCTTTCATTAATCCATCTTTTATTAAAGCATCTTCTGTTTCTCGAATTTCCATTCTCTCTTTCATGTTTTGTGGCGCAACTAAAAATGGCATCAAAACAGTTTTAATAATGTCTTCTGAAAGAAGTAAAAACTCATCTAATACAAGTACATTTGCTCTGAATCCTCGAATTTTTTCTCCATTCAAAGGTATTGCGACTATACTTCCACCATTTATAGCCCATTCATATTGATCATTTCTTTTACTTTTGGAGCCAAAAGCTTGTTGAAGAAGTTCTGCTCCTTTGCTATTTACAATTTTTTCTAAATTATTAAATATAAATCTGGCAGTTCTAAAGGTTGGTCCTGCAATTAAAATTTTTGTATTGGGTTCGAAAACGCATTGAAGAAAACAAAAAACTGCTGCTACAAAACTTTTTCCACAACCTCTACCCCAAACGCACATATTAAAATTTCTAGTCATTAGAGCTTTTAAATGGATTTCTTGATATGCTGCTAATTTTATACCGCTAATAAGTTCTGTGGTAAAGCCTAAGTTCGCTCTCAAGAATTTCGCTAAACTAATTTTTGCTTCTTTATCATTTAAGATGCCTTTTAGTTCCATTAATTCTTTATTAATGTCATGTTGCTCTTTTTTATATTTATCTGGAGAATATATCATAAAAGTTTTAGATCGTAAGCAAGTTGAAGATCTATTTCCCTGTAAAAGCAATTTGATGTAAAAATTGACTCAATTACCCTAGTCATTTCTACTCTTCCGTCCACAAAAAGAAATTGTAAATTATCATAATTTTGTAACAACTCTCTAACGTTATGGAATATATATTCTGGCGTAGCTTTAATTTTTTTACTAATGTGCGGAAGATATTGAAAGCTAAGGGCATTGGATAGTTTTTCCTCTACCACTACTACTAAATAAGCTCCGCTTTTCTTCGCTCGTTCTATTTCGTTTTTAAATCTATCGAAATTTTTAACACTTAAGGTACTAATAAAATCGCTTAGGCTTTTTCTTTCTATAAAGCATTTACAATTATTATTACTGCAAGAATAATCTCCAAATGGTAATGTTTTAATTTCAAATTTTGCATCAAACTTTAACCAGCTTTGCTCCCTTGTGTCAACATAAATGATTGATTTTTTATTTAATTTATTTTTAAATTGATCAACTATATTATTAGTGTGAATAAATTTATTTTTTAACCCTAGATCGGCGCAAACATCATAATAATCATTGAATATCTTGTTATAAAATATAATTGATGGACACATTATAGTTCTTAGTTCTACCTGAGAAGGACTATATAATAGATTTTTATCTTGTTTTCTTTTGAGGATTAATGATTTACAATATTCTTGGGCTTTTTCAATTGGCTGTTGTTTAAGCCATTTTTTCATATTATTTTTATCATTAAAATCGCTACTTAAATACTGCTCTTTGGTTTTAAAATTAATCAGTTCATTTGTTAAAAGGTCTCGTCTTTCAAAATACGTTTGATAGTATTTAGCTTTATTAAGCTTGTACCCTTTTAAAGACATATGTAAAGATTTTTCGTTTGGGAATTCTTTTCCATCTACTTTGCAAATAACTGACATAATTTTATCCGTTTAAAATATCTTCTTCAGATATTCCTAAAATTTTACATTTTAATTCGTCCATAGAATCAAGTCTATTTATCTCTGTTTTAACAATGGCTCTTCTTAGCTCTGCCATCTTTAATAATTTCTTTCTAGACTCTTCTTGCTTCCACATTTCTACAAGATTCAATATACTAGCATTATCTTTTATCTGCTTGCTTAGTCTGTCACTTCTTTTAACTTTTAAATCATTTAATAGTTTTTGTTGACGATTTACGCAATCATTGTATTCTTTTCGTGCTGTGCTACTGGCTTCTACAATTGCCATTGGAATTCTTCCATCTTCTTGAGTCGCTAAATCTATTTGATTTTGCAAAGCTGTAATAGTTTGTTGAATTGTGGACGATATAACTACTTCTGTGGCGAGAACAATATACTGATCAACCTCTTCTTGAGTTAAATCACTTTTGTCATAGGTATATCTTAGAAAACTACTTTCAAAAAGATCTCTATCATTTTCATCACTATAAAGATTGATTTGATGCGTGAATCTATAAGTATTCATATAGCCAATTAAAGCATTGACTTCTTTCTTTTGCTTTGGGGTAATTTTTTCTTTGTTAATTCCATCTAATATATATTTATTAATTTTAACAATAGTTCTTTCTTCGCTCCTTGGAGCTTTATAAGCTTCTGTGCTTATGCTGTCGTTACTATCGTTAAGATATCTAATATTACTTGGGATACTTTTCATGTAATCCAGAATAGTTCTAGTTTCTTGACTTAAATTTGTAAGTGATTCATTTTTAAATAATATTTTAGCTATCTCAATTCCAGTCATAGTTGCACAATTATTACTAATGTATTCTTTTTGATCTTCTGTTAGCTCTATAAGTCCCTTAGCCTGATACTCATGGCTTTTCCTTGGTTTGATTTTTCTAGAAGCAAGAAAATTCTTAACAGCTTTCCCTTCTTTGCTTCTTCCATCTAAGTCATCCCTATCAAAAGCTAATTTAACTAACTCATTTAATGAAGGTGGATTATCTGGTCTATTATTCCATTCCTGCAGCATCTTTAACTGCTGCTCTTCTGTTAAGATAGCAATATCTTCACTCATATTAGTCTATGTCTATTTCGCCGTTGTATAAATATTTCTTAACTTTGGTTATGATTAACTTTTTTAAGTTTTTAACTTGCTTGTATCCAATTTTTCTATTTTTTTCTGTGGTTTTATACCCCATAATTTTTGCTGTATCTTCTTCAGACTTATGTTCTATAAAATGTAAAGAATAAAATTTCCATTCTAAGGGTTTCAAAATTTGTTGCATTTTTTTATGTATATTTTCAGCAGTCTTTTCTATGTTAATGGAGTTATGTGGTATGTTATGGACTTCTTGACTATGATTTTCTAAAGCTACTGGCAACTTAATATTGCATGCTGATTTTTTACTCTTCTCCCATTTTGCATACAAAGGACACTGACTGCATTGTGTTCCATAAATGTTACAACCATCTTCTTGATCTGCTGCAGCACATTTTAAACAGGGTCTTGAATAATTTCCATAAGTATTTCTAATAAGATTTTTAATTTGATTGCTTGCTATTCTATTAATCCATGGGGCCAAGGGCTGTTTTTGATCATACATATCCCATTTTTTATAAATATGTATTCTTAATATTTGAGCTACGTCATTAAAATCCATCCACGCCAAAGCAGTAAGGCACCATTTGTTTTTTCTTTTATCAATTTCTTTATTTATCTCTACTATCTTGCTTTCAAATGAAGCTTTTTCGAGATTCATTTTCCTTTTTTACTTCTTTTAATTGATCCCGCTTCTTTTGCAAAATCTTCTAATATTTTCTTTTTTGAAAGCTTTTTGCTTGGCGCTCTGTTATTAAATTTAATATTTTCTTCATTATTGTCACTAGTACCAAGTAAAGATCCCAATTTTACAGATTTATTCTTAGGAATATCTAGGTCTATTTGTAGGTTAGATATATTAGGTACATAATTCAAATCTTCACCTTCAGAATTATCATCGTGGTCATAATCTGCTTCTATGTTTAGATTTTTGACTTTACTTTCTATTTTTTTAACTTCTACTTTACTAGAAACAGATATATTATTATATGATTTACCACAATTCGAGCAAAATAATGGTGGTTTTATAGAATATTCTGTTGGTCCACCGCAAGAGGTACAATATTTTTTCATTTAATATAATTATATATTAAATATTAATATAAATCTAATTTAAATTAACCCAATGTTAAAAGATATTTTAATCTATTTAAACTGCCAAGTATCTCGTCTCGCGTATTTAATAAATCTGAATCTCGAGCCTCATCAAGCATATCATTTAATCCAATCAAAAATTTAATATATGAATCTGTTGCGGTACTAAAATTCAAATCAGAATAATTTGACATTTCAAGATTAAACTTAGAAGCGGCGATTACTCTGCCATATTTACCCATGTATGTTTCAATAAAAGTATCTATGCTTTCATCTAAGCTCTCGTAAATTTTTCCAAAACTTTTATGTTGTGAGAATGAAGTTGTTTGCCAATGAAATATTTGATATTGTTTTTGCATTTGTAGCATAGAAGTTTGAATAAGTTCCCCTTTACCATCTACTTCTGCTTTAATTTCTGAGACTTTTACTTCTTCTATTTTTGGTTCTTCAATTTTAACTTCATTGATAACTTCTGCTGGTGCAGTTACTGCGGTATGAACTGGTTCAGCAACTGGCGCTTCAATTTTTTCCTCAACTACTGGCTCTACTTTAACTTGTTTATCAGCTTCTTCTTGAGCCTTTTTCTCTTTAATTTCTTTAATCTTATCTGAGAAGTCAACTTCAATACTATTTCTGTCTGCTGCTTTGCTCTTCTCTTTTGGCTTGCTATAAGTATTCAAGCAAATTGCCACTTGTTGTTTATTTTCCATTTTAGGATTATCTTTATTAACTTTGTGCATGCAACGATTCATGTAGTCGTTTTGTTTTTCGTTATCCTTGGGCTGGGGAATCGGCATGTATGTTATTACACATGTTTATATACTAGTGTAAGAAGAGATATGACCATTTCTACTAGTTTAATTTGTTTTGCTGTGTTAGTTTATATATATTATTTAGTAGAGAGAGTTAAGTAATATTAATAAATTTGATATTTTTGGTTTAAATAAGCTTCGACTTGTTGGCGTTCTATAGTTGTTAGGACTCGATTGTATACGATTACTTCTGCTACTTTTCCTTTTAGGTTAAAAGTTCCAGCTGCATTTTGTTTTCCTATATAAAGAGTTTCATCTCCTCCTATTGAATTGCTATAAGTATTAGTAGGATCAGAATACATTAGTTGACCATTAACAAATGATTGCCAATCATTATTTGTGCTTTTTACAGAATAAAGAGTCCAAACATTTGTAATAGTTACTGGTGGCGTAATCTCATTTTTTCTTAATCTTGTTGCGAAAGCATCATAAACATTACAATCTAGACCATAAGGATAATGAGTTTGAGCCGATACATAAGTATCTTCTGATCCACCAAAGTTTCCAAATATTGGTCCATTGTCATCACCAGAACCACAAACATCTTCTACATATTGAACTGAAAAAGCCGTTGATCCACTTGCGCCAAGAGGATTTATTGAAATCGAGAATACTCTTTCAATATAATCAGACATTGATGTTAGTGATATGGTCGGTTTGCTATTCAAATCCGAGGTATTATAAATAGGATTATCGGAAAAAGGTGTTGCATTGTTTCCATTATTGCTTTGATCTGCCCAAGCTGTTACAAGAAAATCTCCATATTCTGATGTTGTCACAGATCCAGTTGGAAGTGTCCCATTTGCAACTCCTATATATGTGCTAGATGGAGATCCAGATGAAAGATTATTTGTCCAAGAACCAGATGGAGCAGAAGACTTTAGCGGTCCCGTAGAAATTAAAAATGGATAGGGCGAATTTGGATCCACCTTATATAAAAACCAGTTTGTAGAAGGAGCCCCAGAACCATCTCCTGTTGATATAAAGTAATCTGATCCAGATGCATTAAAATAAAAAAATCCATTATCGCCATCGTATGAATATAAATTGTACGTTCTATTTGCAGAAGAGTGCGTTCCAGTAATACCAGATATTGTTATTGTATTTGGCATATTATATACCAAAGACCAGCTAATCCCGTCAGTTGAATTTAAAATAATTATATTTCCAGTACCTTGTGCTATATATCTTAAATTATAAGAAGGCGTATCATCTTGAGAATATGTTATAAAATAACCATTATTCTCACCAAAAGAATAAGAATAATAATTATTAGGATCTGGAGTTCCACTTGCAACAAATGTTTTATTCAAAATACTTGATGTACCTCCGCTAAGTATAATTTGAGAGATATATGTATTTCTAAATGTTGTAACACCAGCATCAGATTTAAGCCAAAGTGATAATCCACCTAAACTTGATGGAAGAAAAGGTGTTCTTGGAATTTTGAAGGTTGTATTTTTTTTAATTATTAAGCTCATATTTATGGTGTTGTAATTGTTATTGAAGGGGACCATCCATTTAATGGAATTGATAAAATGCTGGCTGGATTTGAAGAAAAAAGATTGTTGTTGTCTCCATCATAATAAATTAAGCACCATCCAGATTGAAGTCCGTAAGTTGTTCCATCTTTTGTTAAAAACCAAGTGTAGCCAGTATAACCTGAATCATATCTCCAATCTCCAAAATAACTAGTAAACTGTGCTGGGACTTGGTCTATACCAACGATTGTTAGGGTAGCAGTAGAAAGCGGAAGTGTTGTTGGAGCGGAAATAATATCTCTTTTAACTATAAAAGCCATAAACTATATTACACTACTCATCCAAATAGGTTTTGATATCTTTTATTAGCTTTTTTCTCTTGTTGCGTTCTAAAACTGTTATTAAGGTAGCTAGTGATATTGGAAAAGCAAACCTCAGAAAGAATTGAAGGTGATCTTCTCTACTTAATAAATCAAAGTAATTAATGTAAAGGTCACTTAGCCCCCAAAGTGTGAAAAGTATCGCAGGGACAAAAGTGATAAAAAAGAACTTATCATAGGATTTTAAATTAGCCCACCAGTTCTTAATTTTAAGTAACATATATAAAGCTTACACAACATTAGATTGGAGTTGCTTGATATGGAACTCCATTTGATAATACTGGAGGTATTTTATATTGAGAATCTGTTGGAGTAGACGAAGCTCCAGAAGCTGTGTCTGGAGAACTAAAAGTAGAGAATTGAAATTCTTTTTCCATGTTAACATCATTTTCATTAACTTGTATTTGCTTTGACATGCCGTTAACTTCTAGAGCTACTGGGCTTTTATGTCCTGATACATTAAGCATCATTTCGCCTTTGTCATTTTTAGTTATTTTAATTCTTATTTGATCTTCTGTATAAGAATAGGTTGTTAATAGAAACGCCGCTAATAGTATTATTGTTTTTTTCATAAGGTTTTATATATTGGGGTTTGGAAAACATTGGATTTATTTTTTAAACGTATTTGTTTCATAGTATAACCTACCATCACATACAAAGGCTCTTCTGCATTTGTAGGCTTTGCAGATTTGCCTAGACTTAAAACATATTTATGACTATCATGGCCAATAGGTTCTGCGCGCTGGGTAAAACAAGAACCTTCATCTGTCACATACTCAAAATCCATGCCATAATTATCTATTTGTTGTTTCACTAAAGATGCATGAGGACTATAAACTGTATAAAAAATACTAATTGCAATACAAACGCCCACAATAAAAGGTATCTTATTCATTGAATTGTAAAGACTGAATATCTTCCTTTACCTAAGCATTGGTAATAGTACCTATACTTTTCTTCTCCGACTTTATGAACTCCAAAAACTTCATCTTTAAAATAATCCTTTAAACTAACTGTGTCGTGATCTCCAACATGTTTTTTAATCCAAGTGGAAACTTCACCAACATTTCCTTCAAAGACTACTACTTTTCCATGACTTGTGTATTGCATTTTTCTATTCCACTTGCTGTTTGTATATCTAAATTGTTTTTAGTTTGTTTAGCTATTATTGATCCTATCATACTTAATATAAGAACACAAGCAAAAATTAAAGCATAATGAGTTTTTTCTTGAGCTTTCTTTTTAGCTCTATATTGATGAAAATTAGTTATAAAAGCTTCTGTGTCTCTTTTTGAGGGAAGACTCTTTTCATAACTACTTAATAATAAGTTTCTCATGTGATTATCCATTACTTTATTCTATCTGGCTTTTGTGTCAGATTCTAATATTACACTACCATCTGTTCTTAACAGATTTCTTGTGCTTCCATGTGGATTTTTAATTGTTTTATCTAACGCACTACTAGAATGATTAGTAAAAGCTTTAGTAAAATCAACTAAGAAATAATCATTTGTATCCAATGCTAATATTTTTTTAGAATTTTCTATACCATATTCACCACCTGCTCCTCCAAAACAAGATCCTCTTTTCCAAATAGTAGGATGTTGTTCGTTGTGTGCAGGACAACTAAATACTGTATTTGCTTTCTTTTTTTTACCTGTATATGTAACAGGAATATAGTTAGTGAGATAATATTCTATGTTAGATTTATCAACTACATTTTGAGTTGTGCCACCAAATCTACTATCGCTAATGAATGTATTAATTGTTTGACCATCTGGACCTGGAGGCAACCAGCCATCATTTTCTGCTGCAAATAACAAAATACTTGTACCAACTTGTTTCATGTTTGAAGAACAAGCAGCTTGAGATGATTTACGTTTGACTGCGCCAAAAGCAGAGAACGATAAGCTCATTACAAATGCCATTATAACTATTACAACTGCCATTTCAACTAATGTAAAACCAAAAATTTTTAATAGTCTTGGATGTTTTAAAAGCGTGTTGGGAGTTTGCATTTGTTTCTCCTCACAATTCTAAGACCTATTAAAACACTAGCACCACCTAATAGAAGTGATAATGTAGAAGGTTCTGGAATAACATTTACTACTCCATCTGTGGTAAAACTATTAGCGTCCCATTTCAAATTTGAATTAGCAGTATCTAAATTAGGTAATGCTGCTAGTAATGTATTTACATCAAATGCAGATGCTTCGATTGACGCAAAATTAAATAAATCGTAACTATCATTCATTTGAAATGAGTAATTATCTAATGTTTCAAATGTCCATGATGTACTAGCTCCTAAAGTTAGTAAAGTGCTTACATTAATAGCATCATAGGTAGTACCTCTGGTAGTTGGTGCGCCTAATTGGAATTGGAATGTTCCATTACTTCCATTCAACTCATAAGCAGTTAGCAGACCAGGACTATTGCCAGGGGCCACAGTACCACCATTTAAAGTCAAACCTTGCACACTACCAGAGCCACCTAATGTACCTCCTGTATTTACTAAAACATCTCCTGCGTTTCCATTTACGGATAACAAACTTCCATTGATAGTAGTACTACCAATAGTACCACCAGAATTAACCGTAGCTGTACCAGAATTAAATACAACAGTACCAGCTGTTCCTTCTACTAACAACGTTCCTCCACCTACAGTACTAGTACCCAATAGACTGCCTCCTGATTTTACGTTGAGTCTGCCCCCTGTGTTAACTGTGGACACGCCAGTATTTCCATATACATCTAATGTACTACCATTAACAGTTGTGATACCAGAATTACCACCCAAATTCACTGTAGCTGTACCAGAATTAATAACAGTCTGAGCCACTGATCCACCCACAATCAAAGTACCACCATTAACAGTAGCTTTAGAAGAAGTACCACCTGTTTTCACATCAAAAGTACTGCCTGTGGCAATTGTTGTTTCACCTACTATGCCACTATTGAGTAAACTCCCTCCTGTGAGAGTCGAGTTTCCAAGTAGCCCGCCACTATACACTGTGGCTGTTCCTGCAGACATAGAGAATGTACTGCCAGTTCCTCTCAAGTCCAAGGTGCCTCCTCCTTGTGTTATGGTACCTGCTGTGCCATTCATGTTCACCACAGTACTCACTCCGATGGAAGTGTTGCCAATGATGCCACCACTATCCACTGTCAAGATGCCACTGTTAGCAGCTACTGTGCCAGCTGTGCCTTTGACACGCAGAGTGCCTCCTGCCACAACAGCAGCACTAGAAGCAATCGAGCCAGCAGTATCCACGACAAACGTCCCTTCTTGTATAGTAGTATCACCATTGTAAGCGTTAACTGCTTGAAAAGTTGCTGTGCCAGTGCCTGTTTTGGTTAATCCTCTGAGTGCAGTAGCTGTATTGAACAGTGATCCTTTGAATAGAAAATCACCCACACCACCCAGAAGACAAGTATCTGCAGTGGTGCCCCCAATGTCCATCGTACCATCAAACTGCACAGTTAAATTAGTGCTGTTGTTGAACAATCTTCTGCCACCGCTTGTGCCTGTGGATGGAGTTAATATGCTTGCACTATTAGTAAATTGTAATATTGTTTTATATCCACCATGATTGGTGAAAGTCATGTTGCCTCCTTGATATTGGTTCACAGCATAAGTGGTAGTGGCAACAGAATTAGATCCTGCTAGATCCACAGTGCTCATGTTGGCTAGACTGCTGGACCCTTTAAAACTATTCTGAACAGATAATCCTGTGGTCGAATTGACTATTAGTTTTGAGTTACCATTTGACATGGTTACTACGCCTTGACCTACACCAGTGGTACCATTCACAATGACCGTGCCTCCACCTGTTATTTCAAAACCACCAGCCAGTGTGTTGGTACCATTCATGGTGACAGTTCCTGCTCCTATGTGTTTAACTATACCAGCAGTGGACAGACCTCCTTGTTTCAATTCATTGTTGAATGTAAATGATCCATCTCCTGCCAGAGTTAATGTTCTGGATGTGCTAGAAGAAGCAGTGGTAAGAGAAGCTACATTGTTAAATACCAAACCACCTCCTGCAGTTTGAAACCATGTGTTACTATTATTGGCGTTCTCCACTAATATGTTGAATGTTTGAATGGCAGTAGAATTGTTAGTAATGCCACCACTAGATGATAATGTCTGTGCGCCATTAAAACTATTAATTAAATATGGATTTGCATTGGTTGAAAATGTTATATTTTTTGCAGCTCTAGTGGAAGTCAAGATGACGGTGTTATTATTGACTCCATAATTGCCAAATGTAATTTCATCTGTGGTAGTGCTTGAGCTAGTTGATGAAGGTTGAATTCCATTTGTCCAACTCGTTGGTGATGTCCAGTTTGACCCAGTATTGTTCCAAAGAAATACTACTGCATGAGATTCTTGGACAGCTCCAGACATTAAAAAAGCCGCAATTAATTTTGCGGCTGTGTTTTTTAGTACCTTTTTTAATAGGTTATTTTTCATATATAGTTACTCCTTTTTGTATTCCTCTAAATAGATAGACATTTGATGGTTATTTTTGTTCATTTTATTTTTCATATAAGGTCTTATTTTATTATTATATAATACTTTTGATTAAAGTCCAGCTTTATTTTTTTCATATGAAGCTTCAAAAACTTTATTCTTTTTATTTAAAATTCTAAAAGCGGCTTTAGATTCTTCTTTGATATCTTCATCGCTTACAATCCAATATTTACAAATTGCTTCTGCTTCAATTGGTCCTTCAATTAATTCACATCTTGGAGATTCTCCTTCGAGATAATAAAATGCACAATTTTCACAATCTATTCCTTTTTCTTTAAATGGGTTTTGAGAGGCACTTGCATAGGCTACTCCATTTGCTCCAACGCTACGGTCAAAGTATCCGTAAGTATTTAAATTAACAATAATCTTCAAATAAAGATCTTTTTGCCTTTCGTTAAGTTTCGGAAAGATAAGTCCTTCATTTGGCATAAAATTATATTTTCTTTAATTGAATCTCTGTTTTACCAAGCATATCACCTTTTTTCCATGTCGCCCCATCATTTGTGCATTCGTATACAACTGCATATCCCATATCTTCTGGTAGATCACGAATTTCTTTGACTGTTCCTTCACTTCCATAATGCTTACATTCTGCATTTACATTTCTAACTTTATCACCAACTTGAAACATTGTTGAGGCTATGCTTTGATCTTCTTTATTAAACATTACATAATTATGAATTGTGATCATATAATCTTCAGCAAGCGCTGCCATTTGTTGTAAGAATGGTTCTGTTAGATTTTCTTTAACCATTGGGTCATTTAATTTATTTAAAATATTTTGTGCATGAACTTGAATAGAAGTTATAGATCCGACTATCATTCCATAAAAATCTTCTTTATAATCTTGTAGTTCTTCTTCTGGGCTTTCAATTTCTTCAACATTATTTAATTCTGCAGTCATTAATTCATTTTGATCAAATTCTGTTTGTCCATCCCATTCGTATTGTTCGTTAGAGTAATCTTCTGCTTGAGCTTTTTTAAATGCATCTTTAGTTGGACGATCTGGAGATCCTGGTTTTGCTGGTTTATAATTTTTACCCATTCTTTTTTTCTTTTGCTGAATGTTGTACCAAAGACCTTTGCTCTTTGCTTGAACGTCTATTTCAAAATTAATCTCTTCTTCGCTTCCAGTAATTTTACTAACTGGTTTTGCACTCCACATTTTGCAACTCCAATAATTGGCTTTATATTTTGGACCAGGATTATCGCAACCGTGCCTTGCTCTATAAGCTTTTCGTCTTTCTGGGTTATCTCTTTTGATAGACATATTTGGATCGCCAAAAGTAACTTTAACAATATTACCTTTATCATTTTTTACATAAACGCCGAATTTTTTTTTGCTACCAGAAGGTAATCTAAAAGGTTTATTTAAAGGTGCTTTACCTTTTTTTGCTGCTTGAATTTCGCTACTAAAATCAATTTCCATATTGTTAAATATAATTACACTGTAAAATTAATAAATTTCTAATGTATCTTATAAGCTAGACTATAAAAACGCTTGAAGTATTTGAATTAATAATGATTTTCTTTTTGCAATATAAACTCCCCTGCTGTTTTAAAAAAATATTTATATATATATAATATAATTCGTGTAATAGTTAGTATGCCAAAATGTTCAGCAACACCGATGAGTAGGCCAGCGGGTTGGAATTCTCTTAGTCTTCCAGCTAATCAAGCTCAAGTAGTTAAAACTGGTCAATCTCCAGGAAAGCCAGCTACAACTCATCAAGTTCCAAGCTGCGGTGTTATACAAATAAAACATAATACTACAGATAAAGTATTTATATGTTCTACTGTAGATATCAAAAAAACTTTACAAGGATTTTATAATCAATTAGGTGGCGGTGGTGGCTGTGTTGTTAATCATCCAAAAGTAATTGATTGTTTTAATGGTGGTAATGGTACATCTAGCCCTATAAGAGTTTGTGGTGGTTTTCCAACTGCTGGTGGTAATTTTGTTGGTAATGGTGGATCAGTCCATTATAGCTTACCAGTATATAGTCCTATAAAATCTCCTGGACCAATAGCTTGTGGAGGAGCCTTTAATTATCAAGCTCCTTATTCCCAAGGCGGAGCGAGTAATGGTGTCACTACAACAAGACCATCTAGACCTTCCAACAAACAAAATTGGACTGTTGAATGGATGATAAGAAGAGATGCTAAAACTACTTCAATGACTGATTTAAGTAATTGGGAGATCGGTCTTAAAAATACTGTTCAACCAGCATTAAATGGAGATAAAGGCTCAAATGGAGCATACAATTTTTGTGGACCTAAAGTTCCTGGTGGCGGTGGAGGCACTTTTCCTGGTGGATTTTGTGGAACACCTGTTAAAAAAGGTGGTGGATTTTGTGGAACTCCTAACATCCCAAGAAGAGGAAACGGGAGTCCAGGAGGAGCTGGAACTATGGGATCTGGATGTGGTGGAGGATCAAGAAGCGGCCCTAGTAAATCTGCTATGTTTGAAGCAGAACATCCAATTAGAAAAGGCAATCCGTATGCTGATGTTTCAGGTGGAAGATCTCCTGTACCAGTTAAAACAAGAAATATTTTAAAATCCGTGCAAGTTTGTTCTGATGCCGATAGAAAAGTTTTTTATCCTAATCTTCCTAATCTTCCAAATTCAAATTATATACCAAAAAGTAATGATAGATCTTCATCTAGAAAATTTCCCGCTCCAGGCGGAGGTAATATTGCAGTTAATGGTTCTACTTTTCAAAACCGCGGATTGCCTGTTCAGATGAAAATGGCCGCCTCTCGCAGATAATCTACATTTTTAAAAAAAATTAATATCTTTCCCAACCAATATATCTCGCACCAATACCACTCACGCTAACTTCTCCGTTATATCCTTTGTCATTTAACTCTCCGCCGTTTGCTTCGTTATTAAATGTATTTCTTGCTAAAATAAAATTAAAAGAACTAGCACTTACATTTGGACCATATTTTACATATAGTGTTCCTGTTGATAAATTTTGTATATAAAGTTCTCTTCGATAGCTATTAGCTTGCATAATCGTTCCAGTTATTCCACTTGGGCCGTAATTACTAATATTCGAGCTTTGCTCTTGATAGGTTTGAACTCCATCAAATTGTGGACTTAAGTCTGCTTGATAAACTACTAAACCTTTGTTGCCTAATGGGAAGTTATCTCCAGTATAAAAAAGCTTTGAATTAATTCCACTTAAAAGAGAATTGGTGCTATTTTCTCCTGTAGCTAAAGAAACTCTAAGTATTTGCTCTAAATCATCTATTTTTGTAAAATCTAAACCTTTATACCCTGTAAATCCTGGTTCTTCAGTATAAACCATTGATACATTTTTATTAAATTCTGGATCTTGAATATTTGACATATAATGATATTACACCTTAAATTAAAAATATAAAATGATATTTATATCTACTTACTGTTATCTAACTCTTCAAATTTTTCAATAATATAAGCTAATATATCATTTCTCATGATATCGCTTGTGCCAAATTTAAATGTTACTATCCCTTTGTTTTTACTTTTTTCATCATCAAAGAGCTGATATATTCTTTCGAATCCACTATTCTTAATATCTGACTGACGAATATCTCCAATAAATATTAACTTGCTAAATTTACCCATTCTAGTGCTAACCAATAAAAGATCATGAATGCTTAAATTTTGCGCTTCGTCACATATGATATAACTAGCATTAATACTAAGACCTCTTAAAAATCCTAATGGAAGACCTTTAACTCTTTCTTGCTTTAGTAATAATTCTGCTTGGCCTTTTGGTAAAAGTTCATGGAGCTTGTCCATTAAAGGTTGTAAATATGGATCTAATTTTTCATGAAGATCACCTTTTAAGAATCCTAGATTATGAGTGCTACTTTCAACAGGATTACGAATATAAAATATTTCTCCAACTTTTTTATTATTAATTGCATGCAACGCGCAGTAAACGCTTAATAAACTTTTAGCTGTTCCTGCTGGGCCTTTGCAAAAAACCATTTTTGTGGATTTATCTTGCAATGTTTGAATAAATTTTATTTGATTCTCTGTCCAATTAAGGTCTCTAATATTCAGCGGTTGTTGAATTTTATCTCTTTGAGGAACCACTGGAGACTTATCCTCTTTTTGTTCTTTTCTATGTTTTTTTGACATGAGATCTCTATAAAAGATTACACCCGTATTGTCTTAATTTAAAATAAATTTATTAAAGTCCTATTAAACTAATGAGTAAGATTTTTTAAATTTTAAATTTAATTCAAAAGGATTAACGGTTTCACTATGATCAAATCTTTTAATAAAAGCCGCACCAATTTTTGGCATTTTAGCGAAGAACATTTTATTATTTATTTTTAATGTAACGTGAGAAGGCAATACAGAAACACTCATTAATTTACCTTTCATATTTCTTTTTATTGCTCTAGCGATTGCACAGTTTTGAGGATTTGCCATTTCTCCTTCAAATATATTTTGTTGTGTTATTTTTATAGTTTTATTCATTTTATTTCCTGTATTTTATAATCATAATTATCGCTATCTTCAGTAACCCATTTGGGGCTATTTTCAGCGGTATAAATATGAGAATTTATTTTTCTTTGCAACAATAATTCATTTGTTTTTGTTGCGAAGCTTGGATCGAATACTTTAATTCTGTTGTTGGGTTGTATTGCGAAATTACCATTATCGAGTTTTATAACATGACCAGCTTTATGTTGATCTGGCTTTTGACTAAATCCAAAATTCAATTCATTATAATCACTATGCGCCCAATCGAGAGTGAATAAATAACGACCCATGTATTCTTTACCACTTCTACCAGTATATTTAATTACTTTATTTTCTAATAGGTAAAAAGTTGTTACAGAAATGTGATAGCTAAAACTATCCCATAATTCTAATTCGTCTAATTCCATATCTGGCGCATCTTCTTTAGAACAGAATGCGCTTATAGGAGCATGCCACCAAATTCCTCCGTCTTCCATAAGAAAATTAAAAAGAGGGACTTGACTGGGAAGACTTGTGACACCAAAAATTAAACACTTATATTTTTTGTCAAAGCTGTCTTCTTGATTTCTTAAATAATTTCCTCTTACAAGAGCTTCAATCGGAGGAATATTTGCATTTAAAAAAGACATCGAATTGATTACGTGCTATTATGAATTCTCTAAAAACTAAGCAGAAGCGAAATTCCCCAAGTTGTAGTCTAGTGTTTGCTATGCCTTAAATATTTAGAACAATCATCTTAAATTCGAGATGGGGAGGAGCAGGCTTTCTCTGTCGTAGTGAATCCTGACCCCTCCCCGTGTTATTAAGAATCTCGCCCACACGCTTTCGCGGATTTAGGGAAGCTTTCATGCGACTTATACCTCCAAATGTTAGCTGCATGTCACCATGCAGAGCGGACTGTATTTAAACTAATATTTCTATTAATCGGGTCATTTATGGCAGATTATTGTTGGAATCTCACTGCCGCAGTCTCTACACCTTCTCATCGCCTTTTAATTCCAGATGAGCTTGGCTCGGTATTTTCTCCCTTAGAAGAGAGGTTTCCACCGAATTTACCCTTTTCGTGTTTCTGCTTAGATTTTAAAGAACTACAATCTATTACACATTTTTTTAAATAAAAATATAATTAAATATATACAGTATAAATACTATTGAATTCTTCTGCTGTTAGATTATAAAATTTTCCATTTTGAGGTTCTACAAATAATAATTTAAAATTATCTGAACCATCATCATTTTTCCCATCTTGAACATATACTATATTTATTGCATGTGCTCCACTTAATTCATCTTCTGCTTTTGAATTAGCTACATAATATACTACTCCTACAGCTATACCATTTGCTTCGCTCTCAATAACTTGCTCATAATACCCACAACAAAAAAGTTTAAAAGAATCTGCAAAATTATCGCAATCCCATTTATGCACCCATTTTGTTAATTTTAATGCTTGAAGCCATTTCCAATATTTAGGAAATAGTTCATCTTTTACCATGTCATAAGTAGGACAAAAAAAGTCTACATCAGATATAGAAAAATTTTGTGGTATTTTGCCATTGTTTTGAAATGGAATATATAATTGTTTTCCAGTTATTATCATTTGCTTCTCCAGTTATTTCCTACGCCTAATCTATTCTCGGAGCTAGTATAATTTAAAGGCTCGGGCGCGGCTAATTTTGATAATTTTTTATCAACTAAAGTAGTAGTTGTATTAATTTCTGATTGTATAACAGGTGCTGTATTGTTTTGTTTTTTATTAGATAAGAAGTAGAGTATTGTGATTACTAGTATAGTTAATGATATTGTTTTTAAATTGAGTTTCATAGATTGAATAGAATTACACTCTATATATAAAAAGGCTTTTACATAAAAAGTGCCCGTCCGAAAAATTGACCTTTAAGGATATCTCTTGTTGTTTATTTTATATGAATTTTAAGAAAGTATGGGGGTATATAGTAATATAAGATAGATATAAGATAGTTATTTTAATTGTATTTAATATAGATCAGATAAGAGTAAGGTATAAATAACTAATATATTAAAGTAATGTGGAGATTGAAGATAGTACCCCCCTGTCACATTTTCATTTTGAGTTAATTGAATTTTTCCAAAAATGCCATACCCCTCTAGAGAAATCAAACCACGATGACCCCCAAAGGATGTTTTTAGAATAAATAAAACAGAGTTACTATGGGGTAGGGAGTATGGGCATCTGTAAATCTTTACCTATCAGTGAAATTTAACTTGAAAATATCTCTTGTGCCTTTGCTATAATATGATAGACTGCTCTTATATGAAAAACAAATTGAGCAAGTTCGAAACCCTGCTAGCTAACCTTGAAAAAGCCTCTGCGAATCACGCTAAGGCTTGCGAGTCTTTCCTCAAAGTCTCTGAGGCTTATTCCTCTAAGCGTGAGGAGATGCTGAAAATCTATGAGCCTAGCGATCTCAGCCACGCTTGCGAGTAATAATATGAACCAAATAGAAATCATCCTCACCCTTACCATCGTAACTATTCTTATCGGAATATACGCTATGGTAACAGCCCAAAAATAAATCATTGACACAACCAATCCAAAAGGATAATATACACACTATGAAAAACCAACTAAACATCACTAAACAATCATTCGGCGATACGACTGCTTTCCTCTTGGAAGGTGGCAAGGGTCGCATCACCTCGTTCCACAATGCCCTATACAACTGGGGTGCAACTAATGGGCAGTTGCACGATATGGGTAACGGCAAGGCGTTTTACTTCTACGCTCAACCCGATGCAGTCTTACACGCTCTTGTTAAGATCGCTTTACACTCCCTATGTAATAAGATCAACGCAAAGGGAATGAAGGGTGGATTGATTAACCTTGCGAAGATCAAGGCTCAAGGTCAATTCGATAACATCATTGATGGACGCTTCCTTCGCACCTCTGTCTCTAACGATACCTACGGATTCGGTACGATCACAGCAGAGAAACCTAGTGACTACTGCGGTGCAGTAAGTAGCGGGAGGGAGTAATAGTATGACCGCTGAACTACTCATCATAGCATTAACAATCCTTGGCGAAGCTAGGGGCGAGACATTCGAGGGAATGGCTGGCGTTGCTAGCGTCATTCAGACACGCACCATACAGCGTAAGCAAACACCTATGCAGGTGTGCTTATCACCTAAACAATTCAGCTTCTGGAATGGTAAGGTGAGCGAATCATCTAAGCGTAAGCTACTAGCTACTAAGCAAGGCAAGGACGCTCTATACCTTGCTGACCTTGTACTGCATAAGCAGATGCCCGACATCGTCAAGGGTGCTAACCATTACCACGCTGTCAGCGTCTCGCCTAAGTGGGCTAAGGACACTAAGCTGGTCGCAGTAATACAGCACCATAAGTTCTATAAGCTATAACGATTAGCTAACCTACTGCACGTAAGTACCTACCCATCAAGGACTTACGCGCGCAGGGAGGGCGCTTGTCTAAGTGCCTAATAACTAAGGACTTACGCATGCTCGATCTTAGCGACAAAACTGATGGAACGCAAAAGATCACAACCGATCTTAGCTACAAACATGAATGAATGCATATAATCTAAGTCTCTATACATCAACTACTTATATGAGCATCCTCCCTGCAGCTGTAACTCGTTGATAGTCAATGAAATTTAAATGCAGAAATATCTTGTGATAAGTTAAAAATATGATAGAATAAAAACATGAAATTAGAAATCAATTCAGCTGTTGAAACCTTGAAAAATGAAATAAATAAAATAATGAACCAAAAAGAATGGATGCAATTCGGAGAATCAAAGAAATGGGATCTTTCTGAATTCAAAGCTTACAATGATGGATACAATGATGAAGGATGGGAAAAGTTCAACAATCCTTACCAAGAAAATACTCTAGTTTGGTGGCTTTATAATGCTGGTGGTTACGATTGTCACACCAATAATTAAAGAAAGAAAAAACAATATGATCAAAGCAATCCTCATCGACCCATTTAATGAAACTATAATGAATGTCACTTTAGTAGATACTAAACTTCAAACAATCTATTCTCTCTTAGGTTGTCATCTCATTACCATAACAAATCTACAAGATGGCATTGATATGGTTTTAGATGACGAAGGTTTGTTGAAAGACAAAGAATCTCAAGCATACTTTAAGTTTGGGCTTCACTCTCAGCCTTTTGCTGGAAAAGCTTTAGTAATCGGAACAAATGACGAAGGAGACTTCGCATCTTTGCCCAAAGAAGTTTCAATAGACAAAATAAATAACCAAGTTATCTTCTTTAAACCTTCCCAAGAAACTTTGGACGAATCTACCCAAATGACTTTTACATCGTTCTAAAAGTTAGCTGATGTAAGTTGTTGAATACCAACGACTTACAAAAGCGACCTCTCTGCCGCTGTAACTCGTTGATGGTGAACGAGATTTAAATGAAGAAATATGTTGCATTTCTTCTGAAATATGCTAAACTGTATCTATGAATAAGAAATTAACCAAATATGAAATCCTAATCGCAAATCTCGAAAAAGCCTCTGCTGACTTAAAAAAAGCTAGCGAAGAATCTCAAAAAAGATTGAATGAAAGTTTCGCAAAATATCAAGAAAAAGTTTCAGTCGCTCATCATAACTCTATGATGGTCAACGAAAAACAAATTGAAAAAATCACTTGCAATTCCGCTGAAATATGCTAAACTATACTTATAACAATAAAAGATAACAAATAACAAAGAAAGAAAAAAATAAAATGACTCATAGAATGATAAACTGGAATTTTCAACGAAAACAAATGCGTGAAAATATGCGAAAAAATATGGATACTACTGAATCCATCATAACTAACTCTAACAATACACCAACTTACTTTGGTGAAATATACCTTTACGAAGGAACTCTAGTAAAAGTTTCTTACAAAACTTCTGCAAATACTGCGGTTGTAACCTTCCTTGAAGGTATAGACAAAGATAAGGTTGGAACTATCAACCTTAACAATGCTAAACTAGTAAAGGAAAATAAATAAAATGAATAACGATAATAAAAAACAATTAACTTCCCAAGAATGGGAAATTCAACGTAAAGAAAAAAATCAAACTCTTTGGGCTAATCGCAAAAAGCGATGGGCTGAATGGAAAAAAAATAATCCTGAAAAGGCTAAAGCTCACGCCTTACTAAAGGCAAAACTTAATGGAAAATAAATAAATGAACATACAACAATTCGAAGAACTCTTAAAGAATCACGATTGGACTTACGAAATGAGTGAAGACTCATACTACTATCGTAGAGGTCAAAAACAACTCAAAGAGATAGATGAAGCTATCGCCCAAGGTGGCGAAGAATACCAAAAGCTTTACAAACAATATCGTAACAAGTTTGGAGTTTGACAAAATTAGCTGATGTAAGTTGTTACAAGACAACGACTTACAGACGCAGGGAGGGCTCTTGTGTAAGTTCTTGATAGTCAAAGACTTATAGATGTTCGATCTTACGACAAAACATGACTGAAAGCAAAAGATCAAAACCGATCTTGAGACAAAAACTGAATGAACGCATAAACTCTAAATTGTTACAAGTCAACGACTTACGGCGCCAACCTCCCTGTGGCTGTAACTCGTTGATGATCAATGAAATTTAAATGAAGATTTTTGTTGCGTTTTCTCTGGAATATGCTAAACTATACTTATAACAAGATAAGAAATGAAAATGAAAGAAAGAATAAATAAAATGAATATACAAATAAATCCTGAACTATACGAAAATAAAAACATATACAGATATGGCCACGAGAAATTACTCGTGAAACTTTTTCCTTCCACTATCGGTTGGAAAACTATGACTGCAACTGCTGAAATCCTCGAAGGTGAGGACAAAGGTAAGTGGACAACCATTTACCTTCGTAGCGGATTGTATAATGTCGATACAGGTTCTCTCGTCTGGTACCGCTAAGTCATTGATAGTCAATGAAATTTAACTCAAAGAAATACCTTGCAAAAAACTCAATCTGTGATAAACTAAATAGTATGAAAGATAAAGAAATGAAAAACACAATAGAATCCCTCGTAGTGGGTAAATACTACCAAATCGAAAACCATATCGCAATCTGCGAGATGCTCAATTCAACCTCTAACAAAAAATGCCTTTCCAGAATCTCTGGTGTTGGAAGTGTCCTAGCTTTTTATGATGAATTGACCGAAGTCAAAATGACTCCCGAACTTCTCAAACAATGCGAAGAACGCAAAAATGGAACGATGAACTTCATCGGAAGTTTCAATGAATCCTCAAAATATAAAGGAGACTAAATGAAAAAAATCCTTTTCAAACTAAATAAAAAAACTTATAGACTCGCTGTGAAAAATGGTGAGAGGAAAAACTTTCTGCGTGAAAGATTTTTCTACTATGTTTCGTCTGCTTGTTTGAATCTTAGAGACCTCTTGTAAGAGCCTGAGTATCAACGACTTACAAGCGCAGGGAGGCCGCCCGCGCAAGTGCTTGACCATCAACGACTTAGGAAGATAAGTTTTTGAGCGAAGCAAGATTAGATTTTCTACTATTTACTTTTATTGAAAATAAACCTTGTTCCAAATTAAATCTGTGATATATTCTAACTATGAGAAACGAAATCACATCCCTAGCGACGGAAACCTGCGAGGAAGTTTATGCGGACGCAAATGCGTTCTTCGATTACATCAACTCCAATGCTGATGTCAACGCTATGTTGGATGCGTTGAATGGTACTTATTCTAATTCTGAAACCCTTGTGGAGGTTGTCTAATATGGATTATAAAGCCTCTCTCAAGGAATGGATGAGCCAGCATATGCTGGGTGTGTTGGATGTGCGTGATATCTTGAAAGATATTCGTGAGGAGAATATGGCCAACAATATCGTGCATCGGTCTTACTCTGAGCAAAGTGATCCTCTTATCATTGGCTCTTCAGAATCGTCTTGTGAACCTGATGAGTCGATGGATGGTGACCATGATTCTGCTATGGCTTCTGCTGGCCACGGCACTGATGAGGATTACAATGGCGGGTGCTTCCAGATGGAAGACTTTGGTTGGGCTGGTGATTCAGAAATCTGTGGAGAATAATTATGGAAATTTTTTTAACCTGTGTTTGGGCATACTTTGGTTTGGTTTTTGTGCAATTAATTTATGCTTTGATTAGATCAATTATAGAGCGTCGCTAAGTTGCTGAATATCAACGACTTGCAACGGCAAGGTCCCTGCGGCTGTAAATCGTTAATGGTCAACGACTTACAACAACAGATAGATTACATAGAGGCTCGCCATCCTTCGAAGAACTCATCATTTTCTCTTTCTTTTTCTACAAAGGTTTTTTTATTCGTATCGAGTGGAGGAGTGTCGTTATCGCTCCAAGGATAAAAAGATTCTAGGTTTTCTTTTAATATGTTTGATATGTTCATTTTGATATTGCTAGTGTTAGAACTAATCCTAATATAACAAGGCATAAAAATATTTCCATTTAGACATCTTAATGCTTTTTGTAGTTAATTGCAAACTCATTTTTATCCCAACACTTGCGACAATCTCCGCACTTGTTACCTTGTTTGGAGCTTGGGCAATTAAAATTACCTAACTTGCTCGCACCGCTAACACATAAGCCTAGTCTTTGAGCAATTCCAACGGGTGCAGGGCCATCCATCATAAGAGCAGACAAACGGATGGTAAGATTGCTAGGTACTTCACCGCCTTGTTCGATATAGGTTGAGATAAAAGCATATTCACGAGTTGGAAGCCAAAAAGAAATGTTAGGAAGATTCTTTGCAATCTTCACAATCTTTTCAATATGCCACACACCTTGCAAGTCTCCTGAATCGTGCCACCTAAAATAAGGATTCTTAACCTTTCCGATAAGATATGTCATAGCTTCCACCCAAAGATCGTGAGTGAGTGAAGCAAAACGCTTTTCCATAGCTTTTTGAACATTGGGGAAAACATAACGCCCTTTAAGAGCGTAGCAAAAAGCACACATACTTCCTACAACATTCCGCATTTTCTGCCCAATAAGACAACGCTTTGCGGGTGTTGAATAAGCAAATCCTGGCATCTTCGAAGGTTTTGAGAGTGTTCCGACAATCTCCTCGGCTTGTTTTTTGTTTTTGAACATAAGAAATCTTAACATAAATTAAGTTTGATGCAAGTTTTTTTACCATTTAAATCTCGTTGATAGTCAACGACTTAGGAACGCAGGGAGGCTGCTTGCGTAAGTGGTTGATACTTAAGCAGTTGCAACTCTTAATAATTCATATGCAATTCTTCGTTATCTTTTTTATCGAGAAAAGCGTCAAATCTTTTTTGTGCTTTGCTAGAAGCTGAGATAATAAAGTTCATGTCTTTCTTTAATACCCCCAGCCAGTTGGAAAGATAGCTGGCAGAATTGTTAAAACATTTTTCAGAATCAATTCCGCAGAAGTTAAGACAGAGGCTAGCAAAAATCTCTGCGGTTAATTCTTCTTTGCTATAGTTCTGAGAGCCAAAACCATTTTTGATATCGTCACTTGTGCTTTTATGCATAGCGTGACCAATCTCATGGAACGCTGTGGAGTAGTACTCCTCAACGCTGTTGAAATTTTCTTTCAAAGGCAAATCAATCTTGTGATCTTGTGGATAGTAACAGGCACGACTGCCACCATACTTAATCTGAATCACACACTTGTTGATCAACTTCTCTGCTTCTTCTATTGGTGAAAATTCTAACTTAGGAGTCTCTGGTTGCTTCCATTTAATTCCTTCTACATCACTCAACCCAAAAACTTTGTAATATCTCATCATTGGGAAAGTTCTGGTCAATTCATTCTTAGCTTCTGTCTTTAGTAATTTATAGTAAACTACCATATGAGATTTTGCCCCAGCTTTGATCCTTCCGCCTAGTTCCTTGATCTGATTAAATGTAAAAAAGAAATCATCAGAAGAAACCATCCTAAGCAAAAATTGATTGATGCCTCTGTAATTCTTTTTTGAAACGCCATTACAAATCTCAAATACTTTCCAAGGCTTCTGCCAAGGGCAGACTCCTTTGTTGAGGGCTTCGATGAACTTTTCTGTGATAATTTCGTTTACTTTCATAGCTTAAATATATCAGTTTTTTTCTTTTTGTCTACTAATAAATCTCACTGACCATCAAGGACTTAGAAGCGCAGGGAGGTTGCTGACGCAAGCCCCTGATAGTCAAGGACTTGCGCCAGTTCCCACTAACAAATCAAACTAAACTAAATCCCCTTTCTCCAAGTTTAAATCGTGCAAATATGTTAGTAAGTTTCTTTTCAATTTTAGTATCTGTATCAATAACTTGATATAGCGGGTCAATTTTGTTTTGAACCCTATACTTATACTTGTTAGCAAGTTCTTTCGCTGTGTTGATTGTTATCTGTTCGATATAATTCAACATAGGAGAAGAAGGAACGCTAACGACTTGAAACATTCCAATGTTCCAGCCCGTTCCATTTCCATGAAGCGAACGATGTTGATACCAGCGCACTCGAATATCACGAGATGCCCCGATATAAACACGCCATCCCCACGGACTCGCTTTGATAAGGCAGTAAACGCCCATACGAAGCGAAGCATTTTGGCGAGACTTCGATGTGGAAAACGAAGTTCTCATGGTTGTAGTTAAATGTCCACGCATTGTTTTTTTGATGTCTTGTGTTAGTGTTGTTGTCATTCTTGTATAGTATCATAGTTTTACTTTTTGTCACGAAAATATAAGAAATAAATCTCGTTGACTATCAAGGACTTAGGGACACAGGGAGGTTGCTTTTGTAACTCGTTGATACTAAATGATTTAGCTAGTTTAAGTTGTTGTATTTGTTATTTGTCTATTTTGCTATTACTATTTGCAATTTTGTGTAATATAATTTGCAGTTTATTATATGAGTGATAATATTAAAGAAGATATGAATTATATACTGAGTCATTCATTGTTATATAAAAATTTCTTGAGCGAAAGAGAAGAAATCTTAAAGCACAAATGGATTGAAAGCGAAAAAGCAGGACATGATATTGGTTTTGAAAAAGCTTTATTAAGTTGGGTTTGCCATCACAGAGACAAGTGGCGCAATAAAATATAAACTATACTCGATGGTGTTGGACGCTACCCCAACTCGTCTACGCCTTTCGGCTCAGACAGAAGTTCTTGGATAAAAGTCTCCTAAGAATCATTCTGTTGCGTGTCTCCAGTTTCTACCTAAGTTATTATTGCAAACTCACAGCTACCACGCCGATCCATCAAGTAATAGAAAAGAACTATCTGTATAGTATCAGAACTTAGATCAGAGTCAAATAAAAAAGACGAGATTTTTTAGGTCTCGCCCTTTCTATATGAAGGGAAGGGGAAAGATAACCCCACCCATCTCTCTGTTGTTAGACTGGCGAGAGACCACCAGCGATGCGATCATAGCGGAATTGCTTCACGCCAGAATCCATACGACCAGAGAAGCAGAAACTCGTAAAGAGCTTGTTGCCAGCTTTGCTAATCGTAAAAGAACTAGGCTTGCTGATGATGTAGGTATAAACCTGCTCACCGCCGTAGGGTTTGTATTCGATTAAATACCTTTGCCCCAAGAGGAAAAGGATGAAGTGTTTGAGATATGAGGTTGCGTATATGATTGCGTTTTTAATTTTGTTCATACTTAAATATACCACATCTTTGTTTTTTCACAAGAAAAATCTTTAGTTAAATCTCGTTGATGGTCAACGACTTACGCAAACGAGAGGGTTGCTTTTGTAAATCCTTGATAGGTAAGGACTTAGGAGTGTTGTTTTATTCTTCTAACTGTTTCCAATTAGGATGAGCTTTTGCCCATTTGCTATAATGTATTTCTAAACCAGCCAAGTATGTTTCTATTTCAGAGATAAGCTTAGGATCTTCGTCCTTTAGGATTTTCTTTTCTAATATTTTGCTTATTCTATTTTCATGTTTCATATCACTATATATTACATGTATTTGCTATTAATATCAATAAAATTCTATTTTTATAATTATTAATTGTTTTTTTATTTTAGATGTGTAATTAATATTTTGATCAATGACTCTACTACGCTCGAGCTTATTACCAACATTATAGTTAAAATTAAAAATTCTGGAAAGTATCTAATAAAAAACTTATTCACATACTGGCTTACATCTTAATTATTATTTAGAGAAAATAATTCGCTCCTAGCAGGAATTGAACCTGCAACCTACAGTTTAGAAAACTGTTACTCTATCCAGTTGAGTTATAGGAGCAACAAGAAAACTTCGCCTAAGTCAGACTCGAACTGACACTTGAACGATTTTAAGTCGTTTGCCTCTGCCATTGGGCTACTAGGCGAATAGATTAACTATCCGTATCTAATTTTTCAGCAGAGATTGTGCCAATAGAATAAAAGTCTTGAGCTTCTGCTGTATGCATAAAAGATTCTACTGGAATGTTTGCAATCGCGGTTTTCATTCTGTGCATAGCAACCGCTTTCATTCCACCCTTCTTGCCTCTAAACTTTTTGCCAAGCTTGTCGCTCATTCCATTCAACATATACTTAAACATAACTCGTTCCAGCTTCTCCATAGTAATCCAAAAATATCCAAAGCTCTCACTCATCCATTGAATACTTCCGTTTGTTCCGCCCCAGTTATATATGCGGTTGTGAAACTGCTCAATGTCATCTACTTTACCTTTCATTCCAATAACCCAATGTGCCCCAAGATTTTGTTTAATTAATGTCATAGTTTTATATTATACTTTCTTTGTTTTTTGTCAAGAGTTGTTTTGGGTCGTATAGGACTTGAACCTATAACAAATTCCTTAAAAGGGAACTACTCTACCATTGAGTTAACGACCCTTTTTTAGCAAGTCTTTCCTTGTTGGTAAAGTAATCTTTGATATCTTGTTCTGTTAACTCTGAGTGCTTGTTATATGAATGAAGCATCCAATCAGCGCACGGAGAAGAAAGGAGAGTGGGCAAGGCTGGACTCGAACCAGCACTAGGAAAATTATGAGTTTTCTGTTTCACCTTTAAACTACTTGCCCCACTTTAGAAGGAAAACTGGAAGGTTTCGGCACTTGGAAAAACTCTACTGCAAAAGCCTTGGAATAATTCTCCAAGTCTTTGAGTGAACAAGTTTCCTTGGGCGTACACATACGGATTGCTGAGTTTAGGATAACGGCTCGGTCTTGGCCGAACACATTCATCACATAGAATGGTGCTTTTTGTTTTGTCATAATGTAAGAATACCACAACTTGAGTTTTTGTCAATAAAAGAATCTCGTTGACTATCAGTGACTTACTAGAGGTAGGATTCGAACCTACATTGCGCTCAAATCTAGAGCTTCACGAGTATAAGTCGTGGGTCTTAACCAGTTAGACGACTCTAGCATGTAGTGTCAGCCTCCGAAGTTACTCGCCAATTTTCTTGATCACTACTTTTGTTCCGTCTGGCCAACGCTTGATGATTGCTCTCCAATGGTTCGCCTCGGCTTCTGCCTCTTCCAAGCTGTTGTGCATATCGTAACTAACCCGAATACCATCTCTCAAAACAATATACTTAAGATTCATTTTCTACCTCCATTACTACTGAGTTGTCAAATAATGAGCCACCATCTACTGCATCACAAATAACAATATCGCTACTGCCATCGTCACCAGCATAGACGGCTCGGAGTTTCTTTACTTGACTATGTTTGATGTTTGTCCATTTACTTTCTGGAACGCCAAGGACTTGCAGAGCCTCGACTCTCTCTGGTGAAAGTGCTTCACCGCTTACTGAACATTTATATGTCATAACCTTATACTACCTCCATTTGATTTTCTGTCAAGTGAATTTCTGCTGGAGGTGCTGGAAGAATATTGCTCTTCCGAGGACGACCACGCTTACGCTTCTCGCCACTAGCTAAAACAGAAGTTGCGGTGTAGTTTGTTAGTTTGTCTTTGAGTTGAATGAAACGCTTGTCTGCATCTTCTCGACTAGTACAAGTATAAGCCCAATCTCCCCATTGAGTGTTGGAAGGATACATCTCTGCTGGAGGCATTTTGATTCCTGCAATCTCGTAACCATTGTGACGCTTAATTGCAATTACCTCGAAGTTACTTTCGCCTGACTCAGAATCTTCTAGTGTCTTTTTATAGATAGCAACATCTCCTTCTCGTTTGACGAGAGAAAGGTTAAATCCTTTGCTGTTAAAATTATCTTCAAGAATTTTCAATTTTTACTCCTTCTGGAAGCCAACCCTTGATGTCGAGTCCGTCTCCAATATAACCAACTTGCATTTCACTTTTAGTTTTGGGGTCTACTGCATAAATAGCGTAGCCACCTTCAGCGAGTTTTTTGATTTTAGTTATCTTTTCCATTTAAAGATTATACTATACTTTCTTTTTAATTCAAGACAAATATATCACGATTAATAATACCAGCCCATTTAACTTTATATACTGGCTCTAGGTTATCAGCATAAACAAAGCTATTATACTTATAAGGATTGTAGGTAACTTTTCTTTCTACTTGGTCTACTGGCCAACCATCATCTGGAGTACCACATACAAAAGCGTGAACATTCTTTCTTTGTTCTTTTAAAACCCTGGAACGACCTGCTTGACTCACTCTAAATTCTACATCCTTCAAAAAGAATTCTGTGCTATGCTCTAATACTTTTCCACGAAGCATAATAGATAAACATTTTTTATGCAAATTATAATATACTTTATGTTTGGCTCTCATCTCATAACTATAACATAATAGAATAAAAAGTCAAGAGATATATCTCATTGTATATCAAATACTTACAAAGGCAACCTCCGTGCGCGCGTAACTCGTTGATGGATAAGCACTTATAATTCATTAGATTTAGACAAAAAGAATGCGAGGGGATTGACCCCTCGCACTCTGTTAAGATTTCGTTTTAGTTTAGGAGACTAGCTTGAGCAAGTCTTCATCGCGAGTGGCTCCGCTGAATACCTTCAGCAAGTCACGGCTAACCCTCTCGCTATACTCATACCGCTCTTCAGCGACATTACGCGTTAAGAATTGCGTAGTGGCGTTGTAGAGGTTGTACAAGTTGCGATCAGTGTCCAACTCGTAGGACGGATTACGCCAAACTGCCTCGATGCCTTCGCGCACCTTGCCAGAGATGTAATCCTTCTCTTCGAGCTTGGTGAGCAAGGTCAAACCCTGCTCATCAGTGATCGCCTTTTCAGCAAGACGATTGAACACGTTTGCGCTCTTGTCTACATTGGCGAGAGCATTCTTTAATGCGTCACCAACGAAGTCAAGATTCACCGCAAGCGTGTGACGCTTAGTGAATCCGAACTCCTTCGATAGTGAGGTCATTCCGTTTGTGCAAACCAAACGAATGAACCCAAGCGAGAACGATACCCTGCAACTGCGATCATAGCTATTGTTAGCTGTGAGGCGCAGACCAAGGATATCACCCTTTGCTCGCTTACCAACTGGCTTGAGCTCAGTCTTGAACTCAGGGAAGTCATAGCTCGCATAAAAACGAGCTCCATCGCGCACCACAATAGCCTTGCGAGTATACTCGCCAAGCCCTTGATTAGTGAGCGATTCTTCCACCATGCTGATCATGTCTGCATTCTTCACCACACCATACTGCTCGGTGCAAACTCCGAGTGTTATGGGTTCGGCGGTGTCACGGCGCACCATTCCGAAGTATCCTGTCCTCTTGCCGTCTGTTGTGAGGAGTGGCTCTTGATGAATATCAAAATCATATTCACTTGAGCTTGGTTTAGTTGTTCTTGCCATATAGTAATCATACCACAGTTTTAAGTTATGACAAGAACTTTTTACTATCATAAGATACTGCCTGCTAATGCTTTATAGGAAATCGTAAAAATATATTCCTATCTGTAACCCCTTGACTGTCAACGACTTGCGGGGGCGGTGGGGGCCCCAATATAAACCCTTAATAATCAAATACTTAAACCAAACTTAATATTATCTTTTCTATACTCTCTTACTTTCCTCTTAGCATATAAACTAGCATCAACTTCACATAATTTAGCTTTAGTTCCAATATTATATTTTCTTATCTTTTTAATACCATGATAAAACTTACCTTTTTTAAATTGATATAGGTGTCTTAGTTCATGAGATATTAATTCAATTAATGATTCTTCCCAGCTATATGTATGTATACTTAAATAGCCTCTGAATCCACCACTCTTGTATACTTTAACATACTTTTTATATTCTGGAACTCCCACATGCACTCTCATACTTCCCCATGCTCTGCCATGCCAACCCCTTTTAGTATTGCCAAAATCTATCTTTCGGATATCTTTAAGGAATACTCCTTCTGGCATGCACCATTTAATAATTTCTTTTAGTTTCTCAGAGCATAGGAATGTTCTATTAATTAACTTCATAATCTGATAATACAATAAATTAAAATTATGTCAATAGCACAAAATTAAAATATATTCTTATCATATCTATTGAATTATCATGTATTTATTATTAATCAAGCTCTATTTGTTATTTATTTGTTTCTTATTTAGTTATTTCGACCACTCATCTCAGTCCATATCAATAAGTCTGCTTGTGCTGTTGATACATTAGGAAAGTAAATAGCTTTATAATAAAAGAATAAACTCTCTATTTGTTTATATTTCTTTTCGTCTTGAGGTGTTGACAATGGTATTTCAATAGCAGAATCATCTCCACTTACTTTTCTTAACCAATTTAATATATGAACATCTAACACAGCAATGTTTTGATTCTCTCTTGTATGTAATAAAAAGAATCGTGCTGTTTTATTTCCTACTCCATATACTTTAAGAAGTCTTTCTAGCGAGTCATTAACTAAATCTAAATCAAGACTATGTCTTATAGCTTTGGTGATTCGGTTATATTGGCCTACCTTGTTGGCAACAAGAAAGTTATGTAACCCAACGCCAAGGTCTTTGAAGTATTGAAATAAATCGCCATTAGCTCTGCTCATAAGTTGTGATAGCTTTCGACTTGCGATATCGCTATTCTTTCCTGCGACTAGAATGCAGAATATCCAAAAAGCTTGAAGTTCGAGCTTATTGCGGTTAAAGTTGGTTATGTTTTTTGGGTCAATGGTCATATACCAAATGTACTGCAAATTAAAATTATGTCAATAGCAAAAAATTGTCTGATATAAGCAACAACCTAGCAAGCTTTGTCAGATAAACAAGACAAATCTATAACAAAGTCATGTCGCAAATTCTGTGTTTTGTATACATATCTTGACCCTCATGTTACAATTTACTCATTTTATATATATGTTATACCCCTGCTGTATTTGGAATCCTTTTCCAGAATCATGAGGGGTTAGTCAAGCGTAAGTCAACCGATCATATTCGTGACCTCACGAAAATGATAACCAAACTTTAATAAAAGCTTTTCTTATTAAAGGTTTAAACTGGTATATATGGGTATTTATTCTGGTGCTATTTGTTATTTAATCTTTTCTTATTTAGCTATTAAGAAATCCTTAAGTACTTAATTGTCATTTTATGACAGATCAATGCGGTGAATAGCATCCTTATTCGCCGCACAACTATCAAGAGATCCTTGACAGTTCATTCCCGATCAGTATTTATTTAACTATAATTAGATTATTTAAGCTAATATGTCCCGATTGGGATATATGTCTAGTAATCGTCCTATATGACTATTACGAGGAATGTATTTTAACTATAAAAACAATTTTAATAAGCCAAATATAACAAAGCCAAAAGCTATCCATATAATATAATTAATTATCTTATTCATTGTAGCTAAAATATATATAAACAGCAAAAACAATACTTACTAAAATAGCAAAAATTAAAGGTGCATTACTCATTAATCCACCTTAATAGATGATCTAATTCATGAATTGCACTTTCTAATTCATCAACCGCACTTTGATTATTATCATGCTCAACCATGAGTGCTTTATATTCTACAATCCTATCACTGATTTCTTTAGCAATTTGCTCACTCGACTTCATCTTCGTCCTCCTCTTCTTCCTCGACATCAATAGCTTCGAAGCTATAATCAACCTCATTCCAATCGAGCATCATGCCAGTGCCATCATCACAATTCTCTGCCATCTCAGTAGCTTTATCTACTGCTTCCTCATCTGATGTGGCCTCCACCTCGATGTCCACTTCTGCGATTTGGTTGCGTTGCATACGAATCGTGAATTTCTTTAGGGGTTTTTCGATGTTGTTCATATTTTTAATATACTCCTTTTTTATTTAATGTCAAATTATATTTTGGCTAAATGTGGATGCCAAGCTTTATGAATCCATGATAGAATCTTATCACTCCAATAGCTACTTGTTATTTGAAACAGATCTCTGTCTATTCTAATCCTATCAAAGCTATAATAAATATACTGATTAACTAATTTCTTTGTGTTATAATTACTATCAATAATATCTATCTTAATAGTAGTAAATGTTTTAGGAATAGATACTCTGATCGTTCCTCCTACTGCATACTCACCTATCTTGAATGTTTTAGTCATAAGTTAAATATAACCTAGATTATTATTTTGTCAACTATACTCTGCAAATAAATGGATGATTATTATCTAATACATCATTAGTTTCTTGTTTAGCAAATAGTAATTTAGCTTGATAGAACTCATTATTACCTTCTAGTATAGTTAAGTCACTATTTAATTGAGACTCATTCATATTATTTAGATTATTTAATAGTTCTTTATATGTCATATTATTAAACCCTTTCCCACTTCGCGCCCCATCTATTTAATGTATCTTTTGCTTCTTTGAATGTTTTGAAATAAGTATATTGAGTTGGTTCACAATGAGGAAACACTTGTTTAGCCATCCATACTTTCTTGTTTAGTAATTTTTTATTATACTCGCCAGTAAACAAATAAGGATTGTTATTTACTACGCGATCTAAAATATAACAAAATATAGTAGGTTTATTTATATAGTCTGCTATGTATTTATATGTGGTCATCTAATAAATATAACCTAAATTAAAAATAAGTAAAGAAAAGAAAGTTGGTTTCTGCGATACCAACAAACGCTCAAGGGATATATGGTAGTAGAGTTATTTCGCAATATCTACTACATCCAATCCTTGATCTAGGTGCGAAAGTTTCGTAGAAGGAACGAAAGAGATATAGGGCGCCTTGGATCTCTTTCTTTGCACTCTCTAGCAATAAGAGTGTGCCTTCTACTATTACTATATTACTTTGAATTGTCTTTCTTGTCAACTTCTTTTACTTCGAGAGCTTCCACCAAACTGCCAAACACAAGCCCAAAAAAATTAAGACAGTCTCCATAAGATAAATTTTTCTCCATTTGTTTTTTGCTCATACTCCATATTATACATCAAATACTATATGTTGTAGAACAATTTTTTTAAAAATCGTGCAAGTTATTCGGTACTTGCAAACGATTCACTATAACGGAGTGACCACCGATGACCAAACCGCCTCACCAAACTTTATGCGACATTTAACTCAACTTCAAGTTTTTTCGTTTTACCCATCCAAGGTTCTGGCATAATATGTTTAAGCCAATCTTGCATAGACGGAATGAATCCCAAGTCCTCTGCTATGTGCTGTTCACCAACCCAACGAGTAGGAATCTTTTTGCCATTAGATAGTGTGATGGTATTACCAAATATTCTCTCACACATAAAGATACCTTCGGCGTGATGTCGTAAGGCACGATGGCGAAAGTCTGCCATCATCATCTTACTCTCATCAAACCAATCGTGAATCTTCTGGTAATCTTCTGCTGAACCACCCCACTTCTTTGCTGACGATAATGAATGGTGATATGGATTAGCCATTAGAAACTCTCCTCACTAGTCCGAACCTCCTCTATCCTCTGATTGTATTCCAGACTCACCTTGCGAGCCGCAACATCAAAGAGGAATGTTCCGTAGCTACCTTCGTTGATTTCCCAACCGCCGTGGCTTGCACCTAACTTATCATAGCATATCTCTTCAACGATCTCTCTAATATTTCCTTCTCTTGGTTCTGTCTTGACCAGCATTTTTTTCTTTTCGTCCCATTGGTGGTAGGATGTTTTCTCTGAACCCTTAACAATAATCTTATTAAGATATGCTTCGTCTATGCGCTTGCTATTAGCGTCTGTATAATCTACTGCTTCGATTTGTCCAGAGTCTCCGCAACCTTCAAAAGATACTTCAATAGAAGAGACTTTTGTTTGTGCTAGAGTATCGAATAACAGATTAGAATGATACTTTACTTTATCTGCTTTCTTTAGTTGGTCTGCTTTAATTTTTGCCATGATGTCATCCATCTTTGGCATCTTGATTTTTTTAGATTTAGATGTTTTGCTCATATAAAGAGCATAACCGATATTCTAATTAACGCAACTTCTTTTTACTATTCTTTTTCTTTTTATTAAACTTACCAAAGATATCACATCCATTGTCATATAGTAAAGAACAAACATAGTTAACACTATAGTACATAATACCAATCACAATTCCTAATCCAATCATTCTTATTTCATTATTATTAAACATATTATTTAAACCTTATTTGCTACTAATCTACTAATCTTTGCTTTTTCCAGCAAGGCTTCTAGTCTCTCAACCTGCTCCTCGTACCCCCAAGATTGTCTACCCTTAAGATAAGATATCTGATCAACAATAGCATCTTGAATTAATTCCCAATCTTCTCTTTTAAAATTTTCATCTGTATATTGACTCATATATCTAGTATAACCTTTATTTAAAAGAAGTCAATGCTATTTCTTAAGTTATCTTTCTTGCATTGATCTTCGGAAACTGCCATTCAATTATATTATTTTCATTGAACTCTTTAGATCTGGCTATCTTATTTAGTTTGCGAGACTTCTTATTTATAAGAAATAGCTTTATATTTTCTCTTATTGTATTAGTATCCAAGTCTACTATATGTTTTATTTTGTCCCAATTAAAATCTAATGGCATATTTATAATATGAAAATTAATATTATTTTTAAAGTAATCTATTATATTATTGTTATATTTTATGTATGCTTGAATAAAATCTTCTTTATTAAACTTTGTGGCAAGATGTATTTCGTATATTTCAATTAACTTTTGTTTGCTTATTTTGTCTGAGTGTTTCGAATTTACCCAACTCTCAACTGATTCCCACCATTCGTTTGGATCTCTTATTGTTAAGATAAACTTTGAATCTGGATATCTCTGATGTAGTTCTTTATGAAAGTTGCAGTTCCAAGGTCTGTCTTTGAATACTGGAGACTCTGATGTATTAATTGCTTCACACAAATCATTTACAATAGAAGAGTTGTCTTTATCCTTTAATAGTATTTCGCTTAAGCTTTGATATTTGCCTAAGTATAAATTATTATTTATTTTCTTAAAAGGTTTATTTAAAGCAGAACTAATAGCATACCTAATGCAAGTAGTACCAGTCTTATTCATTCCAATTATAAAATAGTTCATATTAAAAATATACGATCTATTTAAATAAGATTAGTTTATGCTTTACTCGCACTCCATCTATTTAACTTACCATATTTAGCATAAGATAATTTGCCTATATTTCTATTATTTAAACTACTTATTTTAGTAATTTTCTTTCGGCTTTTGAGTTTATACTTTCTAAAAGTCTTATACCTTTTCTTTATTTTGGTTGGTTTGTCTAGCCAATAGTGAATAGGTCTAATGTCATATGATACATATTTAGTTCTAATAAATTTATAAATAACATATAGCCCCGAAGCAAATGCTGAGATTGTCAATATTAAAGCTATTATATGATTCATATATTTGATTCTAATTTGTTTAGTATTTCTATTGTAATACCTTTGTTCTCATCTGTCAAGTTCGCACTATGTTTATTTAATGCTAATTGAATCATATCATTTCTAAATGCTTTTAGTATATACCAGTCAAACTCATAGCCCATATTTAAAGAAGTCCATTCAGTATTTAGAGCATAATAAAGATAAGCTAATTCATTTTCACTCATAGCTTTTATTTGGTTGTCTGTTATCATTATTTAAAGATGTGGTTTTCGCTTACGCTAGGATGACCACGAACCTGCTTCCTTGGGTCACGGCTTCCAAGTATTCTATATTAACTTAAATAGTTTATTTCGTCAACAACAAATAACAAATCAAATCAAAATTAACTAAAATTATCTAAATCTCTAATAGCTTTCTTAGTCATCTTTATGCCTAGTGTTTTTATTATTTCCTTGTTTGCCATTACTTTAGTTGATTCGCCCTTGTATAATACTTGTTTATCTACTGCTATTAAGTCCCAATCCTTTAATAAGTAATCATATTCTCGTTCTATTACTTTTGTAGCAATAAAATTGACATTATATTTAATAACTATATAACTATGCTTACTTTCTGCTGTTATTAGCTTTTCGCCTTTTTCAATATTTATATCATTGATGCTAGTTAATGTTATTTTATTTAGTTTATTGTATGCTACTATATCAACAATAGCCCAATTATCTATTACCTTATCTGGATTCTTTATTTTATCATAGTAAAGCTCTAATTTTGCTTCTAGTGAGTTTTTTTTCATTAGCTATATAAGTATTATACATAGATAAAGTAACAAAAGAGAATATATTTAAAATATTGCTATTGGTTATTTTTGAATTATATATATTATAGACAACCAACTCTACTTTACTCTTTTATACTTATTTCTTTCGTTCTCTATGTCTTTTATTACATTCTCTAGAGTATTTTTAACAAATAGCAAACTATATAAAACACCTAATAGGCTCAGTAGCAGTAAGAAGTACAATACTCCTAGTAATAGGTAAAATGGCCTAAATACATACCCTTTTACATCAAAAGCTATACCTAACAAAGACATAATCTTACTTTTTGCCTTCCTTTTTAATATACCCTTTTATCCAATAATTATAGTATTTTTGACTCCACCAGACCAATAGTTCTTCGTCTTTTGATACATCTTTTATAGTTTTAAATACAACCAAATGTTCATTTTCTATTACAGAATATTCTGTATTTGCTTCATCTTCTTTATCTCCACTATTATATATCATACCAAATCCAAGTGGCATTATAGCCATTTGAACTTCTTTATCAGTATAATAAGTATAAGTGTATTGGCAAACTTTATGATCTTTAATTTGTTCATATGAAGAGTTTAGTACAATCGAATGGCAATATTCTATGATTGTATCTTTCTGTATATCCGTTTTTGCAAACACTCCTAAGCCTTTATGGTCAGCATTTTTAATATAAATATAAGGAGAAACATATCCAGATTTTTTAATTAAATCCCAATTCAAAGACATAATCTTACTTTTCGCCCCTCTTCTTAATATAGGTCTTGATTCGGTCTAGAGTATATAATATATAAGCATTTATAGCAAAAATTGCTACTAATACTGATACTCCAGCCAATGAGCTTACTAAATCAATCACCATTTCACTATTTTCATTTACTATTAAAAACATATCAATTACCAGTTATTAGATAGATAAACCATCCTACAAGCATTACCGCAAGGAGTGGAACAATTAAATTCATATAGGCTTTAAAACATCTTCAACAAAATTAGTCCGATCTTCCCTTACATACCACTCCCAAACAAAATCTAGGCCATTATATAGCTTTTTAGTATTGATTAAAACGCAATAGTGTTCAGAATTAGATACGCTTGAAATCGTACCATAGTATTGAGAACCATCTTCTGTTTGAAAGAAAATCTCTTTGCCTATGTTTCTTTCCATAACAAAAATCTTAGCATCTTCATTAATCCCAAGGTCAACGCTTTGAGGATAAACCGCATCATAGTCTAATGGATTAGCGTTAATAGATTGAGTCATAGATTTGCTCCGTTACATCTTCATAGCATACTTCACAATAAAAATCATCTTTATATCTGTGCATACGAATTTTGTCTTGCTTCATTTGCTCTGGTGTGACAACTTCGCCACAATCAACACAAGTTAGTTCTTTATTAGAAATTATCATCTTTTATCTCCACTTCCTTTTATCTTACCTCGTTTTAATCTATCTGCAAGTTTATTTATGTTATTTATTGCAACATCTTCAAGATTAACTCCAAGTTCATCTGCTAAACTGGCACAATACCAAAGAACATCACCAAGCTCATCAAATATGTCTGCTTTGTTTATTTTGGTAAGTTTTCCATTGTTATCTCTCATTATCTTCTTAACTTTATTGGCAATCTCACCAGCTTCGCCAACAAGTCCTAAAGTAGTATAGTATAATCCATCATTAGCCAAATATCTTGGATAAAAAGCAGTTCTACTAGCGTTGGTCTGAAAATTATTAAAAGTCATTTATTCTTTATAGACTTCTTATATGCTTTAGTCGAGGTTTTCTTTTTAGGTTTGACATATTTCCAAATCTTGCCATTCTGATCTAAGTCAACACTCCAAAGCATAATCTTATTATAGATTTTCCAACCATAACCATCTCCAAATCTCATAATAGTTAAGCTAATAATATCACCAATATGATATAGAATCCTACTTAAAGTTTCTTTTAAAAGAGTCATATTAGCATCCTTGGCATCCAACAAAATCACAATCGCATTTTCTTGTATTTAATTTCTTAGCTTCTGCATCGTCCCATTCCATTTCTTCCTTCACCTCTTCTCTATATCCTTTAATTTCTTTCATAGCGTTATGTGCTGGCAAATGTTCAAAAAGCAACTCAATCAAATCTGCTACTGAAGCATTATTATACAAATCATAGATATACTCTTGTTCATCCTCAGAGCAAGTCTTGAGGAAATCTTTGATATTCTTAAACTTTTTCATCTTCATCTTCTTTGCTATAATCTATTACTCCTATTTCATCAAATATATATCCACATCCTTTAAGAAAATCTCTTAATTTACAGCAAATTTCATCAATGGTTGTTGCATTAAAAGTAATCTTATGATTTGTTTCTCTGCCAATTTCATCAGCATATTCATACTTAAAGGTAAATTTATCTTTCTTCATTTTAGGAACACTTTCTAGACTTTCTCTTGACAACTTCCTCGCCTTTCATATCAAATTGCTCTAACTCTCTTTCTTTTCTCCACTCTGCCAATTCTTCTTTTGCTCCATTAAATTCAGCCCAATCGTCTAATTCTGCATCTGTCAGATAATTTTCATCTTCCTCTCTTGTAACGCATCCGTGAGCATTGTTCTCTGCTTCGTCTGCATAAGATTCAAGGATATGCTCGGAGCTTGAGCCGTGTTTGTTGCTAATATCATCTGTGATAGTATAGATTGTTACTTTATATCTTACGCCACTTTTAAATTCTGCTAACTTTTTCTTTTGATCTTTCTTGGTTGTAAGTATTTGTTTTTGAATCTGAGCTAACTCTTTTCTGTGAGTATTTACGATCTTCTCAAGATCACTATAATAAGGTCTATTCTGAAAGATAAGTTCAATTAACTCCATCTTACTCAGCTCGACATAATTACGAGTAACAGCTTCTCTTTCGTCTCCCGAAAGACTATTATAAAATTTTAATGCGTTCTTGAATTTCTTTTTCATTTGATAACTTGCCTAACTCCGTATGTTTCAATATGATCTTCATTGTCAAAGTCAGCAATCTCAACAACTACCCCTGCTGGTTTAGACACAACTTCTGCCATACCTCTGTTGATTTCAATTCTTACTATATTAGTTTTCTTCGTTTTAGTTTTACTCATATATTCAATATACTTTGAATTTAAATTGAGTCAATACGATT